>Ga0179593_1434759_pt1 | contig 20288 bp, 19 predicted proteins | sample CZODoug2_1_08_16_FD_185931 | JGI IMG/M metagenome (GOLD analysis project Ga0179593, IMG submission 185931) | Vadose zone soil fungal communities from Angelo Coast Range Reserve, California, USA - CZODoug2_1_08_16fungal (PacBio error correction) | ecosystem: Environmental > Terrestrial > Soil >...
CACGAACGGTGGACTAGTTGACAAGGGGGGAGGATGTAAAGCATTAGCCGGGTGGGGGATGGATACAACAGTGGAGTTGAAGATAAAATGGTTATAGAGACGACTGTCTATATCACAACTAGCCAATAAGGGACACAAAGGCAGTCAATGCGTAAGGCATAGAGCATTATGCGGTATAACACACGATGCCAGAGGACCATCGAGGGAAATCCAGGAAATCAACGAGGGGAAAAAGAACGAAAAGGTCGTTGAGGAGAACTTGAAAGATCAGGGAGACGACATCGACCGCAGAAAAAACGACTGTTGACAGGCAGAAAATTGGAAGAAATAAGGAAACGCGAATCAGCCTTATAGAAGAAAAAAGTTCATCAAAAATTACATTTGGGGTGGGAAGATGCGAAAAGAATTCTAATCGGAAGGAAACAAAGAATAAAGGGTATAAAAAAAAAGGCCTACCAAGAATAGAATGTTTAAATATGGGCTTGGAAACGTCGGCGCACAAGGCGAAGAAAATAGCCGAAGACTTTTAACAGGGGGTCGTGAATCCGGGAAGGGGAAAAGCGTTTTCAGGACCCGCTTTGGGGGGGAAGAAGATCGGTCAATCAAAGGATATTCAACAGCGAAGGGATAAAGAAAATATCTGGGAGAGGTTGCTACGCTACACCCGAAAGAAAACTGTCTTCTGTTCAACAACAAAATCCGCCAAACAATGCAGCTCTAAGACACGCCTACTTAAAAAGATACTTGAGGGAAGAAACCATTCAACCTGTTGGGACCATTCAGAAGGGGGTAACCCTAAGGATCTTAAAAAAGAAAAGGCCATGGCCAGACTAGCGAGAAGAACCCCAGTAAGCCGGGCGAGATAATTAAATTCCTAAAAAAGTCACTGGAAAAAAGAGATTTCTGTAAGTGAGGACCAAACATCTAACAGAGGAAATTTTGTAAGGCGCAGGGGGGGAAAGAAGGACGTTTCCTCTGGGTTTGGTGGTGAAACAGCGAACCGTTGGGCAAAAAATTCATCGATCGTGTGCAGGGAATGGCGTTTACCACTACCATCAACAGGAAGGATCCTAGGGGCAGGGTGTCCGGAGGAAGCCACCACCTGGCACTGTTGGGGCCTGAAAAAAAAAAAACACGGAGGAGGAGAAAAAAAGAAGAAAAAGCACACGAACGATGTTGTTGGGATTCAGGAAAAAAAAAAAGGCAAAACAAGAGAGAACGGGTACATCCTTCAAACAAGGAGGACTAGATGAGAGTGGGTCAACCTCAGAGGGCCGCCAAAACCCGAAAGGGATGAAGACGAAAAAGCCGGGTGGGAGAAAGATCTGCACTAATATTAAGGATTTCAGTCTCCCGGTTAAAAAAGGGAGGGTATTTGTCGAAAAAGCAAGGACACGCCAAACATAGGACCTCATTACTATAGGAAAAGATGATTTAAAGGAGAACGGAAGAGACCGGAAAGATCGCTCAGGCATTTAATTTCAGGCGCTGGGGGGGCACCAATATATGGAAAGGTGAACAAAAAGATGAAATTGATTGAACGGATCAAAAGAGTTTCGGGGAGAAAAAAAATGAAAGTGGGGCCAAGATAGGGTTGGGAAAGCAAGGAGGTGCGTTTTTCGCAAAGCCTCGAAAAAAGTACCGACACTAAAAATTAAAGGGAGGGGCTGCTTGAAAAGAAAAAGGTAGAGCGTGATCACCACCACTCGAAACCACAAGAGAGGGCTGTTTACCCAACACCAGGGGGGAGGCCGGACGGATAAAGCATGGGAGGGAAGGAGGTCCCAAAGGGAAGGGAAAAAAATGAGGAGGAGTTTCTCCGGCGGGTGTTTAGGGACAGAAGTCAGCGTGCATGGGGATTTAGCAATTAGCGCAGAAAAAAACCAAAAGAAGGACAGAAAATCAGCTTTGTGGAGGACTGAGCCGCACCGATAAGGCAAAGGAGCAAAAGGGGGGTGGAAAAAGGGTGCAGACTGTACCTATACCTCCACCAGAGGCCATAGGAGAAGGGACTATTATGAGTTTTTCAGCAAGTAGGGGGACGAGATCTGTGGATGCAGAAAAAGAGATATAAAGCGAGCCGGGGAAGGGGAAACCGGCTAATGGTCGGGGGGCTCAAACGGCGGCAACTAGGCGAAGCAATCGTAAACAAACTTGGTAAAAAAGGCGTCGACTGGGGGGTGTTAAAAAAGTCTCATCACCAAGACATCGTGCAACGACGAAAAGAAAGACAATACGAACCCCAATGGCAGAAAGATCTCCAAAAAGATACGAAACCAAGAAAAAATACGAGACATAGGGGAAAAAAAAAAGCAGGCCCGAAAAAGTGAAAGGTAAACTTCATAAACCAGGAAAAGAACGGCTCTCAACAATCGGGTCCGAAACGAAGGAGGCTCACCTAGTTCCAAGAACAGGGGGAAACAAGGGCGGAGGTTTATTTGTCGGGATAAGGACGAAAGGGATCAACCCCACCCAACCGGACCGATGACATCCAGGAGGAGGCAAAACAGAGGGGACGGCCAGAAAGAAACCGTACCTAAAGAAACTTCTGAAAGAAAAAGTGAGACCGCGGAAAAAATGGCACCTCTCAACGAGGAAAAACCAATTAAGGGAACATCGGGGAAAGCCAAAAGTGGGGGGAATGAGGACGCGGCGCAGGAAGGAGAGATACAACCTGGCTTCGAGCAAGCAAGAAGAATCAAGAAAGAAAAGCGAGAAAAAAGAAAAAGCGGCGAGGGACGAAAAGGGTTTGAAGAAAAGTAAAAAACCTGGCGGTTCACCAAACGACCGGGAAGACGAAAGGAAAGGAACACGTAACGGGTGCAGCAAAGGACAGAAAAAAGAGCGGAAGGGGCCACGGGAAAAAAGACTTGCAGAAATGAAAAACCGAAAGAAGGAAGGATATGCTTTTCACCTTAGACCAGCGGGACGGTCTCGCTCTTGGGGGACGTCAACAAGGAGGTTTCGTTAGGCTCCTGGGGAAACAGAACTGTGTCGCTTAACGGCACTAACAGTGCTTCTCCTGTCAGGAAAGATCGAAGTGAGATAGTCATACGCAAAGCGGATGATAGAAGCGAGACACGCGTGGAAAGGAGGGAAAGATAATTAATGTGCAAAATACTGAAGCCGAAGAGAAGGGGGAACAGAAAACCGAAAAGCCGTTAAAAGAACAAGTAAAAAAAACAAAAAAGAACGAGAGGCGATAAAAGACCTAAAAAGTAGAGAATAGCCCCGAACGTAAAGAGGAAAAGCTCTTCGACTCGAAGCGGGGAATCTCATCAAGGAAAAGGTCTCGTTACGTCCACTACTAATTCGGGAGGCGGCCTTGCGAAGAAGGGGCTTCCAAAAAAATCTGTGACATCGTAGGGGAAAACCGGGGGTGGGGTCATGCGGTAAAAGGCTGAGACAGTCTTGTCTAGGGGGACGGCAACAAGACCTTAAAGGGAGTATTGAAGGATGGAAAGAGAGAGGGCCTAAGGAGAGGCAGGCTCTGAGCAAAAAAAAAAGAGACCGCTAGCGTCTCGAAGCAGGGAAACAGGGAAAAGCGGGCGCAGGGACGGCGAGAAAAGAGTTAGTTCCCGCAAGAAGACGGTCGCGGACGACGGCCCGTGCTGGAGAATCAGATACGAAGGGGAATCGGCAAGTTCTTTTCTGGGCATGATGGTGCCTATCTTAGGGGGAAGGGCAGGCGACCTGGGGAATGCAAAAAAAATCAGGACAAGTAAAAAGAACCAGTCCCAAGTCACGGAAAAGTTTGGAGAGTTGAAAAAAACGCCAGGGTTAAAAGATCTCAACAAAAAAGGAGTGTTGATTGCCAATAGAGAGGACAACAGTCTGGGGGGAAAACCTCCAACCGGACAGCGACATTGATGGAGAAGGGGTCAGGAGGGCTATCCAGTCATAGGAAAGCAAAGATTGACTCATAACTCGAGGGCCCCACATGAAGAAGAACTCAAAAGAGAAACGTCGATGAATATAGTCAGAAAGAAAGCCCTACGGCGACCGGGGGGCTGTGCAGTAAACGCGAGATCAGATATCCGAAAGGGGCTGCAAAAGGGCCAAGGGAAAACATTCTGCACAGATGGAGGAGGAGTTCAACTATCGAAACCAAAAGAGGGTAGGATGCCTTCGTAAGAGGGTTTCAAGTAGGAGGGCAAAGGAAGCGTAAGGAAAAAAGACCATTCCAGGGCAAAAAAGGGGAAAATCCGGAAAGAAGAAACCAAAAAGACCACTATTAACCCAGGGGGGTGGAAGCAACAAAAGACTGTAAAAAGAGAGATGTAAAAGAGTACTAACTACAGAAAATGAAGGATGACTCGAGGCCAACTATGTAAAAGGGGAGAAGACGTGACGAGGGTAGTACACGATCGGGGAAAATCTCGGGACTCAGCCTTGTAATTAGGTGGTGACTAGGGGTCTTGAGCGGCGTCGCGGACGTGGAGGTTGACTCAAAGGATAGGGCGGAGGCGGGAGGGTGGACACCCCGCAGGACTCAGTCCGCAACAGTACTAAAGACGACAAGGGGAGGATAGGCAAATAGTGAGGCATAGAGATCCTGAATCCGGTCAGAAAGAGAGAACGGGGGCTTCCGATCGAAAACGAATGGCTGCCTTATAAAATAAAGAACCCTTACTATAAAAACCGGGGGACGAATGGTATACGGCAAAAAAAGGGAAGAACAAAAGACCGCACTTTTTAAAAGGGCTCTTACATTATCACAAAAAGAAAAAAGACTTCTTTCGCACAAGGAAGCTGGCGCCAGTAGCACAAGAGGGCTGACCAGGACGGCCTCCGGGAAATTCAAAAGAAAAAAGAGAACTCTTGCACTCCGGGGATAGAGAAAAAGATATATTTAACGTCCGGAGCGCGCCGAAAGGGAATAGGGGGGGATCATCTCGAAGGCGTCGCCCCTTTTCTTCTCGAGGATGTGAGGGACCAGGCTTTGTTCCCTCCTGATAGAGCAAGAGCTTGCAAAAGAAATGCGGCGGAAAAGTGTGTGAGCCCACCCGAGGGAGCACGGAGGGAACGTCCAATCGGAAATCAGGGTTCATCTTTCCGTGGGTGAGAAGGAAGAACCGTCAAAACCCCATTGACCCCTGGGAGGCAAAGGGAAGGGCGGGGCTTCGACCGGCCTTTTTGGGGGAAAGACGAAGGGCAAGTTCCATCTGGGAAAGGATGAAAGGGGGGGTAGGAGCCTGGTAGGCTACCTAAGGGGGAAAGATGGATCTCGGAAGGGGTGATCCTATGAAGGTGAGGAGAATGACTGAACCATTGGCAGGGGGGGGCGAGACCTGTGATGGGAAGGGGGAGGTCTGCTCTCAACGGAATGTGATTGGTTAGAGCTAAAAACGTCTATCTATTGGTACCGACAGTTTGTAGAGTGAGTAGCCTCCTATATGGACAAAGCCCATGGCAAAAAGGGGGTCCGCCCAAGCGGAAAAGGGCAAGGGAGGAGAAAGATCCTCGAGTCACAAAGATGAAAACTTTAAGTGAGAAATCAGAAGATGGAAGATGAGGTAGAAAGAGTCAACAGAAAGACCCAACTCTGCTAAATTTGATACGCGCCCGTTCGGAGGAATGAAAGCTCAACCAAGAGGAGGAAGGGGGTGGGGGGGAAGAACCTTGGGAAAGGGCCAAGAAGCACTTTGAAAAAAAAAAATTACCGAAAAGAATCGCGAAGGGTTCAATAGGGGGAGCTAAAAACAAAAAATCATTCTCACAATGCCAGGTACCACGGTGGGAGGGGTAAGAAGGCCGGAGGGGAAGGGGGAGGGGCTTTGGGGGTTCCATCTAGAAAGTTCAAAAAAGAAGAATAGACAAACCTCGGAGGAGGAAAGGACCAATTTAACCTCAAAAACGTGACAAGCTTAGGGGGAAAAGCAGGAAAAAGAAAGAGCTAAACTAACCTACTATAGAGGATAGACATCCTTTTTGGAAAAAAAAGGACAATATAAGGTAACAAAAATTGGTATATGCCGACTGATCAAGGAGGACAGAGAAAAGTTCTGTAAGGAAGAAGAAGTATGCTCAAGGGCAGGAACTGGGGGAAGAAAGGGAGAGCTTGGAAAAAAAACAACATCGACGTCAATGTTAAGGAGCGCTCAAGTCAGTAGGACGGGCAATCGATGGTGAAAACCGACCTCGGTGGTCGAAAAATGGAGGATGGGGCGGTCCGAGGAGGTGACCACGTCGACATCGAAGAGGGGGGGAGCGGGGGGTTTCAAAAGGCCAAGGACTTTGATTGAATCCAAACCGAAAAAAGGGTGGTATCGACTCGACAGAAAGAGGAGGAGGGAGCCACCAATTAGTTGCTGAAAGAAAGCAAAACCCTGCAGAGAAAAAAAAAGGATCCTCACAGAAGCTTCAAAGGAGCCGCAAGGCCTCCCCAGACCCCTCATGGAACAGGAACAAGAATCCCAAAAAATCATAGGAAAGACCGGCAATCACGCTGACGGCGGAAGGGAGCCCATGGGGAGGAGGGGTGACTTACCCTTAACAGATCTCACCCTCAAGAAAGGGGGCAATCCGATTCACTAGACTCACCGCTTCACAGTGATAAAAACGAAGCAGAGAGGGCACTATTGAATGATTCCTGGGGGGAAAAAAAGGTAGGCCGGTTTGCCCACAGGGCGGAAAGGGCTCCGTATTTCATTTCGTAAAAGAGCTGGCATTGGGTGGCCAGGAGGGGAGTGGGACCATAAAAAAGGACCGGTCGTTTAGAGGGAGAAAACGGCAAACTCCGAAACACGATAGGGGAGGCCTGCGACAAAAGGGGTTTTTGGTGAGATGATCATATTAAGGGAACAAACCAACGACGGTCAATCAACGGTCACGCCGGGAGAAACACACCAGGGAACGGGCTATCTGATAGTGAGAGAAGGAATGCCGAAACCGAGCAAGGATATGTCACCCCGAGGAGAGGGTACTTGAGAGAAGATGAGGAGTTCATTGATGGGGGCTCTTAGCAACAGTGTATCGATGAAAAAACAAAAGTAAAAGTGTCTGTTGAGGGCTCCTAGGCAGCGAAACGATAAGGATAACCTTGCAGGGGTTGAGGGCGCTTCGTAAAGAAACCGGAAAAAGGATAGCCAGAACGAATGGATACGTCAAGAGTGGGGGACATAGGGAAGCGGGCTTATGCCTCATCGATGCATAAACGTGTGGTAAACCGGGGGAAAGTTTATGGCAATCTCGGCGGAAATCAAACACTGAAAACTGATAGAGCGAAAAAAAGGTGAAGATAGAAGGGTCAAGAAAGAGTCGTAACAGCCATCATGACAGATCAGGGGCCAAAAAGCCCAGCGCAATAGCCCTCTAGAAAGAAAAGTCACGCGGGGACATCAAACAATGAAGAGATGGACTCAAACCGAGACTAAGTAGGGAAAGAGATTAGTTAAAAAAGATCAAACATGACATTTTAAGGAGAAAGGAGTCAAGAGGAAAAAATCGACTCCGTTCACGGTGGTCGGAACAGGGCCTTGTTTTCAGTTTTGAAGGAAGGAATCACCCACAGAACGATGAAATCCACGCACAAAAAGTTGGACAAGAAAACCTGAGAGAGAAACGTTTCCCTCCATGATGCCAAGCGACTATTGCCGACGATACGGCGGCACAAAAGAGGAAGAAAAAGAGGAGAAGAAAAACACAAACGAGCAGGGACGAGATGAGAATATCCCCTGGAGTCGCATCCTCCGAAGAACCATCAATATCGGTACACCCAGGAGAGTCTTCGTGAAGAAACTTGCGCGAAAAGAAAACCAAGGAGAAAAGGCAGGATGGGAAGACTAAGGAAACCTGTAGAAAAAAGGGACCTGTTTGCGCAGACTAACCCGGCCAGCACTACGCTGGGTGCCGGAGAGGGGAAACTAATTCACAAAAAATAAATAGCGTGGGGGGAAAGGGCTCTTTGCTACATGCGATAAAAAAAAAGAGTCGGTCTCACATTCTTTAGAGTAAGGCGTTAGGGGGGTGCTCACGACACGAGAACTAGACTATAGTTTCTTACCCGCAGAGGAACTTCGAAAGAGGAAGAAGATAGAAGGAAACCACTTGACGAAGAACGGAAGTCGTCGTGCGCTCGGGCGGAAGGAGAGGAAAGGGCAATGCTGCAGTGTCTGCAGCAGAGACAAAACCATCAAGCAGGGGGAAAAGTCAAAGTACTCGAAGGAAAACAGACGGAAGGAGACGAAGCATCCTCCTACGAACGATTGCGCCTTCCGTAAAGCCAATCAACCGCGAACAGTTTCGAAAAGTGGACCAGACGACAGAGACCAGCGGGGCTCTTCTCCAATAGAATCTTTTCGGGGGGGGGGAATTGAAAGAGGGAGGGTGGATTGGGAGGTGGGGGTGAAAAAGATTGGGTTGAGGCAAGTAAGTGATACGATTCAGGAAGGGGTCGTCGGAGGTAGAAGGCTGGGGAGAAGCCTTGGAGGCACCCAAGGGGGGGTCAAAATCGGGGAAAACGGCGGTGTCCATATTTTGCCGGGAGCTTCTTAAAACTAGCAACAAATGGAGAGCGGACCGCGAGTACGTAAAGAGCACAGGGGAAAAAATCTTAAGCATGGGAAATACGAAAAAATTACTATCTAAGGTGCAGGGGGCGAGAAAAAAAAGAAAAAGCGCCAGAGTGGCGGGGGGTAAGCAGGTCAAAGGGGGCAGTTACGTGCAAGGCGGGCGTGCGATCGTGAGATTTCTTGACGAACCATGGAGGAGTCGAAAAACCCGCCGGAGGGCGACGATAAAAAAAAATCGGGAGACTTGTCTGAAAAGGCGATTTCGTGGGCAAGCGTGGGAAGGAGAGAGGGAGCGGAGTCTTCTCATCAAGCCAACTTTCTCGAAAAAGAAAAGCCGGGGATGCCCATAGGGTGGCTTCAGTGGGGAGAGTTGCAACCCAGGGTGAGATCCTCTCAAAAAAAGAGGAAAAAAGAGAAAAGACAAGAGTGCGTGCACAGCCCAACTTCTTAAAGAGACCAGGTAGCAATCGGGAGAAAAAACTGCCATGTTCGCACAAGGTAGAAAGAGAAGCCAGGCTTCACCACGATGAACACGAGCTCCCGGGCGCGCATTCTAGAGGATTCTATCTCCCAGACGTCGTAAAGAAACCGTAAGGCATTGAGACAAAGAATCTCTATCGCAGAGGGAACATCAGGAAGCATTTTCCAAATGAGCGCTATGGGGAGCCGGTCGTAGCGGGGGGCGGGAAAAGGAGAACTACCTAATAGGAAAAAACTAGGTCGAACTCTTAGATTTTTTAAAACGGGCGCCCTTAAGTCTTAAGGGAAAACGAGATAAAGAGGGGAGAACTTTTAAGAACGCGAAAAATAGGGGAAAAAAAGACATAAACAGATGTAACCACCTGGTGGAAGAATACCACAAGCCAACCGAGTAGAACTAGAGACTGACGGGATAGAAGGAAATTCAAAATTTCTAGAAAAGTGCAAGGAATGTGAAGAGGATTTCAGGGGACTGCTACTCAGGTACCTGAGGAGGCGTGGGGAGAGACGCCCTATCTGGTGCTTGGGCCTATTGAGGGCCGCAGCTGTGGAGCGGGGAGTTGATAAGGGGAACGGGCAAGTGAAAATTCTACAGGTACGAAAGTACACAAGAGGAAAGGCGGGGGGGATCGAATAGCTGGCACGAATGTCAGGGTTACTCCAACCGAGACGCTTTATTATGGTCTAAAAAGGAGGGAGGAAAACGAGAGAACGCCTTGAAAGAATAAAGCAGGAGTGGTGGCCTGTCGCAAAAGAAAGAGAACTCAATGTTGATTGAAAGTCGTCTCTAAGTAGCCGCCATCGCAAACTTCGGAATTGAAAAATGGACGGTGGCGCGAGCGAAGAAAGAGTAAGAGTGTGGCAAGAAGGGGTGAACCAGCAGAAAGTAATTACCGGTAGCTAAAGCCCGTGCACAAGAACCGTTCAGAGATAAACAAATAGTGATAACGGAAAAAAAGAGCGCAGACACAGGGATAGGTGGATCATCTCGCGAACGCTGCTCGGGACCCCGGGGGTGTCTATGACTATGCGCTTGGGCCCTCCGTGAGGTACCGGTAGGCAACGAACCAAGCGCCAACGGGTGCGAGAAATAAGGTCAGGGGAAGGGAGAGGGAACGGGTTGTCGAAGTATGAAGAAGGAGCCGGATAACTTCGGAGACCGCAAACAAAACCGACCTGTCTACCACCTGTGACGGAGGGAGGAGTCAAGACTTGTTGGCGAAGACGGGTTAATAGGGGAGAAAGGAGAAAAGGAAGAGGAGGGAGGAAGACGTGATAGGAAGCTTGCGAATCTGTCACGAGCATATTGTTGAGCGCATAGAAGTGAAGCGCGGAGGAGGAAAGTTCTGATTCCTGGGATTTTCCACGTAGAAGCGCCGAGGCTTGGGAGGGGGGAGGCGAGAGGCAAACCTGGGAAAAGGGCGCGATTGGGTGGACCGCATTAGAGGGGGGGTTAAAGAGAAGGGCGGGGAAAACTGGGCAATATGGGACGGCCTAGACACAAAAGACAAGGAACGGGATAAAACCCATACCAAATAGGAAGAGCAAGATGGAAAAACTATCAAAGGGGATCTCGAAACAGCCGGGAAGTATGCTGTACTATAAGTGAGAGTCTTGGAATCAGAGGGTGGGACACGTTGACAGCACAGCGGCAAATCTGAAAACAAAAAAAGCGGTCGCGTGATATGAATAAAATGACTGGGCGCGATTGGAGCCGCGGCTCGCAGCGAGGAATCAAGCAGAGAGAGTGCATATTCCTCAATCAGAGGGGCTTACATTCGCTCCAAGCGAAAGTCACTTCCAAGAGGCAACTCTACTGTGAAAACGTCCAAAGAAAATGATACGTATATGGTCTGGGTTGGGACCGGCCGCACAAAGCGAAGAAAAGAAGACAAGCCTTTCAATGGGATAGGAGGATCAAGTCGGAATTAAAAGAGAGATGTCTGGTCCCCGCTGTGTGGTGGGAAAAGACGAGGGCAGGTCAAGAAGTAAAGTGGGACAAGGGTACGAACGGGAGAACTTCGAATCGCACGATCGGTTGCGAAAAACCCGACGGCTAAAATAATGGCACAGCCATTGGGAAAAAAACAAACAAAAATGCCAGTATACGATAAAGAAACTTCAAAAAGAAGGAGAAGGAACGGAACAACCGGCAACCATGCCAATATCCTGGTGACCCATGACACGATGAAATTGGCCTAGATGATCGCGATCAAAACAAAAGTTCAGGTTATGAGGTAGAAAGGCACTGTGAGGAGCAGGCGGGCGCGAGGGCCTCGGAGAGCAAGAACATAGTCAAGAGGCTGCCACACATCATGAAGGAGTATTGCAATTTGAGAAAACCGACGAAGAGGTCTGAACGCAGATGAGGGAGGGGGGGACTGAGAGTTTAGCCCGGCATAAAAGAGAGGAGCGAGGTTGCGGGAACGAAAATGGCCCGATTTGTTTTGCAAACGGTTAGAGGGGGAACTCACAACCACACAGAGGTGATAGGAGCAAGAGAAAGAGGCCGCGCCGTGCAAAGAGTTGGTGTCGTCAAATAACTGGGCAAAAAACAACTCGAACAAGGCATATACGTCAAGCATCTGCCTGCGATGGCTGGTCCCGAACGGAAGAAAAAAAAAATGGACCAAAATGGCAAGTTGAAAAAGAATAGTGAAATACCGGAAGAGAAAAGCCGCAGAAAAGTGCGCGGCCAGACCAAGTTTGAGATATGTGTGAAGGAAACTACGCCCCCAATTCTGCATTACCTGAGAGAACCGGACGACGCGGAAGCAGATGGTAGTACCGGGAGTGAGTAGCTCTGGGGCCATGGAATGAAGGCCTTGTTCACCACGGAGATCAATACAAACCAATGGGGAGATCCGGATAAGGGCAGTTGGTACAATTGCAGTGGTGGAAAGGAGGAGGGAACAGAAAGGTGTAAAGGCAGGGTGCGCGGAACAGCCGAGGCAAATGCCGCCGCATAAACCAAGGACGAGGAATGATTTTTTGAAGAACAGCTGCTTTGAGAATCGAATACGAAGATGCGCAAAGACACCTTTCTCGCGAGATAGGATCCTGGCGAACACGAGAGCAAACGGTATAAGGAGGGCGAATGGGAGGGAAACAAGGGGCCCCCAAAGTGGGCAAACGGACGTCAAGGGCAGTCGATTTTTTTTCTCTAAAGGAGGACATTGGAAAAAAAAGATCGGGGGGCACATCATAGGGAGAAAACAATTGATCGCTAGATCGCTGCTTGTTGATAGGCAGAGCCCGAGGTGGAATGCTCAAGAACGAAGGACAGATGTTAGTCTTGAACGGGGAGTGGGGAGGGCAGGGTGACCCACAATCGATCGCAATCAGAAAATTTATACAAGGGGATGGGGAAGAAAGCGTGCAAGAGGAGGGGAGTCTCTAATCATGAGATCGCCGGGGGGGCACGCACAACGGCTGCAAGGTTTGCGGGAAGTAGGCGTCCTTTGAAACAGCTCGATAAAACCGAGAACAGACGAGAGGGGGGGACAAAAAGTCTCGAACGCTCAATGCACCTCCATCGTGGTAAAACCGAAGTACAAATCAAGGCATAGGACTGCAACAGAACAAGCCATCAATTCAAGCCATAAAAAACGATCTAGAAAGATTAAAAGATCCCGACCATCCGACAGACAGACAGAACCAGAGGGAAAACAAGGCAGTGCAGTGTGATGTGGCTTGTGACAGCCGAGATGTGCTCTCGTACAATTCGGGGGAATAGGGGCGAAGCAAATGGTTTATGCTGCGTGATGAGATTAGGGAATATCAACCAAAGAGCCAGAGGACAGGGGGCTCAACACGACGGCAAACCCTTAGCTAATGATGAAGAGATTGAGCCGAAACATTCAGGGGGGCGCGTACAGGCTAAGAATAGAACTATCAAGGGCCAGAAAGGCAAATTGAAAGGTATGATGAGGAAACGCGAAAAGGGGGGTAGAAGGTCAGAAATTCAGCGAGAGAGACACGAAACATGGGGCCGGTGCAGCAGGGGAGAATCAATATCAAGGAAGTCGTATGCATCAGGGAGTATGGGTGGCACGAGGCCTTGAAGTCCAGGCGGAGATGGTCCCAAAAAACGACGGGAGAAAAAAGTACAAAGCTCGTGCCGGTGCGAGACCAAGAAGTACCTCGCCGGTGAAGTGAGCATGGATAATAAAAGGCAGAGAACCGGTAAGGGTGGTCAGAGGCGATGGTGCAGGAAAACCCAAAACAAGTGACGGTCTCGACCGGGAGGGGAGAATCGGTCACGTTGGGGAAAACCGAGCATGTTGCGGTGCGTACCACGGGAAAGAAATGAGCATTAAAGACGAAAGGCGATGACGTGGAAAAGCTGACTCAGTATCTGGCCTTGAGCGGGAAAGAATGAATGTGCGTGTAGTAGAGGCGGAAACGTGGTGGAAATACTGCGAAGCAGCTCCTGAACAAGTCTGCTCCGGAAGGGCGCCGCGATAAAACACATAGGAAAAAAACAGAGGGAGGTGAGAGTCGAGCCCGCCCTCAGGAACGCCGACCCGTCCAAAGAGCATCAACTTCTGAGGCGACAAAAGAGTAGGACGCACATCACTACGCAGAGTCAAACGTTCGGCGGTAAGTACAAAGTAATTTCTCGCACAATGACGGAACTTGATGAAAGGATGTATCTGGAACAAGGGTCAAAAATCATGTGTTGAGTCGCGAGGGAAAGCGTGGAAGGGCGGGGTTGCCACTGAAAAAAAAAACAGACATCATGGGATATGCGACGGTTAAAGGGAGCAAGAGAATGTAACCGTAGAAATGCAGAAGAAATAAGTGGTAAGAGATATAGGGGTCAGTGGCCCGAGAGGGGCAGAAAACGAACCACGGAGAGGCAGAGTCTGTCAAAGCAGTGAGGGAAACATTTAAGGGCAGAGTTGGAGTACGATTGTCGTGAGGGAGAGCATACGCCCGGGGGCACTAATGAGCCGAGGCAGGACTTTGCCGGCGCCGAGAGAATAGGCTGTCAAAAAATGCTAGCCCGGGCAGAGTGACGGGGGTCGTGGTGTTCAAGAGGATGAAGGGGCATGCAAGCGAAACGGCGACGATAACTGGAAGTTAAAGAATACCGCGGAAAAACATTGAAGAGAAAGGCGGGTCGGAGAAGGTGCGTGGCAAGGGGGTCTGTGTCTACACAAAAGCAAGACGGAGGAGGAGATTACTAATAAAACCTGGTCGCTGCAATGCCAAACAACCGTGCGAGGACCTTGAGGTCCTATGCGGTACTTCCTTCTAGAGCAAAATGGAAAGGAGAGCAAGGTAAAAGTGAGAACACGGCCCAAACGTGCACAGAAAGGGCACGACTGAGACTGAGAGAGCCCCAGCAAGGGCAACGAGGAGACCGGGAGTTGCGCAGTCTCCAATATCGATCATCGAAGAGACCGGCAGTCCCTGGTTCCACCCTTTGAGAAAACTGGGAGAAATAGGGGTCGCCGGTAGGAGGGTTGCAGAACCGAAGAAAAGGTTATCGTATACAGGAAAAGGCGTCTGTTTATGCGCCCTTGAAGAAGGCAGTGGACAGCCGCATAGACCTGCAGGAGAAAGTTTACAGCCCAAGGAAGCCGATGAAAAGGTGTCACTTGACGGAAGGAAAGATAAAACAGAAGGGAAAGGACCTCATAGATAAGGTCGGTGTACGACGACAGAGGGAAACTCGGGCCAGGGGGTCCGATCTACGAGTAAGGAACTGCCGAGGTACGCGAAGTCCGTCGTAGATCTCTGAAAGTCCAAGATGGGTTCCTCGATGTTTTTGAGGTGAACCAGAGAGTCAGTTCCAAAAAAAAAGGAGCTGCGGAGAGGGCAGGAAAGACCCTAATTAAAAGCCGCCGCGGACACCAAGAAGAGAGAACACTATCGGAGGAACCGTTCAACTCGATTCTGGTTTTCAGAGCGAAAAAAGAAGCGAAAAGGAGTTAAATTGATCAGAACTAACGCCATTAAGAAGCAAAAGGTAAACGATGGATAGAATGTCACAAAAGAAAGAACACAGGGATAAGGGTTTAAAGAGTCAAAGTTATCAGGGAAACAGCTAATCGCGGCACATCTAATTGTCCTGGTAGAACGTGGAAAAAAGGCCCGATTGGGGGGACACCAGGATCTCGGTAGCCGGCATGGAGGAAACAATCAGAGTCGTCAGCGGGAATATTACAAGAAACGAAAGGGAAAGAAGGTGGAGAAGCAGATACGAGATTGGCAAAGTTCCGGAAGAAGCAAGGATTTGGAAAAAAGAGATCACGCGTGACTCACAAGTGCGGAGACGCGAGTCGGCCACATTGCGGTTGAACGAAGGGATCCTATAGGGGCAGCCCGCATTTCGTCCAGAAAGAACGTTGGGAGCCCTTGCTGATCCCACAGTTTGTCGAATATAACAGCGGAGTCAGTATCGGGGGGACGGGGGGTAGGAAGTCCGGACAACAAACGCAGATCAGGCCCTGTCAAGGTAGAAGACTGGATCAGAGAGTCGGAGGGAAATGTGGAAACTTTCATCGGAGGATGAAGAGGATGTAGGAAAGCGGCCTTCTTTTGAGGAATAGTGAGTAGTGTGCGGGAACTGCGTGAATTCGGGAGGCAAGAGAGGAGCGGGGACATCCTTGGAAGTGCTTGTACTTGAGGGCGGAGAAAAAGGATGGATCTTGGGGGGAAAACAAGAACGCGATTGAGCTAAACAAGGTATGCGCGATGGGACAGTCAAGGGTGTTCTCGTACTGATGATGAAATAGACGACGAGTCCCGGAATGCGCTAAACAGCAAGTCAATATGCGCCAGCACGTGGGAAGCGAGAGAAGAGGTAAACCAGAACAAAATCAACGAAGGGATTCCAGGGTGAGCTAAGGGGAGGGGACTTAGATAGAAGTGAAAGGGGGGGTGGGGCGACTACAAAAGCTCCCAGAAAACAGCCCCGCGCAACGGCCGTGTCCATTCGTAAAGGAGGCTTATTATGGTGCGCAAAAGCAGCGAGGAAGGAGACTTTGGGGTGGTTAAGTGAAATGACTGGGACGTCAGAAGCCACTCAAAGAAAAGAAAAAGGCAAAACCGAAGAAATCAACGTGGCAAAAGGGTCTGGTAAGGAAGCGGAAAAAGGCCTAAAAAGAACAGGAAGAAATGTGGGAGGGCCACAATACATAGTAGCAGGGGAAGGGACCGAGGGGGTCCACCCCAGAGGGTGTGGGGCGAAAGCTCGATGCAGGGGATACAACATCATTAAAGGAAAATGGACAGGCGTTAGAATCGGGTGAGGCAGGGTTTTTCGACCCCCCAAGAAAGCCGATGACAGCAATCAAAAAAATTGCCACAAATTCCAGTCTCAAAAGAAACTGCCTAAAAGGAAAAGGGTTAAGAGCCCATCAGAGGGGGCAAAAAGACAAGGTAAAAAGGTTGGTGAAAACAAGAGGAACCTAGGCTGGATAAAAAAAGAAAGCGCGAGCCTCTCAATAGAGAAATAAGACAGTCGGCCGCGCGAAAATCCTGGACGGGCGCGGTTCAGGCAGGCCTCGACATAAGGGGAAGGGGAAAAGACGGGAACTTGTTTCAGACGTATAAGGGCATGGGGAACCGCGGCGGGTGGGGGGGCTTTAAGCAATAGGCGTGTGAGAAAGGGGGCCACGTCAAGCTCAGCGGGCGATGGGGGTCTTACCGACCGTTTGCCGGAGAGGGTGTGCAAAGGTGAATATGCTTATAATCCTGTGTGTGAACGAGCAGGCAACAAAAAAATGGGGGATGAGTCCTCTTGACAGGTGGTGAGGCAAGAACGGGGAAACCAATGAAAGTCGGCAGAAGCCGTCACAGCGATGGAGAGGGAGCTGTCACCGCCCACGGGGCCGCACCAAACCATTGGTAGATACCAATACGGCGGGTCAAATAGGACCGCCCGGTCCTGCAGACCGGGGAGGCGCAAAAATGGTAGAAATCGGTTGGCCTGAAGAAGGAACCCCAAAAGCTCCGCATGCCGAGCCGGCGCGCATAAGGGGAAAAAAAGAGTAATCTTTGCGCAGCGGACAGGGGAGCGACAGTCGGACACCAGGATGGCCGGTGCACACACAGGAGGATGGGAGGAAATCCTATGCGTGTGGCAGTGGTACGTGCTAGATAAGGAAATTGGGGACAGGATGCTGTTGTTTCAACAGCACTATCGTAACCTCGGGGGAAAGGTAAAAACCTGAGACAAAGAGGTGGCATTCAACTGACGGTGACGTAGGGTGAAGGGATGGATACCTCCTCGGCGCCCAAAAAGAGGCAGAACATCCCGAAGGGTCCGGAAAAAACAAGTTTTACGTTGCGCGCATGAGAGGATGAGAGAGCGGGGGAGTTACGACGAGGCCAAGAGGGAAGTCTCTAAGCCGGAACGGATGATCGGTTTCTGGTTGTTCGCTTATTGAGTCAGGGGAGTCGAGGGAACAAAGTAACGCATGAACCCCCAATGGGCAAAAGGGGACCTTTCGGTTTCTCGGGTGGTGGACGGCTCGGTAAGCGTCCACGGAAAGGCGATGATCTCACAAGAACCGTGAAGGGTAGGGAAAGGTAAGCTGTAGGAGAAAGAAATAGGCAAAGCAAAGGGGAAAAAATTCAAAAGTGATGGAATAAGGGCCCCCCCACATGATCGGCGGACGTCACTGCCAGTTGGCAGACGGGTACGCAGGGGGGCGCAGAAAACACTGGGGGCATCGGATCGCTTCGGCCGATTTCCACGGAACAAATAGCAAAAAGTCGAGAAACAAAAAGGGTACGGTACCCATCTGAACCGGGAAAGGCTCAGAAAAAAAATCAAAAAAATCGGTCGCTCCAGCAAAGAAAGGAAACCACGGCCCAGCTCAAGGCCACCGAGACGCCAGAAAATGGATTAGTTTGTTTTTGGAGTGTTTCAACGCTGTCTGGGTAGAAACCAATGAAGAATCGGGGAAGATTTTGCGCAAAAAAAAGGCCGGATCCGCAATTCCATTCTAGTAGCCCAAGATGATGAAGCCAACAGGCGGGGGTCCGAACGGCACTTCAGACCAGTTCAGCCGAAAAGGTGGGGAGAAAAAGGAATGGGTCGGAAACCGGATGAAAGACCATCTAGTCACTGACAACTTGGGGCGGAAAGAACCGGATCTAGAGAAAAAACTTAGGCCGAGGCGGTGCGCCCAACGAAGAAGTGCGAAAGATAAAAGGAGGGAAACAACGCAAATGGGTGAAGAGCCATGCGATCCTAACAGAGAGGCCGAAGGGAGATCTCGACAGAATCCAGGGGAGGCATGACAGCAATCGGCGGAATCAAGATCGAGAGCATGCATAGATAAGAAGCTGAACGGCAATAAGAGGGGCTACAGAATTCCGAGGAAAACGCGGAGGACCTCACAAGAAGATACTCTCTGCGCAAAAGACAAACTTGGGCCGCGTCAGAAAAAATCTAAGTGCAGGAATCATGGGGCTGTAGACGAAGAGGTAATAAAAGCAGCGAGGGGGTAGAAGGTAACGCTGTGCGACGACCACTCGTCGGTCTGCGAACCACGGGTTCAGAAAGAGGAGGGGGAGATGTGAAACGAAAAAATACTACTCGAGGCGTTCGCGGAAAGAGAATACACGTAGGGGGGAAACGTCTAAAAGTGACTGACGGGCTTGGAGAAAAGGAGGCTTGCGGTCGACATAAAAAAAAGGACGGGGGTAAGCCGAACGCCCGCAACTTGAGAAACTGAAATAGTCCAGCCCCTTCTTAAACATCGAGGAAACAAGAGTCGGACGGATCCGAGAAGGGACGCCAAGAAAAAGAGAAATCCCAGTAACGGAGCGCGGTATGACGACAGAGTAAACGCGAGTTCTAGGAGACGACGAATATAGTCTGGCGGATTGCAGGGAGGCACATGGGAGATCAACAAAAGAAAAGGGTGTCAAAATCCTGGGAAAAAACGTGGCCCTATTTGGGGAAGGCGATGGGGGAAAGACAATCGGGACCGGAGAACTGGAAAAGCGATCTTAAGGGCGAAAATTGAAAGAAAGCAATCTAAGCAGTGGAAAATTCGAAGGCAAGACGGGGAAGATGGATGTTGCGCTCTAGTCAGCGAACAACACATCTTCGATCACATACGGCCAACAGAGAAAAAAGGAGTGATTGACGGCAGCGGAGAGGCGCCGAGATCGACAGTATGTCGGCTGCCATCAATACGAGAGAACCGCCGCAGGGGGCTGTCGCTCGAGGGGGGGATGGGAGAGATGGGGCGTCGCCATGTATGGAGGGGGACTCGAGAAGGACAAGTCCTACGTTTAACAGGAGACTACTGGGCGGGACTCGGAACCAGCGACCAGCCGGAAAACAATCAGGTCCAGGGGAGAAATCCAGTGGTTATCGATCAACAAAAAACGAAAAGGAATCACCATGGGCGTGAGTGTAACAAAAAAAGGGCAGGCTCGACCTGTTTGGGCCCCAACAGTGATTCTGGTCGAGCCGGAAAGGAATGCGCACAAGGGGAGAGCGTGCGACTGAAAAAAGGACCGAAAGTCGGGGCTGCGCGAAAAAAGCAGATCGGGGAGAGGAGGACGCACGCCAGCACGGACAGGGCGTGGGGAACCGTATGGGGCTGGCCAAAAGTACCTCGAGGGCGAGAGACCCGCTCCGATTATTTCCCCCGCTTTGGATTGCACTCGCTATGTGGAGCCGTCATGCAAAAGTTTGGAGAAAAGCCCTGAAATAAGATATCGAGAAAGTAAGATCAGGAAGGCTTAAGATGTTTTAAATCGGGAGCTTAACCTGTCCAGAAAAATAGAAAAAGGAGGAAACGTAGAGAAAATGGAAGGGCCAGAGAACGCGACAAAGATGGACTACTTGTGGTGGTCAGCTCCCAAGATGAGCAACTCTGGAGTCCTGGGGACAAGAAGAGAATGTCGGGATATCTAGCCAGAGAGGCCACGATGGACGCCCGAGCGAGAGTTTATCGAATGGTTCCGGACGGCGACGAGTTCACTGTCAAACTCGAGGCACCTTCCGACTACGGTTTTAGAGATTTATTCCGCGGGGGCTTGGAGGGGGGTCATACAAGGAGTAGCGTGCCCGAGTCCGGAAATTGGACACAAGTACATATAAGGCGAATACGCCGACGATGGCGGGGAGCGATCAAAAGTAAAGGTGACTAGCAAGGGAAAAAACTCAATTTGCTACAGAAGGGGGGGGGGGGGGGGGGGGGGGGGGGGGAGCCGGGGGTGGGGGGTGGGGGGTGGGGGGGGGGGGGGGGGGGGGGGGGGGGGGGGGGGGGGGGGGGGGAGGGGTGGGTGGGGGGGGGGGGGGGGGGGGGGGGGAGG
>Ga0179593_1531066_pt1 | contig 20287 bp, 25 predicted proteins | sample CZODoug2_1_08_16_FD_185931 | JGI IMG/M metagenome (GOLD analysis project Ga0179593, IMG submission 185931) | Vadose zone soil fungal communities from Angelo Coast Range Reserve, California, USA - CZODoug2_1_08_16fungal (PacBio error correction) | ecosystem: Environmental > Terrestrial > Soil >...
TAGCTGGACCTCCAAAAAGAAACGGGGCCAAAATAGAATAGGAGGGCCCAGAAGATAAAAATCCGTTCCTGCGAAAAAGGTCATCAGCCATGCAAGCATGACTCCGCAGTCAGACTCGGAGAGGATGAAGCTCACATATGTGACGGAGGGAAATCCGGGCAGCGAAACCATCTGTGGAGCAGAAGACCTTGCTGGCGGCTGTGCAGCGCGGGAGGGGCGTAAGCAGAAGGCAAAAGTGCTCCAGGGAGAAGGACCCTAGGAGAAGAAGAAATCCTCGAAAGTTCTTAGAAAAAGGAAGAGTAAAAAACATAAACCTAAAAGAAAAAGGGGGGGGAAGCGGACGGAGGGAACTGAAAGGCACTACGCGAACTAAGAAATGGTCTCAGGAGAGGTTAGTATGAACCAGCACAATTCATCCAAAAGAGAGGGGTGAAAAAAGGGGGATTTGGGAAGGCTTCAACCGATATCTTCCGGAAATACGCTGCTGAAAAAGAATAGGAAATGAACAAAGGAAGAGAAGAAGGGGTAGAGACGAGGGCGGAGGGAAAAGGCATAAACCCAACTTCTGGACTCTCGACAAGGCAAGTACTAACATGAGAAAGGTTGGAAAGGGGGAATCGAACGAGGAGGCCGGCGGGGAAAAAGCGGTAGCTTTACAAAGTTCGAAGCAGGGGGGGGGAAAAGGAAAAGACTTGTAGTTGGGAAGGAGGAACCGCGAAAAAGGTCAAGGGGGGGTGGCGGGGATACGACTTAATCTCCAACCCCACCGAGAGAAAAAGGTCCCACGAAGACAGCAAGTCTGGGGGAAGGAAGGACAGGGACAACGCCAACGGCTGTATCCGAGAAACCGAGGGGAAGGAAAACCCGAAAAAAACTCCATCGTACAAGGAAGTGATCAGCAGGGGAGAACGTGGGGTGAAGCAACGGGCATCGCAGTCATGAGCTAAAAAAAAACCGTTTGGGGGGGAAAGCGCAAAAAAGCATGCTTTAAAAGGCCGAGGAGGAGCAAAAACAAACAAGAAAAGAAATATAATCCGCAGAGTTCGAAAAAAAAAAGCAAGTTTTCAGCCGGGCCGAAAAGGAAAAGAAGAAGCAGGAGAGGAGGGGGGAATCAGGTTGGATCTGATCACTACTGAGAATGGACGCGTGAGCGGCGGGGCCTCTGCTGAAATATAAAAAAGCGGGGGGGTCGAGAGGAGAGTTCACTGTTTTGTAAGACGGGGAAAAAGGGGGTTGCAAAAAAAAACAACGAGCCGGTGAATGGGGGAAAAAGTTGGGAAAGGCTTAGGAAAAAACCTGAATATGGAAAAAAAAGCTGAAAAATTCAGGACTGTGGTATACGGTTGGAGCAAACCAGAGGCTATTCAGCTTCGAAAAGGGAAAAAATATCGCAAGTCCGAAGCCGGCGACTCAGAAGGAAAATAAAACCGGGGGATGGGGGAAAAGAGAGGGCCTTCCAGAAATTGGGAGAATAGTAGGGGAGGACTTTAACCAGGGTGTCCAGAGATGCACAGTTGCGGGGGGAGGTACATTTCACCCGAAGAAATCCCAAAAAGCGGGAATGTGGTGACAAAAAAAGGGAAAAACCCGAGGGAATGAGGGCGTTGGGGGCGGGGGTGGTTGCGAGTTGGGGCGTGCGGGTAGGGGAACTAAGCAGGAAGCACGAGAAAAAGAAAAGGAGTGAAAAGAAGAAGAAAACCAAAAGGGAACCTGGGGGAGGTTCAAGAATAGCGGAAGGGAATTAAAAAGTCAGTGATATCTAGTAGCAAGGGGCGGAAACACTTTGCGAGAAAGAATGAAACCATCTTTCGACTCGCGGGAAGGATTCGAAAAAATATCTCCAACGGCGTGAAAGAAAGACCATCAAAATGGGAGCGAGCTCAGTAGGAAAAATGCAATAAGCATTCGTCTACGGGTAAAAGTAGCAAAAGTGAGAAGAAAAGATGGAATCCTCATTTAGGTTTTGCACAGTTTTTGGGAAAAAGGGGGGATCATTTCCAGTGGCCGAAAACGCCAGGGAAAGGGGGGGAAGGAACAAAAGGGTGGAGGGAAGAGTGGTTAGGAGTGCACAGCATGATGGAATCATGAAGGGGGCCAGAAAAGGAATCGACGGAGAAAAAAGGAATAAGAAGGCTGGGAGGAAATACGTCGAACCGGCGCTGGGGAAACGCGTTAGAGCATCCGGGAAAGGGAAAATCAAAAATGATCCAGGAGAAACATGCCATCTCCGTTATCTAGAAGAGAAAATTTCCTGGAAAATGGGGGAGACTCGTTGTCGGAAGGCACGAGAGGGGGGAATACCTTTAACGTAGTGGCAAGGGCTGGGGGGAAAGAGACGTGAAGAGAGAAAAAAAAGAAAAAAAAAAAGGGATGAGGAAGGAAAAGGAAAGTGGCGCGAAGTTGTGGCGCAGAAAGGGCAGCGACATTGGAGTCGTCAGGAATGCTGCGGGGGGGGAATCGCGGAAGTCAGACAGGCATCTCATGGCGAGAAAAATGTCGAATGAGTTAGATACACCGATTGGGAAGGAAAGTAGAAGAGAAAAGGAAAACGCCAAACCACCCAGGGGGAAACGGATTCAGTATCGGGAAGATAAAAAAAAAGACGGAGAATGCGAGGGAGTCAAATGTACCTTCAATATGCGCACGACTTGGAAAATTCGTGAGGGAGCGCATGGGGGGGGGGGGGGGGGGGGGGGGGGGGGGGGTGGGGGGGGGGGGGGGGGGGGGGGGAAGGAGGCTTTCGTGAAAAGAAAAAGGTCGCGCTGGAACCAGCAGAAAAATTTCCATGCCAGGGGAGGAGGGAAGGGGCGAGGGAAGAGAATCTCTTCCGCCAGCTGATCGGTGAGAAAAAGCCCTGTCGAAAAAGAAAAAGCGAACGCGGCAAAATCCTTAATAAAAAGGAAGAGAGAGGGAAAGGGGAAGTGGATGGCGAGAAGAGGAAGAGGTAGGGGAGCTGTCGTTGGAATCCAGGGATGGAAAGTAAGTCAAATAAACTATCCTATTACCAGAATGGAATCGCATTCGGAGGGGTTTCGGAAAAAGAGGGGGGGAATACAGGAAGAGAAAGCTCCTGGTCTATTGTCAAGGAACTCATAGGAAAACGCATGATGGGGGTGAAAAGGGAGACTAGAAAAAAAGAAAATAAAGGGGAACTCGACTCAAGAAAAGATAAAGAAAACACTTGAAGAGGCAGTGAGAATGTGAATGGGGTCGATCTGACTTTTCAAGGCAGAAGGAGGAAATATGCTTGAGAGGGAAAAAACTCAGGAGATTTCGGTATTCCCAGGAAAACTTTGTTGGGGGGAAGGAGAACAAGGGGGAAAAGATGCATAAGTAGACCAAAAGGCCTCCGCCAAAAGGTTTTCAACGCCCAGAAAAGGAAATCAAGGTCTTCACCGAAAACGCCGAAAAGAGGGACCTTCTCGGAGAGGGATAGAGAACGCGGACTTCTAATGAGTCCTTAAGGGTACCGGGCAGGTGCTGGGAAAAACTGGCAAATGTCCAGCGCAGCGTCACGCACTGGGTGAAAAAAAGAGGGTCACGTCCAAACTCACGGGGAGGGGTCAGCGAAAAAAATATCGTCAAAAAAGAGTGATACAGGAGGGATGTGGCCGACCTGAACGGGAAAAAGCAAGGGTTACGCGCCGGTGGACTCGAAAATGGAAGCGTCATGAATAAAAAAAGTCTGGTGGAAAAGGGTTAAAAAAGAACGTGGAAAAAGGGAGAAGTCTGAAAAAAAAGGAAACTAGCTGGAAAAGCTAACTCAGGAGGACAGCCTAACGGTCTTGATCTGCACAAAGGCGGAGCAAAAACCAAATCTAAAAAACCCCCAAAGGGAAAAGTCTGGCGAGCCATCACATGTCCGGGGAAGAAAAAACTCATGTCGCAAAAAAAACTTTCGGAAGGGAAGGGGGCTGGCGGAAACGGCACAAGTACCGAGGGAACTAAAATGGGGGCGAACTAAGTAGAAACCATCTGTTCCAGGGGGGGACGAACTTCAGGAAAAAGAACGCTTCTCAGGCGAAAGCGCAAGAAGGGGGGACAGACGGGGGACACCTGAGTGAAAACCGGGGAATGACGGGCTTAACAATGCGTTCGAAAGCAGCTCGTAAGAAAGGAAACTTCTAAGGATGTCACAAAAGAAGGGAAAAAGAATTAAAAAAAAAAAAGGGCCGAAAAAGACACCGGTACGCATGATATCGGAAAGGAGATCGGACAAAAAATGAAATACGCAAAAAAAAATTGGAGAAAGGAAGTATCTGGCAAAAAAACGCATAAAAAACAAAAAAACACATCTCAAGAAACTCGGTGAAAAAACATTCATAAGGGAGTCCTGCGAAAAATAGGAAGGCGGATGAGGATTCGGAATACTGCTTAGTGTTGACTCGGTTGCCAAGTGGGGCCTATTTAATGAAAAGGCTTAATAAGTTTATCCCCAAGGAACCGAAAGTGAGAAGATTAAAGGAGAAACTAGAATTCTGAGTGATCGCCGGGAAAAAAATAAGGGTCGAGAAGACTTAATTGAGGCCTAGGATTGAAAAAAGGGGAAAGGAGAGACTTTGGAAGAACTTGGGGGAATCGGGATACAATTCCAGCATGGGAAAAAGCGAGACGATTCTGGGAAAGAAATGTGCTTTTAACAAGACCGAAAGGGAAAAGGAGGGGGTGGAGGAACGGACCAAGCCTTGCGTGGCGCTTATCGAGGTAGACCAGGGAGAAAATCTAACCCTCCTAAAGAGGTCTCGAAATGATGGCAAGTACGTCTTGAGAGGAAAAAAAGGGGACTTCCAAGAAAAAAGGCGAAGGGCGAAGACAACGGGGTCCCCCGCGTCGCGGAGAAAAAGAAAATACTTTGACAGAAGCTACCAGCGAGGTGTTGAAGGATATCTAAAAGAAAAAGAGAAAGTTGGGCACTCCCGTGCGGGGAACAAGAAGCATAAAAGCCACCTAACCCGGAAACTTCCGCAAAGGCTGTCAGAAGGGCAAAAAAAAAAGTGAGCATTAAACCCTACGCCAGTGCAATGGCAGAAAAAAATCAGGGAAAAGGAAAAAAAAAATTATGAGAATACGTTTCCCGGAACCAGGGAAGAAGAAGGGGGGGGGAACGGAGTGAAAGAATACTGGAAAATGCTTCCCGACAGAGGGGGGAAGCTCTCTATCAAAGGAGTGAAGAGGATCGGAAAAAGAGAGTTTGAACGAAATTCCAAAAAAGGAGGGCTCTCCAAGGGACTGGAGCGCGTTTTAAAAAATTTGGGGGGACTAAGTGGGGACGGAGGAAACTGAAGGGGAGGAACGGGGAAAGGAGCGTGACGGTCGCGAACAGCCGTTGGCGTTGTTAGGAAATGGGAAATCCGGGGTGGGGCGCCCGGGTGGGATACGAGGAAGGGGGGGACAGTTTTGGAGTGATAAATTTCCCACACCGGTCTGACAAACAAGTCAGAAACACTTGAAAGAGCGAAATCTGAGAAAGGAAAAAAATGGAAAAAAGAAAAACCTTACCGAGATCCAAAAAAACATTTTTGAGGTTCAGGTTTGACAGGAAAATTCCAGAAATGTGGAGAACAAAATAGGAGGGTGTGACCCTCACGGGTCGCCGCCACTTAAATGGGGTTCGAGAACAGAAAAGGAGAAAAAATATTTGAGGGGGGGAGGGGAAATAGCCGCACAAAGAAAATGGAAAAAAGGTGGCTTATAAGAAAAGGGTTCGCAGAAAGCGTCACCGAAATTCGAATCGGGCGCCGGTACTTGGGGGGGGGGAAGTTCGGAAAATCTTCTTAGCCTCCACCAAAGGTGTAAGATGAAAAGTCGCGATTGAAGGGAGAAAGCGTCTATCAGTTGAGGGAGTCGTCGGAGGGGTCCGAGGCGCGATAAGCTAAAGGGGGATCCGGAGGAAAGGGCATTCTCCCTTGACACCTAGAACAGGGAAAAGAAACTTCGAAGTCAACTATGGGAGTCCGTAAATCAATCGGAAACAAACAGGAAAATGCCTGAAGAAAAAGGAGAGCGAAGAGTTAGAAATTCGGCGGCTTCAATGCCAAAAAGCGACGTCACAAGCTGGGGGGGAACTCCAGTAAGGTTCCCAGAAAAAAAGAGGGAAAAAATGTGGGAAAAGGAAATCATTCGAGAAAAGTCGATGGGAGACTAGCAGATGCGTCATGATTTGTGGAGAAAAAAAAATCGGGAAGAAAGAGATCTTTTACAGAAGCGCCCGGCCGAGAAACGCTGCGGAAAAAGGCCGGGCAAAGAAAAGCGTGCCCCATCCAAGGGAAGTGGAAACGCGTCGGTATCGGAGAGCGTCATTCGGATGTTTGAAAATTGAAAAAGCGGAAAAGAGACACGAGAAGGAGAACCGACGTTTAAGAGATTCGAAAAAAAATCGAAAAAAAAAGGTCGGGAAGGGAAATAAAAGGGGAAGGCGTCTTTCGAGCGCTCCGCCAGCGGATTCCGGCGGAAAAAAACGTCCGAGAATGGAGAAAAGGCTCGGGTGGCTTCAGAAATTAACATTAAAGGCTGGGGGAGAGGGAGAGAGTGGTTTTTACGCGGGGAACAGCAATTCGGAGAAAAAAGGCGAAGGAAAATGTAATTTCGAAAAACTCTGGAAGTGAGCTTCGGGGAGAGAGCCGATGCGCACTGAACAAGGACGGAAAAAAAGCGCCACAAAGATAGAAAAGAGGTTGCATAATGCGCGTAAAAAAGCGGAAAAAAAAGGCGTAGAGGAGGGGAAAAAAGACGCCACGAGGTCGTCACCTCTTCGTGCGCGAAACGCGCTGAAAAAGAAAGGGGTTTCTTTAAACTTCAATAACCACGGACAAAAAAAGGAAAAATGAGGGAAGGAAGCCAGGAACGCTGGACAATTCTCCACTGAGACATGCGATAGGAAAAAAAAAGACCTGGGGGAAAGAGCACAAAAGGTGGAGGGAGGGGGGGGGGGGGGGAAACCTTTTCAGAAAAAAACTTCGAAGACGGGAAAGTTATGTCATAAAAGCTCATCATGATGACTGAAAAACTAGGAGGTGGAGCGGAGAGGGTTGACTAGACTATACTTGAAAAAATCGCAAAAAAAAACTATACCATAAAAAAAAACATCTCCCTAATTGTTGGGAAAAAAAAGGGAAAAAGAAAAAGCGGGAATGCGGGGGAGGAAACAGGGGCATTGTACACGATAATTTGCAAGGATCGAAAGCACCAAAAATGCAAAAGCAAGGGAAAGAATTCTCAAAAAGAGAGATTAAGTCGTTTAAAAGGAAGAGTAGGGAAGAGGCAGTGGCTTAACTACGCGGCGACATCACTCAGAGGGGAAGGAAAACGAGAGGGGGGAGGGGGGGGGGTTAGTGGGGGGAGATGCGCCTGTAAGGTAAGAGTCGACGTGGTATCTCATTCTTGAAGGAGGAAGCGTCAGAGGAAATAAAAAACGAGAAAAAAAAAGATCATTAAGAAAAGACAAGGAGGGGGGAAGAGGAAAGGAGGGGAGATAATCACATTTCTCGCCGCATCCTGAGGAAGGGGAGAAACAGGTCCTTGGAAAAGACTGGCGTCAAAACTAGTCCACGGAAAAGTCCGGAGCGAAAGAGTTTCCAAAGCCTCCCAGTTTCAAGGGCACAAATAAAAGAAAAGGGGGCTAACGGGAAACGAAAAGGGGAAAAACGAAGAGTGGGATGCAAAGACTGAAAGAAAGGGGGGGGAAATAAATCAGCCGCAGGTGGTACTCAAAAACCGAAGCAAGGGAAAAGTCCTCTGAGAGGGTGGTGACGTGAGCGTAGGGACACAGGGGAAGGGGAAAACGAGAGGGGGCGGGTAGGGGGGGTCTCGGAAAGACAGTAGGCGACATCCCGAGGAGAAGAAGCTGCAAAAGGGAATGTTGCAAACTATGAAAGCCCCCAGAAAAGAAATTCGGAAAGAAAAAAAAAAACGAATGTCTCATTCTTCGCCCCACCATTCTCGACGATGAGGAAGGGAGAAACCGCTTAAAAGGGGGGAGCGAACGAAAAATAAAGTCCGGTGGGAACGCTGGGAAAAGGGACCCACGGGGGGGTCGCATCTTGCAGAATCAAATGACGAAATGAGAGGTCTCAAAAATCGGATGTCCACTAAGGGGTAAAAAACGAAAAGGGACGCTCTCCACGAGAGGAGGTTTCCGTTATAAACCGGGATTAAAACCATGCCGGGGAAGAAGAATGCTGGTCAAAAAAAAGCTAACGGGAAAATTTCCAAGAAGGAGCCTAAAAGCCGTTAGAGGAGGAGAAAAGAGGGAGCAGAAAATTTTGGGCCGACATTCGCTAAAGTCAGACAAGGTTTCAGAGGCTTCTCGGCAAGAAAAAAGAAAGCGCGGGGCCGGAAACCGGTAGAAAAGACCGATGGAACGGGGGGAAGGATATCTGTCAGAAGCCACTCCATCGTAAAAACGGGAGGGCCGGAATAGAAAAAAAAAACTCGTAAAAGGAAAAGAAGGCGGAAGAATCCAGGGGGGGGGAAGCCGACGGCTTACTGGCGGGAGGGGAAATTGGGGCCGGGAGCTATTTAAGTCGGACGGGGTAAGTATCGAAGCGTTAACGAAAGGATAAAAAAGCCCAAGGTTCGGCATGCTTCACGGAACTTAAAGACGCAAAAGAGGGGAAGCTTCTAAAAACGAATAAAAGAGTACATAAAACTAGCTCCAAGGGGAAAGAAGTATAACCTCTGCACACTTTCCAGAAGGGCCGTCCGAATCCGCAAGTCCATAGGTGCACGAGGTACGACCCGGAAAAAGAAGGATGCCACTTGGCAATCATACCCGAGTAAAAAGAAGGGAGGAAGCCGAGGGGGAAATCGTCACAGTGGAGTTAGGAAGATGGATGAACGATAAAAGGGAGGGGAAAACTCTACGAGCTACCGCGTGAGAGCGAAAGAAAATATTTAACAGGGAAATCGAAGCGCGAACCGGCGGGGAAAAGCTCGGATCGACCGGGGAGAGAAGTTGAATGGTCCACTAATCTAGAAGAAAAAAAAAAAAAAAAACAACATGTCCGGAGGAAAACGCCAAATCTGGCACCAACAAGACCGGCACCGACACTACAGGAACTCGACAATTGCGCACAGAGAGAGGCTGTGGAAAAACCACAAGAAATCCGATGGGAGGGGAAAGCCCAAAAGTTCAAGAAAACCCCAAAGGGAATTCGCTGATTGAAGGGAGAAAGAAAGTATTTCACCAAAAGGCACAACACATTAGGAAAAGCCTGAGGGGGTGGAAAAGAAATCGGGATCGCTTGTCCGAACCGAAAAAGAAAAAAGATCAAAAAAAAAAAAGTAGGGGGGAAAGAAAAAAGGAATCAAGAAACGATTCCCGGAATTCCAGGAAAACTGAGGAAAAATGACGTTGGGCTGAACACGGTCGGTTTTGGGAAATTTTAAAGGAAAGCCGGACAAGGCCATAACGGGGCGAATCAATCAAAAAAGGGGCGTGTGGTTCAAAGGTAAAAAAGTCATATGAAGTAGAGGGGGGTGAAAAAAAAAAAGGCCCTAAGGGGAAAAGAAAAGAGAAGGGAGTTGTAGAATTTTCTAGATTCGTAGTGAGAAAGGAGACCACGCTGGTCAAAAAGCCTGCAAAAAAAAAATACGTGAAGAAAAAAAAAAGGTAAAGGAAACGCTTACGGGAGGGAAGCAATCGCTTTGAAGCCGGACAAAGACAACAGAAAACCCGGGGTTCATGGAGAAAAGACGAAGGGGGAATGAACCTTGCCAAACTCGAAGAAAAAAAGGAAGAGCTTCTGATTTCATAGCACCGTCATTCCAGGCAACAGCAGGATATTAGGAAATTATACGTCGAAGGAAAAAATAGGGAAACGGATAATAGAAATGCAGGGACGAGAGGTCAAGCTAATGATCAAAACGCTGCGAAAATGGAGAAGAAAGGGGGCGGTAATGGGGGTCAGTGTGGGCGGCGAAAACGAGAGGGGAAGGAAAGTCGATAGTAAGGAAAAAGGCAGACGTCAGTTCCGCGGTGATCATAGAAAAAATCACTGAAGGACTGAAAAACGACAAAACTAAGGACCTTCGATCACAGGTAGCCAAAGATGACGAATCCTCAATAACCGCGGGGTAGAAAAAAAAGGATTTCAGGGGGGGAGGCGCGTCATAGGGCAACGCAAGAAAGTTGAAGGAAGGAAATGCCATGAGAGCCAGGGAAAGGGAGAGGATTTTGGGCCCAGGGGGAAACGGCATCATGATTTCAGGAAGAAAGGGAAAAAAAAAGATCTGCGGAAGGCTGGGAGCGGGAAAAACGAATGTGAAGGAAAAAGTCAGGGACAAGCGTAGGAGAAAAATTACAAGTCAAAGATGGCAGGCCTCCGAAGCGGTGGAGAGGATCGCCCCGAGATTCCCGGTGAAAAATCCCCGGAACTCATCCAGGCAAAGTCAATTAAAGGTATGGCACGAACGCGTTTGCGTGGCGCTAAACGGGGAACAGTGCGGTCAAGAAGATGGGGAAAGAAAAAGCCGTCGTCAAAATCAAGAAAAGCCTTGGGAAAAAAAGCCCAGAAAAGGAAAAAAGAGGTCCCGATGGTGGGGCGCAATCTCGAAAGCTAAAAAAAAAGTGAAATGTGGCGGGAAAGAGAGACATCGGTTGAGGGAATTCGTGGGGCGGTAGAAAAAAAGGCGTCGGACGAACTCTTGGCAGAATTGCAAAGAAAGTCTAAAAGAACCCGCCCAGCCAGAAGAGACTCTTCCGGAAGGAAAAGCCGAACCACGGGAAAAAAAAAAAAGCCACGCTAGTTACCGGATGTCGGGAAGTCGTCGGATTCGGCGCGGTAGCTCAGTTAAAAGAGCGACTACTTGAAGTGCAAGAGGAACGAAATAGGAGAAAACGCTTGGGAAAAACTTTCGCGGAGACACGGAAAAAAAAGGACATGCGCAGGGGAACGACGGGCGGCTGCTAAATCGAGTCGTCCGCCAGTGAGGTTCCGAAAAAGTCACGGCCGAGGGGCCGGAAGAAAACTAGCTCATCTATAAAAGGCTTTTGAAGGGAAAAAAAGGTCTTACGGGGGGGGTTCGGAGGTTGGAAGGTCCGGGGGGGGTTCCGATAGAAAGCAAGAAGCAGAAAGAGAGAAATCTATGGAACAGACGTAACAGTGGGAGCATGCTCATACCCACAACTAACGGTTTTTCATAACGAAAACAGAGAGTTGGGATACAAGATTCCGTAGCTGAAGGAAAACGCATAAAAAGGGACAATTGTAAAAAAAAAAGAAAGGGATGGAAACTCTCTAGATTACGTAGAGATTCATATTGCGCTTTCACAATTTACGTGAAATTTTAGTTGGGCGTGAAAGCAAATACACATGAGGAGAAAAACACTAGCAAACAAACCTCTTGAGAAAAAAGCGTTTAAAACGTTTGTTGGGGATGGAGAGAAATACAGGCTCTTCATGTATTCTCGGGTAAGTAAAAAAAAAGTAAAAAGGCAGAGCATCTGAGAACGCCCCGCCTAAAAAAACCCGACAGGGTCCGAGAAGAAAAACAAACGAAAGGAAGTTAGGGATCCACAACGCGGCCCTAATCGAGAGAGCTCCTGAAAGGTCAGAAGTTTGAGAAAAAGGCGGCGAAGGGGGGAAAAAGAAACTAGTCATGAAAAGCCAGGAAGGAGGAAGGGGACTGGACGCGCGTGCTGGTTTTCAAACAGAAAGAAGCCATTGGACGGGGGGGAAGAAAAGAAAATCTCGAAAAAAGAGAACCTGATTGAAAAGAAGTTGAAGAACGGAGGAGAAGCGGGGCTCCGCCTATACTCGCCGCAGGGTGTACGAGGAAGGGTCAAACCGTCCTAGGAGTTGTTGCAGAAAAAAAAGTCCAAAAAGACGCGGGAAAAGAAAGAACCAGCCTAAAGCAAATTGAATCGAAAGAAAAGACCCGGTTTCGTTTGAGGTGAGGAAGTCTAAACTCAGAACACTTCACCAAAAAACGACTAAGGAAAAAAAACCGCAAAGCTCCATAACCACAGAGAGAAAGATAATGAAAAATCGCTACGACCGGGGGGGAAAAAAAGACTTTCTCAGAGAAGAAAAAAAAAAAGAATCTCGAAAAGGACTGACCGCTTGAGGTGAAAACTAACCGAGGAAGTCAGGGACTGACAAGATTGCCGACCGAATACCCATGATGTTAAAAAAAGGAACACTGAGAAAAGAAGGACGAAAGTCTCGTAAAAGGGCCTCCAAAGTAAACGAGAAGAGAGCATTCTTAGGTTACCTAGTAATAATAAAGGTCCCCAGAAGGTTGAAAGAGAAGAATGCGAAAAAAACAAGGGGCAAGGAGCCAAGAAGAAAAGGACAATTATGAAAAGGTGTGTAGAGTTCATGTTTAACGATCTCGATAGAAAAGATTCATCAGAGGCTTTCCGGAAGAAAGATCCAAAAAATGGGGAACATGATTGAAAAAAAAGAAACAAAAACAGACATGGCGCGGGTGGATGCCTGGAAAGGAAGGGAAGGGAAAGCAAAGAGAACGTCAAAAACATCCGGAAGGAGGGGAAATACGACCCGAATCTGATTCTAAGAAAGCCGCGAAATAAAAAAGTCTCAGCACCTAGGAATGGAAAGAGAACCAAACGCGGTTCTGTTGATTATGACCGGGGAAAAAATACTGGAGAGGTGGGGAACGTAAGGAAAAAATCAAACGAGGTGCATCATCGAGTAAGCCACTCCAGGGGGGACAAAGCTGAGCAAGCGAATCGAGAGCAAAAGGTCCGAATAAAAACCAATAAGGAATGAGAATTGGGAAGAAAGAAAGTCAGACGGCGCGGAATGGGGAGGTGAAGGAACCAAAGAAAAGGGAAAGACATGGGATTACAATTCGGCTGCGCATCGGGTTGATAGGAACCAAAGAGACTTTCCAAAAATCCGCAAAGAAAGGACCTGGGAAGGGGACGAGAGGGAACCGATTGCCCGAAATGGAAATTCTGGCCGTAGGAATGCCGAGAACTCATACCCAAGAGAAAAAAAAAGTTGCGTGGAAAGCGTGCGGTGAGAAAAAAGAGAACACAGGAAAATTCGGCAAGGCAAACTGAACAGTATCAAAGGTGTCTTTAAACAAGCTGGACGTCTGAGAAGGAGAGAGCTGACAGAAAGAAGTTGACAATAAGAAACCTGAAAAAGGCTGAGAGAGAGGGAGGACGAAGATTGACCGCGAGCTTGATTGGTATCCGGGTGTCTTAAAAGGCGTAGAAAAAAACTGCGATAAAGAAAACGAGGGAAGCAGGGAAAAACGACCCTCTCTTCCAATACCAAAACTTCAGAAAAAACAACAAAAAGACAACATAAAGTCTACGTTACAAGCAGAGTTGATCCTTTCCAGAAAAAAAAGCCATGTCAAGCCCGAAGTGAACTTGTGGAGACAGAAAGAAGAAGGACAAAAAGCTAAAAGGGGAGAAAAGAAAAGAAGGCGGTGTGGAAATTCAGGTTCCAAACCAGGGGGGAGCCGTGAAGATAAAGGATCGAAGACTGAAAAGAGACACACAGGGAAAAGAGAAAAAAAGAAGCAATTACGTAAAGCCTATTCACGATTGGGGGGGGGCTAACTGAAGGGAAAAAAAAAACCTTCACAAAAAGGAGGAACGCACAAGGAGCTGAAAAAAAAGGAGGGAATCTAAGTTCAGAAGAACGTACGTCATTGGACTTGCGGGAGGGGCAAATTATCACAAAAAAGGGGAACTTTGAGAACAGTTGGAACGGGAGGGAAAAAATGACGAGAAAGTGAAGAGGGGTGAAACCATAGTCTGGCTTTGGAAAAGAAGGGGAGTTGGGAGTGGGGAGATCAGGAAAAGAGGACCACAAAAGCCATTAGACGAAGTTATCCGGGGAAGGGGAGAAACACCAGTCGGTATCTTCGACGAAATTACGCCTATATGGGGGAAGAGAAAGGAAGAAAATTAAGAAGCAGGAAAGTCGAAAAATTTTAGGAATTTCAAGAAAATGTCCAGATGGCGAGAAGAACAAGATATATGTTCAGAAAAAGGGAAGACCCTAGAAAAAGCTGAAGCCCAAAGAAAAAAGCAAGCGCTGAGGGAATTACCAGTCGGAATGGATAAATAGGCGTCTCACAACAAAAAAAATTACAAAAGAGAAAAAGGCTTAAAGAGGTGCTGTAGGGCGCATGGGGAAAAAGAGAAAAACGGACCAAGAGCTCTTACAGGTCGTCCGGATTTAGGGGGGGGAAGGTTTAAAGAATCCGCAAAATGTCGAAAGAACGAAGGAGTCCCAGGGGGGAATTGCATCAGTTGAAGAACTGAAAAGAGGGACGAGGGAGCAGGTAAGGCGTGGTGACCGACACGGTAATCAGTCTCCATTACCCAAACTCATTAGGGGGGGGAGGGTCGAAGGATTCACAGTAGAAAAAAAAAATTATGAACTTAGAAAGGGAGGGGCCTTATATTCTGAAAACACGAAGGGAAAGGAGGTTGAAGAGAAAGGACGAGTGTCTCAAAGGAAAACAAAAAAACGCATGGTGCAAAAATGAAAAAGGAAAGTTGTAAAAGTGCAAAGAAGACCGGACCCATCGCCCTCATCTACAGGTAAGCAAGCATCAAGGAGGGGAAAAGCTGACTAGCGAGTCCGGCCATCAAAGGTGGCACAAAGGGTTCTAAGTAAAGGGGGAATGCCTCAAAAACGTAATCGCAAAAACTGCGCGCTTGCGAAAAGGAAAGGCATTCCGGGGAAAAAAGCATTTCCAAAAGAGAGCGGAAAGAACCAAAAAGGATGGGAAAAACTTTCCAAGGAAAAAAAATCTTGAAGAAAATAGGTCTCTAAGTCTGTCAGCTTCAAAAGACGTCACTAGTGCGGAGGGACGGCAGAAAAAAAAAAAAAAGGCTACAGGGGGGGAAAAAAAAAATCGGAAAGCCGAAAATCCAAACCAGGCCGCACTTCGAGAAGTGTTTCGCAGGCAGGCGAAGCAGAGGACATTTGAAAATGTAAGGGAAAAAAGTTCATACCGGGTAAGGTCTGGAGGAAGAAGGGGGGGTTTTGAGAAAAAATTTAAAAAAAGAAAGAGAAGGGATGAGTTTGAAGGCGAAAAGAATCCGCCCCATCTCTTTATTTCAAAAGTGCTAAGAGGAGGAAAGAAGGGGAACACTTTGAACAAGAAAAAACCAAAAAGAGACGGGAAATTTAAAAGACAAAAATTCGATAGAAAGGCTGGGCTTAATTTTCGAGATGCCCACCTGGCCCACCGAGAGGGGGAGGCGAATAGGAAATCCCGGAGGGGGAGAAGCAACGAGGGAGGGTTAAAGAAAAAAAAGGACATAGTCAAAAAAAGGAGAAAAACAGAAAAAAGCGCGCGTTAAGTAAGTCGAAAGGAGGGAAAGTCTTAAAACAACACCTTGGCAAAAATCATGGAAGCTAGGGAGAAGTGGAAAAGCATACCCAGGAGAGCTTGGGTGATGACTAGGAGAAAATATCCCTGCGGGAAGGTGAAGGGAGAAAACTAAAGCAAGAAGAAGGAATGAAAATATACAAAGGAGGCTTCAGGGGGTAAAAAAAACGCGTTGTGGAAAACAAATAGGCGGATTCCGAGCAGAAAAGAAGTTTGTCAAAAGCGGGGGGGGGTGGGAAGATTATTTGCAAGGAGAAACCACAGAAACAAATTTAAAACTATTCTTAATAAAAAGAGAACACAACCAAAGAGGGGGAGGGAAAAAAAAGAGAGGGCAGAATTGGGGGAAAGGGGGACATTTGAGTGGGGGGAACTTCGGGGAAAGGCAAATCCAAAAAATGCGTTGAGAGAAATCATCCAGACTCTTGGGATCCCCAACGAATTGGAAACTTTATGGGGGAAGGTGAGCACTAAGCGTGAGGGAGAAGAAGGAAGGTCAGTTCGAAAAAACCCAAAGAAGCAAAAGAAACGGCAGGGATTCGACCGAAATTAGTCATAACAAAGCCCTCTCGAGGTAGCAGGAAAGGAACCTTGACAGAGGGGAAAAAAAAACCTGAAAACTGGCAAAACATACTGGTAATGGATTAGGCCACCGCGCCAAAAGGCCCGAAAGAGAGGGACGCTGGAAACAAAGGAGATTTTAAAGAGGGATGTGCGACAAAGAGGATTAATACTCGTCCGAACAAGAGTGAATCAGCAACAGGAGGGATCTTGAAATGAGCGACGAAAGAGGGAGGAAAAAAGGAGGACGCGCGAGGAAAGCAGGAATGAACCGTCCTCTAGAGCGGTGCCTGGTGGGGGAAGGTTTCGAAGGGGGAAAAGGAGCATCGGGCAAAAAGGAACCGAAAGAAGCCGAGCTGGAGGATTCCAAAGACAGGAAAAAAAGGGGCGTACATGAATCTACGAATGGGCGACTCACCGAAAGAAAAGCTAATAACAGAAAAAAGCGATAAAAACGCATTTAAAGGAAAAAAAAATCGCAGCAAAGGATCTCGGACCAGCATAATTGAGGGCGCGTCTTTAGCGAACAATAGAATCTAAAGAGGGGGGAGAAAAGGAAAGGAGTTCTACGGAAAAAAAACGAAAAAAGGGGAACTCAAGGAAAAGGACGAACCGCACGACCTCTTTCAACGTTTTTACTCGCCCTCCGCGCAGAAGGGGCCGACTGACGCGAGCCGAAAAGGAAAGGAAGGATCCTAGAAGGATGGAAAAGTTCTAAGAAGCCCCCATAGGCCTGGGGGGAACACTATTAAAAGAAGCCTCAGTTGAGGGGAAGAAAAAAGCGTAAGGGATAGGCTTTAGAGGGTAATGGACTACATTCTCTAGGTACAAAGGCCGGAAGGAAAGGAGAGGGTGGCCCCCTCCTCCGGGAAACTTTCAAAGGAGGAAAGGGGAATTTAATTACGACAAAGGGAACCTGCTCAAAAACTCAGGGCGGATTTTCATAGGAAAGGGAGCCCTGCGAGAAAGGCAGTTGGGGGGGAGAGAACAAGAAAAAGAGGAAAAACCAAAGGAGGCTAAAGAATGTAAATTCCGGAAATCCTTCTAGCAAACTCGGGGGAAGTGTTTTAAACCGAAAAACGTTAGGGAAAAGGTTTGGGCTAAAAAGCAGGGGATTACGCCGGCTCCCTATTAAAGAGAGGGGAAAAAGGGAAGGAACTCGAAAAAAAAGAAAGAAAAAGAGGGGAATTCCACTGGAGGAAATAAGAAAAAATCAGCGGTGCACAGGTGGGCGCCGCGGAGGGAGAGGGATGGGGTAAAAACGGAAAAATGCATCAGTAACCGATGTGAAGAAAAATACGGGGGACGATTAGATGAACCTCTGCGAAAGGGAAGCAGAGGAGGTCCAAAAGATCTGTAGCGTGGGGGGATATCGAAGAAGCATGCAAGAAACGTGCTGTGCCCGGGGGGTGAAATAGACCCGATCGGCGAGAAGAGTGGGGAGCAAAAAGGAGGGTCTACCCGTACATGGGGGAAAAAAGAACGGAGAAAAGACATTTCATTGCAAGGAAAAAAGGAAAAAATGTGGGTGCATTAAGAACAGGAGACTTCTGGGAAAAAAACGGTGGCTAGAGGAATATTGAAAGTCGAAGGATCCCGAAGACGACGGGGAGCCATAGGCTAATTTTCAAAAAAACAGGGCTAATGAAAACCAAGAAGGCTTCCGGGGGACCAAGAAAAAATCGGTTCAAAACGGATCCTGGCAAACGAAAAATCCTGGCAAGAAAAAAAAAGGTCAAAGAGATATCCACGAACTAAAATAACTCAAACACGTCGAAAAAGTCAACCGGCCATCCGAGGATCCGAGACCCAGAAAGGGAAAAACGGGGAAATCACAACAAAGAGGGGAGAATTTGAAGAACAAAAAATGGGGGGACACCCTCCGCCAATCATTGACGCGAAGGGACGGTGTGGGGGGAAAAATTAAGTGGAAAAAATCGGTAAGAGGGGTAAAAAAAAAAAAAAACTAAAAGGAATGCACCTCTGGGTATCGACAAAACCCACTTGAGAGAGAAAAGAAAAAATTCAAAACGGAAGTTTAAAGGGAGGGAGGTCACTTTCCAACCGGCCAGGCTGGAGCGCAAAAACTGGGAGGCGCAAACAAAAAAAGTCAGAATGAAACTAATACAGAGGAAAGAAATGCAGTAGCGGACATTGGAACTGCGAGGAGGAAGATCAAAAAAGTAACGTGAAAAGGGCGAAGGGGGAAAGTCCGGGAAGAAAAGTCCGTGAATAGGGGTACCGAGAAAGGCTGGGTACCCGGTGAAAGGATAGGGGGGACGATAGGCCCAAAAAGGGATGAAAAACTCCCGCTTCGCTGGGGAAAGGGCGCACTGAAAGAATCCGTGGAAATCGAAAGCCCAAAGGAAAAACCAAAACCAACAACACCACACCCCACCAAAAAATCGGAGGGGAAATTCTAAGGAGGAGAGTCAATGAAAATATGTGACGAAAGGCAGAGACCATAAACCATTGATAAGGGGGGGAAAATTTTTGAAAGGAAAGGACATCCCTAGTAGAAATGGTGAGGATGACCCCAAAGGGCAGCAACGGACCCTCACGTGCGAATTTCATCCCCTCCTCACAGAACCGGCAGAAGGAGGGTTTAGGGGGGGGGGTAAGGGGGGAAAACAAAAGGGACACAGAGTTGAGATAGGCAGTGGGGCATGACAGGGGGGGGAATATTTTAAATGAGAGAGAACCCTCTCGGCAACGGGTAAAGAGGCAAGGTCGCAAGGGGGAAAATTCATGTCAAAGGAAAAAAATTGTAGACACAAAATTCTTGGGTTTTTCCGCGATCAGTTGGGCAAAGCGTTCGCATGAGATACTAAGGAGGCGGCAAAAGAAGACCGCCAGAGAAAGAATAGCGGAAAGGGCCGCTCGCAAAGCCGGCGGGCTAGAGCACGGCAACAGATAACAGCGGAAACGTCGAGAGAATTGAGAACGTAAACTTATTAGAAGCAAAGCGGGGAAGGTCAGGGGAAAAAAAGAAGATGGACGGCCTACGATGAAGACGGCTTGAGGGGGTGCTAAAAGCCTTGGAAGAAAGTAATAGATAAAAATCAGGAGCTGAAAGAGAGCATGAAGAGAGGAGAGCTGAAGGGAAAAGGGGCGATCATGAGGGTCTCGCGGAAGTTTAACATCAACCTAGAAGGGGAAAATAAATGGGGAGAAAAAGTACGGCCGTGGGCAATAGGAAAAAGGAGGAGCGCAACGAAAGAAGCCCATCCAAAAGGGTATGAAAGAGGTTCGTATAAGTCGGAGGGAGGTTGCAATTGAAGAGAGGCACAGAGAAGGACAAAGGGCGCTCAAAAGGCTGGGGAAAATGGTCTCATCGACACAGTACGCTAATGAGAACCTAATCTGACGTCGGAGGGGAGGACTTTCGGGAGAAACCGCCTCCAGCGAGAAGGAAGAGGTCGGTCAGGGGAATAAGCTGAAAGGGAACATTGGGAGGGATAAGGGATCGTGAAAAAGTGTGTCGGAGATATTGGTTGTCTCTTTGAGAGGAGAAGACATAGTAGAGCAGAGTCGACAGGGGAAAAAATTAGGGAAAACGCACCAAAGAAGGGGAGGGGATACTACTCGATCCGCAACAGACAAAGTCGGAAACAAAAAAAAAAAAAACCCTCCGTTAAAGGAAAGGGAGATTCTTTAGGAAAACCACAAATGAAAAGCGGAAAGTTCGAAGAAAGAGAACCTCTCTTCGGAGAACTATTTCGAGGCTGAGAAAAAGAAAGGCGCTGGAGGGAGGCCAGCAAATGAGAAGAAAAAAAGAAAAAAATTCCAAAAACTTCAGAGGGCTCCATGGAATCTCCACTTAGGGAAAAAGACATGATGTGAAAAAAGAAACGGGGGAGAGAGGGCATTATCAGAGAGGGCCCACCAAAAAAAAAAGGGGGTGGGTTGGTTGAGAAGAAAGCTCACACAAGCTAGAAGGCTTTGACTAATGGAAAGGAAAACCCTCCGAGTGATTTATTCGAAAAATGAGGAAACAAGAATCGAGAGAACAGATATGACCAAAAAGAAACATTCGGGAAAAAAGAATGTCGAAACACCCGCTAGGTGGGGGCATACCGAAGGATGGATTCAACCTGCTCTGGAGTAAAACCGCCTGTGGGGAACAAGGGGTATATAGAAAAGATTACCAGCGAGGAAACACAACGGAAGATTCAGCTGAGGGGGGTCCGTTGTGCCAGCAGGATACATTGCAAAATAAGAGGGCCATATCGTCGAACCAGCGGCTACTGAATCAAAGGGGGAACACCAAAAGGGGGGTCGTGGGAAAGAGCAAATATCGGGAACTGGGGGTACGCAATTATCGCGGCAGTCAGGACGCCGGTGAAGAGGGACCACGACAAAGGAACTGGACAGGTCTCGTGAAGAAAAAGAGGGG
>Ga0179593_1618616_pt1 | contig 20285 bp, 23 predicted proteins | sample CZODoug2_1_08_16_FD_185931 | JGI IMG/M metagenome (GOLD analysis project Ga0179593, IMG submission 185931) | Vadose zone soil fungal communities from Angelo Coast Range Reserve, California, USA - CZODoug2_1_08_16fungal (PacBio error correction) | ecosystem: Environmental > Terrestrial > Soil >...
AGCTGCAAGAAAAACCTGGGGGGGTTTGAAACATTCAAAGGCATTTGTACCGTGATCTTCATTTAGGGGTTACTTGAAAAAAAAAAAATTCTGGGAGAAAATTTCTAAACAAGCTCTCCCATGGGGTAGTAGCCGTTCCGGATACGTACGTTGTAAGGGGGGGCGGGGGGGGCAGCCTTTGGGGCTCCCCTTACAGGAAACACTACTTAGAAAAGGGAAACATCCGGGGACGAAGAAATTAACGAAGGCAAGCGAACGGCAGGTCAAATTCCCCCCCGACTCAATGAGGGGGACGATCAGCCGAAAAGGAACTGACTCTGGATTGATCAACGAAACCGGCCGGTTGCAGGATCGAGGGGGGAAAAAAGACAGCATTACCGTTGAGGAAAATGCCAAGAAGGGGCGTCCACCGCTCTCTGGAGGCCCGCAGTACTTGCAGGGGGAAAACAGAAGACTGTCGCTGAGGTCGATCAGATATAGGCGAAAATTCCTTTCCCTGAGAACTCCTTGGTCCAGGAAAGGCCAAAGAAAATCCGAAAAACCGACCCTCAATGACCACCGGAATTTTCCATTACATCCCAACAAAAAAGGAGCTAGAAAAAACTTGAGGAAAAGAGATGGAAAGAGGCCTGGAGGGGGCATGTAACAGCCGGGGGGAGGAACGGTTAGAAGGGGTTTTTTCGAGCTGAAGTGTTTTCGGGTTGTCCTGGGGGGGACAAGAGGAGTCGTGACAGGGGGTCCCATGACGGGAAATTCCGAAAAATAAAATGTCCGACCAGTCCGCGAAACTTGGGGGAAAAAGGGACCACTTGCATTCAGATCCTCAACGCTGCGGTGGCCGTTAACGCAAAAGGAGGGGGGGGGGGACAGGCAATGACGTCATTTAAGCCCGGCACGAGATCGTGGGGTTCAGAGTTGCGGAAGGGGAGAGAGGGCTGGCAACTACTTGATTAAGGTAACTGGAGAAAGAATCCTATTATTTCTTCAGAGGAAAGGGAGGGGGGGCGCCGAAAAAGGGGGCTCAGGATGATAGGTATAGGTTTATATTTAGATCTCTAATCTAAAGCCAGCCGGTACACGTTCCGGTATCCTACCAAAAGGGAGAGAGATCAGTTTCAGGGACTTTCTTAAAATAAAAAAATTTGGGAAAGACCTAAGAGGGGACAAAAGGAACAGCGATAACCAGCCCAAGACTGCTTCGTTTACTGGACGGGGGGAGGAAATAGTAAGAAATAACAATGAGTAGAAAGTCCAGAAAAAAAGGAAGCTATTTATAAGGGGGAAAGCCGGGGGAAGTGGTAACTTAAGAGCATCACTCCTTTTCCCAGCTGCTAGTGTGGGGGGCGAGCGATTGAAAAACATTTAATTCGTTGTGCTAGTCCGAGACGCCCGCGGGAGGGGCAAAAGTTGTTTTTTGGCGTTTTAAAGACAGGGGATGTGGACTCAAGAGGTGATTAGCCTTTTGCTCGATCTTGATTACAAAAAAAACAGAGATAGAATCTATCTGAGGACCCTTGTCCTTTCAGGATTGTCAGAAACCAGGGGAGTGCCGCTCAATTCTGTGTCCCCACCACCACCATAGAAAAAGTTGGCGAGAGAGACATGGTCTCAGGAACATTGGTAGGCTGTATTTACCTTTCGCACGGAATAAAAAGTTGGAGAAAAAAGAATCAAGGGTTTTGGTGCGCGAGGAGGAGAGAAAGACATATAGGTTGGAAGCAACTCTTGACAAAAATGAAGTGAAAAAAGGGGCCGACTCCTGTCGTTCTGAAAAAAATGGCGTGCTCGCCAAAGATGCGGGGAAGGGGGAGAAAACGGAGACTGAGGAGCCGTCTGCCTGGTGAGGGAGAAAATCCGAAACAAAAAGAGGATAAGTCTTCAGAACAGCTGAGAACGGCGCCAAACCTGCAGAGGCAAGTTTGGGAAGGGCCTCAAGGGCAGGAATACCTGATGTCTAAGTGGTCGTTGGAGGAGGGCTGGGGCGCCTCTCCAAGAGGAATCAATGGCCGAAAAAGGTCATGTGGGCCTGACTCGTATTACTCAAAAGACAAGAGGGGGGGCCAGACCTAAGCACCAGGTCATCGATCTGCCCTACTTCGAGGGGAACGAAAACGAAAGGAGAACGGAATTTATTGGGAACGGCAAAAGTAAAACGAACTTCTCCAAGTCGTTCCCGATAGAACAGGTTGAGGAGGGTCGATCATCGAAAGGGAAAAACGTCTCTCTGAATTGCAGAAGGGGGAACTAGCGGCAATAAGAGGAGGGCAATTCAGGACTGGGGGGTCGTGATGAAATCCGGCTCAAACCAGTTCATAAGTGGCCTGGAAGAAAGGAACAACCTTTTTCAAGTCGAAAGGGTTTCGGTCCCTCCCCATCGTGGATCGCAGAGGAGGAGGGGAGGAAAATGTGAAAAGGAAAGAAAAAACTTTTCTTCTCTTCAACTACGATCGATTCCACACAGCAGGCGGTGGAAGAAAACCTTAAACAGAGGAGGGAAGGGGGCGAAAGAAACCTTCTCACCGTGGGTTAAGAAACACATTGGAGGAGGAGGGAAACCCGCTAGAAAGAACAAAAACCACGGATTGGGAAAAAGTATAGTGAGCCACGAACAATTGGGGGGGCGAGCGACTGCTAAGGTGTGGGGGGGAGAGATTCGCCGTTCATCAAGGAGGCGTACGTTAGGTGAAGGAAAATAAGGGGGGGGGTGGGAAAATACGGGGGAGGGTATGGGATGGAAGAATTGTGGCCATGTGTACAAATTTGTAATGTACCCGACCTACACCGGAACTGGAGAGGGGGGGACAAAAAAATGGAGAAAAGGTTTGGCGTAAACTCATTTAAGTCAGGACGGACCACTTGGGAAAAAGGGGAAGGAAAAGAAAGGGGAACACCAACGCCAGAGACTTTCATACTCGAACGCTCGAAGTTTAAAAGGGAAGAAACCGGAAATAAGCTCCGGAGAACTCTCAAGATCCAGGAAAGGGGAGAGGGGCTGTTAGCAAGGTGCTATACCGGGTTGCGAACGACCAGATTGTTGCCGTTTTAACTACCCCTGTCCAGTGGACGGGCACGCAAAGCTGCCTGAAAAACGAAAGGAAAAAGAAATCGGTGAAAAAAAGGGTTGAGATCATCAGAAATCAAGGGGTATCAAAATCCCGGGTTCAAAGGAAAAGGGTTTCGGCCATGCTACCGGTTGGGAGAGGACATCAAAAAAAAGGGGGGGTGAGAAACTAACGGAGAGGATGGGGAGGACCATTGGCTGCAAAAAGAATCTCCGAGGAAAACAGGGTGTGGGGAAGAAAGTCCACGCTGGTCAGCGCAGACTGATAAGCTTCGGGGGGAAGGGGTCGAAAGGGAAAGCAACGGAAACAAAGGGCGAATTCCGGGACCGTAATGGTGCCAAGGAGAGGTTGAAAACCATTCAGCACTATTCCCGATTCTTACCAAAAAAGGAAAGGGGGAACAACGGAATGGAAAAACTAGAAAAAAAACCAGGGGTTTGTGTTGGAGGCAAAGTACATCGGGAAGTCTGAAAAAAAACAGTAAGCAAACTCGGCTGGACTTCAAGGGCAATCCAAAAAGAAAAAAAAAAAAAAAAAAAAAAACCAAAAAATGTACTATCAGGATCAAACTCTTGAATACTCAGGTGTACAAAGGGGAGGAAGAAACAAGTGATCGCTTCCGACATTCATAGGAACCAAAACACGAAGGGCTAAAGAGTTAGAGGGGGGGGGGTCAAAGAACATCATAAAGAAGAAGGAAAGTCAAACCCGTTCTGCTAAATCACCACTCTTTCAGGGACAAGAGAAAAGAAAAACCGAAATGACCATCTATCACTCCTTTCTGGGAAAGAGAGTACGAAGGGAAAAAAAATCATCTCTGAACAAACACCGGGGGGCATTATCGAGGGGCAGCTGGAGAAAGCGTTAATCCAACAAGGCCAAAAGTGAGGTTGAAAAGGAGAAAAACTAAGGCGTGTTTCTGTACAATTACTAGTTATTCATAAGGGGAGAAAAAGCTACACGCTGCAGAGAGATAAAGCATGGGAGGGTAACTGGTACAGGGGATCCCAAAGGGGGAAGAAAGGATGTGGGTAAGTCAAACCATCGAGGGTCAGCTCGGGAGAAAAGGGGGATCGTGAAAATACGTGGTACCTGCTTTGCGGATAGTTTGGGGATCCTGACCTCCATCCATCTACCTGAAGATCGGGAGAAAAAAAAAAGCGCACTAACACCTCCATGACGCCCAGCAAATCTTAAGGCGATTAAAGACTACCAGAAAAGAGCGGAAAAGAAGGGGGGGACGAAGAGGGATGGGGGACTCAACGAAATAACGGAGCGACATGAATGACTGCAGTACCGTACTTTTCCCCAAAATTCACGGGCGGGCACCGACGCGTTGGGCGCCGGACCTTAAGGGTCAAAGGAGAGATTGTCGCGCATAGCGGAGAGGCGGTAGGGCCCACAACGATCCGCCTGGGGGGTGCAAGAAAAAGAAAGGCAAAATCCAAAACGCCGTCTCATGACCCCGGCCATTCCATTGACAAAAAGACAGGGAGAAAACAAAAAGGGGGAAGTAGAGTGAAGGCTCGGGGCGGTCATTGGTAACATGCCGGTGGTCATGGGAAAAGTTGAGTGGAGGAGGGGTGGGTGAGGCATAAACACAAAGGCGATTTTCGTCTGAAGACATGCTCACGTCGCCATCTCTAGAGTCCGAGAAAAAGGGGTCCTGGGACCCCTTTCCAACGAACGCGCGAAAGGGACTCTAAATCTGGTCAAAGACAAGGCAACAGGGAAGGGAAACTCATTCGGGAAACGCCGGTTGTGAGGGAAATCCAAGGGGGGGTAAGGTCTCTCTAAGCGAGTGACTTGAGGAGTAAGTCCCGCAGAAGAGGCTTTGCGGAAAGGGGGGGGAGTGGGGGGAGTGCGCCGCTCGGAACTTCTTAAAATTAGAGGGATGGGGGAAGTCAATGCAAAGGAAAATGCGCTAGTCTCTGAACGCTCCTACTGTCGAGGAGAAAGAGGGGGGAAAAAGGGAAAAGCTAACCTCCCCACACTGTGAAACGTTGGTCAGGACCAGGAAGGTCTGAATACGAAGAAATGCGGTGCGCTTGCAGGTGAAGAGGGTCGCGACTGACAAAAGGAAAACAAAATGCTTAGCTGACAAACACGGCGAAGTAGAGTCCCGGTGGATGGGGGGGAATGGGTGGGGCAGAGCGCTTTCATCCAGAACTCCAGAGGAGAAAGCGTCGGCGAGAAGAAAGCCATTGAATGCTTTGAACTATTCTAGGGGGAACCCAGAGGAGGAGGGGAAGGTTTGGGCGCGGGGAATAGAAAAAAAGGTTGTTGATGTTCTGAAAAGGGGGGCAGATACGGTGAGGAGAGGACGGGGCTCGGAGGAGTGGGCGACAACTCCGAGAAAGCGCTAATATACAAGAGGATTAATCGGGGTGGTGAAAAGGCGGCAAAGCAAATCACCCTGGCGATGCCGAACATTCGGGGAGAAACATGATAAAAACGCACATCGGCTCAGCGTGAGAAGCCGCGAAGAAAATGTTCAAGCTAACAGAGACGAATCGGGTTTGGAGCTATACGAAGACAAGAGAGGTTTGGCAATCGAACTGTGCAACAGGGGAAACATCTAGAGGGGACTTGATGACTGTTCAATGGCAAAATCAAAAGTGACTGGGAAAAGCCCGAAGAGTATGGACTTCAAGGGGTAAACTAAACCTGCAAACAAGGAAGCTTACAGTAGGGAGAAGAAACGCTGTGGAAGGCGCAAATGACCGGCGGCAATGTAGAGTGTTGTTTAGCCAAGGGAATCGAGGTTCGGATTTTGGAGACAAGCGAAAACTCTCCAAATCGTGATAATTGCCGAAAGGGAGGGTGACGGGGAAGTGGGGAAAAAAGTTGACACGCTCTTCTGGTCCAAATCACGGATAAAAGGGAGAGTAAGAGGAGCGCAAACTCCTGAGCTATCAATTACCTGGTGAACGGCAAAAAGATTGTAGGATACAAGGGGACCTGAGAGCCAAGAACCCAGGGAGATGTCGGGGGGGGGTGAAGGGAGCCGTTGTGCAAAGTATGTGGTATCGTCAAATAGCGCCGAGGAGGGAAGCCTCTGGCGGGGGGGGGCTGAGTAAAAAAATGTCAAAGGGAATGTTCGAGTCGAGGTGGGTCAAGAAAAAGGCATCGTTTGTAGGGCTCCCGACAAGGAAGGAGAAGGCGGATGCTGTGTCAGGAAAATTTGTCCACGCAAGGACAAAAGGGGCTTCTATTGAAGAATTCCACAAATACGGAAAAACGTGAAGGGGAAGCAAAAACTGAACGGCGAAAAATTAGCTCCAATTCTCACAAAGAGGACTAAGAGCAAACACTGTGACGCGAGTTAAAAAAGGACTAAAAAAACAACACAGGAGTGGGAGGAAATACGGGTCGTTGTTTAGGGGGAGAACAGGGAACAAAAGGTTAGCAGGTTCACGTCCGTTCAAAGGGGATTGGGGAAAGGGGGACAAAGGGGGTGGAATCTCGGAAGGGTGAATAGAAGAAATTTTGTCCTTCGTTGGGAAAAACAAGCCGACACCGACGTCTCGTGAGACCGGCCGAGTCTGGGGAAAAAAATTCGATGAAAAAGGTGCGTGGAAAAAAAGAAAACCTAAGGAACATGCCATGCAAGGCCTGTTTGCCCCGGATTGACGAGGCGAGGAAGGAGAAAGCGTCTCTCAAGTATTTGAAAAAAGGGATGGACTTGCAAGCAGATCTCTATCACTGAGGTCGCCAGAACGGTTCCGGTGGCTTAGGGAGAAGTCGAGAAGAGAAAATGAGGCGTCCAAAAGAGGTCTGTGGCCTTTAAAGAATACCATGGACGCCCCCAAATAAGGAGGGGGCTAAGAGGAAGCGCATCGGCGATCGAGGTTATTCTGGAGCGGAGGGAAACCGAAGATGGGGGGGGGGGAAAGGGAGAGGGACGTCACCCGAAAGAAAGTTTGACGAAAAAGATTGGAGGCATCGACGCGAAGGGTTTAAAAGGAAAAAAAGAAAATCTGTTCCTGGACGAGCCTAGGAGGCATTGGAGGAAAAAACACTCTGTACTTGACGGGGCAGGTTTGTAAAATTTTACTCGGAAAAGAGGAGGCGTCGAAAGGTCGGGTTGTCGGATGCTTATAACACCAGGCACGACGGGCCATTAGGAAATAACGGGGGAAAACGTCTTGGGCTAGGCACGAAAAGGGGGGGAAAATCACTATTCAAACGAAGAACCTGAAATTGTTTTCCCCTTGGCCAGATTGATTGTCAAACCCTATAAAACCGGGCAAGGAGAAAACAAAAACTTCCGACTTAGCAAAGTGCAGGTGAAGAAAAGGCCACTTGGTCACATATAGGCTGGGGGGGGGCGTCCGGTCTCCAATCGGGAATGAGGGGAAGGACCACATTGAGCGGCCGACAGCATCATGAACAACACTACGAATATTATTAGAAGGGGGGGAGGAGTAGAATGAGGTAAATCCAATCACTCTGGAAAGACAATCACCGGCTGAGACTCCAACCGGAAGGAAGGGCACGCAGAAACTCCGAAAAAACGCAAAAACGATCACTCGAGGGAGTCGTCTGTGGGGGGGGGGGGCGGGGGGGTACGAGAATATACCAACGTCATGACAACTAACAAACGAGAACAGTTATCAACTGAGGGAACAAATCGCTCTGAACCATTTACACACAGGGATGGGGGAAAAGCCTCGACCCTAAGGTGGGAGGGGACATCTTATTGTTAGGTTATAATTACAAGGGCGTCTGAAGAAGCAGAAGAGTGTGAAGGCAGCCCAATGGGACCGAAAGCTGTGAAAAACCAATGAGGGGTCCTCACGAATCCACATCTCCAGCCAGTTGGGGTAGTCGTTTCCGGCGGACTTGTGACCGTAGAAGGCAAACCGGGGGAGAAGGCTCACGAAAAGTTGTCGTGCGAAGTGGCCAGCGGATAAAAGCGGCGACTCCAAAAAGAGACCCGGAGGGAAAAAAAGGATTGCTGGAAAGGGAAAAATTCAAAGGACTCAAGTACTAGAAGGAGAAAGGAGAGAAGGACCCGAAGGGGTCAAAGAGCGGCGATATCTTTCCTGAGCAGGAGTTACTGACGCAGGACCGTTCCCTTGGTCCAAAAAATGGCCACCTCAAGGAGCTAAGGGAAAGTTGGCAATTCAGGGGAACAGAAAGAAAAGAGGGACCTCTGACTTGGAGAAAAAGATGACGGCGCATGTGCTGATACCCTTTCCACGACAATCCTCTCCTTGGAGGTAAAAAAAGAAAAACGGCATACGACAACATAATCAACAAAAACTCTTCGACAAAGGTTATCGGAAGAGGGAAAACATCCACCGAACAAAAGAGGAAGAGGGATGACAGGCGGAAGGGGGTCTTTCATGGAACATGCAAGTTGGTCATGAAATTAGGGGGGGGGGGAAACTCAGGGGGGTCGGTTGGAAGGGAAGGAACCAAAGGCGGATGGTAGGGTAGGGGGACTAAAGAAGATCGCTATCTGCCGACCGTCCGCAGACCGCTTGATTTTTGAGGAACGAAAGGCCAAAAAAGCAGCTGCGCGGGTTTCCGAATGGACGCTAGGAGCGAACAAGTCAGGAAGCGTAAGCACTGAGGGAAAGGGGGGGTGTCTCCAGAGGGAGGAAAGTGGGCTCGGGCTGCCGCTGCTAGTCCACAGAGTCTGGGTTGAAAGGGAGGACCGAGAAGAAAAAAACGTCCATGGTAGAGAGGGTTAGGGAGTGCGCCGAGGTCAGCTGTTGCAAAGAGGGATGAAGTAAAAGGGCAAAAAAAAGGAGGGACGGAAGGGCAAGTCGGTACCACTTCCTTATCCGTAACCTAACCCTGGAGGGATTGAAAGGGGGGGGTTGATGTCACCTCAAATTCATCTGCCTGTCCAGCTGGTGAATGTCAAAGAACTCCCTGACTAGATTTCAAAGGTCGTCGACCTTCGGGAAGAGCATAACAAAGGGGCAGGAAAAAAAAATGACGCAGGAGAGGGATTTCTATACTTTCACAAATAACCTGTTGGGCCTGGGGATTCAGAGAGATGGCTCCTCCAGATGCTAAAAAGGGAGGGAGGGGGGGTTTGGGAACGAGAGATGAAAGATTGAACGTTGGCACTAAGGCGATCCAAAAATCCCGCGTGGAAAGGGTGGGGGAAGCGGTGGAGCGGGGAAGATAAAAATGTGGTGATCCGCAGAACTGATCGAAAGGAGCTCTCGTAGTGGGAGAAAGAAACGAGCTCGCGACGATATCCGAGGAAATCTTTGGGTGGGGAATATGATCCGTCCGCTCTCAAAATTCAGGAGTGCATGGGAAAAGGAAAAAGGTTGGGGACAGTCGCTTAGACGGCTCATTTCGGAGACCTTAAGAAGGGCGCCGCCTTAGACCCGGACGGTCCGACGGGGGGTGACTATACGAGGAGAAAGTACACGTGTATAGGTAATCAATCTTTGAAAAAAAGGGGAACCATTCAGATCCGACTCGAAAAATTAAATAGTGCTGGGTTTCAATTGTCGTCCCCCAATAAGGGGATACCGAGAAAAAAAAAAAAAAAATTAGGGCAAAGGGGGGGGGGAGAAGTCGAAGGCCTTATCATCCCGAAACTTGCAACAATTCAAAAGAAAAAGGCGAGTACAGACAACAACCTTCCGGCGGAAAGGGGTGTTTTGAAGGGAAAGATAGCGGAAAAACGAGAAGGGGAGTTGACAAACGGTGCTCGTCTGCTACTCAGGGAGGTTCGAAAGGTCAGGTTTCTAATACGGGCGAAAAGGAAACAGTTAAAGGTGTTAAAGAGAGAATCAAAGGAGCTGCCTCTTTGAGAGGGGAGGACGCAACGCCTCGAGCTTTTGGCGGTAAAAGGGAGGGTGAAACAACAAGAGAGGGGAAAGACGAATTCATGGGAGGGCAAAGAGCTACAGCCACCGGAAATACTTGGCGGAAGATTCAAAGAAACGAGCTGGGGGGAAACATGGTCAAGTGTGAAACTAGCGGCTCCTAATAAGTGGTCGGTGTAAGGAGGAAGGAAAAATCAAAATCCACATGGGGAGTGGGAGGAGGGAACAATGATTTTTTCAACGCTGTTTCATCTGAGGGGTTGTGGCTCCAAAAGGGGTCGATGGGTGAGGAGGTCTTTTTACCATTCCAAGGTACAACGGCAAGGAACAAATCTATTTCGAAAAGAAAAAGATGCTGGGAGAAAAAAAGAAACGCCCGATGGCTGAACGTCGACATAAGCGACTGCTCACGCAATCAGGTGGGAAAGGACTCGGATCAGGTGAGGGAAAGAAACTCTATCTCTAGACAAAACGAGGATTAGTAAAGAGATAGCGGGGACAACAGAGGGGAAGGCTGGGTCCTTAAAATTAGGAAGTTCGCCATAGTTCCCACTTGGAGTCGGGAAGTTTTCGGGGCCAAAAAACTGGAAAAGACGTAGTGAAATAGAATAAAGTGTTTGTCCTTGCCGTTTGTAAAAAATTGACAAAAAATCCGAAGCCAGGAGGAATGGCGATCACGAGTGGGTAGCCGAAAAAAGTGAGGTGGGCGAGGTTGAGAGCTAGAATCGAAAAAAGAAATGTCCATGCACCTGTGGTGAGACCCTTTCATCACTAAAAAAGGCGAAAATAAGGAAAGGGCAGACAAGAAGAGAGGGAGTGAAGGGGACTCAATGCAAAGCCTGGAGACGGACTCTCTAAGAGTGAGGGGAAAGGTGAAAAGAGTGAGGAAGGAGGTAGAACTACTTGGTAGAAGTTTTCGGAGTCCAAGGGTGTTTTTGCAGGGAAACGTAAAAAGGGTGTACGGAAAGCTAGGAGGAGGTGCGGTCCCCTCCCCCTCAAGCGGGGAAGGGGGGAAAATGAGCAGGGGGAACTGGCCAACCGAAGAGGGGCCTTTCTCCGATTCAGAACCGGTGGAGCCCGATTGTTGGAGAAGGAAAAGACGACGAGAAGAAAGAGGAAGAGGGACTGGGACCGCTTTGAGGCCATTTGCCGGAAAAACCATCGAGAAAGCATGTGGGACCGAAAAGCCGGGAGATGAGGTACGCTGCATTGGGGAAGGTTTCGTATTCTGATCAACACCACCATGCAAGGATTGGCGTAATGTGCCCGCTTGGTCAAAATGAAAAAGCAAACTAAAAGAAAGGATGAAATCGGGCATATATTGGGTCCCCTTTTTGCAAGTTGAAGAACGGGGACTGAAGAGCTTGAATAGAGCGGACAATGCGATGAAAACGCGGGGGGGGGAAAAAGGAAGAGCGGCCAAAGAAAGCAGAAAGGGGAAAGAAGGAGAGCGCGCACGTCCTCCACCCTCGGAAAGTATCATGGTGAAAGCATCTGAAGGTGAGAGCTCAGTACAGCATCCGACCCCCACTTAAGAGATATCTAGCGTGATTGAAATAAATAAAGCGATCCAGTACTAATCACTATCTGCGGATAACAGAAAACGAGGTCCAAAAAAAAACCGCCTCAGCATCTCGATCACCGGGCTTTAATATCTGAAAAATTGGGGGCGTCAGGAAGAACCAAATGAGAAAAGGAGCGAGTGGATCCTCAAGAGAATCGCTCAAGGCCAAATCCCCAAGTAGTGGGAAAAAAGGGGAGGGGGATTGAATCATTGAGGGGAAAGCTTACAGGGGGGGGTAGCGTCTAATGACAGAGTAAAAGGGCAAAAAGAGAAGGAGTGGGGCTGTAGGGACCTTCAGCCCAGCATGGGACAGGCCTGGAGGGGACAAAAAGGGGAAGGTAGCATCACGTCTCCGACTCTCATCAAAATTGGGATAACGGAAGGGTACCTCTTGGAAGTGAAAAAAAGGTAGCCTTGGGAGAAAGAAAAAGAGACCTGATCAAGAGGGGCGCCCAAAGGTGAACGAAAGAAAAAATGACCTCGACCCATGACCCCTCCGCTGCGAAATGAACCGAAGGAGTGGAAGAGAAGAGGGCCCTATATCACTCTTTCAAAGTCCACACCGGGAGAGTCTTCCGGAGCTACGGAGGACGTCAGTCCTTGGGGAAAGAATTTTGAGAAACGGGAGGAAAAGAAGCTCATGATCGCCGAACTGAAAGGGGGAAGCATGAAAAAAAGCTCGCGGACTCTTTGATCAAGAATCGAAAAATGGCGGGGGGGAGGAAACGAAATCCGCACGGTGGTGTCCCTTAACAGGAAAAAACGCGGCGCCAACAAAATAATCAACCACCACGAACGGGACCTAAACGGGGGGACATTACACCGCACCTCGCCGCTTCATCCATAAAGAAAAAAGTATAGTAAAAGGGGAGGACATCGTAGGTGGGAAAAGGGAAACATGACAGGAAATGAGAAGGTTCGGGGATTAGGGGGGGTTCAGGGAGAAGGGTCGGGGGGAACAAAAGGATTTCTTCGGGGTGACACGACGTCGAGAGGAGAGCTAGACGATAGAAAAAGGTACGCGACCGCGGGATTGTACCTTTTACCATACTTTCGGAAACTCAAAGGAGGGGGAAGCGTGGACAGAGAAAAGATGTCGATGAAAAGTTAAGAAATACATAAAAAAAAAAACACGAGACCAGGCACGAGATGAAAGTTTCGTTGAGGTCAGTCCATAGTTATCTCAAAGGAGTTCAAAAAGTTGAGTCGGGGAATTGGTCCCTGACCGACCAAAAGATGTGAATTGTGGTGCAAGAGTTCCCAGGGGGAGCAATATTATCAGGTAGGGTCTGGGTCCTTATGCAGAGTACAGAAGGGTCACTCTCCGGAAAGGATACCACGTCAAGAGGGGGGGGGGGACGTTGGAAAGAGGTGCTTCACAAGCACTGGGTCCTTTCCCAGAGGGGTTCTTGAAGAAACCCACGAAAAGGGATTTCAGTGTCCGCGACTTAACCTTCTTGGAATAAAAGCATAAACAAAGGAGATCAAAAGAAAGGCGAAAGGAAAAGAGGAGACAGGGAAAAAATGGGCCTTGGGAAACTGGGTTCCTAGGAGAAAAATGCTCAAGAGGCCGCGGTGTGTAGGATCGTATTACTCCTTGAATGTTGCTCTAGATCGAAACATCTTATCAGAGAGGGGGGGGGAAGGGGGAGAGTGGGAGAAAAGAAGAGGTTATTCAGTACGGTTAGAAAGAGAACTTGATGCTCGCTCAGGGCTTGGAGGTAAAGCACACACCGACCCCGAGACGAGATATCTAGGAGAGATTTAAGGGTGGTTCGTAACTGTCTTCCTGTCCGTCACCTGGAGTAGAACCATGTCAAAACGATGGTGGAGACGCCGAGCTATCATCGGAAGTCGGGGGGACGGGGGTGAAATTTTGAGAACAGAGGGGCTACTAAAAATACGGCAGTTTGAAGACTCAGGTATGGAGGCGTATAGGTGCAATCATCTTTGGGAAGTTACCAGAAAATTACTGAAAGGCGAAAGGGCTGGGGGCAAGACCGAAAAAGAGCGAACAAGTACCGGAAACTAAAACGGGAAGCCTTAGAAAGAGAAGTCCGACGGAACAACAATGCAGCGTATCGGACGGCTACTAAAAGAAAAGCGTAGGACGAAAGTACGAGATGGTTGGGAAACAAAGTGGGGACTAGGTAAAAAAGGTAAAGGGTGGCCTTTCGCAACGGGGGAGCGTCGATGCAAAAGAGGCTCGAAAGGTTGAACTGACCTGAGGGGAGTGCCCCAAATTTACACCTCTGAGGGGCCCATACTCTCCATAAGGAAAGAAGAATCTTCCTAAAGGGAAGGTATGAAAGCCTCAAAGCTGTGAGGACTGGTAATGAAGCAACAATCGGGGTTCGGAAGAAACTTCAAAAGGAGGTATCGAGAGACAGCCCAAGAAAGTCTGTCAAACAGCTACTCAGAAAAAAAAAAGGAAAAAGAATCTTGCAGGAAGAAAAGCGGCAAAAATGATCCTATGGACAATTCCTCGGGGGGGCCAAAGGAGGGGGAGGGAAATCAGAAAAAGTGGCATTGCAGTGGACATTTTCGAGGGGTTTCAAGGGAAAAAACGATTTGCGTTTCTCCACCCACCTCGTTATCAGAAAAAAGAGTGTTCGGGAAAGGAAAAAATTTGAAGGAAAAACGCGGGAATAAGAGGGGGACCACAAGGAGGTTTCAATACCTTTCCCACTAAGGGTTAACGGCAGAAAACATGAAATGTGGTGGGAATGGACGCGCTCGGGGAAAATTGGGAGGTTCTCTTTACTAAACATCAACAACAAAACTGGTATGAGGAAGGGGAGGCGAAACAGGAACAATGTTTTTTATGCTTCCTTTTCCAAACCCCTACCGGGAAGACCGCCATGCTGGTAGGGAGGACTTGAGTTGGAACGGGAGTGCAACCCGCCTGCCGGTGGGAAAAAGGTGAAAAAGGTCAGGGATAGCAAACCAAGGAAAGGAGAAGAAAAAGCCGAAGGGCGAGTAGACCAGCGAGGCACGAGTCTGGGGGAGCCCGAAAAAGGATTGGAGGGGGGAAAAGGGAAGGAACAGCAGAATGCAACCTGGTTTGTCGGATTTCATCCGAAGAAAAAACCAGAGTGCTATAAGAGAAGGATGACGAGAGTTTCGAAAAAAGGGAAAAAGGAAGGGGGACAAGAATTCGCTGATTGGCAAGAGGGAAAAAAATCCGAGAGGGGGGGGACTTGGAGAAGTCCGCCCGGTCCAGATTGGGGGGAAATTTCAAAAAAACAAGGATCGGAAGGGCGTAACGAAAAGGACGACAGGCGGCAGATTACCTGGTGATTCTGGGGGACGTCTGGGCCCAACGAAGTGGGGGAACAGAAATCAGGCAGGCGTCAACGGTCTTGAAAGGGCTCGAAGACTCAAAATCGGAGAACCGGGTGGAGGAAACAAAAAAGGACGTTGAAAGAGTGGAAGAAAGGGGGGAGGAAAATAGCTTGCCCGCCGGCAGGTTGTCTCAAGGTCCAAAGCTCTGGTCAAAGGGGATATGGTTGGCAAGGGGATGCAGGAAGCCGTAGGCAACGACTTCTCCATTAAAAGTCCGTTAGGGAAGGCAACAGCTTGGGAGGCACGCCATTGAAAACAGCCTATGCACTCATTATTCTATTCTGTCAATAGAAAAAGGGGTTTGCATTTAGGGGGAAAACAATAGCCTGGGACAGGGTCAGTATAAGAAAAAACGGAAACAACAGGAAAAACGGGGGGGGGGGGCGATCCAGAAGAAAAGGGTTCCATCCGAAATGCCCAGATTTATCAGCCTGCGTCTCAGGAAAGGGTGGACCCGCGGGGAGGGGCATCGACTTGAGAGCTTCCGGAAAAGCATAATGAAAAACACGACAAGGAAATAGGAAGCCAAGCGTCTCGGGGGTCATAAATCAAAAAAAAATGCCTGAGAAAGGAAAGAAGGAAATGCGGATAAAAAAAGAGGCTGTCTCTTCCAAAAAACCCGTGCTAAAAAAGGGTCTCAGAGATCGGGGGGGTATCAATAGAGCGCCAACTGCTCAAGGAAAATCGGAAGAAACCAGGACCGCTGTAAATCGGAAAAACATAAAATGAACAAAGGGATTGAAATTCTCTCACGAAGGGGAAAGGGCCGGGTTAGGGGACAGTAAGCAGTGGAAAAAAATGCGGAGATAGGTTTCAAGTCGGAGGGCCGCTGAAGGGTGGGGGGGTCCTAGGGACCCAGCATGGAAGCGTAAAAACTGTTAGAAAAACACAGAGGGGAGAAGTCATCCGATCGCTCCTCGCAAGGGGTAGTACCAGGGGGGATCGAAGGGGGGTACCAGGGGGGGGGGGGGGGGGGGAAGGGGGTATCATCTCTTTTTTCAAAGGGACGAAAAAAAGATCAAGAGGAGAAGGAAAAAGCTGCGATCCCCAATGGAAACAATAGACCCATGACTCAAAAAAAAAGAGGGGATTCGGCGTAAAACTGTGGGGATCGAATGCAGAAAGGGGGACGGGATGGGAACGAAAAGGAACACAAAGAAGCTCGTCTGAGCCGACTGGGGTGGACTTAAGAAAGAAAAAAAAGCCTGTACACCATCTTTAGGGCTTTCGGCCACCGCTACTTATGCTTCTTAAGGATACAAAATTACAGAAAAGTGCGGACGTGGAAAGAGAGCGTAGAGGGGGACCAGGGCGGCCATTTCCTTTCAAGACTAATAGCGGGTGGGAAAAGGAGAGCTGAACACATAATCACCCCGAACCCTACGCACTGATTTGACCTTACCCTCCCCTCTCGCTAAGAAAGAGAACTAAACAAACGGAGGGGGGGGGGAAAAAAGAGAGTAGGGAAAAAAATCAAACAGGAGGCCATGAAAAAAAGGGGAGGTTATTATGTTGGTCTTCGCAAAGGAGGAGGGTTTTTGAAAAAAAAAAACGGATTTCGGTGGGGGAGGGGAACGCAAATGGCGCCTGAGCGATACTGCTCTACCACGGGAATCTCTCTTGGGGGGGAAAGGCGGGAGGTAAGCGGTGGTCCGTAACGTGACGCTAACTATGGGAGGAGGGGGAGAAAGGCTAGAGAGTAGAAATATCGGGTAGTTGGTAAAGAGGCGGGAGGGGGATAGAGGTCTTGCTGTCTATTCCACATCTTTAGAGTTTAATTGGTAATGGGAAAAAGTGCGGAAGCGAGGGGGGGGGAATTGAAAAAAGAGTGGGGCCACGATGATCAGGATGTCTTTAGTCAAAGGGGAAGAGTACAGACATAGAAAAAAGACACTTCCTGATTCGAACGCTCTACCGGGTGCGAAAGGGAGGGGGAGAGGTGGGGATGAAAAAGACGGATGGTTGGGAAAAAACTCAAGAAGGGTCCCACTGTCTTAATGTCCCGAAAGCCACCTACAAGGCAAGTGGAGATCGAGAGGAAAAAAAAGTCTTTAACGCTACGCATAGGGGAGGTGCGAGAAAACACTTCTAGGAAAGAAAAGGGGGAAAGGTTCAGAGTGTGGCAGGGAACTTTCAGCTCTAGGGAAGAATGGATCAATCCGAAAAGAAGTTTTGAGCAGAATGAATTAGGGACGTTGAGAGTCTATCCTAAACTGGGGAAGGGTATCGAGAAAAGGGGGGGAGGTGAGCGTGAGACAGACCTAGGGTTGAGTCTCCGCCGATAAACTAGACTAAAAAAAAACTATTCGTATGACTAACTCCGGAGGAAATATCCTCGATCTCGGAAAAGGACTTCGGGTTTTTTTAAGTATGACAAACTGGACCGAGAGAAGACGCATTGTACAAAAATATCTCCAAGGGTTGGGGGAACGTCTAGGAAGGGAAAAGGGGAAAAAGTCGGGAGAAGTTAGGGGGAATTTACAAGGGTTCAAGGAAACCCGCTTTGGGGAGAAAGAAAAATCGGCGGGGGGGGGGGTCGCCGAAGTATGTACAGGGGCAGTATAGGTTGGCAATAACTTTTCCAAATAAGGAAAGGGGGACTACGGTCAAAAGGATGAGTTCAATGTAGTGCGGCGGGGCACAATGGGTAACCCTCACTGCATCAAAAAAGGCCTGGTGGAAAGAGAATCCTAACAATTCATCTTATCAGTACCGACTGGACCAGCATGGAGGAAAGGCTCCAACGAAAAAAGGAATAAAATAGGGTTTGGAAGCCAATGGCCTAGAAAAAGACCGATTTCTGAGGCTTTTTCGAAAACGTTGTCAAAGGGAAGCGAATAGAAAAAAAAAGAGGATCAGTGGCCGAACGGTTCTGTTCCTCCTAGCTGTGAAAAAAAAAAAAAAAAAAGGACAATCTGGTGGGCCAGACGCAAGCACCAGGTCATTCAACTCTGAGAGAGAGGAAAAAGGACGCAAAAAAGAAATGGAGAAAGGACGCGGTATTAAGGAAAAATTTGTCGGGACGCGACCTTCTCCAGGAGGGGGAAGGTATCTACAAAAAAAGGAATCAAGGGGCGACATAGGAAAGGTAGAAAATTGGGAAGTTCAAGGTTTAAACTAGGGGGGGGGGGGGCATGAACCAGGGGGAAGGCGGGGGGAAAAAATCCAAACAGGTGGCCTGGCATTGGCATTTCGAAAAAGGAGTTTTTCACAAAAAAGGGGGAGCGAGGTTGCGGCTCACCAAGACCGCGTGAGCCAAGGGAAAGAAAGGAAAAGTTGTCGGAGTTCCGTGTAAATTCCCAGGGGGGAAAAAAACAAAAAAAGATTGAGGGGGGGGGTCGGAAGAGCGATAACACAGCAGGCGGGGAATACCTTTCCGAAAAGGGGAAGAGGCCCTCTTTCTTCAAAGATCACCATCTGGGAAAGGACTACGCCGAAATGGTCGGGGGGGAAGTTACGACCCCTCTCTCTCTAAAACAAAACAAGGGGTAGAAGAAGGGGGGTCACACGGGGTGTTTACCGATCTTCAGGTGAAAAAAAAGAGGTGGTTGATCAAGGAAAAGGGGGAAAAGCCAGCTGGGAGGGAGGTAGGGACGGGGGAAAGGTATTGAACGCCTGCTGGGGGGGGAATCGAGGAAAGAAAAGGGAGGAACTTTGTACCTTGGGAAAAACCGGACAAGCAGACCCTAAGGAACCTGCTATCGGAAAGAGAGAAAAGGGGGGGGGGGGTGGACGCATTGCGCGCCGCCAAATGCAATGGCACCTGGTTTAACGGATTTCATCACGAGGGGCACCAAGAGGAAGGGAAAGGCCTCGAGTTGGGACCACTCAAAAAAACTGCAAAGGAAAGCTCTTACTGCGTGAAAACTGTAGCCGGTGGCGGTAGACCGGGGGGGGTCTATAAGTACAGTACTTGAGAGAAAAAGAAAAAAATGTGAGGAAATTCGGAAAGTTGCAGCCTCAATCTCAGGGGAGGGGAGTCCTAAAAAAAAATCATACGGGGGTTATTGGGAAGAGGGGGGGACTCCCCCGGGGGGAAGGGGGGGGGGAGCAACCTCTATTCTGTCCTGAAAAGGGGGAAAAGGCCAGGGGAGGGCCATCGGAGGGGCAAGTTTGCGAACGAAAACTTCTACAGGACAAAGGGACTGTCTGGACGAGACTCTTGGGGGGAGTCAAAACATCGACGAAGGGCCCTCCTTCATGGTTTGGGAGGAAAACAGGAAAGGGTCTTAGAAGACTTATCGCGGGTTGGGCAAAGGTTCGGATTCTGATAAGGGAAAAAGGAACTCACTCTCGAAGGGGCCGGGGTTGAACCTTGGGAGAGATCCATTTAAACACTAATTCCCGAGGCGTATGATGGCCATTGCAAAGAATTGATGGACGTGTTGACCAGAAATTTCATTATAGAAACAAAGAAGGAACGTAGCAACGGGGCGGTGGTACGTACCGTCACATTTCAATAAATAGAAGAAAAGTCCGGAAGGAGCCGAGGTAACTAGCGGGCGTCTCCCAACTCGTAATATCAGGGGGTTTGACCCGGAGGAAGGGGATCACAGGGAGGAGCCTACAATGACTCCAGAACCAACAACTAAAAAGGCAATCGGAAAAGAAAAAGACGCGCTATCAAGTTAGGCAGAAAACAAAACAAATCCAGCTAAAGGGTATCGGAAAGAACCTCGAAGGGAGTCCACGCTCACACCGACTACACACGCAGCTCAGGAAGGGTCTAGATCAAAAAAGGCGTAATCGACTCCACCCGAGAAAGGGCTGGAGCAGCTGAGCAGGATAAAGCTCTCGGGGGGAACAGTGGACCGAAAAATTGGGAGAGCAGGGGGGCCATAAGGGTTCTGACAGCTTACTCGGGTGTATAGAATTGTCAAGGAAAAAAAAAGATGAAGACATCGGGGGAGGGGGGAGGGGACAGTCAGAAGGGGGGTACCTACAATCGGACCTTGGGGGGAGGGGGTGAAAGGAGGGGTCCTCAGAAAACTAGAGGCGCCGCGGGAAATTGGTAAAGGGGAAAACCAGGAGAGGATGGTAACGAGGTGTGGAATATTTACAGCCTTTTAGCCCTGACGAAAAAAGAACTGATACACAAAAGCCGGAAACCGGAGGGCACTCCAAAAATGACCTCCTCGAAACATTACTCAATCAAAAAGGAAAGGGAAATAAAGACTACAAGCTGTGGGCTCGCCGGCACCTCAGAAAAAAAGGTTCCGCCCTAGGGGTGACCTCAAAACATAATAGGGAAGTGAGGGACCGTTCTTCCTTAATATAACAAGGAAAGTCACTTTAATAGAGCTGAAGGAGAGTAATGGGTAAAAGAACTCCAATCGGGGACGTAGGTGGTCGAGAATATAGCGATCGGCGTACAGGGTAAAAAAAAAAGGTACCTTGCACAAAGAAAAAAATCCGCAATTGGGTCAAGGAAAGAAAAGGGGGGCCAACTGCATCGCTCCGAAAAAACCGAGGGAACACACCGCATGTGAAATGACAGCCACGCAAAAAGAA
>Ga0179593_1285346_pt1 | contig 20284 bp, 16 predicted proteins | sample CZODoug2_1_08_16_FD_185931 | JGI IMG/M metagenome (GOLD analysis project Ga0179593, IMG submission 185931) | Vadose zone soil fungal communities from Angelo Coast Range Reserve, California, USA - CZODoug2_1_08_16fungal (PacBio error correction) | ecosystem: Environmental > Terrestrial > Soil >...
TCAGGACAAACACCAAGAGCTAATTAAAAAATCCATCGGGTCGCAGCCGAAGAAAAGACTGTCACAAGGGAGATACGCTGAAAGCAAACGCATGAAAAAGGAAATAAAAAAATACTCTCCGTCCTGAAGTAGCAAAAACAAACGAGTCAAAATGGAGCGGGGGAGAAAAGCCGGAACCCGTACTGCACTGGGAAAGGAGTCAAAAAAATCAAAATCGGGATATGGATCGCGTGCTCAAACTAATACGAGGATCCGAAAAGTGCGGTACCTGGGAGGACTCTCACCTTCGGTAAATAGCGGAGAATGACAATACACACAAAAGGAACGTCAAATCGTGGAAGCAGACAGAGAGAGCGGACCCGAAAGCGGTCGGCAGAAAGAAAAGCAAGGGACCGGCATAAGAAAAAACAATTGCAGATGAGTGTTCCTGAGACAAAAACGGTACGCCGGTCAGCCGCCGAAGACAGTGGGGCGGGAAAACGTGAGGGCGGCAACGTCAGAATCACTGGAAAAACGTATGGAGAGAAGGGGAGTGAGAAAGGGGAGGGAGCTCTCCTGTCGCGCGGTGGGGGGGGAAAAAGCGATGTGCCGAGTTGACAGCAAGAGATACTAAAAAAAGGGGCATTCTGGGTCAGACAAACCTTAAACTGAGCGATGGAAGGAATACACAATAGAACATCGAAAAGCAGAAGAGGTACACCGCGGCCCGGAAGGAAGGAACGGGAGCAAGGACGAAAGAAAGGAAGCACGAAACCAACTTGTAGTGATTGCCCAAGGGGCGCGTCAGCTTTCGAAATCAACGGTGGCAACATGACCGCTAGACCGCCGGGGAAGGAGAAACTTGAACAGACAATCAAGAGAGCAACGGGGTTTATAAATAACGGACAAAAGGGAGCCAGCAAAGAAAACAAGACCAGGGGGGCGGTACTTTAAAAGACAGAACTCGCTAACGAGGATAAAACAGGGAGCAAACAATCCAGAGCGCTGCACGAGAAGGAGACAGGGAAAGCAGTAAGTAATGGAGACCCAACAGGAAACCGGACGGAGCCGAAGGGGGAAAAAAGACCGAACCTGCCTGTCGATCCGAAAAAGAAATAAAAAAGTTCTAAAAATAACACGTTGACAGAACGCAGAAGAAAAGAAACACTTAAGTCGGGCAAGAGTAAAAAATACCAAGGGGGGGGAAGGGCAACTGTCAGGGGAGGAATCTAGCTGGAAACACACACTGGGGGGGGGACCTCAAATAAGAAAAGTCAAAAAAGGGACTATGCCTCTGGCCGGCCGTCAGAGGAAACAGGAAACACGGTCAACCCTAGACTCACAGGCTACCGTCCAAAGGGAAGCGCGTCAACCGTACTGGGGCTCGTGGTCCGGACTATAACAAAGGCGGAACACGCGTGAAAAAGACGAAGATGTAAGAGAAACTCCCTAAAACGCCCTTAAAAAAAGAAAGGAAAACGATACTCGACCATAACGCACCGGATCAGAGTAAAAGGAAGGGATCAATGGCACGGTCCCCCCAGACGGGAAAAAGACGCATGGGGTGCCGAATGAAACGTAGTGTCTTGCCGGTACATCCGGCGAGGTTCGAAAGGAGCACACAAATCAATCTTTTAAGAACGGCAGGTTTGGAAAACCACCAGAAGTGAGGTTGGAGGCTAGTAACTGGCAGATCCGCGACAACTTCAGGAGGAGAGCTCAGCACGCAACCCGAATTACCTACCTCGAAAACGACAAAGTGAGAAAAAAGAGAGGGGACCTGACGAGATCTTCATCAGCTAAATAACAGTAGCAGATGACTGGCGCATCGGAAGAAAAATGGTACGGAAAAAGGGAGGATCGGAACGGCGCGTAGAGGTAGGTGGGGGGTACGGAATTCGACCTGAATTACGTATACAATACACCTAAAACAGTATATGAAACCACTAATACCAATCAGGGATAGGCAGGCTAGACGAAATCCGAACCGAACCTATCAAAAAAAGGCCAATCATGAAGCTCATAGCGGAAAAATACTCACAGGAGACAAACAACAACTTCAGGAAAAAAAAGGTGAAGAAGAAATGCGAATAAAGCCAAGGGGTGGAAGGGCCGCCACCAACGCCAAAGATGAAGCGGTGATATAGTCGCATGCAGGCCCCTCAGTGGGGCGGAGGGGGAAAGAGGGGGGCTAATCGCATTAATGGATTAGGAATAAAAGAACAAGCGGTACAACTTGCGTCCCCCTTTCATCCTGGTTGGAAAACTTGGTGGGTATGCGTGAGGCAGACCGGGTATAATGCGGTGGGGAAAAGAGGGGGGATTGGGAGAGCACTCCGTATTCAGTGACCCAATAAGGCCAGCGGCTGGCAAGGAGGGGGAAATGACTGTGTGCGCCATCTGAGGATTTCCACATCTACCGAAAAACCGTGGGGGAGGGAAAAAGGAAGAATACGCAACGCGAAAATCCAATGTAATGGGGGATCATCGACTGCGTCCCCAATAGGCCGTGAGGGGGAGGCCGACCGGCGCCGTCGCGGAACGACTAGAAACACGAACACGGGGAAAAGAAGGAGGGAAAACAAAACCCAGCTGAACTGATGGGGAAAGTGACCAGGGAGAAAGGAATGAGAACTAAATAGCGAAACACATGGTCAAAAAGGAGGGCCGGTAGGCAATTAGGTTGAAGGGGTTTGTCTACAGATGAAGAAGAACTGGGCCGGGCGCGCGGACAACGTCTTACATAGCATTGAGACAAACGTCCGCGGGAGAGGAAAGCCTGACCGGCCCACCGAGGCGAGAATGGCCGCGATTGGGAAAATCGAAGCGCACACAGGACGCCGGAAGGCAAGGCAAAAAAAACGAAGCGGCAGAGGAAATTCGTCTTCAACCGGAGTTGTGAGGAGAGGGGCGATACACAGAACATGAATTGGTCCCGCGATTAAGGGAACTGCCCGGGCAGCGCGCGCAAAGGAGTCTGAAAAGGGAATAAGACGAAACTCGCGAACAAAGGTGACCGGGAAAGGAAGTAGATGAACCAGGACGGTGGATAAGAGGGACTCAAATACACACAGGGATTGGAGATGAAGGGGCAAGGAAATTCAGGGACATCACGCGTAGGGGGACGGCATGCAACAAACACTAGTGAGAACAGGCGGCACACGTACAGCGGGGGACGCTGTGAGTGAAACCGCCAAAAGGTGGAAGCGGAGCAAAAGAGCAGCCAGTAGATCAGTACCAGCATAGGCCGCGAAGCTAGGGTCAGGTAGGAAGGGGTGGCGACCTTGAGACTCGGGGGTGACAAAAGCCCCCAACCAGAAGAGCCGGGCTTCAACCAAAAACCAAAAAGGTAGTGACTTCTATGGGACACGCGGAGGGTCTTCATCAACAGCTCGGATAGTGAAAAAATCCCAAATTCGAGGAGAGAAAATGGTAAGTCCGACAAAAATGTAGAAGACGAGCATCAAGAACGGATAACGAAGTCCGAGTTATCCATGGCTATCGAGTCACCGGTATCTCGCGGCGGGTCTGGAAGTGAAGAAACGTTCACAAAGCAACGAGTTCGAGCTGTGGACGGGGAGGCGCTCAATCATCTTCCAACGAAACAAAAGAAGGAAAACGCAAAGAAAAATGGTGGCCCGCGGGGGGAAAAGGGACGCTGACGACACGCTCTGCGTTACAGAAATACTAGAAAGAGCGGACGCCAGGGGAAGGCGGGCCAGAAGAAGTTGTCAAACAGTCGTCCTGGGGGGAAAAAGGAAAAAAGAGACAAAGAGAAAGGTATGCTCAGTCCTGATTGAAAAAACTTTGATGGGAGGAAAGGGTGCCCTGTCGAAGGGAGCAGTTAACACAACGTGGGAAGAAGAAGGATGAGAGGCTCAGTTCAACTACTTCAAAATAACTTTTAGTTTTATCTTGCGAATCAAGAAAACCACTAACAAAGAGGGGTCGAGAAGCAGTCACGTTGTCGGACGAGGAGTGAGACGTTTTCGTACTCTCCCGAGATCTCAAAATACAAGGGATGATCGGTGAAGTTGAAGCGAGTACAGGAAGGTCGGGGGACTGCTTGAGAGCAAATCATGTGTCTGGCAGCGCGGGGAGAGGAAGGTAATCGTTACAACAAAACGTGTTACACCTAATGACGATCGAAAAGTAAAAAAAACCCGGCAGGCGACGCAGGTTCTCAACGGAGACTACAGGCGCTCGGAGGGATTCCGTTGTCCTGGAAAAACACAACAAAAAAGGGGAAGGAGGGCGAAAGAAATTCTGCAACAACACGCCCGCAACCAAAAGTATCGGAAAACGTTGTCGCAGACTCACTTCGACCAAGTGGAGATTAGGGAGTCGGCGGGACAACGCGAAATGAACATCACTCGCTCAGAAGAAGAAAGGACCAGTCTAAAAGAGAGGTACTGGGGCGCAGAAAGAAAGCCTCAAATCAATTGACGGGGTTCACCCAAATTGCAGAAGTTATGGACATGGCGTCCAGACAGAGCACATGAGAAGGGGTCCGACAAGCGGGGCAGAGGGGTCTACTCACCGATGGCGGGGAATGAGGGGTAGCGGCAACAGAACGAGGACGATCGGGTCGGGCTGATATGCGAGGAAAGACAGCGGACGTATGCATGGAGCAAAGGAAGGGGAACCATCGACAAAAGACAGGAAGGAGGAAGATTCCTGACAGACCAGGTACACGCAGAAGAAAGGTAAGAAAACGTGAATAGTCTGCCGCAGAAAAAGGGCGACGCAAAATCACTTGCGAAAGCGAGCCAAAAGTTCTCCCGGCGCGAGGGGACCCCGAGGGGGGGGGGGGAAAGGGCGTGAACAAGGAATGGCATCTGGTGGGCGTCAATCAGGGGGAGAGAACTACCCATGAACAACACAGACGGGGGGAAAGAAACGTAGGTCAAAAAACTGCACGACTGGAGGAAATGACCGTGTCGCAACGCCGAAGCAAAGGGAAGACACGAGAGAAGAAGGACTGGGGGTGGAAAGAAGAGGAGCTCACCTTCCACTGGGGGGGGGAAACAGGGAAAAAACCCATCGCTACGACTTTGCTCGGAAGTGCCAAACGAAAAGTTAAATTGCACGAGAGAGGGGGGGTCGAGGATGGTACAACAACTAGACACTAGTGGAAAAAAATAGAAAAACGACCAGGAAACAATGGAGGAGAAGGCTGTTTACAGGAGAGATGGAACAAGGGTAAAAACGAAGTAGGCGGCAAGAGGGACGCAGAAAACGCAAAAGCGAGTTACGTCAGTCGGAAAGGGGGGGACAACCCATCAACGTACACCATGACGGATCCGACAACTGGGAGAAAAGAAAAGAAGAGTAGGAGCCACGAAAAGACGGAAAAGGGTTAGCTACCGTCTTAATTGTAAGAAAGGAAAAAAAAAATGAAAATGGCGGGGTGGCTAAAAAAAAGGTGACAGAGATGAAGGGATTCGAAACTACAACATACAGGGGGGAAGAAGAAAAACCCCCTGCATAGGAACCTGGAAAAATAAAGAAAGGCGCAGCTCACCCGCCTCCACGGGAAGAGCGCATAACCCAATCCCGTCCATTGAACTAGGAGGGGAAGAGGGGGGAGAACTTGCCATATGGTAAGGGGGAAGGATCCGGGAACGCCAATGACCCAAGACGACGAAAGGAAGCAGCCCCCCATGTTTTTCAATTAGAACACCCGAAACAACCGACAAAGGGGAAAAAGTCGCGAACCAGAAAGTCTAAGGGAAACCGTTCGGAAACGCTTTCGCGCGTACGGGGCAATCCCATCATGAAAGAAAAAGGGGGCTGGGTGAGACAGGAACACGTCTCTGTCTGAACGGAAGACCAAGGGTCGAATAAGGGAAAAACGGCAGCGTGGGACCCGAGGTGTGGCAAAAGTAAAATGGAAGGGAGGAAACTGGCTGGCGGAACTTCGCGAAACAAACGGCTTCAAGTATCGGCAACAGGCAAAAGGAGGGAATCAACCTCCGGCAAGCAACTGGGGAGAAAGAACAGGAGACGGGATTCGCGTCAGCGAAAAAGAGATAGACCGTCTCCTCGAAAATAAAGGAATAAAAATGGGGGGGGGCAGAATCTGGAGTATCTCGGTTGGGATATTAGACCTGATTAGAGGATAAGAAAAATTTCACCAAAGGGGGAAAAGCTGAATAGACGCCGCCATCTCCAGAAAAAAATCATGCAGGGTGAGGAAGAAGGGTCACACTATCAGGTTCTCGACTCTCTAAACAGAAAAAAGAGAGGAGAGATCAGAAAAAATAAGAACGTTTTGCCTGGGGCCCCCCTCAAAGAAAAAAAGGGAGGAGATGCAAACGAACAAATGTCCCATGGACCAGTTAAAGTTATTGAAAGCGCAAGACGTGAAAGACTAAAAAACGGCCAAAAATTAACAAGAAATTGGGATTGGGTACACTTTTTCTGGAGGAGGAAAGCACAGTCTTCAGTCTCTTTGGGTTGATCCTATAGCAACTAGGACAGCCCAACATCGGGCTCAAGGGGGAAAGGGTGAAAACAGGGCTGAGCGGTACCGAATAACGTTCGCGTCAAGAAGACGAAGCCAGCACACTCCTTCAGGGGTTCTACAGAACCGGAGGAAACAAGATGCCGTGGCTGCAACCGGAAACTCGAATCGTCGGTGCAGGACCCTCCCGAAGGGGGTTAAATAGGACAACAAACCCCACGACTTTGCATTGAGTTTGGAAACTAAATACCACTCAATTCAGTAAGAGAAACAAACCCCCGATTGAAGGGGATGTCTGCGTAAGCGTCAAGTGGGGATTGGTTTGACAATCGTCATGGAAAGCCAAAAGGGACGGGGGCGCTGACCCTCGATAGCGGGGCGCAACGTACGGCATTCAACCGTTCCGTAAAAAAAGGTACAAACAGCGGAAAAACCGTAGACAACCTCATTACAAGTGAGGGTATTGGAGCCGCTCGCTAGAGGGAAGGAAGGGGCCGCAAAAAGAATAACAAAGAAGGACGACACGCGCGCAATCTTCAGTCCGCGGAGGAAAGGGGAGTTGTTTACTAACTGGATGTTGAGCACGTATGCAAGGGGCACTGAATAAAACGAGAGGGGGAAAACCATAATCCACGGATTAAACGTAAAAGAGTGAAAACCTGTAAAAGAAGTCTCCCGGTTGCCGGAGCTGAAATCCGGCCAAAAGAAAAAAGAAAACGGAGGGTCGGTTTAACGGGAAAACTCCGGACAGGTCGTACGTCCAGGGGGAATGAGACCCATTAAAAACGCAAATCGGGAAAGAAGAAAAGCGTGCAGAGAGGCGATGGATCCTGTAAGGGGACAAGAAGGTGCTCGATAAAACTCGAGAATGGAAAGGGACCCGCCTCCAGGCTGCCGGGGAGGAAGGGGGGAGAAAGGTCGGATTTTTTACAGACGTAACAACGCCGAGAAGGGAAATGACGACAAGAGCCGCTCCCAACGAGGGGCCGATGCACTAAGGTCGCCACCGTGAGGTCGGAAACGGCGCAAAAGAGGGCATCCCACAAATCGTGCGAGAGTTGGTTAAAGGAAGTTTGACATGGTCATTGCGCCGGGGGGAGAAAAAAGGAGTCCTGAAATCAAAGTGCAGGGTGTCGGTCGGTGAAGGCGCTACAAGGCGCGTCGAAAAATGAAAGTGCCCGAGCAATTAACCCCGCTTGGAAAATCAACCGACGTGAGTTGTCACGCGGAAAGAATCTCAATCCACGGAAACGCGGAAAGGGAAAAGCTAGGGGCAGAAGGGAGAGGGTTACTGTCTAGTGTACAAGCAGTACAAAACGTCAAAGAATCTCCTTAAAACGGTGAACGGGTCGAAGGTGCCCAGGGATCCGGTAAGACCGGGAAAGAACGACCGGGGCCGCCGAATGAATGAAAGCCTAAGGGATTAAGCGTCAAAGAAGGTGGAGCAAGCAGGCAAAAAAAGGAACAGAAGCCCGCGTTGTAGAAGGAGGGCAGTCAGTTCAAACCGATAAAGAGCAAGCTGCGAGTTGGTGAACCTTGCCATCGGGGGAGGTCAGAGAGGCGTGCTTCGCAACCAGGAGAAGGGGTCTTGGCTGGATCAGCGAGAGAAAAGGTGATGGTCGGGCAAATACTTGGTCTCAAAGGAGGGGACGTGAACCGTGGGATCATTTACTACGAAAACACCCGGAATAAAAAACGGAGGCAAGTAGCTCGGCGTTTCGGAGGTCACTCTCTCCAAAGCCACTTATGATTATGAAAAAGTCTCGTGACACCGAAGACTCTCCGGGTAAAGGGAACGGAACTACTTGCTGCGGGGCGCCCTTCTCAGAAAGGAAATCTGTCGGAGAGGGGGGGGGGGAGTCGGCTGACGCCGAATCAAAAAAATAAAAAAGAAGCAGGATCACCATCTAGCAAGGGGAGTAGCAGAACTTAACAAAACGAGACGCGCTGAAAAGGCAAACCTTCATCAGAGGTAGGGCTCTCTGACCGCGCCGGCCCACTTGGGACAAAGAGGAGTGATCAGCATCCAGGGAGGGGGGAAAGAGGAATTCAACTAACAGAGGTACGTGTAAGAGGACAAGAAAAAAAAGGCGGCCACCATCTGGTACGAAAAGGGAGCAAATCGGCTAACCCTCAACACCACCATCGGAGCCGAAGGCGCCTAAGCGGTATCTATGGGGGTAATGTCCACGAAACTTCGTGCCGTCAACTATCACGTGCGCGCGAATGGTGACTCCAGGGGAAAATAACCACCGTCCGTAGCTCGTCGTGAAAGCGGGACATGCTCAGAAGCTGTCAGTCTTTGCGCGCTGCCTACTGAGCGCTACGGGGAAAAATCCATAATAGGGCGGAACGTAGGGCTTAGCGTAGAATGGACCTCAGGACAAAGAGCCTGTAAATCGCGGCAAACCAGGTGTATGGACCGAGGGAGGGGAGCCCCTCCGGTGGCGACCTGACCTCGCTAAATAAAAACGAAAGGAAAAGCTCTTGAAAAAAAAAAGGAAGATCAGCTTCCAGCGGGTTTGACCGAAGGTCAACACGGGCCCTAACTAAACTCAAAAAACGGCCCATGGAGAGCGGTCTGGAACAGTCGAGATTCTCGGGAGAAAAGAAACCGGAAGAAAACATCAAAGAGGAGAGCATTCAACTCTCCCGCAGGATTGGGAAGGGGGGGCGAAATACCGGTGGACGGAAATAACGGGAGTCCTCAAAAAAAAAGTCATCCGACCTACTTGTCAGAGCCTGGCCGGATAAATCAGGCAAAGGGTCATCTACCGTCCAAAATTGGGGACATGGTGACAAAAAAATAAAACGGAAAGTGATCAATGACAGCTCTGCGAGGTGCTATAAAAAAAAAACAAAAAAAAAAAAAAAAAAAAAAAAAAAAAAAAACACAAACAAACCATACTCAAGAGACGGTTCGGGCGAAGCAACCAACATATACAGAGCAGCGCGCAATATGCGCTAGGTAGAAGACACGGCTCTTCCGACAAAACCCCGGTCGATTCAACGGAGAAAGAAGGGGCAATTTCCCTGCCTTCTTACAACTGAACGGTGGAGCCAGAGGCTGACAGGCAGAGGGAACGGGAATCCGACGGGCGACAGCAGCAGACTCAAACGAAGAAAAATGACTAGAACCCATTCAACATCACACAAAAAGGAGCAGCTTCGCGGCCTAGAACGGCTGGAAGACCCAAAGTCAGATTGATCCAGTGAAGGGGAAGAGTTCAAACGCACCTCAATAAAGAAAACGCTGGGTTGGGTGGAACAGCGGCCCACGTTCTGTACTTAGGAAAAACCGCGGCGGACGCGAGAAGAGGCGTGCGCTCACAGAAACTTAACAGGGGAAGACATCGGCGGGAGTGAACATTACCATTTACAAAAGGAGAGATTCATTGTACTGAGGCGCTAACAACGGCTTCAGGGTCTCTACACAAAGTCAAACGAGGACATGCAGCCACGGCAACTGGTAAAAGGGCAGGAGAAATAGAAGCTCTTCATCGATCTAACCAAGGAAAAGAAGACACGGGGACCTCGCATCATAACAAACTTAGAACCAGTGGGGAAATCTGTACCATAGAAATCAGGGATTTTTGGCGATCGGGACTGGTTGAGTCATCTAACTAGGGAACCCAAAAACCAACAAGTTAGCATGAAAGGGAAGACAAGCAGAACACGCTAGCCGGGTGAGTCCAGAAGGAAAAAAGAAAAAACCGGTCCAGAAATCGCAACAACAAAAAAATGGGGGGGGAGTACGATGCATGAATAACCGCAGAGAGTGACGTGGAGACACCAATCCGGAATAAAAAGTGGGGGTCTGGAGGTCAAAGGAGCCATCAAACTGGGCTGGTTTAAGAAGGGTGTAGGAAATGAGCAGAATAAATCATGTCGAATAGTAAAAAATAAAAAGAACCAAACGATTCCACAATCCATTGGGAAGTAACGAGGGGCTGTCGCTAAGAAAAGTCTTAAATGAGAGAGGGGCGGAGGGGAAAAAATCAGTGAAATAAAACATGAAAGCGCATTTGCATGGAAAAGGGGAGTAATCCTCTTGTGAACCTTACCGAAGCCTGTTCGCGAAGGGAAAAAGTCACTCAGAGCTGGGGGGGGGTAAACACATAGGACCAAGGAAAATCGGGGTGCATGTCATGTGAGCCCAAAAAAATAATCATCAGCGAGCGAGTAAAATCCATACCAATCACGACAGGTTGGGAGCTAGACACCAACCCCATCGCTTGTCATTGAGTTTGGAACACGTGTCAAATTGACTCTGCAAGGCGACTAAAGTCAAAACGAACACACCGATGGAAGGGGGAGGGGGGGAGGACGAGGCTCGCCCGATGGTTGAAAGGGCATAGTCAAAAAACCTGGAAAGCAGTCAACCTGCTCGGCATCCCCTTTAGGAAAGAACATCAAGTTAGGCCCTATCGAAAAATTGAGTTTGTATCCGTTCGGAGAGTGGGGACAGGGAAGAGTCTCTACTATGAATAAGCCTGCGACAAGAGAATGAGGCGAGTAAGATGTGTCGAAAAGGGTGGGGGGTGGGGACCCTACAGGAGGAAAATCAACGGAGGCCGAAGAATCAATCACAGGCGGGGCAGCGTAGTAAAGGGGAGCAGGGGCATAAATTACCAAGGATACTTGTAAGGAATGACTCGCGTCAAAAGGCCGGGCGAAAGGAAACGAAAAAAGGAGGGTACAGTGGAGACCGCAAGAAAAAAGGAAAGTCATCGGAAAACGGGGGGGTCGCCCATTAAAGACCTATTAAAAGGGAAGTGCAGTCGATTACGCCGCTGGGTAACGGTCAGTGAAAAAGTGAAGGCGAGAATAAGGGGGGGGAACTAGAACGGCAAAAATCCATTTGGCCGGGTAGGTGAGGTGGAAGTTCGGACTCGTTGGGGAAATAATCCCCTTCACGAGGAGCTGAGACGAAAAGGAAAAATAAAGCGCAAGGAGTCCGATTGAAAATTTAAGGCCGGAGGGCAGGAGAACCCAGAAATCGGAACTCCCAGTCCGGCGCGAGGGATCCAGCCATTCGGTGAAAACCTGAGGGCGCAGTATTCCGTTGAGATTCAGATCAAGGGTCGAGCGGAGGTACAGGTCAGAACGCAAGGAAGGCCACGGGGAAACAAGACTGAGGGACGAAAGTCGAATCAATGGCAACCATTCCGGGGGACGCCGACTGCGTGGGCTCGCTAGAAGTCCATGACGAAAACGTTTGGACTGCAAGGTGTTCAGAGGAAACTAAAGTCGAGAAAACATTACCTGTCCGAAAGGGAAAGCTCCTGAAATGGTAATGAAAAATTGTCCGAGGGGTGCAGGGAAGGTCCGTGATAGGACACAGACGACCGAGGCCCGCCGCAGGACTAGGAAAGGAAACAATCCGGTGGTGTAAACTGAATGCATCAGGTCACGCCAAAAACATATCAAGAAACTAGCACGTTGGCATGACGCGCGGGAAGTGCGCCCGACCATAGCCGAGTGTCCGGAGGTGTGGGCCTGCCGACAATGAAGGAGACAGGGCGGCGAACGCAGAGCAGGGTGGATCCTGCGCTTAGCGTAGTAAGGTCTGAGGGTTGGGGCCCACGGAAGAAAAGGGAAGCTGTCGGAAGAAAATCCAAAAAAAAAAGGCGAAGGAGGGGAAGGGGACACGCTCGGATATCGGTCCGAAGCAAACAACGGGGGGAGGAATGGGAAAAGGGATAGGAAACAAACACTCACACTTCCGGGCTAAACTAGAAGGCGCATTCTCGTGGGGAGGAACCGAATTCTTGTCAAACGAGGGACGAGCTGGAATACGCTGAACACAGAAAAACACGCGCAGCCGCAGATAAAAACACAGAGCCCTGGCAGGCAGACAAACGAAGAAAGATAAACGGGACTTAAAAGTCAGCAAATGGATATGGAGACGTGCGAAGGAACTTAGGAGACCGAAGGCGAAATCGGGCGTCGAGAGAAAGGGGGTTAGCCATGAAAACGGTAACCAAACAAGCGAATGTCGGGGAGCTCGGACATCGAGCCTAAAGATTAAAAAAAAGACCGATGCGCAGATAATCATGAAGGGTGCGCCAGGCTCCAAGGTAAACTAATAAAGCCAGGAAGGACGAAGGAAAGGCAAAAAAAAAGTGCGCCGTCTCAGAAGTAAACAGCGCCCCACAACTGAGGAGCCCTCAGAAACGCACCGCATTGAGAGACAGGAATCAAACGCACAAAGGGACAGACGGCGCGGCGGAGGGTCAACGCGGGTGTCGCGTCAGGGTACAAAGGGAAGGAGGGGCTGTGTCAACGCAACTTAAAAAACTCGAAAGACGCCTCGAAAAATATGAGGGGAAGTGTTAAACGGTCGCCGCGAAAGATCCGCCATGAAGCCGGACGCACGCTCTGCCTGAATAATCACGAATCGCCACGGAAGGGGGGGGGGGGGGGGGGTGGGTGTGGGGGGGGGGGGGCAGGAAGGAAGTAAAACACTGGGAAATCGAGTTCAAAAGGCCCTCTCGACATTACCATCTGTCGAAAGAGCTTGGGCGCGATATTGCACAGATAAAAACCTCTCGCCGAAGCTCGCTTCAAAAAGTAAAGAAGGGACTCACACTCACCGCCAGCAATGGGTAGGAGAGTAAGGAACTAGATCTGGAAGATCAATAAACAACTTCTAAAGAGCACCCATAAGCGCTCTGGGAAAACGCCGCTTTACGCAGTCGAAATTGTTCTACCACAAAAACAAGGTCCGTAACGAATTAAAAAGGAAGAAAGGAAAAATAAAAATCACTAACAGCTGGCCGGAATCAATAAAAAAAAGGCTCGGGGAATATAACCGTCCTAGTCATACGTGTTCCCTCTTACTACCCCACAGACCTTCAGAAATGACGCCTTACACGCTGCTGGCACAGGGGAGTCGTCATGACGGGGATTCAACAACCTTGGAAAAAAACGAACTAAAAAAGGGGTAACAACTGACTTAAAAATCGACGTGCAATCGGACAAAAAACATTCCGAAAACTCAACACCTAAATAGCAGAACCATGCCCGTCAACACCGTCGAGGTCCCGAGTGTATCTGAGAACATAAATTCCCCAAGAAAGTCAGAAAGTGGAAAGGAAAGGCGCTACCTGAAGTCACGTAAAAAGGAAATCTTTCAAACTGACGAGAAAAAAAATCCCAATCCCAACGTGGTCACGACAACCACAGAAAGGGATGAGACCCACGGGTCGGGGCTCGCTTATAGCCTTGCCGGATGAAGGCCAGGGGAACCACTCAACAAAGAGTAGGGGGGGGGGGGAATGAAGATCTACGCGGGGAAGGAAGATACGCGACACGGACGATGGGGCTCTCATACAGCACTTCAGGTGAAAGTGAGTCACATTACCGAAGGCTTGACATGGAGGCGGACTTAATGGGGAAAACAACTGGAGTAGGTATCGATCAAAAAAAGCACGAAGCAGAAGCTCAAACTCAATTGGACACTGTCTTTCTTCCTATAATCACATTCGAGGAAAAAACAACTTTAAAACTTGTCGGCCGCGAAAGAAAACAGCTGTCTTCAAAATGGAGGGAAGGGGGGGAGGACTTCTCGGGGGTTTGGGGGTCTAGGAAAGGAATGCTGCGCAACCTATTACAACCCCAGCCAAAAGGCAACAATCTGAAAACTGGACGCCGAATGCTGCTCAACACGCTTCACTGTCGGGTGCTACGCAATCATAAATCGTGCAAGTTATTCAAGCATCGAGATCAAAAAACAACGAGGAGAAAGGAAAAAGAGAGGTGCGACAAAAAGGGAAAAGTGGGGGCCGAAGGAACAAGAAAAAGGGGGGTCGGAAAGAGCGAGAAAGAACGGGGACCGTGGCCTGGTGTTCGTAAATTGGGAGGAAGGCGCAGCAGATGGCAACAAAGCACCAAATACCCATCCAATGGTGGAGGAAAGCTTGTTCTGCTGACTAGCGGGCTGCAAAAAGATAGGGGGAGGGGGTAGGGGGAAAAGAAAAAAGACTCTGAATCTCAGACGCGACACGTCGCACATGTGGAAAAAGGCAAGGTGATGTAATCCGTGCCGTGCAGGATGCGTGAGTACACGGGAAGGCGTGTAACATACCTAAACCAGCACGCGAGAACTCCCAGGGGATGGTGGGGATCACCTCGCAAAATCTCCGCAAAAAAGCCGCCACCCTTCAAAACGCACGAGAGGGAGGCATTAACAACGCACTACGTGGGAATTCGTAGGGAAAAAAAAAAACACTTTGCATTGAGGGGGGGAGACCATAAAAGTGAAGTTCCGAAGGAGACAGCGAAAGGACCGGTGTCAAGGGAGGGGTCAATGCAGTTGCAGAACCATTGGGGATGGGTTTGAAAGGACTACCATTACGAAAGGGCAGGGGGCGCGACCGGAGGGGACGTCTCTGCCTTCTTGCCGCAACAAACTTAACTTCCCAGGACATCTTGAACGGCCAAAACCTACGGACGCGGTACGAGTCCCATGGATAAGGTTGGCGGGAAACGAAAACGGGGTAAGGCGGGGAGGAGGGGGTAAAAAGAAGGGGTGGCGAAAGCAGCAGAAGTGTCTGAGCATGGAGAAGGCGTGAGGGTTGTATAAAAAAACAAAAAGGGGGAGTGGTGAAAAGTCACTCATGCCGACTCCCTGCAAGCTCAATATGGGTAGCGTAGTCACGGAAAAAGGGGGGGGGGGGAAAGAGGACTGTAACCAAGTAGGGTAGAACGGCGTAGGCTCGACACCGATGAGGGTTCTGAGTGGTGTAGGGAAGGAGGAAATGAAAACCTGAAAAGTAAGAGGGTAGACACGGACGAAGGCGGGAAAAGCGGCGTCTGTGGGCCCTATGTTTATAAGAAAAAAGAGGTGACGAGAAAGAGTCACGAAGGGCAAGAAATCGCAAGCCACTGGCCTGGTAGGGGGAGACAGTTCGGGGACGGTTTGTACAAAACCGCCTCGCAAGGAGATAAGGCTCGGATAGAGCCGCTCTCTGATCAGGAGAACATGTGGTTCCAGGAAACAACGTAGAGACGCAGCCGAATCGGAATCAAAAAACAAGCGATCTGGAGAGGCATTCGAGGAAACTCTGACTCAGGTCGGCCGCAGTACCAGTTAAGGGAGTTCATGACCAGGGGTGACAGGAAACAGGACGTCAAAGCAGCGTCGAAAAAAGTAAAAGGGGGGAGGAACTCTGTAAATGGCCACCCGCTTGTAACAAGCACGCGCGTCCGCCAAGTTTGTTCACTCGCAAGAACTCTCAATAAACACTGGTTGCATATGACCCTCACGTGATAAAGGTGGGGCAGACATGGTGGAACCTACGGACAGATGTTAGTAAGATACGCGGGCCGTTAAATGTGTTCTTCCAGAACCTGACTTTAACGAGTGTAGGGGGAAGGGGAAAGGTAACCGGGAAAGGAGAAAGGCTATAGGAAAAAGAAGTAATGAAGGCTGAGACGACTATGCAAAGCGACTACAGCCAGGGTTGATCTGGACCGGAACACTCCGCCTCAAACTAAGGAGGCTAAAGAAGTAACAAGGGGGCGACTAAAAGAAGAGAAAGGAACATACCCGGAAAGTTGTGGAACCAAACGGGGTTCCAAGCGAATCAAGGTGACGTCTGGGCGATAAAGGCTCGCGGGGCTGATCATGAGGAAAAGGAGCACAAAAAGAGGAGGGAATTCGCGTGGGGACGACAGAAAGAGCGAACCGCTGGGAAGGGAGGAAGGCGCCCACATGGAACAAGGCAGAAAGGGAAAACGGGCTACACGTTGGGTCCCGTCGGGCGAATCTATCATCAAAAAGATGAGAGAAGAAGGAGACACACGACACTCCAGAGCATGAACGAAACGGAGCATTCTTGGTCTCCAGCAATCTACTTCGCATCCGCGGTGTTCGATCGGAAGGAGGAAAACACGAGGAAAGGAAAATCAAAATAAGGAAGACGCCGATCAAAACGACTGACACTGCGCGAAAAAAAAGCCTTCCAACTACGCGATTGAACTTCGGTGAAAAAAGGCACAGATATGATGAAGTCGAACGTATAACCTCGCCAAAGTTGGAACAGGCAACTTCGAGATGGAACATGCAGGTTGGAGAAGGAGACGGTCCAGATAAAAACTAACGGGACTAAAGGGGCAATCAGAAGCATCACTGCGTCGGCCGCCGGCGGGTAGTCAAGTCGCCCAAAGCTTACGGACACTCGCAAAAATAGCCGAACGAAGGCAGATCTTCCTGGCGAAAATACGAAGTAAGACGTGTCAAGGGTAAAGCGAATGAACAACGGGTCTAGCCACGCAGACAATGTGAGGCAAGCACAAGGAAGCTGGAAGAGAGGAACCAAATAAGTCTGAATAAAAGGAGCCCGCGGTGACATAACACGGCGCAATTGAAAAAAAGGTCGCCTCGCCTCGAACGCGACGGACACAGTAACATCGAAGCTTTGCTCGGATGAGTCAGGGACAAAACAAGGAGAAATGAAGAGTCTCAAGAAGGGAAGTGAAAGAGCGAACAGGCCGGTGGTAGGATTAACGCCTACAGCTGTACTGGAAGTGAAAACTCCCTTGTGACACACGAAGACGACAGTTGGAGCGGCTCCTGCAACGAGAAGATCCCGCAGAAGGGGGGATGGCCGCGGCAAAAAAAAAAAGAACTGGAGGACCTAAAGTAACATAACAGAAGGCGAGGTACTATCAAAGGTGTTTCATACGGAACGTCAGAAAAACTTATCAACACTCACTCCACGAAGGAAAAACTCTCTTCAAATTCGGATGGGGGGAGACCAATCCCGGTGAAGGAGAAACGTAAAAGTCCGAATAAAGAAAAAAAAAATCTGGTGAGAAGGACGGAGCAAGCAGGGCACCGGAGAATATGGCAGGGTACCGACGACCGTCACCGTACGGAGAATCCCTTGTACCTCGCCTAAGGAAGGAATCTACTGTTCAACCATGGTAGGGGATCATAAACAACTAAACACGCTTGACGCTTCGCCTAGGAGCGTGGAGCAAGCCGCTCTTCCGCCCGCAAAAAAAGAAGAGAAAAGGCCCACCGGCCAGGAAACCGAGAGTCCCCGTACAGTTGCCGACGTTGAACTCTTTTGAAACGGAGAACGACGGGGGGGGAAGGCGTAAAGTAAAAGCTCGATGTCAGCGACCACAAGTGCTTTAAAGCTTCAGCGACCTTCAATCTAAAAACATACTCTCAACGCCAAAAAGACGACATCGACAACAGGGTTTCCCTGTCGAGAGAAAATGGTGAGGGTGGCACGGCACCGCAATGCAAAGAAAAAACATGGGGTAGGGGCGGAAAGGGAAAACGTCGTAAGGTGCCGACTACTCGAGAAAAAAGAAGTCGTGCCCGAATGGAGCCGGAGGCATACGCATGGACAGGTGCTTGCTTCATTACTGCGAGGCAAACACCTTCAATGAGCGTCAGCACAGGCACCCCGCGATGCAAAGAAAACCTCACCCGCACGGCGCGGGCACCTGAAAACGAGAAACAAAGTCGAGTCAATCGCCAAGCGTGAAAAGGTGCGAAGAGCAAAAACTAACACCAATGGGAAAGTTGCGCATCGGTACGGGGTTGCCTAGTTCCCTTGGACGGGTAAACGGTTCTGCAACGATTGGAAACCACGAAAACCATCCGGAAGGGCAGGGAAAAGAATCATCCGAAAACACTGAAAAGGGGGTGCTGAAAGCAGAAGAAAGATAGGAGGAGTTCCGAGTCCTCTCTCTCAACCAAAAGGTAATTGAGAAGAACTCAATCGTGGTGTCCAGATGAAAAAACGAAAATAGGAAATCGGGAAAGAGTTGAACGGAGATGTCTCGGAAGGAAGCAAGGGGGCAGGGTGGCGTAGTTGGTAAATTCGCAACCGAAGTCGAAGGACAAACCACTCCGACTGGCTTCTGGGCTGACCAGCATAAAACATCCCATTGGAAGTACAGCTGGGGGAAAATGATTGTTAGTGTTGTTTACCAACCCCGGATCGAAAGCCGCTGGGATTGATTGGAGTGCCGTAGTTTGATAAGCGAGGCAGCAGTCTGAAAAGAGCGGGGGGGAAAGATTGATCGAAGAATAATCCGGACCCGTCGCCGTTCACCATTGGGCTGAAACCGAGGTGAGGATTTCGCGTTGTCAAGGGACCTGCTAAGGAGACCGCTCAAAACTGTGTTCGCGAAGCCGAAGTAAAAAAGCAAGCGAACAGGGTATGGCTAAATCGCGGGTGCCAAACGGCGGGAGGGGAGCGGCCACCTTCTCTCACGGAAAATCAGAGACCCGCACGACTTGGCAGCGTCGGCAACCAACCCCGCGCGGGTGTGGACAGGAGAGAGAGGCAAGGACGAAAAAAAAAGAAAACAAAAGGGGGGTTCGAAGGAACTGTCGAGGCTAAGGGTGGTTGAAGGGGGGAACAAAGTCATTGAAAAAAGGGAAGGGCGCTACCTCTACTTCGCGGCCGTAAGTCCACGTTCCCGGGACGTCCAGAAGAGGAACAGCCAACAAGGAAAAAAAAGGAAAGCAGAGGGAGCCGTTCTTGCAGAAAACGGGTCAAGGAGTCTAGAGCAAGACGGGGTCGACCACCGAGCAGGAAGAAGAAATTTCGGGGGAAAGGTGTTGAGGCCCCGTTGCCGTAGATGAAAAACGTGGGAACTGCATGCGAACGCGGGGTCAAAGGATCGGAAGGTACGGAGTACAGAGGAAAACTGTAGAAGGGGCATAGAAAGCCCGGTGAAGGGATTTATCCTTCCAGCGAACACCAGGAAGGAGGGAAATTGGGACGTTGCCGTCCCGTCAGGGAAAGAAAGGGAAAGGGTCTAAAATTCGCACTTCGGTGATCGAAGGGAGGGAAAAGTGAACAGGAAACGTGGCTTGAGCCGCCGACCAAAGGTGAGCGAGAATCGGAAAGGCAAGTACCGTCACCAGAACTGGCCGGTATTATGGCAGGGAAAAGTTCAGGACTGTTGGAAAAAGAAAGAAAGGAGACCACAACGAGGATAGGCGCACGGAGCCGCGCCCAGGCGTCCTCGCGGGGGGTCAATTGTCAAAGACCAACCGGAGAAACAGCGCAACTAAGGCATGAAAAAAAACCAGGGACCCGGAGCGAATTCGTGAAGCACAAAGAAGTAGAGGGGCAGTCTGGAAAGGTAACGGCAGCGGCAGATAGTTCTCCGATCAATGAAGAGGTCCGGGTCAGTCTCGCTAAGGAAAAAAGAATTAAAAAAAAACTGAATGGGCGAGGCGCAACGCTGAGAAAATGAAAAACCGAGGAAAAGCCGAGCCGACTGAAGGGGGTGGCAGAAACATGGGGAGGCAAGTGTCTTCTCCACTTACAAGCGCTGGGGATTAGGACTTTCCTACTAATGTTCATGTAGACTGGGGAGGAAAAAATCGAGAAAGGTCAGACCGTGAGAGGGAAAAGCAGAACTACCTGGAACGTTGAAGTGGGTCGAAGGGGTTGGAAGGGAACCTTGCGCCTATGAATAAAAGCGGACGGCAAGCCGCAGTAAACTGAGGCGAAAGCACAGACGCCCGCCGGGAGTGGTAATAGGGGACAAGGGAACGCCGCAAACAGGGATCGATAATCCGAACAATGGTTTAGGGAAAGTCGCTTATAACTTTAGACCGACGATTCCATATCAACGTGTTAAAAGGGGGGAGGCACCAGCGAAAGCAGTACGGGGGGATGAGGGCTCCTCCAGGCTCGCGTGAGGAAATCCTGTCTTAGGAAAGCCGGGTGTATTTCTCTTCACGTGGTCCCGGGAGACTTACGAATTCAACACGGAGGGAAGGGACATCGAGCATCTAGGAAGCAACGAAGAAGCGACAGAGTGCGGTCCATAGCAGAGTTTCTTCTGAAAAGA
>Ga0179593_1440853_pt1 | contig 20284 bp, 52 predicted proteins | sample CZODoug2_1_08_16_FD_185931 | JGI IMG/M metagenome (GOLD analysis project Ga0179593, IMG submission 185931) | Vadose zone soil fungal communities from Angelo Coast Range Reserve, California, USA - CZODoug2_1_08_16fungal (PacBio error correction) | ecosystem: Environmental > Terrestrial > Soil >...
AACTAAGGAAGCCTGAGAGCAAGCAAAGTGGCAAAAGGAAAAGGAGGAGGGAATGGACAGGAAGTAGTCTAATTTGAATTCCGGGAGATGGGATAGCCCATGAAAACAAGGAAACCTCAAAAGGTGTAGGAGATTCCGCAGGGTCGCCAGAAAGAAAAATGATAGGGAGAAGACGGAACACAGGGGAGGAAAAAAAAAAAGAAAGAAAAAAGAGTTCGGGGCCAGCACGCATTTCTCAGAGGCGAGACGACGCGAAAAAGGGTGGGAAATCGAGTCCCAGAAAGATCCGCGAGAAGGAAAGAAAAAAACAATGAGTTGGGGGGGGAATCTAATAAAGGGTAAGTTTTGTGGCGGGAAAGGGGCCACACTTCGGAAATAAAGAAAAAGCGCTGAGGTGGCGAAGGGAAAAAAAAATAACCGAACAGAGAGTGGGGGGAATCAAAAGAAAGAAGGGAGGGGAAAAAATAGATGTCTTCTTAGAAAAGTGGCACACTAAGAAAGAAAAGTCCAACTTCAAAGGGAAAAGGCCTCACGATCTCAAGAGCCGTACACGATAGCAGAAAGAAAGGGCCAACGTGCAGACAGAAAGACAAAAAAAGTGAGCCGTCTAGAGAGGGGAGGAGAATAAAAAAAAAGACGGGTAGGATAGAAAAAAAGGGACAGGAAGGAAAGAGAAAATAAAGGGGGAGGAGAAAAAAAAGGGGGAAGAGGAAAGTGTCATTCAGATAACCTCGGGAGGCAGAATTAGAACAGAGGAACTACCTAGTCCACGAGATCCAAAAGCAAGAACAACAAAGGGTGAGGGGGGGAGGGGGGGGGAAAAAAAAAAAAAAGGCATTCCTCTTAAAAGTACGCCGGGGCGTAAAACAGGATTCTAAACGGCTTCTGGAGCCCAAGAAGGGAGAGCGGATTCGGGTGGGGGATCCGCCAAAAATAAAGGGGAGGGAGGGAAGAGACGAACAGCAGGTGAACCTTGCTTTTCACACAGGTTGGATGAAGAACCTGCACACGAAGGAGAGAAAAGGGTGGGGGGGAGACAGGAGGCATTGGGGGGTGTGCCCAGACGTAGAGAAAGCAGGACACCAAGGGACGACACATCAGGGGGGAAAACTGAACGAAAAAGGAAGCAGTGGACATTTGTGGCGGGGAGAGATAAGAACGGGCAGAAAAATTATGTGTCAAGCTCCATATCAATGGAAAGAAAAGAAGCTAAGAGAGGAAAATCAACTAGAAAGAGAAAGAAAAGTCGGTAAAGAAAAGGGGAGGGACTTCTTGTGCCCGCAGGGCAGAAATTTGGGTAAGAAAAGGGGGAGCCAAAGAGAGGACTGGAGGGCGGGGACAATAAACAGACCAAGGATTTCCCTGTAAGGAAAACGGGCTGGCTTCAACAGGAAGGAAAACCGACACCAGTAAGGTAAGGAAGGCTGGGATTGCAGGGAGAGAAGAAGACAAAGGGTGTGAAAAAGGAGAACGAAGACCAAAAGGCGGGGACCGCGAAGGGGGGAGGGAAGGGAAGGGATGATGAAAAATCATATAACTTGGGTGAATCTAACTTCATATTACTCAAGGGGGAAAAAAGGGTATAGAAAAGATAGGTTGGGGGGGACAGAACCCCAGGGAGGAATGGGGGGGGGAAAAGACAGAAAAAAGAGGATGTGTTGGACACAAAGGAAGAGATCCAACGCAAGGGGAATCCGGTCCTGATTGGAGATTCCTTCAAACTGGAGGGTAAAGAGAGAACACCCAGGAGGGGATGGAACAAAAAAGTGACCAAGGAAAAAGATTGGCTGAAGGAAAGAGAGGACATGAACTTAAAGGAAAAGGTTGAGTGAGAGAAACGGTTGAAAGGAGTTCATTTCCTGGGGTAAATGGCCCCAAACCATGAAGAGAAAAAGGAGAAAGTCACTAGGGAGGGGAGGAATTCATAGTAGCAAGGGGCAGGCTGACAGTCACAGGGGGAAGCCAATAAAAAATGAAAGAAAAGGAGCAGGAATGAGAAAAATGGGGGTCCCTCCACAGAGGGAAAGAGACCGAAAACGCCTGTCGGAAAAGAAAGGAACAGAGTGGGGAAGAGGGAGGAGACACGAATAAGGAGGGGGTCGAGCAATATATCGGGGGGTCAACACAAAAAGGGACACGGTTCGGGGCGAACAAGAGTTTGGGGCAAAAGGAAAAAGAAAGCGGATAGGTTGGAGTAGAATACAAAATGAGAGGAGGAGACACAAAGCCAAGAGGAGGAAGGGAATTGAGAGGCCAGCGCTCAAAGAGGAGAAAGTCAAAGGGAAAACAAGGTGACGATCGAATAAAAAAGAGGATAAATGGGAAGTCAGAAACGAGAGGAAGACTCTGCTAAGAAGAAAAGGAGTCACAAGAATGAGACAAGACAGTAGGACGAGAACGAAAAAAGACAGGAGAGAAGAAGGGGGCGGGACGTTTCGCGGAAACAACCAATGGAAAGGCGACGAGGAAAGCCAAACGTAGATACGGGGGGAAAAACGGTGGAAAAAAAGAGAGAGGGGGAACAAAATCAAAAAGGAGAGGTGAAGAAAGGGAAAATACCGTCCCAATAAACCTGGAAGACCTACGTAAAAAGGGCTCATGGTGCGAAACTAAGAACAGAAAGGGGGAATTCGTGCGGAAAAGGAAAAAAGCAGGCATTAACGCGAAAGGAAGGAGTGTCCTCGGGGCGGGGTGGGGAAACGAAAACGAATGGGAGGGAAAGGGGTTGGGGAACAACAAAGACGCGAGAGCAGGAAAAGAGGAAACGAAGGAAAGAAAAAAAAGCGAGTATTGTGCCAAAAAGCATGGGGAGGAGTAGTGAAGGGAAAAGGAGGGAAGTCACGCCTGGTAGGAAAACGCGAAACTGGACCCGAACGCAGGCCGCGGGCGAAAAGGAAGGCCAATCAACAGGGGGAGATGGGCACGAAATGGGGGGGGGGGGAAAGACAAGAGGGGTGAGGTGAAAAACCGGAGAAAAATTTGGGCGGGATTCAGAACGGGGTCGGTAAACGGGATGCATGCCTCACGGGGGAAGGGACGGAGATGTTGGGGGATTTACACAACAAGAGGTTCCTCGGGCACAGGAGAGGGCATCGAGAAAAGAGGAAAAGGGGGGCTATGAAAGGATAAGTAGATCGGGAGAGTCATGGCAGAAGAGTGTGCAAAGAAGAAAGATCCAACATAAGATCTCAGAGAGAAAAAAAGAAAAGAAAAAGAAAGGGGGGGGAGCACAATACAAAAGGAGAAAGGGGGAAGTGATTAAAATAGAAAAGGGATCTTCAGGAAAAAAAACGCAGGGTAAGGCCAAACGAAGGTAGGGGGTCACCAGGGCAGAGCCCCAAGAAAGAAGGGGAAAGCGCCTGATGCAGAGAGACAAGAGGCAGTCGGGGCAATTGTAAAGGGGGAAACGCGGAAAAGAAAAGAGGGTCACAAACAACAAAGAAGGAAAAGGAGGGGAGAGAGACGAGAAAAAAGAAAAGAGAGAAAGAGGAAACAAATAAAAGGAAGGGGTAAAGGAAAGAAAGAAGGGAAAGATAAAAAGAAGGACTCGGTGGAGAAAATCGCCGGAGAAGGATCATCACTAGCACGGAGGAACACTGATGAGAAGTAGAGAATTCTGGAATACAAAATATGGTAAAAAGAAAAAACAAACGGGGTTCCTATCACATAGAAGAGAAGGATAATGTACTCCTGAAAAAAAAAAAAAAGCACATCTCAAACGAGGAAAGTATGAAAAAAGAGTGAAGATTACGATCCAAGGGATATTTGAGACAAAGAGGACCTAGATCTGGGCAAAGGGGGTGTCTGCAAAGAATGACATGACTACTGAGAAAGACAATGGTAGTTCATAGGGGGATCAGGGAGTGGGGTGATTGCTAAGAAACAAAAAAAAATATGGCAAACATACAAATGAGAAAAAAAGGAGAAGAAGGAGGAGTGATAAAAAACAAGGGAAGTAAAAAAAGGGGGGGGGGAATACCGGAGAAACACGGAGGGGGAAGGACAAGAGGGGAAGGGCCTATAGGTTGAGGGGATAAGAGCGGGTATGTTCATCAGACACGCACGGTACCTCTCTAGGAAAGAATGAAAGGAGGAAGGTTTAAATGACATGGCAGGAAAAAAGAGGAAAAGGAAAGCCGGGTTGCTCCAAGAAAGCAGAAGTGGGGGGACGGTAAAAAGGAGGGGGCAGGTCGAGATAAAGGAGGGGGGAAGAGGTTGGGGCCACATGCAGACAATTTGTCAAAGGGAAGAAGAGGGGAGGTAAGATCCCACGAAGAGGAGAAAAATACAAGGAAGAAAAAAGGTGAAAGGAGGGGGCCGGGTTCGAGGGGGGTCAACTTGTGTGACAAGGGGAATGAATCATAAAGAAATCTCCAATGAGAGAAAGACTTTCAAAAAAAAAGAGGATCACATAAAATTAATAAACTGAAAGAGAAGGACGGAACGCCGAAAATGGAAGGATAAAGAAGGGAAAAAGATATCGAGAGAGGGAAGGGGGTAAACATGGTAAGAAAAGAGAAACGATGATTCAAACAAGCAGTCAAGAATGGGGAAAGAAGGGGGGGAAGAGGAAGGAAAGACGGAAACTAGACAAAAAAGAAAAAAAGGATTTGTGAGGAAGAGAAGTGATAGTTACATGGAGGAAGCACCCACAAAAAGGAAACACCAGAAAGAAGAGAAAAAAGGAGGAAAAAGGAAATCAAAAAAATTGGAGACCCCAGGCTCTCTTAGCGGGGGGGACGAAGCTCAGAGGGAGAAAGAAAAGGGGGGCAAATCCCAGAAGGAAGGAATAGAATCCGGGATTAATTGAAGGAAGAGGCCAAAAAGGGGGGAAGACAAGGGAGCTTCAAGGGGCCCCGGAAGGATAAAAAAGTCAACCGCAGGGAAAAGGGATCGGCGGAACAAACCGGCAGGAGAGAGATGCCGGGGGAAGAAAACAGGGCTGGAGAGAGGGAAAGGAAAGGTGGAGAAAAAACCAAACCAAAACTATGATAAAGAATTGAAAGCTGGAAGAACAGGAAGAAGAAGGGAGAAGGGCATCAAAAAGGGAAGGAAAAATCTGGACAGAAAAAAATAAAGGTGGGCGGGAGTTGAAATCCAAGGTGATAGGAAAAAGATAGTTAAGGTCAGGGAGACAGAAAATCAAACAAGAATCCGGAAAGACCAAGGAGCAATACGAAGAAAGGAATGGCTAAAACGCCAAAACCAGTCCCGGACCAGAAAACGAGCCAAAATAAGGAGGCCGATCACGTAAAGAACAAAAGGACGGCACGATCCGCAATATGTTATGGTCCAGCTGCACCCGAGAAAGCCTTCCAGGGAGACACTAAGGAATCATCGGAAAAGAGGAAAGAGCACAGGGGGAGAAGACAACAGGGAGAACTGACTAACAAAAAGGAGAGTGCGAGACCAAGAAGGAGCAGTGACGGGGCTAAAGCAGGAAAGGGGAAAGATTCCAAACGATAGGCAACGAAACTCGAAACCAAAGCATGAAAGAAAGGGAACAAAGCTGACCAAAAGAACAACCCTCAGGAATAAGAGAGGAGAAATAGGGTGCAATTAGTCCAATAACCAAAACATCATCAAGCGGGAGGGGGGGGAAGAACCATCAGATTGTACAACAACAATGTAGGGCGGAAAAAAGGAGGACGCAGCAATGGAAAGGAAGGGAGGGAGGGAGACTGGGAGTGGAAAAAAAAAAAGAGGACTATCGAAGGGAGTGGGGTCGGGAGGGAAAAAGAAAGAAAACGGGGAGATAGGGCCAAACGGGGGACATAGAAGGGGAACATCAACAGTTTCGTCAAGTTCAAGCTCACAGAGAATGGGTCAGAAAATTACAAAATGAGGGCCGAGGAGGGGGGGAAGGGGTACAATCGGGAGACTAAAATCTGAGGGAAAAAGAGAAATTGGGTCTCCTGCTTTCAAACAAGAAGGTCCTCGACTGTACCTAAAACTGACTGAAACCAAGAGGGAAAGGGGAAGCAGTCAAAAGTCAAGGAAAAGAAAAAGGCCAACGTGAAACAGCGTCCTTTGGACGACACACATCAGATGAAAGAGAGAGGGAAAGAAGGAGTTGGGTCCAAGAAAAAGGGAGGGGGAAAAAACATTGAGCCCCATGGAAACCCAGTAAAACCTCTGTTGAGAGGGGGAGTCAGAGTACAAATACAATCTAGGGTCATACAGAAAAAGAACATGGGAAAAAGGGGAGAAGGTGGACAAGTAGGTGAAAAAAAAATTCAATTGAAAACAAGATGGGACGGGCAGGAAAAGCAAACGGGCCCGGAGAGGACAGAGGACTGGGGCAACAGGATCCTGGGGATCGGAGGAAAAAGTAAAAAAAGGCAAAGAAAGCAAACACAGGTTGAAAAGCAGAAACCCTTGGGGAGGCGAGGCAGCTGAGGAAGGAGGGGTGAAAGGGGAAGGGCAACGCATTACAGGTTATCAACCATAACCACCAGGGACAATGGTCCAAGTGATTACAACACAAGGAATGGAGAAGGGGAAGATATGGCGGAAAGAGGGGGAAGAAAAGGGGGATGGCAAAAAATAAGCAATCCTGAATCGAGGGCAGAGAGAACTGGCAGTAGACCAGAAAGATTTGAAATACTCTAAGATGAAAGGGAGTTAGTGAAGGAAGACGGGGAAATCTCCTGGAGGGGAGTCCTTTCACTATTTCTACATGAGACAGCGGCGACAAGGCTTTAAAAAACAAAGAAGGATTAATGGTGAAAATAAGCATCTATCAGAAGGAGGAGGGAAAGGGAAGGGGTTTCGATCAGAGAGAAAGCAGGGATATGCATCTGAACGGGGGAAGAGGGGGCAAGAAAAGGGGGGGGAGGGAAAGGGGGGATAGGAGAAGGGAAAAGAAACGGGACGGGGACTCAGGATTTGCCCGGACGGGTAAAAAGAAAATGGTTAGACAGGGAGAAGCGAGAAACAAGCTAGGGGGAAGGGGCGAGACGATAAAAAGTTGCTAAGGGAAAAATAGGAGAGATAGCAAAAAAAAATTAGGCCTTGAGGGAGGGGGGGCCGAAGAGAGAGGGGCACTTAAGGGAGCCGAGAGGAAACAAGGCAATACGGAATCAAAGCGGGAGGGGGGCCGAGACGGAATTAGCACACGGTCCGAGTGAGCCGAAGAAGAACCGGTTCAACTATACCAAATAATCGGCGAAAGGAAACACAACAGCAGAAAGCGAACTTTGTAAAGACTACAGGGAGAGAATGAGACAGACGGCAAAACAAGGGGAACCAGAAACCCACTGTATTGAGGAGCCCACTTGAGAGGAAGGGAGCGAGCGGACACAAATTTCAAGAAACGGAGCCTGAGTCCTCTCGATCGCTTGATCCTTAAAGGGAGGGAAGACTCGCGGAATAAGGGGAGGACGGGAGAAGCCGGCCAGAGAGAAGGAAATATAGGCATATATAGGGAGAAGCAAGGATGGCGGTAGAAAGGGAGGTGTGTGCACGGGATAAGCTAACGTGCCGGACCTTGACAAAAACACAGGCGATAGAAGTTTTTGCCCGAAAAAAAAGAAACAACCGAGGGAAAGAGGAGACAAAGGTGTGACCGAGCGACGAGAGGAAAGAGATATCGGGCTTATCCAAGGCGGGGGCAGAAAGAGACAAGTTGAACGAGATTCAACTACAAATACAGGACTTATAAATAAACTAAAGGGGAGGGAAAGGCCCGATTGCGTAGGGGGGGGAGGATCGAGTTCGTAACGGCATGCTTGGCTGGGCTTGAGGTGAAAGGGCAGAGAGGGGGGGCAGTCAGTTGGACTCTGACAGGGAAGAGAAGCGGCTGACTAAAAGAAAAGTGGAGGCGTGCAAACAGAAGGACAACAGGACTGAAACAAGAGGGGGGAAAATAAAAAATTGAATGAGAAGCGAAAGGCGGCAAAAGAAGAAGAAGAACAAATCCCAGAAGATTTAGGGAGTGAAGAGACAAGGGATGAAAGACCACCGACGGGAGGAAAGGGAACGGGACGCGCCAGAGAAGTTCCAGAATTTACTAGCAGACTTGGTCCCGCAACCGGGCCAGGCAGCCCTGGTTGGGAAGGGTTAATGAAACAGGTATTGGGTCCGCGTCTCGCTTACGGGGTGGGGGGGCGACGCGAGTAATAACTCAAGGAATCAAATGCATAGAGTGACACTTTTGATCCGGGGACTCTCGAGGAAAGGTTAGAAAGGGTCAGATAGAACAACGGCTAAAAAGGGGGGGGGGGCACTGGAGAGGGTCAACATTCCTCTTTATCTGCCCGAACTGCAAGTTACAGGGCCCTCCGAATGGGGGGGAGCAGACCAAAAAAACACAAACCTACCTCAAGCGGAAGAGGTCGAGTCACCTTGCTCCCACGGAAGTACGAGCCGCTCAGGTCAGGGGGAGAACCAAAAGGGAAACAAGGAACTACTGTCGAGTGGCTCAACGGGAAAAAAAGAAGGGTGGCGGGGGGGGAGCATGGTAGGGTATCCCTATAAACAGAACGCAGGGAGAGCACAGGGCCTTTTTTGCAAAGGCAAGATGAAGCCTAAAGGAAAAAAAAAGAACCGAGGAAGGTATACTACAAGAGAGGCAAGATCCTCATTCATTTCGACCGGGGTTTGGGTTTCATCCTCGTGGCGGTCAGAAGGAACGGGGTGGTGAGAGAAGGGAAAAAAGATGTCGCCTGAACGGAGTGGGGAAAAAATGGTTCGTGCATTGTGGAACTCATCATTTCAAAGCCTCCGACGCCAGATTCGGCAGGCGCTGACAGGGTCTGTAGGACGAGGGGGACGTCAGGAAAGGAGGGGGGACCGATGCAAAAAAAGGGGGAAGCTCTCAAAAAAGAAAAAAAACAAAACTGAATTATTAATTAAAACGAATAGGGGGCGGGGAGGCAGAGAGGCAAAACAGAAGGGGGGCCTTCCGAGAAAGACGGAAAAACTAAGGGGGGGAAGTTACACAACGAATCTAAGAGGGTGAATACTGATATCTAAGGAGGCCGGAAACAGGGAGTCAGAAGATTTTTATAGTTTATCAGCCCAAGGGGGGAAAACGGATAATACAGACGAAGAAAAAGAAAAAAAAGGGGACGGGGGGGGAAAAAAAAGAAGCGAGTCATGCAGGGTGGATAGAAAACAATGAGGACTCCCGGTGGTCTGCAAAAATCCAACCCCCCAAGGGGGGGACGGGCAGAAAACGCTCATAGAAACAGGAGTAGTGAAAACCAAAATGAATCACAGAAAAATCGGAACAGCAAAAAAAAAAGAAAAAACGGTTCAGGGAAACTTAAAAAAAAAGAAAAGGAGGAGGGGGGGGGCGATGAGGAGAAACACAAGACCCCCAGGGGAGCTATAATGAGGGGCGGTCGATCAACGCCTGAGCGAGATGAGAGGGTACCGGAGAAGGGTAACTTATACAGGTCAGGGAGCGAAAATACCGGTGGAGGGAAAATGCGGAAGGAGAAACAGGAATTGGTGTTGACTTCCAGTGACAAGGACAAAGATATAGTGGGCGAACAAAGAGGGGGGGGGGAAGGGAGAAGGAGGGGGGGACAAAAAAAGGAGGAGAAAGAAGATCATTACGGACCAGAGAAAGGGAGTGAAAAAGCCGAGAAAGGGGGGAGAAAAAGGAGCTCTAAAAACAAAAAGGCCGGGGGGAGACGGGGAGGGAGGGGGGGATTAGAAAAAAGAGGAGGGGAAGTCGGAGAGATACCAGGAGACAAAGGTAAAAAGGGGAGGAATCGATTACCGTATAATAAAATTGGACCTTGTCGGGAATGTTTAGGTTCAGAAACGCAAACAGGGGGAAAGAGAAGGGAAAAGAAGGAGGGGAGGAGCAAAAGACAAAAAAGAGGGGAGACCCTTGAAAGAAAGAGGACGGGGCAGACAAACTTTCGAATCTGTATGGGGTCAGGGTCACAATCGAGGGGAAAGAAGGAAAAGGGAAAAAAAGAGGGAAGAAAAGCTGGAGGAGGAAAAAAAAGGGGAGCAAAAAAAAAAAGTCCTGTGAGTAAACCTGAAGCGGGATAACCTAGTGAATGACGAGGGGAAAAGAAACGGGGGGGAAGATGAGAAAGACTTACATAGAGAAGATAACGGGTAGAAAGTTGATGAGGGGAGACTAATAAGTATCAAACTGAAATATAGCCGTAGGTACGAAAAAAGTGGAATTGAGGGGAGGGGGGGGCATCTCAAGAATAAAGAAAAATAAGGGACCTCAGGGGACAGGGATAAAAAAGGGAGGGGGAGAGAGGGGATCACTTATCCATGAATCTGAACGTAAACTAAGACAAACGTGAGAAAGGACTAAAGCATAAAAGAAAAAAAAGGAGAAACAATGAAAGAAGAAAAAGATAAGAGGAGGGAAAAAATCAAAAAATGAGTCCGGACTTCGGTTTTTGCGGGGGGGTTGACGAAACAAAGAAAAAGAAAAGGAAAAAAGAGAAAGCAAATTGGAAAAAACAACCTCACAAAAGGAAGACAAGGAAGGGCAAATCGAGAAGGGGAAAGAAACAAAAAAGAGTGAGGGAAAGAAAAAGTAGAGAAAAGGAAAAAAATAAGCCCGGACAGTCCCAGAAAAGAGGGAAAGTGACGAAAAGAAAGGGAAAGAAAAATCGGAAGATAGGGGAAATGCAAGACGAAGAAAAACGGCCAGAGACAGTTGCTGCCCCGGCGCCCGGCAAAGAACTGATGACCGGGGAGGAGTCAAGAGCACAGGGGGAGGATTACGATGACAGGGAAGTAAGGGGGGAAAATGGGAAAAAGAGGAGTGGGAAGACGAAGAAAAAAAGAAGTGGATTAGCGTAAAAACAGTCGGTGGGGGGAACAGAAGGAGTGAGGAGGAAGATGAAAAGGGAACAAAGTCAAAATGAAGAGCGAACGAGAACATGAGGGTGCAACGCGTAAAAAAAAGGGAAAAAGGCCTTATGGAATGTGGGGGGTGAGGGGGCAGGGAGGGAGGTTTACGTCAGAGATCGGAAAGGAGGGAAGGTCAAACTAAAAAAGAAGGGGGACGACTACACTTTGACCCTCAGCAGTATAGGAAAAAAAAAATGAAAAAAGAGAGGGGGGAAAAAAGAGGAAGGGGGAGAAAGAGTGGGGAGGGTCACCAGGAAGGACCAAACAGGGCCAAAGCAAACGAAGGAGGGAAGTGACACCCTCCCTAAAGAGAGAAAGGTAGAGCACGCAATCGAAAAGTTACCCATGGAAAGGGACCGGGGCACTGGAAAAGGAAAAAAGAAGGAGAAAAGGAAATGGTGTCAACAAGAGGACAGTCAATAAGAAACTGAAAAAGAGAACTAAAGAACCCAAAAAAGGGGATTGAAGGTAGGGAAAGAAACCACGAACCGCGCCCGGCTTGATGGCAAAAAAATACAGAGGTTAAGGGATGGAGGTATTAAAAAAAGAAAAAATCAAAAAAAGAGGGGGACGCCCCCCCGATCAAAAAAAAAAAAACCAGAAGGTCATCCAACCTAGGGAGTGTAGAGGTAAAACGGAACCAAAAAAAAAAAAAAAAAAAATCTCAAGGAGGAAAACATAGGGGTGGCGGATGGGAATAGGACCAAAGGAAAAAAAAAAAAAAGAGATACGAGGCAAGGAGAAAAAAAAAGAGACAAAAAATTCTCAGGATCGGGGGAGCACCGAAGGGTCGAGACCAGCAGCAGGCCAGAATAGGGGGAGGGAGAAAGGGGGAATGGGGGGGAAGGGGAGGGGGAGAAAGAGGGGAACAAAAAAGGGAGAAAGGAAGAAGAAAAGAAGAAGAGGAGTAGAAAGGCCCGAAAAGAAAGTAGGAAGGAGAAAAGGGAAGAAGGGGAAAGGAAACCACGGGACAAAATATGGAAACAGGAGAGCCGGGACCACCAACAGAAGAAAACAAGCAAGGGGGCCGCGAAATGGAAAGAGGAGGGGGAAAAGAACGGGTGGTCGGAGGGCAATAGGGAAAGAGAGAGAGAAAATGAAGTAGGCGAAGGAGTGGACTCTCAAAAAACAAATTATAACACCAAAAAAGAAAAAGAAGGGGAGAGGGAGGAGGGATAGAGGAAAATCAAAAAAAGCAATAAGATAAAAGAACATAGACCATTAAAGAAAAAAGAATGTGGGGGGTTAGGACTCAAGTACAGGGGAAAATGGAGGAAGGGAGTCGAAGAGACAGGCTCAAAGGAGAAGGAAGGGGATAACACAAACGGTGGGGGTGGAATGGTCATAAAAAGCGTCGACTCAAACAAATTGTCCGGAGAAAAGGAAAGGACTACAAAACGCGGACTAATTTCAATGTCGTAAAAAGAGGAGAGGAGCGGCAAAGTGAGAAATAAAGGAAGAAAGAAAGGAAGTTTATGGGGATGAGTCTAACGGGCCACAGGAAGGCCTGTCACAGGAAGTGTGTCGAAGAGAACCGGGATAAGGAGAGGGGGGGGGATTAGTGGTTGACACACAGGGGGATAAGAGTACATCAACAAAGAAGGGAAGTTCGGCCAGAGAAAGGAGGGGGGAGTCGATGCAAGGGGAAGGGAAGAGTAACCCAACAAAGTAAAGAAAATTGAGTTACAAAAGCGTAGGGGAAGGGAAAAGGAGAGAAAAAAAAAGGGGGGGGGGGAGAGGGAAACCACAGTTGATTCTATCAAAGAGTTCTGGGCAAAAAGTGAAAACGGGATGGAGGACAAAGGCAGAAATAAGAGGGAAAAAGGAAAAAAAAAGAAAAGCAAGGCCTGGTCAAAGCGGGGGGACAAGAGACACGGTGGGGGGGGAGGGACCAGATAACTAAAGTCAACGAAAAATCTGGGGACGACAATAGGGAAGGGAATAAGAAGGTGGCAAGTCCTGGCCAAAAGGTAAAAAGACCATTCCCCTTCTTAAGCGAGGGGAAAGGAAGGAGGGGAAAGGGACAAGAAAAATTGGAAAGAAGAGAGGAACAGAGAGCCAAAGGGGTCAATCCCTTAATTCAACAAAGAAAGGCACTGAAAGAAAAACGGAAAGGAGCAAAGGGGAAAAATCAAGGAGAGGGGGTTGACTAACACAGAAGAGAGAATCGGAGAAAAAAATGAGTCCAGTAATGGAGTAGAACAAAAAAACAACTGGCTTAGTGGAGAGGAGGAAAGCAAGGAAGTGGGTAAGGGGTGCCAAGAATCTGTACCAACGGGCAAAGGGGGAATGAGTCATAATGAAATCACTGACTGAGAAGAGAGGGGCCTCTTTAGGAAGAGAAATATCCAAAAGCACAAAAAACGGAGAAAAAGGGAGGGGGGTGAGGATGAAAGGAAGAAAGAAAGGAGAGGGGGGTGGAGCGTTGTAGGTTGATAGAGAGACACAAATGCGAGAACGGTCAGAGGAATGAAAAAAGGGGGCTCATTAAGCGGGAGTACGAAAGTAAAAAAGGGGGACAAAAAGGAAAGACAGGCAAAGAAGGAAAAAGGAGAAGGGACGACAAAAGAAAAAAAAGGAGGCTTTGGGGGGGTCGGCACCCCAAAGGGAACAAAAAAAGAGAGGGGAAAAGAGGGGGAAAAAATACTACGAGAGTGTAGGATTTCAATAGGATATTGGGTCAGATAAGAAAGCCAACTTATGGTTCGCGACACCGGGGAAAAAAAAAGACCTGTATGGACAACAACGAGCCATAAAATAAAAAGGAAGGAAAAGAGATGAGACAAATAGAAAGGGAGAAGGGGGTGGAGACTAAAGTTTCAAGAGACCGACGGATAACAGCGGCGAAAGTGGGGGGAAAGACGTCTGTATTAAGGGCCTGGAAAAAGGAAAGACCAGGGAGGGGATGGGGGAGAAGAGAGAATCCCTCGGGGTAGGAGGGGCAGACAACCAGAAAAGGGAGGACATTCGGAAAAAAGGAGACACATGAGGCACAGAAATCGTAAGCGAAATGGAAGATCAGGAAATCTCGGGGACGGCGGAGGCAGGAATACGAACGAACGAAGAGGGAAGCACGCAGAAGAAAGCGGTTAAGAAAAAGCAGGGCAAGAAGGAGAAAAGTGAAGGAGAGTCAAACAAACACAAAGTAACATGTAAAGGAAACGGGACGGAACAGAGCCAAAGGACCCTAAAGGAAAGCAAAGCAAAAGGGAGAGTGGAGGGCTAGGCCAAGAAAGGACCTTCGAAAAAAAGAAGAAAGGAGGACTGAGAAAGGGGAGGGGGTCTGCAACAGGGAACAGATGGAAAGAAGGGGAAGGCGTTCCGACAAAGGTACGAGAATAAAAGGAGAGAGAAACAAAGTGAAAAGGATTTTCTGACTGTACAGGTCAGGGAGAAAAACAGGAAGATGGGCCCTGGAAGAGGAGAAGGTTCAAGGGGAGGAAGGTAAAATAGGCCACAGGAAAAAAAACAAATACCTGGCTGGCAGAAATCTAAAAAATAGGAGGAGAGACCTTTGGCAAATGAAGGAAGTAAGGGAAGGGGGGACAAAAGTCCGAAGCGACAGCACAGAGAAATGGGAAACATCCACTAACAAACTCAAAATTGGGGGAAGAGAAAGACCAAAGGCAAATGAAGACACAAAGAGAGAGACATTAAGCAAATAAGGTGCACCAAAGAATGAAGAGAAAACACAACCAGGAGAAGAGAAGCCAAAGTTCGCAGAGTACACAAGAGGAAAACAAGAACAGATCCTTATACACAGGATGAAGGGTAAAGTGGGGTCCCCGCGACAAAGGAAGAGGGAAAGAAAGGGGACGACAGGAGGTGGTTAAACCGTTAAAAATCAAAGGAAAGGAAAGAGGGAGTGAGGGGTGGACAGGAGCAGGGAAAACGGACTGAGGGGGGGAAAAAAATCAGCCGGACGGAAGAAAAGAGTGAAGAGGATTTTTGAGGAACCAACGACCTCCCAGGGGGAAACAAGGAAGCAGAACATATCAAAAAGGAAGGGGAAAGGAGAGGATGGCGGAGAAGGAGAGGCTATGGCAAGGAGGGAAAGATGGGAAATCGGTACAGAAAGAATTTTGTGGAAATCGACCAGAAAGAGAACTCAAAATCGGGGCCCGGTGGGGAAATGGGAAGGAAATAGGCAATCCAGAGGGAAAAAGGGTAGAAAGTATCAATTATCAACATCAGAAGGGGGTCAGCTAGAAGCGAGGGGAGGACCAATGGGGAACGAAAAAACATAGAAATCCCTTGTGAGAGAGGGGAGAAACGCTGGGAGGGAGGGTAGAAGAAGATACAGACGGGCAAAATAGGCGGATGTAGGCCAAGGAGCAGACTTGCTAAAAAAGGAGAGAATCAAAAAGGAGAAGACACACAGAAACGGGAGGAAGTTCTAAATGAAAGAGGGAAACAAGGGAAAAAAATATAAACAGGAGGGGAGGGGGAGACGGGGAGACACGGTAAGAACAGGGGACAGGGACAATAAAAGGTCCTCATTAAGAACAGGTAAGTTAAAGTGAGCGGTCACGCGGGGGTGGAAGGGAGCATTATGTTGGATCAAATAAAAACTCTTAAATAGAGTGCGAAAGAGGGAGGAAATAGTTGCAGAGGAGAAGTTAGAATCCGAACCTAAGGTACAAAAGAAGAGGAAAAAAGAAAACTGAGAATCGAACAACGGCGGCAAAGGAAAAGACTGCTTGGGACGCAGGGGAAGAAAAAAAACGCCGGATGGAGGTTTACAGTCACTCAAGGGGGGGAGGAGGGGTCCAAGCCCAGAACCAAAACAAGGGTACAAGCGGGGTACAATAATCTGGGAGGAGTCCTTAGTGGAATCCACTAGGAGCACGGCTGGTCGCATATGGGGTTTCGTTAGAGCACAGGGAGGATAGCAGTGAAGGGAGAAAAGCGGAGGACTCAGACAGAGGGGGAACAAAGCACACAGGAGCATGAGGGAGGAGGGGACTATAGCAAGGAAGGGGATAAAGTCTTGGATTGGATCAGAAAAAGAGGAACGCCCGTCCCTCAAAAAGGCAACAAGTAGATAAAGAAAGAACAACAGAGGGAAAATGGAGAATATTGATAGAGGAAAGGGGGGAAAAGGACTGCCACAAAGAGGGGGGAGCCGGCTCTGACACAAAAGGCACAAACACAAAGTTCAGAGGAGGGTCAAAAAAAAATATTATTTTTTAGAGTAGAGGGGGCCGAAGCTGGATCTATAAGAGAAAAGATGACCATAGGAGGGGACAAAATGGCAAAAAAAACACCTCAGAAAAAAACACACTATAGGGGAAAGAGAGACGGGGGGAGGGGGATTATCTTTTATGTAAAGAAAGAAGGGACACTGAAAATTATTAAAGACCGGGAGAAAGAACGATGATTGAATTCCGAAGAGACAGCTTGGAGAAGAAGGGAGAGAAAAGGAAAAAGCCAAGGGTAGAAGACGTCGAATCCATCAGAGGGGGGGGGGGGAGATTAAATTAAAAGAAAGGTATGGGGACACATATGAAAGGAAAAGGAAGGAAAGAGAGGCTGAGGAAAGAATCGACGGACTCAGGAAATGAGCGGCACAACTATCCTCGGAGAAGGGAGTGTTCGGGGAAAGGATCGAAGAGAGAAAACCTCGAGGGGGGAGAGAGAGAGGAGAAAGGAAAGAAAAAGGGAAAATCATGATAGCAATAGTCGGCGCAAACGAAAAAGGAGGAGAGAGAAAAAAGAAAGGGGGAGAAAAGGAAAGGAAAGAAAGGGGAGAAAGGGGGGGTAAGAAAAAAGGAAGGCTGACCAGAAAAAAAAAAGGAGGGGGGCCGAGTGACCGGGGATAGGACGACCATCTTAATGAACTGGAAAAAGAAGTATGAGTATAAGCACAAAAAAAAAGACGAGAGGAGCAAAAAGGAAAAGGGCCGATATCCATTATCAGTAAGGAGGTGTGTCAGCCAATGCAAGGAGGAAGGAAAAATGGAAGAAGGAAAGGAAAAGAGAAAAGAGGGAAGGGCGGAAAAGATAAAGAGGAGAGGAGAGGAGGGAAGAAGAAAGGTGAAGAGCAAGTCAGAGGAAACAGAGGACACAGGGGGAAAAGAGGGAAGCGGGCGAAGAAAAAAAAGAGAGGAGCAAAGGGGGTGGAGCGGATGAGGAAGAGGAAGGGGAATCGGAAGGGAAAAAACAGTAAAGAGAGGCGAGAATTTCCGCTCAACGTGGTAACGATCGAAGAACGAGAGAAGGAAGAAATAAGAAAGTAATTAACTATCCCCCGTGGAGGCTAAGAAGGTATGGGGTCGAATGAATATTTGGGACAGTCTATCTTAGAAAGGAAGAAAAGTGGGGGGAAACCAACCGAGGGAGGGAAAAGATAAACCGAGCGGTTTTGGGGGGAGAAGGTCTAACAAAAAGAGGACACAGGCAAAATTTGGGAGGGGGAGAAAGAGAAAAAGAGTGGGGGAAAGGGAACTAGTAACGAGTAGAAGTAGAGAGATCAAAATAAAGAAGAAGGGGATCGTGTGTTAAAGGAAAAAGAAAAAGAGACGCACGGAAGAGACAAAGAGTAAACTGATCGTCGGAACAAAGGAGGGGGAAGAGGGAGTAAGGTCAAAGAAGAAGAGGAAGAAAGAGAAAAATAAGGGATAAAAGTAGCAAAGGGGGGAGATAGGACAATGCAGAGATGGTTACAAGGCAGGGTAAGGGGGGTGTACAAAATCAGCAAAATAGGGGAGAAAGAAAAAAAAAAAAAAGGGAGGGGGGAAAAGAGGGAGACGGGGAACGGATGAAGGCGGGGGGAAAAACAAAGGAGTAAAAGAAAGGGAGGGAAAAAAAGAAAAACAGGAAAAAAAAGGGGAAAGAAAAAAAGAAAAGGGAGGAAATCTCGGGAAAGTCTGGGGGGGGGGACCAATCGAAGAGGTATCTAGGGAGCGAGAACGGAAGGAGAGCGAGAGGGCAGAGAAGGGGGGGGGGAGGAGAGAAAAAAGGAAACCGGACACAATTTAACCTGGAAGAAAAGGGCAAATGGACATGTGAACGAAGAAGACAAAAAGGACAATTCTGAAGGGGAAAAAAAAGGAGTGAGAAATTAACAACGGGAGGAATATAACAAAAGGTCGGGTTCGGGGGGGGAAAGGGACCCAGAACTCCGAGAGACTTCCTGGGAAATCGAAGAACGTTCCTAAAAAAGATTTTTAACCCGGAAAGGAAGAAGGGGATGATTTCAATCCAATAAGAGGGGAAGCAGGAGTGCGGAACAAAGGGGGGAGATTCCGGTCAGTGTGGGAAGGGGAAAGATCAAAGAACGTTTGGGGAGGGGTGTACTTAAAAAAAAAAGAAGAGAGTGAAGGTTTCTACAGGGCCTCGGGAAAGAACTGGGTCTAAAAGGAAAAAGCCTAAGGGAAGGGAGGAAAGCCCAGGGGGGGAGAAAAAGAAACCCATGTCCAACGCAAAATGAACTCCCAGAAGGCCAGGTATTAGGGCACAGTGAGGAAACAAGAGGGAATCAAGGAAGACGGGGGGTTTCCTGAGAAGAAGGACAAACGCCTAGACCAAAAAAACAAAAAAGTCAACTCAGAGGAAGCAACAGAGAAAGAAAAGAAAACTACGACAGCGGGAAAGGGGAAGAAGGAAAAGAAGGAAATAGGAAATCTAGAAACACTAAAGCAGGGGGAAAGGGAGTCGCCTGGAACAGGAAGAGAAGGGGGTGGGTAGGGGACACGGGAAAGTCAGAAGGGTAACACACAGAAACAAGGACCGTCAACATCAGTAATAAGCATAAGGACAAGGAGTAAAAAAAAAAATACAAGGACAAGGGGACAAAGGGGGGGTCGTACAAATAAAAAAAAGGGAATCTTATAGTACAAGGGGAAAGACATAATACTGCTCAGGGGTGGGAAGAGAATGAATGAGGAAGAAAGACAGAGTGCCTCTTCGCGGCCAACGTCATAGAAAACCACACGGAAAGGGAGAAAAAACCTAAAAGCAGAGGGGAAGGGTAAAAGAGAAAAAAGGGCGTGTATAACAGACCGAAGCCTCGAGGAAAAGGACGAAGAGGGGGGAACAAAAGAAAAATTAAGGGTGTATCAAGTCGGGAGAAGACAAAAATCCAAAAGACAACAAGAGACAAGAGAAAACCCAAGCACAAAACAATTCAGGTCCATCAGCTACGGAGAAGGGATCGAAGAAGAAAGGAAAAAAAAAAGGGGGGGGTTTTCAGAGGGGGGCACGACAGATGCACGAAAAAAGTGGATCGGAGGGCACTCAGAAGAAAGAGCCTGAACGAACAGAAAGAAAGCAAGGAAAATTTGAGAAAACTGGAGGGAGGCGCAGCGAGTGGCAAATCCCGGAGAGGTAGGTCAAAGGGGAAGGACGATCAGATAGAGTGGTGGGAGAAAACTCTGAGGCCGAAAAAAGCCAAGAGGGGGGGGAAAAGAGGGAACAGACACGGGAAACAAAAAGGAAAAAAGTAGAATCAATCTCATAATAAAAAAACTAAAAACACAAAGAAAAAACAGCTGGACAAAACAAAGGGATCGGGGGGTCAAAAGAGGAGGTTGCAACCCGGACATGACTGGAGGAAAATTTCGGAGAGAAAGAAGGGGAAGCCTAACGCATGGGGGACACTTCCTACTCACAAAGGAGGGAAAGACTGCGAAGAGCAGGAAATGACAAGGGGAGAATGGTGGAAAATCAGAAAAAACAGGTCGCAACTGGTCCAGTCATAGAGGAAAAAGGAAAAAAGGAAGAGGGGAAGAAAAAAAAGGGGGGAAAAAGAAAGGGAGGAGAGCCGGGGTTAAACTGTGGGACAAAGAGGAGGACGTACTAAGAGATTGAGGAAACCGGAAGAAGGGAAAGGAATTGGGGAAAGGGAAGAAGGACCAAAAAGGGAAGGAAAGGACGGCGTCATCAAAAAATATGTATGAAAAGACAGGGGACGAAGACTATGAAGTCAAAGATCGACTCCAAAATACCCAAGGAAAGAAAACAACAGGTTGGGTGGGGGAGAGGGGAATAGAGATCTTCCGGCTACATAGGACGACCAAGGTCTATGAGGGGAAGACCAGGGAGAAAACCAAGGTGGGAGTCTGGGGGAAAGGGAACGAGTGAGAAGGATGACTCCTCCTCGTAAGTGTCAGGGTAAAAAAAGGGTCAGAAACAATAAAAGAGGAACAATTTATATATAAATTAAGATTAAAACGAAGAAGGGGGAAGGTAAAAGAGGGGGGAGAAGGGAGAAAAAGGTCTGCCAAAAAGGCCGTAGATTGAAAAAAAGCAAACAGCAACACGGAGAAGAAGACCACTTTTAGACAAAGAAACCCCTAAGACAGAGAACACCGGATTGACCTTTAAAAGGAGAGAAGTTGGCAGAAAGGAGAGGGAAAAGTAAATGGAAGGGCGGCCTCGGGCAGGGAATGGGGGCAAGTCCGATAGACCAAAACATGGAAACAATGAAAAATCCGAGTAGGGA
>Ga0179593_1540468_pt1 | contig 20284 bp, 27 predicted proteins | sample CZODoug2_1_08_16_FD_185931 | JGI IMG/M metagenome (GOLD analysis project Ga0179593, IMG submission 185931) | Vadose zone soil fungal communities from Angelo Coast Range Reserve, California, USA - CZODoug2_1_08_16fungal (PacBio error correction) | ecosystem: Environmental > Terrestrial > Soil >...
ACCCGTGGGGGGGGAAAAGGAATAAAAACGTAGCTTTTTGACAATCTAGGCCTAAAGTAATCCGGGAAAAAGGGAGAGAAAAGAAAACGCGGACACAGGAAGAGGGTGCCATGTCCCATTATTGTTTTCATAATTTTACTCAAGGGGGGGGGAAGAAAAGGGAAAAAGAAACTTATAAGGATCTTAGAAAGTTTGGGGGGGGAAGAAAGTTTTTGGGAAAAGAAAGGGGGAAGGGGATTATAGCTTGACCTTCTTAAAAAATTTATTAATGAAAGGAAGGAAAAGGGGAAAAATTAACCAAAGGGCATGCTAAAATAATACTTAAAATATAAGGGGGGAAAGAAAGGAGAAGAGAAACGAAGTTTCCCTAATTATATAAACCTTTAAACAAAGTTGAAGAAGGGGGGGAAAAGGAGAAATGGGGAAATAATAATGAAAATACTGTTTTATTTAGGGCGAAAAGAGGGAAGACGGGGGAAAAAGAGCGAAAGATAAATTAGAAACTTTTCCCCTCTTTCGCTGGAAGAGGGAAAAAAAAAAAATGAAAGCAGTGAAACCCCAGATATAGGTAGCCCAATTCAGGTACGGGGGTCGGGAAAAGAAAAAGAAAGAGGGGAGGGGGGCTGTTTGTTGACGGATTGGAGAACTCACGGGAAAAAAAAGCACACGGGAACTCAATCCGGGAGGTGTGGCGGGGGGAGAAAGAAAAAAGGGGGACGCTCCACATTGCCTCTGGAGGAAAAAGGAGAAAGGGGGGGAAAAAGGAGGTAAGTTTTTGACTCATAGGAGAAACCGCGGAGCTGGAAAGGAAAAAGAAGGGAAAGGGGGAAGGAGCCGTGACTCATTTTCCGCCATGGAGGTTCCTCACAGCCCAAGGGGGGGAAAAAAAAGGGGGAGGGCAGGCCACTAGGGTTCATTATTCTTAGTGAAAAAAAGAGGAGGGAGAAGAATTGGGGGTGTCTTTTTTTAGCCGACGAAAGAGGGGAAAAGGGGGGGACGGACGCCCCTAGTATGTTAGGAGGAAGGGTTTTCGAGGGAGGAAAAGGGGGGAGGGAGTTTCGGTAAAATCATAGTAACGGAGCAGAAAAAAAAAAAAAAAAAGGAAAAGGAGAGCTAAAGCTCCTCAGGGGGGACCAGGTTCGCCGGACCCTAAAAAAGGGGGAAAAGGGGCGGGACTATCCATCCCCGCTCCAAAATGAAAGAAAAAAGGGAAAAAGGAGAAGTCCCCCCCCACCAATTCTCGTGGGCAATGAAGGGAGAAACAGGGCCGATGCCTACGTTTCCCCTCCCAGGGCCCAGAAAAAGGAAAAAAGGGCTGGCCAGCCCTCTAAATGCCGCAGAAGGGACGGGGGAGAGAAAAAAGAGGGCCCCACGGTAGACGTTCGTCGCTTTGGCCCGGAGGAAAAAAAGAGGGGGAGTGAACTCCCCCAGGGTCAAAATGAGAACCGTGCACGAAGGAAAAAAAAAGGGGGGGGGAAAATAAGCCGAGCTTTCCTCCCAAACTTGGGGGTTAGGGAAAAAAAAGAGGGGGGGGACGGAGAGCCTGCTGTGCGAACACAGGGCGGTCCCATGGGGCCGGGGGGGGAAGGAAGGGGAAGGGAGGTAGCATTGACGCCTAAATAAATTATTACGCCGGCAAAGGGGAAGGGGGAAGGAACAGGGGGGGGGGAACCCCCCCCGCCCACCATCCAATGCGGGGCGAAGCCGCTTCTAGGATAGAAAAAAAAAAAAAGAAAAGAAAGAAGAGACTCGCAACCACCACATCAAGGCCTGGTGCGGGGAGCTAAAAAAAAAAAGAAGAGGGCCCTGCCTAAACACTCCCTGTTGAAAAAAGGCGTAATACTTATGGAAAAAGAAAAAAAAAGGGAAGCGCGCTCACTGCTTTGTGATAACCCGGATAAAAAAGGAAGAAAGTTGAGCACATGCCTCTCGACCGGAAACCAAGCGGGAAAAGAGAAAAAAGAAACCCCCAAGGGGAAAGAGGAAAAAAAAAGGAAAAACGGGGTGTCCTTTCGTGCCCGGTTAAGGAACCGCCAGGGAGTCACGCAGAAGGGGAAAGGAAAAAAAAAGGGGAACGCAGCGCCGGCTACTTTTGGGGCCGAGTCGAGAAAAAGAAAAAAAAAAAAAAGGGAAAAGGGGGGGCCAGCACAGGGTCAGCCCGGGACAAGAAAAGGCCTGGGACGGGGGGGGAAGAAAAGGGGCATGGTTCCCCCACAGCGTTGATCCGGGAAAAGAAGAGTAAACAGAGTACGCGAGTTCCGCAAAGGTCTGGTCAAGTTGGATCGGGGGCTGGGAGAAGGGGCTGCGGGCCTGGCAGGGGACATGCCTGTTATTCGTCTAAAAGAAAAAAAAAAGAAAAACACCGGGGGGCGCGTCCTGCGTGTTATCAAACATAAAAATTTGACCGAGTCAGGGAAGGAAAACGAAACGTCAACGTCCAAAAAAAAAAAGCGCTGGGTGTGCTTACGGACGAACTTTAATAGAAAATGAAAGGGAGGAACAGCACTGGTTCTAGTTAAACTTCCCGGCAGGAAGAAGGAGAAAAAAAACAACCCCCCCCAGAGGCGATAAGGTGGGAGAGAAACGAAAGGGGAAATACGAGTTCGGCCTCCGAACAAGGTCCGGGAAAAAGGGGGAAGGGGGGAAAGAAACTCCCATGGCGAGGGAGTCACGGAGCATGAAGAGTGGGAAAAAGACAAGGTAATTATTGTTTCTCCTCCAGCTCCAGAAAAAGAGGGGAAAGTCAAACTTACGAAATTGACCGAAGCTGGTAGATACGGTGAAGGGGAAAAAGAAAAGAAGAATCGAAGCACAGAGTTTTTCTAAAAAAAAAAGGGGAAAGGGGGTGCGCATCGCCTTGGGAAAAACGTAGTGAAGGGTCGCCAAGAAAAAGAAAAAAGGGGTTTCCAGACCATCTGACTACGTGCCGCGGCCAAAAAGAAAAGGAAGGAAGGAAGAACTATACTCTTTGGGTTTAACTGAAAAAGGGTCATGATAGCTTTAACAGCGAAACGAGAAAAGGTTTCTGAAAAAGGGGGGGGGGGGGGGTAAATATTCTAATCTATTTTCACTCTAAAATCGTATGATAGAAGGGGGAGGGGAAAGAAACAAGTATTTCATTCTTAATTGACAATCTTAATTTAAATCAAATTATTAGGTCCAAGTTCGTCACTTTGGGTTTGAGGAGGATATTTTAGGAACTTAGTGGACGAGAGGAAAAATTAACTTCTTAAGGTCTTAGAAAAGGGGGGGGGGGGAAATTCCTGGGGGGGTGGAGGGAAGTCATAGTGTGTTCTCTTTCCTTCCCTTCCTTGGGAAAAAGCAGGGAAAAGGGTCCTTCCCCTCCTTCGTCCAATCAAACTTTTTTCTCATGGGCAACAAGGCACCAAGGCCTATCACACACCATCAAATTAAAAATTGAAAGGGGGGGGGGAAAATGGACATGAAAAAATCAATGGATTGCCTGTGGGCACAAAAAAAAAAAAAATACAGGTGTGCATAGGGATTACTTGGAAGAAAAAAGAAGGGTTTGAGATGTGACTACTACAGGGCTTCTCTCAAAAAAAAAAAACCACGGAAGCGGACGTAAAAGGGGGAAAAAAGGGGAAAAGATTCAACGTAGCATTAAAAAAGATACTATCTAAAGGAAAGAAAGGAAAAAAGAAGATGACACTCCCGGACACAAAGGCATATCCGTGGGGGGGGGGAAAAGAAAAAAAAAGGGGGAGACACGGGTATTTAATTTGATGTTGTTTGAATTGAATTAACTAGAAAAGGGGAGGGGAACTAAGTTATTTAATACATTGGCATCTTGATGAAGAAAAAGGGGAGGGGGGGAAATATCACACAATTCTTACAGTGTTTACTAAAGATAACCCCAAAAGGAAAAAGAAGAGAAACCTTAGAAGTAATATGATCCAATCAGTTTTGGACAGGGAGAGGAAAAGGGAAAAACAAGTTACGATTTGGGAAAGGATTTAAATCATATTTTGGGAAGAAAAAAGAGGGGGAAAAGAAGAGATAATACGCTTTTATAGTGATATAAGGGAAAGAAAAAAGGGAGGGGAAGGGGGGGCGCTGTAAAGCTATATGACTTGAAACTACAGAACGCAAAGTATATTGCAGGTGGAAACCAAAAGGAGGAGAGAGGTTCGAAACTACACGCCGCCGCACGTAGTCAGAAAGGGAAAAAAAAAAAGGGGGGAAAGGGTTTGTTGACGGATGGAGACGTAAGGGGCGTCAGGCGATGCGCAACAAAAGGGAAAAGAAGGGGTGGCGTTCCGAAACTCGTGCGTCGAGATTACGCCAAAGGGAAAAAAGGGGAGAAAAGGTATAAAAAAACGTGGGGGGTGTAGGACGTAGTTTTTTGACGAAAAAAGGCGCAGAAGGGGGGGAAGAAACAATAATTACCGATGATTATTTGACGCATACAAAAGGAAAGGAAAGAAAGGGGGTTCCGCCATGGATTCTTCACAAAACGGTGTGGTCCATACTGCAGGAGTAAGGGAAAAAAGAAGGGGAAGTTCATATCTCCTTGTCCTCGGAAAAAAAAAAAAAGGAAAACGAAATTGGGGGTTTCTTTAACCAACTTCCGGCAAAGGGATAAAGAAAGGGGGGGGGAGGACGCCGAGTCTATTCGTATTACGGGGGAGGGGAAAAAAGAAAAGGGGGGGATGACGTTCGGTAAATCATAGTTAAACCGGAGCGGTAAAGCCTTAGGGAGAAAGAGGGCAGAAGCTCCTTTCAGTGTAACCCCGTTCGCCGTACAGAAAAAAAAAAAGGGGGGAAAAAAAAAAATGGGCCCTGCGATAAACAGACACAAGAAGGGCGCCTCCGCCCGTACTAGGAAAAAAAAAAAAAAAAAAGAAAGGAAAAAAAAAAAAGGCACTCACTCCCCCTTGTGGGTGAATGGGACTCCCGGGCCGAGACGAGTGGAAAGAGAAAGAGAAGCTATGTACCCTGTTTGCTGGCCAGCTCTTAAGGAAAGAAAAAAAAAAAAAAAAGGGAAGACACGACCGCCCCAACGTAGACGCGTATTGGGAATTCAAAGAAATGAGCGACTAGAAAAAAGAGAAAAGGAAAAGTGCACGAAGGACACCCCTTTCGTGGCCCGGGGGTTTGGAAAGGAAAAAAAGGGGAAGGGGAGGCAGCGAGAGGGACCGCTGGGGGACCGAGAGCGGCCTGTGCAAAAAGGGTAAAAGGCAGACCAACACGCGGAGCCCGGCGTCTGCATGGCCGCTAATAAGGGAAAAAAAGGAAGAGGGGACCGTGTGGACTCCCCGCAATCAGGTGTGCCGAAGCGCTAGAGAGAGAAAAAAAAAAGGCCGAGCCAACACCACAATCAATGGGCCCTGGTGCGGGATCTTCCAAAAAAAAAAGAAAAAAAAAAGAAAAAAAGAAAAAAGGGGCCGGCCGTTATACTTATCTTATTTAAAAACATGCTAAACGAAGAGGGGAGTTCCACAGGCTGAAAAAAAAATGGACCGCACCTGGGGGAAGAAAAAAGACGGGAAAACCCTCCGGGCAAAAAGAAAAAAAATTGGCTACCTTTCCCGCGGATGCCAACCCCCGCCCAAAGGAAAGGGAGGGGGACTTACTCATGCCGCAGAGGTCTCAAGAGAGGGGAAGGTAAAAAAATCATGACGCCGTCTACGTTTGGCGGCTAGACGAGAAAAAAGGGAAGGCCCTCGCATTAGCGCTGGCCCAAAAAAGGGGGAAAAAAACGAAAAGGCCTGGGCGTGGAAAGTCGGCTCGGCCGGGGACGGCAAAAGCGTGATCAATGCCCCAACGGGAGAAAAGAAGAAGGGGCAGAAAGGGTCCGAGTCCTCCTTTGTGGAGCGGCGGTGTCTGGAGAGGAAAAAGCGGGGACAGGAGTTAAGAACACGGCGAAACGGTACCCTGAGAAAGCGTAGAAGGGGGGGGGGAACAATACTTTTATTACCGCTCAGGGGGGGGAAAAGGAAAGAAAAACCGGCCCCCCCAAAAATCTCGGGGGGGGAACGCATCGACGAATAAGAAAAAAAAAAAAGAAGGGGGAGAGGTCAACCTTTCCCCCGGCGGATCGGAAAAAGAAACCCCCAAAAGTGCCGAATAAGAAGAGGAAAAATAACAGTCTTCGCCTCCGAACAAGTCAAGGGAAGAGAAAAAAAGGGGGAGAACTCCTGGCGAAACGGGAGCGGATAGTGCGTAATGGGTCAAAACAGAAAGAAAGACCGGGGGGGAAAAGGTCGCGACATTGAGTTCCAACGGAGAGAGGGGGAAAGAGTGCGATAACGTCCCTTTGGACAAAAAGCAAAAAAAAAAATGTGGCGGTAAATCTCAGAAAGAAAAAAAAAAAAAAAAAAAGAACATGCTACTGGAATTGAGTCCCGTGGTGGGAAAAAGAAAGGAAAACGGGCACTGAAGGAAAAACCAGAAAAGTTTTCGACCATCTGACTACGTGGCGCCGGCGTTGGGGGTAGGGGGGAAAAAAAAAAGGAGGATTACAATGCTACTATACTCGGTGGGTGTCCACTGCAAAGATAAATAAGGGGGGGGAATAAATAGCTTTATTAACAGCCTAAAAGAGAAGGGGAGGGGGAGGGGGGAAAAGGTATAACGGGGGAAAAATCCGTATTAGCCCCGAGGGGGAAAAGAAACATATTTCATTATTCTTCAAAATATTCATTAATAAACGGAAGGGGAAAAAAAAAAAAAAGGGGAGTTGATATAATTTAAGGACGTGATGTAACCTTATTGTGGAAGCAGAAGGAAAGAAGGGGACGGATAATTTTTAAGTCTTATTTTTTTGTTCGCATAAAAAAAAGGGGGGGGATTATTAGTAACATGGGGGAATAAGTATTTTGAGGGGGGGGAATTGGATAAGGTCAAAGTCTATATCAATATGCCACTGTGAAGGGAAAGGGGGAAAAACATTTTATAAGCACCTGGAAAGGCATCCTTATAAGTTGTGGAATGGAAAAGAAAAAAGGAAAATGAACCGGGAGTAAAAAAATATTGACAATTCATAAAGAAAAAAAAAGAGGGAAAGGGTTATAGCAAGCCAAATTAATGAGGGACAGGTTTGTCAGGAGAGGAAAAGCCCCTACGTTGCGATTGACCCAGAAAAAAAAAGAGGGAAAACCACCAACGGAGGAGGGGGGAGAGAGACCGTGTGAGGGCAAAAAGAAAAAAAGAAGAACTGGATCTAAAGTAAATCCCTTCTAACACCTGGGGAAAAGGAAAAGACCCACAGGCATATCATTTATTTGAAAGGTCCCATTTAATTGTTTCAATAATTTGGAAGAAAAGGGATTGGGGAAGAAGAGAAATGGGAATTAACTTACTAAGGGATGCCTTAGACCCGGGAGAGGGGAGGGGACATTGGCATATGGATTTCTAGACGGACATTATTAAAATTAATTGAGGAAAGCGCACACCAAAAAAGAAAAGATAACCAAAGAATGCGAAACAAAAATAATACTTAACACTATAAAAAGGGAGGAAGGAAAACGAAGTTCCTAATTAGTAAAAGGAAACAAAGTTACGAAATTTTGAAAGAAGGTGAGTGAAGAGGGAGGGGGTGAGGGCAGTGGCGAAAAAGAGATAATACTATTTGAGAAGGGGGGGGGAGGGAAAAATTAGAAACCTTTTCTCTTTTGCGGGAAAGCCTATATGCTTAAAAAGAACGGAAAAAAGAACAGGTAAGCTCGGTTCGAAACTACAACGCCCGCGCACACGGAAAAGGGGGGGGGAAAAGGAAAAAAAAAGGGTGGGGACGGATGGAACTTCAATAAGGCGTCAGGCGATGCGCACCACAAAAAGGGGCGGGTCGAAACTCGTGCCACCCCCCCCAGGGGGGGAAAAAGGGGTGCCGGCCTGGTCAAAGTGATAGCTAACCAGATGATACGGGTCCAATTCGTAGAGGGGGAACGGAGAAAACCCTCTTATCTTGAACAAGAAGGAAGAGGGAAGGAAAAAGAAAAAAACTATCCTGCTCCGTGACTCAGTCCGGAGTTTTCTCACAGCCCCGTGGGGGGGGAAAAGGAAGAAGGGCCGACGCGTCTTTCATCTTCTTACGGGGAGAGCACGAATTGGGGTGGGGAACCCTTTACCAGACGTTCTCGGAAAAAGGAAAAAAAAGAAAAGGGGGCGGGACGCCCTAGTATGTCGGTTAAGGGGCGATGCGTAAAGCACCCCCGAAGAGTGTGGTGGGAAAAGGGGGTAAATCCATAGGAAACCGGAGCTGTAAAAGCTTATGATAAAAAAAAAAAAACAAAAAGGAAAAAGGAAAGGGGGTACCGTTCGAATGACCAAGCCTTGTCCAACAAAAAAAAAAAAAAAAAAAAAAAGGAAAAGAAAAGGACCCCCGCCCTGCCCAAAAGTATGACTCGACAAGGGAAAAAGAAAAAAAAAAAAGGAAAAACTGTATCCCGTGGGCAAGTCAACAACGCTGTGAAAACGGGAAAAGGAAAAAAAAAGCAAAGGCCCTTGTCGTCGATCCGCAGCTAGGGTAACCAGGGGGGGAAAGGAAGGCCGGCCCAATTAAAAGGGGCGCCTCTCGACTCGGCCCCAACGTAAAGGGGAAAAAAGGGAAGAGAAAATCTTCGTGACTCAAAGGGGGAAAAAAAGAAAAGAAAAAAAAAAAGGGAGTGGCGGGGTTGGAAATCCGCGACGTGTCGCCACGTTTGGGGGGGGTAGGGAAAAAAAAGAAGGGAACCGCTTGTTTCCTGGAGCCTGCACGGGGGGGGGGAAAAAAAAAAAAAGGGGGATCCGGGTTCATCCCACGCGTAGCGCCGGAAGGGTTAGCATGGACGCTAAATAAGTAGAAAACGGAAAAGGAAAAAGGGGGGAAAGGGGGGGGGAGCTCCCTCGGCACATCCTTTATGTTGGGAAAAGAAAAAAAAAAAGGAAGGAGGAGGAAAAGAGAGAGAGAAGCCACCACATCAAGGCCTGGTGCGGGGAAAGGAGACAACACAAAAAGAGCAGGCCCTACAACCCCTTTGCAAGGGGAAGAAAGACCGGCGCTAAACACGGGGAGGAAAACCGGGAATCCACAGCCCATGGGGGGAAAATGGGAGGACCAAACAGCCGCTCTCCCTTAAAAAAAAAAAAAAAAAAAAAAAAGAACCACAACGTTTGCGACCGTGCGCGGCAAACCCCCCGCCCCACGAAAAAAAAAGGGGCCACAGCAGTGGCCCTTCACGCGAATGGTAGTTAAGCGAAGGGAAGGGGAAAAAAAAAAAGGGGGGCCGAGTCCGAGAGCGAAGGGAAATGGCCGCGCAGGTAGCGCTGGGCCAGAACAAGGGGAAGAAAAAGGGGGCACGGGGCCACTGTCTTCCTCGTCCCGGGTCCGGGAAAAGGAGCCAGGGTTCCCCCCAACAAGGCGGGAAAAAAAAAAAAAAAAAGGAGACAGCCTCTATAGCAGAATTTAAACGGGAGGAAATGGGAAAAGAAAAGGGGGGGGGGGGAGCGGGGGCTGGATCGACCAAAGTGGCTGCCGAAGGGGAAAAAACACCTGAGGAGCTTTAGAAGAAGAGGAAAGGAAGGGGGGATTTTTTTATTTATGGGGTACCGCTGACGGTGGGGGGAACGAAAAGTCCTCCACATCTCTGGGGGGAAAGGAAAAATGAAAACGTAATACGAAACATAAAAAGGGCTTCCCCGCAAAATGGGGGAGAGGAAGAAAGGGGAGAAGAGTGCCCGGTAGTCTTCTTAAAAGAAGAAAAAAAAAAAAAATTCGTGCGAAATGGGGGCAGACTAAGATCATATGGAAAGACGAGGGAGAGAAGGGACTTGACTGCAGTTTATGGTACACACGGGGCTGTGAAGAAAAAGAGGGGGAAAAGGGGAGCCATGAAAGTTGATATGGGTCACCCTAATCACACATAAGGTGAGAAAAGGGCACCCATAAGAGTTTCGCGAAACTATCTGGGAGGAAAAAAGGAAAAAAATAACGTCCTTGGACCAGGCGCAAGGGGGGAGTAATTCTTCGAACGCACGAAGGTTCGAGAAAAGAAATGAGAACGTGTGTGCGCATCGCCTTGATCCACTGGGGGGAAAAAAAACAAGCCCCCCAGACTTAAAAAGAATACCATCTGCTTAACGGCAGGGAGGAGAAAAGGAGAGGACATGGGCTACTTATATACTCTTGGTTTCCACGAAGAGAAAGGAAAAGTTATTTTTAAGTCAGAGCTTTACACAGCGAAAGAGAAAGTTGAGAATGGGAAAAAAGGGGGAAGAAGGCTATCACTATAAAAATCTTATTCTCTGCGGGGGGAAACAAAAAAAAAAAAAAGGATTTAGAGTTAAATAAAATTATTTCCAAAATTGGTGAGGGGCGAACTTGAGGGACGATATGTCCACTCTTTGCTCCTAGTAAGAAGGGGGTTGTTCGCATTAAGGGGGGGGTGATCTTAGTAAAAATGGTCTTGAAAGAAAGGGGGGGGGGGGGCCCAAGCTATAAAAAATGAAAGAAGGTCTTAATATCCGGAGGAAACAAAACCGAAGCATCCTTTATAAGTTAAGAGAAAAAAGGAAAAAAAAAGGAAAAATAACCGTGGAGTAAAATTAGCAGAAGGGAACATGGCAAAAAAGAAATGAAGAGGCCGGGGCCGCCCGGGGAGAGCAAGCACAATGCATTACAGGGGGGAAAGGAGATAAGTTATAATGGAAAAAGACGTTTGAGATGGACCGAGACGACGGGAGACAAACACACCAACAACCAACTGGAAAAGAGAGAGACCGGGGTGCGAGGGAAAAAGAAAGAGGGGGGACATATAACCTTATCTAAAAGTAACTCAAGAAAAAAGAGAAAATTGCCTATCACGCGGACAAGCAAGGTTATTTTTTTTTGCCATGGCCAGTAAGGGGGGGGGGGGGGGGGGGGGGGGGTTATATAGATTGGAAATTAAACTTATAAGGGAAAAAGGGGGGGGGGGGGAGGGAGACTAAGTATTTAAGCATAAAAGGATTATAGCTTGACATTATTAAAAATGAAGGAAGGGAAAAAAAGGGTTTAAAAGGAGAGGACGGAAAGAAGCGGGAAGTAAAAGAAGAGGGGGGGGGGGAGAGGGGGGGGAGAGGTAAGGAAACGGAGAGAAAAGGCGAAGGGGATTGGGAGGGCAGGTGTACTTAGGGGGGGAAGGAATGGAAGAACGCGAGTGGGTGGGGGGAGTGAGCGGAGGGAGTTGAAAGTTAGGCGAAAGTAAACGAAAAATAGGGTCGGGTAGGGGTGGGAAAAAAAAAGGGGGGAGAACCAAAGGGGGAAGGGCGAACCCCCTCCTCCTTCCCTCTCCGAAGGGAAAAGGGAGGAAGGAAGAAGGGCCGACGTTCTATCCTTTTCCCCGGCGACCCCTTTGGCCCTCAGTGTTCGGGGACGAGGGGAAAGGGGGGGAGGGGGCAGAACAAGAGACTCCTCCGCTTTTTCTCGTGCTCGCCAGAAGGGGAAAAAAAAAAACGGCGTGGAACGATATGAACTTAAACGAAAAGTCCGCCCGTCTCTTGCCGTGGCCGAAACCCAAGAAGGAGAGGGAGGAGAAAAACGAACGACGGGCGGCAACGTCCGTCCCTGGTTCTGAACTTGGAGGGGAAAAGGAAACCGGTCAACTAAGTGGCGAAAGGGAAGGCGCCACACAGAAAGAACAGGAGCAAAGGTTATGTGTCTTTCCGAAACTCGGGAAAAAGGGGAAAAGAGAAAAAAAAAAAGGGGGGGGAAAAGGACGTTTATCCTACCAGAGGGATTACGGTCCACTTCGTACGTTGACGCACAAGAAAGGGCGAGGAAAAGGGAGAAAAGAAGGAACGTAATGAATTTAGTTGGACCAAAAAAAAAAATAGTTTTTCCTCGCACAGGGGGGGGGAAAAAGAAAGAAGGGGGGAAAGGGTAAAGGACCCTTGTTTCGTAGCCCAGAAGAGGGGGAAAAGGAAAAAAAAAAAAAAAAGGATCGCACGAATGGGGTGGGTCGAGCTAACCTCCTGCACGATTCCCGCCGGGAGGGGGGAGGGGGAGAGACAGAAGTATGTTCGTATTAACGTTCTATGCGGAAAGAAAAAAAAAAGAACAGGGGAGGTAAATCATAGTAAAAACCGTTAAAGTCCTAATTGATAACAAGACAGAAAAGGAACAGAAGGGGTTACCGTTTTCGCCGGACTAACAGCAAGGAAAAAAAAAAAAGGAGAAGGAAGCACACAAGCCCCGCTCCAAAAGAAGACTCGAGCCTCCGCGTACTCTGATCTCGAAAGGAGGGGGGGGGAACATGGACCTCCCGGCCTGATCCTACGTGGGGAAAAAAAAAAAAGAAAAAAAAATAGGGAAAACCTGTGCTGGCCCAATCAACTGCGCGGCCATTAGCGGGTGCGCACCTGGGAAGAAAAAGGGAAAAGATGGCCGGATTTCCCAAAGAAGGTGAGCTACTGAAAAGAAGGGGAAAAGAAAAAAAAAAAAAAGGACAACCCGTTGCCGTGGATGGGGTGCCTCCGCGACGGTCGCCCAAAAAAAGAAAAAAAGGGGGAGGGAACAGCATTTGGTTTTCCGGAGAGGGCGGAAAAGGGAAAAAAGGGGGGGAGGTGGGATCGGTGACTCAAATAGCGGGCCGGCGTTTAGCATCCCGAAAATAGTATACAAAAAAAAGAGGGGAGGGGGTGTTAAACGGGGTGGGTTGAAGCTCCCCCTCCCCAGCAGGGGGAGGGGGGGGGAAAAAGAAAAAAACGGGAGGAGGAAGGAAAATGAAGAAGGCCTCCGCCACACCACATCAAGGCTGGTTGAGAAAAAGGGGGGCCCTCCTCGGAAGGAAAAAAAAAAAAGGGGAAAGGGGAAAAGCCTAAACGCCGGCGCGGAAAATGGGAGAACTCGTAATCCCCACCAGCCCCAGGGAAAAAGGGAAGAGTATCCTTAAACCATCGGGAAAGAAGAAAAGGGGGAAAAAGGACCCCCAACGTTGAAATAAAGTCTCGTGAGTCAACCCCCCTCCACCGGACGGGTGAGAGAGCCCGCATTTCCTTTTCAACGGAAAGGGAAAGGGACTGTGAATCCGGCCCAAGTACAAGGACGTTGGGCCGAGTCGAGGAAAAGCGGAAAAAAAAAGGGGGGGAAGGGAGCAGTATCGCCTTGCCAGCCTCCAGGGGGAAAAGAAAAAAAAAAAAAAAGAGAAGGGGGACACGTCCCGGCTCGGCCCGTCGTCAGGGGGGTTTCCCCACAAGCGTGAGAAGAAGAAAAAGAGAGAAGAATCATAATTAACTCTATTCGAAGGAAGAAAAAGGGGAAAAATACCCGCCAGCCCGTTCAGTTTGCCCGAGCCTGGGCAGTCTGTAGTAAGGAGGAAAAGGGAAACCTTAAGCCCGACTGGAGGTCCTGCCGTGTTTATCAAAAAGAGCGGGGAAAAGGTTCCCTCTCCCCCACGGTTTTCAAGAAGGGGAAAAAAGGAAAAAAAAGAGGATTTATGAAACCGAAGAACCTCAAATCTTCTTCTGGGGTGCTTTTACGCATCGGAAAGAAGAAAAAAGAAAAAAGGGGCAGAAGTAACTTCCCGTCGGTCCGTTCCGGGAGGAGGAGAAAAAAAAAGGGGCACGAGAACGAAGATCATAAAGAACGAGTCGGCCTCCGAACAGGGTCCTTTACTTACTTCATTTTAGGGGAAAAAGGGGAAAAAGGGAAACGGAGGTCACGAAGAGTTGCGTATGGTCAACTAAGCATCCGGTGAAGGGGGAAAGGGGGGGGAGACGAAACTCCAAAGGGAAAAATAGATCATCTGGGGATAGAGCCCTTTGTGACCAGCCGAAAAGAAAAAGGGGAAAACTGTCACGAGGGGGGGGGAAAAAAAAAGGAAGGGGCTACGGGATTGAGGGTCAGGGGTTCGCATTCGCCCCTGACGAAAAAGGAAAGAAAAAGAAGGGACAACACACATCCCATAAAAAAGGGGAAAAAAGGCGTGTAAGTTTCTAACAATTTCCCCTTGCTACTATACTCTTTTCCAAAAGGGGAGGGGAAGGATAAGTTATTTTTAATTCATATAAGCTTTACAAAAGAGGGGAAAGTAGGGATAAGGTTCAAGGATAGTCTAGACCTAGAAATAATCTCTTTTTCGCCACTGAAAGGAAGGGGGAAAAAAAAAGAAAAAAGGGGTCCCAAATTTTCTTAACTGGGGGGGGGGGGGGGGGGGGAGGGGAGAGAGGGTAAACTAATTGTAGAAATTCAAGTTTCTATAGGTTAAAGTAGAGGACACGCACTTGCCAGGGGGGGGGAATTTAGTTAAAAAATGTCGGCAAGGTGTGTGCTATTTAAAAATTAATTAAGTTGTAAGAAAAAGGGGGGAAAAAAAGGGGCAAAAGGTCCTTAACATACTAGTTAAAGGGGGGGGGGGAGGGGAGAAGGCCAACGGAAAACCGCATCCCTTATAAGTTTTAATTAAAAAGGGGAAAAAAAGGAAAGGGGAGTAAAATTATTGAACAATTAAGGGGTGGAAGAAAAGGAAAAAAGGGAGGGTAGAGCAATCAGAAATGCATACAGGTTGCCAGGGAAATTGAGGGGAGGGGAAGGAACGGTTGAGATGACGCAGAGAAAAAGAAAAAAAGGGAGGAGGGAAGGAAAGAAAAAACCGTTTGGTCTAGGTTTCCAAAGAAGGGGGGAAAAAGAGAACGATCTAAATAATCCCTGCCACTGGAGAAGGGGGAAGGGGAAAAAGGCATAATCGGGGTTTGCCATGTCCATTAATTGTGCAAGTAATTTTAAGAAAAAAGGGGGGGGGGGGTGTATATAGATTTGCCTTTACACGGTAAGAAAGAAAAAAAAGGGTTTATGTACAGTATTTTAAGACAGTGGCCAGAGGGGGGGGAAAAAAAAAGGGAAAGGAAGGAAAATCTCAACACAATACTTTAGGAAAAGGAGGGGGGGGGGGGGAAAAATAATACTTAAAAATATAAAACAGAAGGTACATATGTATCCAATAGTTACATATAGTCACGAAGGGCCAAAAGGAAAAAAAAGGGGGGAAAGTAATTTTATTTAATCATATTTTTCAAGGAAAAGAAAGGGGAGACGAGGGGATAGGGATAGAATATCGGTGAAAAAACGAAAGCATCAATTAGAAACTTTCGTAGGGGCCAAAAAAAGAAAGGAGACGCAAAGATATTGCAGTTGACCATCCCAAGAGTATAGGAGAAGGGGGGGGAAAAAAAAAGGCACGCCGCCACGTAAGGCCGGGTCTGAACTTGGGTCTGGGGCTGTTGGGAGGGGAAGAAAAAAGGGGAGGGTCAGGCGATGCGCACTAAAAGGAAGGAAGAGGGTGGCGTTCCGAAAAACGACCGTTTTCGAGATGTACGCCACAGAAAGGAGAAGACCAGAATGATACTTTCCACAAGGAGGGGAAAGGGGAAAAAAAAAAAAAAAAGCGGAGCTGGAGAACAAGATGAAAAGGGGTTATTGACCATACTCCAACTATCATCTCCGGGGAGAACAAGGAAACGTGTGTACCATAACTTCAGTAAGGGGGGGAAGGGAGAAGTAAGGCGTAGTTCAGAGTGAAAGTTCGGGATCGCCACCTTATCTCACGAATTGGGGGGGCTTGGGAAAGGGAAGAGGAAAAAGGGGGCGGGACTGCCCTAAGTATGTTCGTATTACGTTCGAGAGGAAAAAAAAAAAAAAAAGAGGGGGAATCATAGTGAGACCAAGGGTAAAGCATTGATAACACGCAGGAAGAAGGGGAAAGGGGGTTCGCCGACTCCAATCCTGTTGAACAGGGAGGAAAAAGAAAATTCCAAAAAGGATTGAACTTCGGGAACAAATTGCGCCCTCGCGGAAAAAGGGGGAATGGATGCCAGGGGGGCAATGCCGGCCTCACGAGGGAAAAAAGGGAAGGGGCCCCCGCCCCGATTTGTCCGTCGAGCGCAGCTATTGGAAAAAAAAAAAAGGGCGCCGGCCACTTACTCGGGGGAAAGAGAAGAAAAACCAACGGAGACGGAGTCCGACCGGAATTCAAATGAAGTGAGCTACTAAAGGGAGGGGGAAAACTAGCCCGGCGGGGGAAGGGGGGAAAAAGAAAAGGGAAAAACAGTGGCGGGGTTTTGAAAAAGCTACCCTGTCCGCCAACGTTGGGGGTCCGGGGGGGAAAAAAAAAGTGGTTTTTTCCGGGAGCGGCCCTGTGCTCAACAAAGGGAGAAAAAAGGGACGACCAAACGCGTAGCGAAACGGGGAACATTGGACGCTAATAAGTAATGACGCCCGGCAAAAAAAGGGGAAGGTGGGTGGGGGGGGAAGCTCCCCTCACCAATCCTTTGAGGGGGGGGGGGGGGGAAGACACAACACAACGGAGGATGGAAGAGAGAGATAAGCGCTCGCAACAAAAAAAAAAAAAAAAAAAAACAGGGGAAAAACCGGCGATTTTGGGGGGGGAAAAAAAAAGGAAGGAAGGTATACTTATTTTAGCGTCAAAACATATAAAGCCCTGCCGCTACGCGGCGTGGGGAAAAAAAAAAAGGAAAAGAAAAGGGGTGAGCACAGGCCGCCCTCTCCACGGGAAAAAGGAGGGGGAAAGGAAAGGAACCCCAAGGTGGGACACCGTTCTCGGATGCAACACCCCCGGGAAAAAGGAACGGGAAGGGGGGACTCAGTGCCCTCATGCGTCCACGCGGAGGGGAGGGAAAAAAAAGAAAAAAAAAAGACGACGGGACCGTCCTACGTTGGGCCGAGTAGAGAGCGCAAAGAAAGCGAGGGGGGAAAGAAAATGGTACATATCTTCCGAATCAGGAAAAAGGAAAGGGGGGAACAACGTCGGCTAGGAAACCCAACGGTTCCATTTTTCCCCACAGGGATTCCCGTGATCAGGAAAAGGGGGAAAGGGAACAGCTCGAAGAAGAGAACGTAGGCGCAATTTCGATTCAGCCTTGGAAAAAAAAAAGGGGAGGACGCCTGTGACATTCCTTTGGGAAAGAAAGAAAGGGAGGAAGAAGAGACTGGCTCGTGAACGGCTTTTTTATCAATAGAGGGGGGGGGGAAAAGGAGAAAAAAAAGGAAGGACCGAACGTAACGGAAAGTACAAAAAAACCTCTCTGTGTTTGCTTACGCACTCGAACGTAAGAAAAAAGGGGGGGGGTGACAGAGGAAAAGGGCCCTCACCCGGCGGATCGTGAAAGGCGGAGCCCCAATGCCCTGCCGATAAGGAAAAAGACAAAGAGGAAAAATACGAGTCGGCCTCCGAACAAGGGAAGGGAGGGGGGAAGACACAACGGGGAGGGGTTGAAAGAAAACTCCAATGGCGGAAACTGCAGGAAAAGGGGGGGGGCAAAAGAAAGAAAAAAGCCTGTATTATTTTTCCTCCCAGAGAAAGAGGGGAAAAAAAAAAGAAAGGGTGGATTGGACCGTAAAGATGTGTATATTCCGTCCCCTTTGGGAAAGGAAGAGAAAAAAGGACAAAAGGGGGGGGGGGGGCTAACGGGGGATGAAACGTGTTGTTGCGCATCGCCTGAAAAAAGGAGCAAAGCCGGACAACAAACAGCGCCCCATAAGAAAAAAGAACGGCAGGCCGGGAAGTTTGGAAACCTATATTACAACATGCTACTATAACGATTTGGGGGGGGGGACGGATAAGTTTTATTTTAAGTCCTATAGCTTGGAAAAAAAAAAGGGAAAGGACAGGGGAAGATATTTTCAGGAGGAGGAATCACTAATAAACTCGTATGTATCGGGAAAAAAGGAAATGAAAGAACCGTATTTCATTATTATTGAACTTATGATTTTCAAGAAAAGGAGGGGGGGGGGGGGAGGGGGGAAAGGGAGGAATTAGGAACTTAGGGGTACTATTATGTAACTATTGTGGATCACAGAGGAGGAGGGGAAAAAAAAAAAGATTATTTTGTTTTGTGGAACAAAGAAAAAAGGGGATCCTTGAGTAAAAAATGTGGAGGGATCCGTCATTGTGTGAGCTTTTAATTAGGGAAGGAAAAGGAAGAAGAAGATGGCCACTTTGGGACGGGAAAAAAAAAAAGGACAAACACAGTCTCAGCCTCCTTTCTCAGTTTATAATTAAAAAAAAAAAAAAGGGAAAAGAAAAACGTGACGTCCCATTATGGAAACATTATGGGGAAGGAAAGGGGGGGCACGCCCGGGGGGTATAACATAATGCCCATACAGGTGTGCAGGGGGGGAGAAGGGTACAAAATCTACGTTAGATGAGAAAAAAGAAAGGGAAGGGTCAACAACACCACGGAAAGGGAGGAGGGGAGGAAAAAAATTGAAACGGGGGGGGAAGGGAAAGAAGGGAATCCCTGCAACACCTGTAAGAGGGCTTTGCTACTACCCTCTGACCACAGGCAAAGATCAGGGGGGAGAAAAGGGAAATGTGTTCAATTAATTTTTTTACTCACGGTGAGGGGGGGGAAGGAAACGGATAAGGATGAGGTAGAATGGCATTTATCAAAGTTTATGTAAGAAAAGAGGGAAAAGGAGGGAAAGGAAAAAAAAAAATGAACTTAATTAATCTCACACAATACTTTATTCACGGAAAAGGGGGGAAAGAAAGAAGAAGGAAAAGATAAGACGGAAAGTATTGATCACATAGTTTAACATATAGTACACTAAGTGTCAAGGGGGGGAAAAAAAAAAAAGGGGGAGGGGAAGAAATTTTTATTTAATCATATTTTCAGACAGAAGAAAAAAAGAAGGGGGGGGGGGAGAAAAAGGGGGACGGAGGGAGGAATCTTGGGGGGGAGAGAGTAAGGGGAAGGGAGGCATGAGTACATGGGAGAGCGATACGGGTGAACAAGAGGGATGAAAGGGGGAGAGGGGGGAAGTTTAGGGGGGGGTTGGAGTGGTGCAAGGTGATGAGGGGAGTGGGAAGGGGGTGATGGGGTTGGGGGGTCGGAGGGAGGGAAGCGCAATAACGGGTGGTTTGAACGGACTGTGTACGGGAGATGAGGGTTGAGAGGGGGAAAGGAAAGGGGTGGGGTGAAGGGCGAGAAAAGGGAAGGCTGGGAAGGGGGAAGAAGGTGTGGTGGTGCTTGGTTGAAAGAGGGAAGGGAAGAAAAGAGAAAGAGGAATTAGACGTTTCGGGGGAACGCTGTACAAGCTATATGACTTAAAAATAACTTTTATAAGAAAGAGGAGGGAGGAAAAAAAGTGTGTAATCTCGGGTTCGAAACTACACGCCCACGAAAGGAGGAAAGAGGGGAAGGGGGGGGGGGGGGGACGGAAAATGGAGATTCAACTCAGTTGCGTTCGGCGAGGGAGAAAAAGGGTGAAGGGGGAGGTTCCGAAACTCTGTGAAAGGGGAGGAGAGAAAAAAAAGGGGACCGGCTGGGTCCAGCGGATACCTCTATTATACGGGAAAAAAGGGGAGCAGGAAATCTTCGGAAGAGGGGGGGGGGGGAACAAGGGGGGGGGAAAAAAGAGTAAAGGTAAAGCAGGACGCCGGGAACTGGTTTCAAGGGAGTTTTCTCACCACCCCGGTGTGTACCATAAAGAAGGGGGGGGAAAAAGGCCCGACGCATTTCATATGATTCTGAAGGGAGAAAAAAAAGGGGGTGCGTTGGAAAGCCTACCTCCGGCACGATCCGAAGAAAAAGGGGAGGGGAAGGCCTAGTATTTCGTGAGGAAGGAAAAAAAAAAAAAAAGAGATTTTGTGGAAACGTTTCGGTAAATCATAGTTAGAAAAGGGGGGGGGGGAAAAGAACACGCAGGGCACGAGCCAGAAAGGAAGGAGAGGAGGGAAAAGGAAAAGACAGACCGAACCCCAAGGGGCCGCAACTTTGTCTGCGAATCCAGCCAAAAAAAAGAAAGGGAGCAGACGCGTACTCTGCTCTCGAAGACAGGGAGAGGGGGGAGGGGGGGGGGAACCTGGAACGCCCGGACTGAAAAAGGGGCCCCGCCCATTCCTTTCGTCTAGAAAAAAAAAAAAAAAGGAAAAGAAAAGGGGTGGAGACTCCTCCAGAGCGGCCCAACCCTTTAGACGCGTCAGAGAAAAATAAAAAAAACGCCTTTTACTCCCCTGAGGGAAAAGGAGGGGGAACACGTTTCAAATGGGGGGTGGTTTTTGCCTCCGCGACGGCGCCAACGGGGAGAAAAGGAGGGAAAGAGGGACGCTGTGTTTTTTTACAGGGGGGGGAAAAAAGAAGGGGGGAAGGACCCAGGTGATCCAACGCAAAGCCGGCCTATTCATGGACGCCGAAATAAGTTAGAAAAAAAAAAAAAAAAAAAGGAAGAGGGGGGCAAGCGGCGTTACAGGGGGTGGTGTAATCTTCACCGCAAAAGAAGGGGGAAAAAAAAAAAAAGGATAGAGAGCAAAAACAACAACGGTTAGGGGAAAGAGAGATATGA
>Ga0179593_1547514_pt1 | contig 20284 bp, 16 predicted proteins | sample CZODoug2_1_08_16_FD_185931 | JGI IMG/M metagenome (GOLD analysis project Ga0179593, IMG submission 185931) | Vadose zone soil fungal communities from Angelo Coast Range Reserve, California, USA - CZODoug2_1_08_16fungal (PacBio error correction) | ecosystem: Environmental > Terrestrial > Soil >...
GCGATCAAGGGCGGAGAAGGAAACCCAGAGGCACATTCTGTCGATGGAAGTTAGAGTGCGGTCAGGAGAAAGGACCTTCAAAGGCTAGTAACTGTCATGGGTTGACAAAATCGAGAGGAGAAGAGGTTTAAAAACAGATGCATCGTTCCCTCCGGTCGTGCAGTAAAGAAAAAGAAAGCGCCATCCGGGCATCCCAGAGGCGTGCACGTCTTTGGGTTCGAAAAAAAAAAGGTAAGCACATTATTCCAGGCGCCCGGGTCAGGGCAGGGGAAGGAAGGAGAACCGCGAAGGATTAAAGGCAGGAAAGCCCACTGATATCGTGGGAAAGGGGCTGAAAAAGAAGGTTCTACAATTACTTCGGCACTGCACACGTCAGCTAGATATCCGGAAATCAGGGTCGCGATGAAAATTACTGACGACTCGTCGTCCGATTAAAAAAAAAAAAAAAATTGGAGGAAAACGAAGGTTTGGGCCGTCAGGTAGTGGAACGACTGCGCGGCACGTAAAAGGGGGGGGAAATAGACACTAGCGCCAGGTTGTCTAGCGTAAAAGCGCCAAGGGGGGAAAGGGCAGTTCTTCCAGACTAGCACCTGGCTGCGAGAGACGGTCGGAGCGGGAAGGAGGGAGAGGGGGAGAAGGGTTGGGGAACACGAGAAGGGGCGTCCCAGACAAACTTTTCGGTAAGAGGAGGATTGAAACTCATCAGTAGGGGGCGCGTTGCCCAGTCCATGGCGAGGGTTGAAGCGGATCGACGCGCGGTAAACGAACGTTGGCGTTGTCGAAGGGGAAGGAGAAGAGAACTGCGAACGGGCCGCGCGAAGAGGGACCGTCGCTGAGGAAGGGTAAAGGAGAGTGACGAATTTGAGTCAACCTTAAGCTAAGCGAAAGAAAACGGAAAGAGAAGCAGCGAAATCTCTCGATATCGCTCAAGGCAGGCGCGGCCGCAAAGGATAGGGGGAGGAAAAGGGACAGGAACTCACTAGGGGGAAAAGGCCGATTCGGAAAAAAAAGGGAAAAGAGGGGGACTCAGGTAACCAGGGCAGTCCCTACTAGCCCGGGAGGGAGAGGGACCTAAAGAAAAAGAAGCCCCCTGAATTACCTGCGAGGAACGAAAAGGTCTTTACCTATATGCCTTTGAAAAAAGAAGGGGTCAGGAAACCGAAGCCGCAGAACGAATCCAAGTGAATGGAAAAGGGTGGTTCATAAAAATCGCGTTTGGGAACTGCATCGGAGTAAAAAGAGGTAGATTCTCCAAAGAAAAGAAGAATCTCGGGAAGAGCGCAGAAAGTGGATATTAAATTTCTTGCTAACCGGGAAGTGTAATGAAAAAGAAAGGGGGCGAGAGGATGTAAGCCTTAAGGCTAGACCAAACACCTGGGACGAAAGGAAAAAGGAATCGCGAAAAATGGAGGAGGGACCGAAAAAAAGTCTCGAAGCTTGGCCCGACGTTTGATCAAAAGTGACAGTCGACGAGTAAAAACGGAACCAAAAAATCGCTTCGACGGAAAGAAAAGCTAGAAGGAATTCGGCAATCGGGGGCGGGGGTCATTAGACTGAAAAGGGGGACGGGGCCCAGGATCGGGGGGGTGACAGGTCCCGGGGGCCGAACGGAGGGCATCTCGAATGTCTTCATGACAAAGAAAAATATGTCTTCTATCCTGGCCGTGCAGCAAATAAAGAGGGTCCCAACCAGTTTATACGGAAAAGCCTCCGTACCGATCTCAGGAGAAAGGTTAACTCCGGGGGGCCCCAAAGAAGAGCTACTCTTCTAAAGTTTGGAAGGGAGCGTGGCAACTTATTGCTGCAGGCGGGACTCTTTTACCAAAGAAGGAATCCTCCAGTTGGGGCAATTCTCTTTCCTGGGTGGAAATATGCGACAGGTAAAAAGATTGTCACATAAGGGAGACCTTCGAACGAGCAACCACGCACCGGTCTTCGATTTAGGACGGGCGGGGTGCTCATACAAAAGGAGGGGAAAAAAATGAGGTCTTCGGAGTTTCCGCGGGGAGGGAAGCGCAAAATAAATGCCACGAGAACAGAAAATATCCGCGAAGTTTGGGGGGAAAGGAGGGAGATCGGGTAAAAAGTGAACCCTTGACTGAGGAACTGCGCAACACCACAAAAAAGGGGAAAAGCAAAGAGCGATACTGGCAAAAACGGGAGGGGGGGGCCGTCCATGAGTCGACTAACAAAGGGAGATCCATGAGGCAAAGGGGATCATCCGTGGGAGGTGTAGCTACGAAACGAGAGGAGTGACGGAAAAGTCGGTCTTAATTACACTGCGCCCGGGCGAATCTAACCGGAGAGGGGGGAGAGGGTCAACGTATATCATGTATACTAACTCGAATTCGCTAGTTGATCCCTCAAAGAGGGAAGAACGGGAAGACGGTAAAACCGAGGTCTCAACACAACGTGCGCGTGTAATCTCAGATGTAATTGTAAGGAGAAGGTGGAAAAAAAGGGAAGGGCGGTGTTCCGGTGCCGAGGGATCAAAAGAATGGGGGCCAGAAACGAAAAAGATAGGGGGCATAGAAAAGGGTAAACTCGTGAAAAGGGAGAAGGAAGGCGGCTCGCGCACGAAATCCCGGGGAAAGAGGACTAAGAGGGAACTCGTTATCGCGAGGCGGAGAAGTAAAGACGTCAGAGAGAGACAAGGACAGGCTCATTCGGAGGGGGAGGGTCCACGTTCGCACCATGCGTAAAAGGGAATGCCGCTCCCGACCAGAGCAGAGAGGGGGAGGAAGCAGGCGGGGCAACGGCGGTAGCGTCGAGAAAGTGGGAAGAACCCAAAAGGGATATCGGGTCGTAAAAGTCCTCGCCGTCGAGGGAAAGAAAAGAACCCGAAGGTGGGGAGGTGGAAATTACGCCACGATGCCCGTTTGCACCCAATAAAAAAGAACATGGAGAGAAAGATAACATACACTCATTACGCAACAGCCCAGAGGGGAAGTAACTGAGAAAAAGCAGGGAGGAAAACCAGTGATCGAATGTATTGGGTCAAATCAAGGGGGGGAAAAAGGGTGAAAAGGGGGAATGCAACCGTTATATTGGGCGGGATGCGATGAAAAGGGGGGAAAAAGGGATACGGGAAGAACTCTCGAAGATCAAAAACAGGGAGTTGAAGGACATGAGAAAGAAAGAACGGGGGGATGCCGCCGTTCCATACTCGGGGCCCGATCGAGCCAAGGGCGGTGCCGCGAGGAAGGCTTTGCTTTCGGGAAGGGGACCACCACGAGGAAATCATGCCGGAAAAGCTCGTAGACAAAGGAAACACAGCCGGTTGACCAACGCACCAGCTTCCAAGTCCAACTGAATGACGCTGGGAAGCAAGCACAAAAAGAAGAAAGGATGAAAAGAAGAGAAGGGATAATTGGTCCGAGACGGGTCAGACGTGAGCTGTCGAAGGTTTTGGGAAAAAATAATTGAAAAAGAAGGGGCGCGCAAGGGGCTTATGGAATCTTGCCGGGAAAAAAAACAAAAAAAGAAGGAGCGGACCCGTTCCATCGCAACCCGCGCAGGAAAAACTATAAGGGGGGGATTTGAAGGGAAAAAAGAAACTCCACTTGCATGGCCGATCGTTGCGGATTGACTCGAATCAAGCAGAATCCCTTGGGGATAAGTTCTGAAGTCAAAACAGGAAAAACACCCAGCCACTTTTGGGGTCTAAATCCAGAGGCTCAGAGCCAATCTACGGGACTAAAGGACTTTCGGGAAAAAGAAAGTAGGAGCTTAAGGTGTGGCTTCAACTCGCTTTCAAAACGGGCAAAGGGGGGAGGGATGAGGAGCGTAATGAGTTAAACGCTCTCCTAAATCAAGGGAAGGGGAAAGGTAAAAAAAGAAGGGAGTACTTTCACTACCAAAACGCGGAAGATCGGAGGGAACCCGATCAAGGAACGGGGAAAATACATTGAGGAAACTTAGGGGGAAGCTACCGAGCAGAGAGAAAAAACTTCGCTAGCTTGGGTCCAGCGGAAGGGGAGGACGGGAAGGGAGAACCTCTCGGAAACGCGTTCCGGGCCCCTAAAGGGAAGGGGGGAAGATGAAAAACCGATTCGCTGGTTGAGACCGGCAGGGGGGACAAAGAAAGTAGTTCATGTGGGGGCGGTCGGGAAGTCCATTTCTGTCAACGGGGGACCGGAAGGACTGAGGAGGAAAAAAGGGAAAGGTCCCCATCTTCGCGCAATCGTTGGCCAACACATTGAAAAAAAAGGAAAATGCAAAGAAAAAGGACCACATAAGAAACCTGAGTCAATAAGGGTCTAGATACACTCGCACTATGCGGGAGGAGGGGAAAAAAGAGGGGGAAGTTCTCCGTTATGGGATGTTTTCGGGATCAAAAACCTAGCGTATATGGAGGAGGGACCCCTATCACTTTACAAGCCGAGGGAGAAGGGTTCGAGACAGACGCGCGCTCAAAGATAGGTAAGACCGCCGTGAAAGAACGGAACGATTTCGAAGCTAACATCAATACCCCGAGAAAAAGGAGAAAAAATGGTTCCGCAGCGTTCAGTCGGCAGCCGTACTGAACCACAACCGGGGGTAGTCCCTGCCAAAATTCTGATGAAAAGGAGGAAAAATCGAAAAAAAGAAGGGTCTCCGCGTCACGGCATCGTCCGCCCTGGCGAACGCAAGAGGAAGAAAAGAAAAAAGTAGGAGATTTTCGGCGCGGGTCTGCGGGAGTGAAGGACCTGAAAAACACAAAGGAGGGAACGCGGGGAATTGCGGGGCGGAAAGAGGGGTGAGAAAAAAAAGAAATAGGACCCGGATCAGAGGTCTCGGGGACGGAAAAAATCGTGGGGAAAGTGTATGGCGAGCGTCTGGACGGGTGAAGGGGGGGGGAATCGTATCCGTCGGGGTCCATCAAGGAGACGCAATTTGGTGAGGGGGAAATCTTTTCAACCCTAAGATGCGCGCCGAAGACAACAGAAGAAAAACGGAGGCATAGGTAAAAAACCGGCTACTTCCTTAAAGATTTCACTGAAAAAAAAATAAAATTCACTCGGCTTCGAAAATTGGGTGGGGAAACAAGACGCTTGCTTGACGAAGGGCCTAACGCCGATTTACAAGGAAAAAAAGAAGAGGGTAATTGTGAAGGAAAAGGTGGCGACGGCATGCAGGAAAGGGAAAGGAGAGGACCAAAGGGGGGGGGGGGGAACCTACTTAAACTCAGAAGAAAAAGGAACGCCCAAGTCCTCATGCAACGCCCGCGTAGACCGCGTAATATAAGGTTTGGTAAGGCGGGGGGACTGTGCTATGTCGTAGGGAGGGGGGAAGGGCTGGCGGACTGTCTTGATTGTGGATAAACATTGGAGAGAAAAGGGGAAAACGATGGGATAGGCCGAGGAGGACACAAAACTGCAAACATGGAAGGGGACGATTAAGTCCAGGGAGGAAAGGGGTCAACGGGGAGGTATCGCGGCCTGCTTTAAGCGCAGTGAGAAAAAAGAAATTACCAAGGAGAGAGGGAAGGCAGGTGGTTACCAAAACTCCATCTGCAATTAAAAAGTGAGAAGAAAAGGGAAAACCGGAGAAAAAACTCAACCGCTTCACCGGGAATACGCTGCGCTCGCAAGGACCACGTTGCAAAGTCCTGTCGGGTTACTTTGGACGAAATAGAGGATATGACCTTCAGTTCTGAAAGAAGGACCCCTATGTGTCTTGGCGGCGGGGAGAAGTAAAAGGGGAAGTAAGTGAGAAGCGGAGAGACCGTGGGACACTATTAAAGAAAATTCAGGGGGGGGGTTCAATCTCGGGGGTTACCGTAAGGTTACGGCGTGGCCGAAACCCATGAGTAAAAGGCCAGGGGGAAAAAGTCTTTGCCGGAGCGTTCCTCCCAATTGGATAAAGTAAAAACAGGAAGCGACCTCACGCAGGAGTTTATCTATAAGGTATCTAAGAAAAAATACCACTCCCTCGGCAACCTCAAAGTACACGGTAAGGGGAGAAAAAGAAACGGAACTCAGGGAAGCGTCTCTAATGTCCCTTAGAGAAGGATTGGAAACAAGAAAAGAAAAAACAATGCTCCAACCGCCGTTTCACCGCTCAAAGAAAGGAAGCGTACAAACTGGCCTGAAAGAGAAATCTACGGGAAAACAAAAAGGATGAGACGTGGCCAGGGCACACGGGCGAGGCGAGGGAACCAACCGACAGGGGGAAAAAGTGGGGGAGAAAGGGGACCCGAACTCAGGGAGACACAAAGAGGCGCGAGGACGGGAACGTAACGTCTCGATAGCCAGGGAAACTGTGACAGCAGCCATGGCAGGGGGCGGAAAGACAAACTGGAAGAAGAGAGGGTCGAAGAAAAATTGACAGGACCGTCGCATTCGTGCGACTAAAGAAAGGGAAAGAAAGGCGGATCAATCGGGGCAGGGGGGTGAGCGACGCGCGGCGGAGTCGAAAAAAGGCGGAGAGGGAGACGTGTCGACTGCCTATCCAAAAAAAAGGGAAAATCATTACTTGGTAAGCAAGAGGTTGTCCCTGAAAACAGAAAGAAATGGGCAGAAACTTGCTAACAAAAGAAACTGATAACGACATCTACTACCCCGCAAAGTGGAGTCCGCAGGGGAATGTTTTCAACGCAGACGAACGAGAGAAAAAAAGGGAGGGGGGCGGGATAGATACACTGGGGGAATGCCACTACGTATGCCTATGAAGATTAAGGCCCTCGTAAAACCAGACGGTTCACCCATGGATTAAAGAGATCGAAGATGAACGGAAAAGGAAGGAAAGGGGGACTATAACTTCAGAGAAAAACATGAGAGGGCCTAAGGGAAAGGGTGAACCGCGAGCTAAGGAGCAGCCTCAAAAGAAAAAAAGGGGGGTATAAAATGATGTAAGCCACCATCCTGGGAGTCTGAAACAAAGGTGACTGCTGCAAAAGAAAAGGGGGGCACTGGAGATGTCAGGCTAGGGAGTATAATGCTCTTAGGAAAGGAATGGGAACCATCGTATCGTTTGAAGACACTAGCCGAAAGCGGAGAGCGTGCGTGCACGCTCCAGGGTGAAACTTCAAAAGAGGAAATGCCTGGAACGTCGTAATTGGTTCGCTCGGCGTTGGCCAGAAAAAAAAACGCAGGAGGGAGAGGCAGGGGTGATGACAAAACTCGAGGCGTTGCGTTGGTGGTAAGCACAATCCCTGGAGGGGCGGCGCAAATCGGCTCAAGGGAGGGCACGGGGGGGGTAAACAGGCTGCGATGCGTACATATAAGTGTCTACGAGAGAGGGAAAACAGAAAAGAAACGCTCGCGTCCGCGGCAAGCAACCAGGGGATCCGAGCGAAGGCGGAAGGGTTTGGAAAACTTGAGTAGGGAGACTCTCTGGTCAAAGGGGACGAAAGGAAAAGGTTCTGCAGGCAATGTCAAATTGGAGGGGAAACAGGAGCCAAATCAGTGGGTGACGTTTCGTCACAAGGGGAAACCAGTGGGGGGGGGGGGTGGAGGGTTTTGGGGGGTGGGGTTGGGTCGTTCTGGGGGGGTGGGGGTTAGTTGGGGGGGTTGCGAGGCGTTGGGGCGAGTGGTGGGTTCTGTTTGGGTTTTTTTTTTGGGAGGGGGGTGGGTAGGGTGTGTTGATGTGTGGTTGTGAATGGAGGGTGGGGTGTTTGGTTTTTGTGAGCTTGGTTCTTTTTCCTCGCGAAGGATCGGGAGAGACAGCGAGGTTGTTCCAACGAGAGCATGAAAGGTCGAGGAGGGGAAGCAGCGTCAAAAGGCCACTGAGTAGAAGGAAAATTGAAAAAAGGTCACTCAAGTTGCTGTTGTACGGGAGGCGACGAAAGGACCAAAAGGAAGGGGACACAGGACGGTCGCATGGTGAATAAGGACCCCAAGAGACTGAATAGCGCGATATGAGGGACAGGAACAGGAGGTCGTCGTGAACAGGGAGGCGTCGTTAATAGGGGGCCGTAGAACAGATCTCCTCTCGCATCACCAGCAGACCAAGAAAGGTCGAGACGAGGGGAGCGAGAAATGTTCTGCATAAAGGAGGAGTCAGAGTGAGGCTTTCGTCTCCTGGAGAAGGTGGTCGAGGAGGAACTCCCCTGACCAGGGTTGACACACTCAACAAGCGTCAAAATGAGGGGGTCGTCCGCCTTCCTATCGTAAGAGAGGAAAAAGACAGTTACCTATCCACCAAGTCGATAAACCTGTCCCAATACCCAGTCGGGAAAAAAAGAATGGGGTAAGCACTTTTCCGGTCCTCTGCGAGCCCGCCACCGGGAAAGAAAAAGACACGGGGACAAGAAAGCGCTTTGGGCACAATAAGGAGCTCTTATATTAAAATCAGAGAGGGGGAAAAAAAGCGGGTTTTCGAGGAGATATGCCTTGCGAAAAGTTAGGGAAAAAGAAAAGTTTAATTTTGGGCAAGGGGGGCGTCTCTTGAGGCAGTAAGGGGAGAAACGAAACCGTAGAAGAGACGGAAGATGGCGATTCCTGGGGAGGAGTGGCGCATCAAAAAAGGGGGGGGAAAAGACGGGGAATACAAATGGAACGATTAAACTTCTACTACATACAATCCGACACCATAGACGGCGACGTACCTAACCTGAGCAGGGGTGAAGGTCGTAAGGCTAAAAGCGGTCAGTAGAAACTGGGAAAAAAATCTGGAAAAGGAGGCATTAGGTAGCTGCAGGCCAAAAATGTAAGGCGCTAGATCATTAAACAAAAGGAAAAACTCGGAGGGAGGAATCAGAATGGCAGTGGCGCACTCAAGAAAAAAAGGAAAAGGGGAAAAACAAATAGGGGAGAATTGAAAGCAATAAAGTAAAGACTCAGTTCATCTTTACAAAGACAGCTAAAAGGGAGGGGGAAGGCTATAATGTTGGGAGAATGAAGGCCCGCCTCAAGGAACTGGTAGGCACACCATAACGGAAGCGGCCGGAAAAAGTTACAAGGGAAATGATCCATCTTCACACATAGTAAAAAAGAGATGAAGGAGACCCTCGCAGGAAAGCAAAGACCGGGGAGGGACTAAGTCGCGTCCGCATCACGCATCAAAAGCGGGGGGAAAAATACAAAAAATCAAAAGGGCAAACCAGGAAAGGGGCTTAAAAACGTTGAAAGCAAAGCCCGATCCGAACATATCCGAGGGGATAACGGGTCGGCGAGCGAGTCGACAGACGCTGCAGTGAAGAAAGAGCAGAGAAGGGGAGGAAGGCACGTAAGGTTACAAAAAAGGAAAAAGTTAATGTTCCGTCCCGTGCGACGAAAAAGAGCGATCGGGCCGGAGGACAATGGTAGGTAGGTGGGCGTCCCAAAGCGATCGATAAGACACGGCGGTCAAGGGGAGAGCGGAGAGGAAGCGCCTCTTGAGAAAAAGAGTCGTCTTCTGGAAGTTATCGGGGAGGAACTCGTAGAAATCTGTTAGTCGGGGTGATCCTAAATAAGTGGGAAAAAAAAAAGGATACTCGAAGAAAAGCAGGGAGGCGGACTAAAAAAGAGATGTACTTGGCCTAATTCTTGGGGAAAAACGGCGGTTCGGTTCCCTGGATCAAAGAGGGCCGCTAAAGGGAAAAAGAAAGGTGGACGGAGACGAGTCGAGAAAAGGTCCTCCAGGGAAGCAACTAAGGAATACTCAAACCTTCCAAAAGAGGTACGATTCAGGGAGAGTCGGATCGTTACAAAACCGGCGGAGAAGGTGAGCCCGCTGTAACAGAACCTGTTCAGCGAGAGCACGGCAGGAGCGATTGCCTAAAAGCAGTTGCAGAGGAAAAAAAGAAATCCATGAGTAGGATTGGAGCTATGCATTAGGACAAGAAAATGAGAGAGGAGGCAGGTTGAATGGAAGATAGAGAGGAATTAAAAATTCTCTCCGTGAGGAAGTCTGCAAAAAGGATAAATCCGCCAGGCCCTGGACAGACAATCAAGGGGGCGCGAGAGTATAATGTACCAAATCCCTTCCTTGCAAAGTGAATGAGAGGAAATACAAGACGAAGGAAGTTCAAATCACTTAATACGGGTGAAAAAAATGGCAGACCGGAGGGGGGGTAAGCTGGGGGGCTGAAAGGAGAGAAATCCGGAAGTCATACTCTCTGTCATCTAGATCCATGGAACAGGGAACTGAAAGAAGACAGTAAATTGGTCGCGTAGTCAGGGAAGTCGTCTGTTAAAGGAAAAAAAAACAAGGAAATGCCGTACGAGGAACAGCCTTTGAAAAAAAAAAGAGAAAAAAGCGTAATCCGCGAGTAAAGAAACCGGGAAGAAAACTCTATTAGGATGAAGCCAGCAAGGAACCTACCCGCACCGCCGCTTGAGGGAACGAAACCAGTACCCTGATGAAGAAACTAAAAAAAAAAAGAGGGAGAAAAGATCATCCGCGTCAAAGAGGGTCTGAGCAACTGGAAACTGCAGGTGCGGTGGTCAAAGGCAGTGAGGAAGGGAAGAAAAAAATAGGGAGGGGAAGGTGGATCGCTTGGCGGAACCGCTTGTAACGCAAAGAAAGAAGCGAAAGCGGAGGAATTCTCGCTGAAGAGCTACAAAAAAAAACGTGTAACCGATTATGAGTACGGAGGAAGAAAAGAAAAAGGCATGGCCGAGCGAGGCTCCGAATCTCCCTTGGAGGGGGGCAGAGTGCTGAAAGTGACAGAAGAAGGTTTTGTCGACGAATATTCTCAAGCTCAGAAAAAAATGAGGGCCTCTTCTTTGAAATATTTCAAAAAAAGAGAGATTTGACAAAGGGGGGATCAGGGCGTTCAACTCGGTTCGGCTGGCGGCGGGAAGGGAATGGCGTAGGGAGACCGCTAACCTCACTTGGAGCGGGGAAGGGGAAGAAAACGAACACTAAGGCGGCGTGGCGCAGAAGTCGAGGCCGAGAGAAAAAAAAAAAGCACCTCAGAGGGAAAAGAAAGAGAAACTAAATCCGTCCTTTAGGAGCGAAACCAAGAAGAGAGAGTGGGTCGGGAAGCGGAAAGGGCAGTGGAGCATCGTCGGAAAAGCACGATGGGACCATGGCTGACCCAAGTATTACTATTACTCAATGCGAAAAGGAAGGCGCGGTCGGTGCGTACGATCCGGAATCAGATAGGAAAAGATGGAAAGGAGAAAAGCCGAAAAGGAGAAAAGGTGCTTGAGGTTACAGGGGCGGAATCAGATAAGTCCATAGATCAGGATAAAAGGAATCTGAAGAGGTCAAAAACCGAACACATTTTCGGCTTGCTAGAAACACAGATGGGAAAAAAAGAAGCTGTCCTACATTGTAAAAAGAAGCGCGATGCATTCTGGCGAGTGAGAGGTTTTAAAAAAGGAGAAACCGTTTATGCGATTGTTAAGGCAAAAAAAACCGGGCAGGAGTTTAGGCGAACGAAGAAAAAATCACGTTCCAGCCGCAGACGTGGGGGGAAAAAAGGGGGGGGGACGCGGAAGTCGCTCAGATAGTAATTCCAGAAGGAGCGGAAGGGGGGGCCGCTACACATAAAAGAAAGTCGACCGTTAAAGGATATAAACGGCGCCGCCTGGGAAAGACAACAGGGATACCGTGACGGAAGACACCGAGGCAGAACAAAAAAAAGAGGAGGAGGGAAAGCCGAACCGATAGCTTGTCTCCAAGAGTCACTTACGCAGTAAAGGGACGATCAAGTCGCGGATCTTTTTCCTGCGGGACGCATTGGAAAAAAAGGGAAAAGTGATTGGGAAACAAAAAATAAAAAAAGTGCTTTGAAACCGAGGGGGAGGAAGTCAACTGCCGACCCAGCGTGTGCGCTTCGACTGCGAGGTCAATCTGAAGGGGAAAAAAGGGGTGCCTCTGTTCCGTATAATGGGACACGGCCTTGACTCAATGGGGATTCCGAAGGTTCAACCCTGCGGGCCCCTCCAAAGCAAAGTGAAAAAAGCGTGACGCCTATTCAAAACCTAGGGGCTGAAAGAACAAGAAATATGCCTGCTCTTCACTCGTCATAGAGAAGGAAAGGAATATCTAAACAAGAAAGCGTTTCTTGAGCGAGGCGGCATGCACAACTAACAAGGGAAAAGAGACCGCGCGGTCATTGGAAGTGCCTACTGTAGGTCCGTCCCATGACATCGTGCATGTAAAGGGGAAAAGACTGAAAAACTGGGGGGGGGACCTCTCCTGGACGGGCTTCTGCTCCAGTAAGAAGGGAAACTCGAGGGCCCGCTCTGACCCCGGAGTATCGTGTGGAGGGAAGGTGACGTGTAACTGAGATTTTCTGGACGGGAGGAAGAACTGGAAAGGAAATCAAGGGAAATTGGGATCAACCGTGAGTGAAAATTACGCCGCGGGATAGAAAAGGCAAAGACCACAGGCAGACGCAAAAAATCGAAGTCTGTCAACATCGGTGGGGGAAAAAGAAGGTGGAAAAGGAGGCCAAAAACTGGTCCAATGAACCACTTTCAAAAGACTAAAAAAGGGGGTCGAAAAAAACGAGTATCAGTCGGCGCGGGAGTGACGACGGAGAAACGAGAGGCGAATTGAGAACGCTTCTCCCGAGGAAAATAATTAACCACTTTTTCCAGTACGTACAGGGTTGCCCTAGAAGGGGGAGATGAGAAACTACAAGAGTAACGCCTCATCATTAATGGGAGTGTAGTTGGAAGCGGGAGGGGTCAAGGGCTTGGTAAGGAGAGCAGCTCGTAAAAAATGCGATAAAGACGACTGAACACCCATTGCCGAGGTTGTGCATAGAGTCAAGAAAGGGTGTACTGGGGGGAGCACCTTCGACCCAGGAGTAACTGAAAAAAGAAAGATGAAGGCCGCATTGGATAAAATTGAAGCGTCTCAAAAGAGAAGACGCCGCGAGCAAAGAAACGGGACTTGAGGCGGGACGATAGTAAGGGAACTGCACCGCCAGTAGGGCAAAAAAGCTCCTTCTTAAATCCTAGAACGGGCTACGCCACGTCCGAGCGAAAATCAAATAATGGGAGTGGAGCCTTCTTGTCAACGCCAAGTGGGGCAAAGAAGGGAGCGGGGAAAAAGTCGAGTCCTCGAAAAACGAACAAAGGGGGGGGATGAAAATAATTCTACAACTAACTCAACCGAAAAAAATATCCAGTGATGGCAGACTCGGGAAAGAACATGTCAAACCGTCGGAAGGAAATTACAGAAACCTAGAGAGACCAAAAACAGAGCGCGGCTCCGCAGATCCTGAACATCACGAGGTAAGAAATCGGGGGGGGGGTCAAAAGACATGATATGGGGGGCTCATTACGCTCGACAAACCGGGGGAGAACTAGAGTGCAGAAAACCTGAGCGCACAGCGACAGGGCAGCAAACTAAGGCACCTTCATCGGAAATGCCGCTAGGATGAAGAGGTGCCGCTACGCGGGAGTCTATCGTTTCGGTTGTCTCGTCGTCCAGGGGAGAAAGAGTCGGAATAGGGTTGCAAGTGCCGCCGTACTTGGGCCCTTATCGACGCGGCGACATCCGAGTGCGGAAAAGACCTCGACGATGAGAAGCGACCTCCCATGACCATCAGTCGAAGAAGGCTACTGGGGGAAATGAACCTCGTCGGAACCAAAGTACAGCAAGAAAGCGGGTCTCGGTATGAATTTAGGAAAGGGATGAAAATGCACGTATGCCGAGTGCATCTGAGAAAAAGTGTGAACGCAGGGATCACCCGATCCTCGGGGGGGAAATTCAAAACCCTGCACCTGTTAGAAAAAGAGATTCGTAAATAAGGGGGGTCACGATCTACGAAACAAATCGCCAAGGGGGAGAAATTCCCTGTCAGACCGGGCGCCTGGATCAGGGACCACCGATGGGAAAGAAAAACCAAAAAGGGAGGAGGGAATGAAGGAAGATTTCCCCACCAAACAAAAGAAGGAGGGCTTGTCTTACCCCAGGGAAAGTCGCATGCGGCGGGAAGGAAAAGACTGAGCGAGGAAAAGGACTAAATCGCTTAAACGGGCATTTTGGACATAAAAAAGGATGATGTGACAGGTAATCATTCATCGGGGCATCGTCGTGGGAAAGGGAGAGAGCTAAAAAAGAGGGCTCCAGTGCAGCTGTCGCGTTCCTGTTGGGGCACGTAGTAAGGTCCTAGGCGTTTGAACCAGGAGAAGAGACGGGGGGAGATGTATCCTCGAAGGGGGGCGTGTTCGCGGAAAACCCATGAGAAAAAGGACAAAAGCGCAACATCGGGACACAAGCTGCACTGGGGTGTCAAAGAAGATGCGTAAAGGGTTCTCAGAAAAGAAACAAAAGGGAGTCTGCGGGGGCAAAAAGGGGGGGGGGGGGGGGGGGGGGGGGGGGGGGAAGCACGATTGTAAAAAAAGGAGCAGTACCTCGAAGGTGGCCGAATCTGGATTCTCTTGCCCCGGGTCACAAACGGTTCTTACAGAGAGGGGCAGAAAAGGGGGACGAGGACGTCAAAGAACCATGGGGGAAGGTTTCGGGAAACGTCGGCGTGAACCTGTGAGGGAGCGACGAGGCGCCAGGTAGCGCGCGGGGTTGGTAATGGCAGCAGGAACGAGTTTAACGGCCGGTAAGAGCTTAACGAGGAGCCACGGCGATCGCGAAAAGAGGACAAAAATGATCTCTTGGGGAAACATATTTTGGAGGTGGGGGAGTATCGGCGCCGCGACAAAACGCGGAAGGGACGGGAAGTTTAAAATCTCCAATCGCGGGGGGAACTTTCTTCCGAAAAAGAAATCAATGGGGAGGGGGAGTCAGGTAAGGGGATTGTGAGATTCCTTCGATACCGAGATCTACCATCAACTACCAGGCGCAAAGAAAGAGAGGGGTATGGGCTCGGTGGTCAAGGGGCTTGCAGAAGGGGAAATTCCGGTCAACCTGGCCATACTCCGGGGACGGAATGTGCATTACCAAGATTACCGGTGACCGTACCTATTGAACAAAAGCTTAAGGTGGGCAGTGCGAACTTCCATTGCTCAAGGGGGGGCTCTCAGCACTCGGGAAAAGAAAAGGAAATGAGGGAGTCAAGCCTTCCCAATACCCATGCAATATAGAGGAGGGAACACGTAGGAATCTCTCTAGCCGCAGGCCGGGGAAGCCACATTGATTAAAGGTAAGACACAGGGAGGAAAAACGGGGGCCATCGTCTGTTAGGACAAGGGTATACTAAATCAATCCGAGGGAATCCAAGAGGGCTTTAGAATATGGCTTACGAAAGATAAAAACGCCAAGAAACCGTTGGCTGCAGGCGTGGGAGAAGGACCACCACTGTTAAAAGAATAAAGAAAAGAAGGGAATGGGAGCGTGGCCCTCGCAACCTCCGAAAGGGGGTAAGGTGGATCCAGAGCAAGATCCCGTCACGGAGAAATAAAATCCTCCGCACCATCGACGTCTAAAGGGAAAAAACGACAGGTCAGGGGGGCGTGGGGGTCCAAGAGACAATAGAAAAAGCAAACAGGGGGGACAAGGGGAGGGGGGAAGGCTATCAGGGTTAATCACGATTTCCTATGAAGGAAGAGCGGCAAGAAAAAAAAATCGGCGCTAGGCCTGGGGGGCGCCGAGACCAATTGTTCACAACCCGGAGGAAGCAGGTTAAGAGCCCGGATCAAGACCGGTCCGGTTACTCCGTCTAAGATATGTAGAACAAGTTTGGAGGATCGGGCGCCGCCTCATGTGAAACGAGGACCAAAAGGGCGCTAAAAGAGACGATACGAGGCTAAGTGTCACCAAGACATAAGGAAGTCGCCATCGCAGGAGAGAGCGAAAAAAGGGGTCAAAGAGCCGGCGATTGAAGGAGTCAAACAAATGACAAAAGGGAAAGCGGGGGAGTGCAGCTCACAATGCCCCGCATCACGCAGAAGGAAAACGGTGATCGTGTCTCAATCTATGAGACCGGGAAGCTGGAAAGTGAAGAAACGCCGGGAAAGGCAAGTAAAGTGTAAGGAGGAGGCAGGGAGGAATTCCGAGGAAAATTAAGAAGAGAGCGCAGGGCGGAGTGGGGGAGTGAATGCTTTCTCAAACGCAAAAAAGATGCTTTCACGGCGGTCGTAATTACTAGAGAGAGGGGAAAGACGGAAAGAAACCGGAGCGGACGGATGATCGGACGTGGGCCTCTTATAAGAACTACAGGGAAAAGTACTCTATGGAGGGAAAAAAGAGCCAATAACGTATTGTCGCGAAACAACCTCTGTCATAGGCAAGAAGAAGAGACTGGGGGGGCAGGGACGGTATCAGTGGCTGTAGAGCGAGGTTTTTCCTGTAAGCTTGGGATGAAGGGGAAGAAGATGGGGGAAAGAAAGAAGGAATCATGAAGCTCGAGTCAATCTTTTAAAAAAAAAGGGGAGAGAGTGGGAAGAAGGGCACCAAGACTTGGAAGAATTAAAAGTCGGATTCCGGCTCTGAACAAGGCAGAAGAGGAAAGGATAAGGGAAATCGGTAGGTCGGGACGCCGACGACTGTTAATAAGAACGTTAACGTCCGAAACTGCTTGGTAAAAGAACCCCATAGCGATCTCTGGAAAGCGAGCGGCACCCCCCCCGGGGGCGTTGCGAGCGGATGCCCAGGGAAAGGTGTAGGAGAGGGGGGGAGTAAAATTGACAAGCGAAGAATTAAAAAAAGCCTCCAGCTTGTGTATGAAAGGTAAAAAAAGCAAGTTGGGGAAGAAATCTCCCCACGCCTCTGATGGGGACGCGCGAGGTCAGAAAAAGAAAAAAAAAAAATAATAAAACCTTCCTTTTGCCAGCCTTCGAACGAGGGGAACAGTCCCACATGAGTATTGATTGCAGAAAGGAAGAAAATTTTGTGAGAAATGATCACCGTTAATTGGGAAAAAGAGGCGGAAAAGGGGGGGAAGGAGATAGATAAACAACGTGGCTTCTATGGAAAAAAGAAAAAAACCATCCAAGATCCGCCAATGAGAAATTCGATGGAAGGAGAGAAGCCCGCAACGGGAATGTCTTCGGAGGGCCGCCGGCGATCACATACTCGGTAGAGACGATGCCGCGGCGAGACATTCAAAAAAAGAAAGAAAATGGGAGGGAGACAGCGGAAATGCAAGGGGACACACTTCCGCAAAAAGTGCGCGCACCCTCTTATTCGCGCAAGGAAAAAAAAAAAAGTGGGAGAGAAAATCGACCACCGTGCGAGACCCTGATGAGGAAGGATCCTCAACAACACAGAAAGGAAGACAGGGTAAAAAAAAAAGACGGAGACGACGTCAAGTGAAACGAGTCGGAGGAAGGCAAGAAAAAAGACTACTATGTTGAAGAGAAGGTCCTGGAGCAGCAACCGTTGGTCGCAGCACATGCAAAGAAAGGAACACAGAAAAGCCCAGAAGAGGAATCGATCACGACCGTATTGGTAGGCAACAAAAAGACAGTTTAGCATTGTCCTAAATTGCGGGAGGGAATAATTTCGATCACTTGGCGGATACGGGGAGAGTTCGAAGGAAGGATAACGCCGCGGGGCTCAAAGAAAAAAAATCAAAAGGAAGAAGCCAAACTCTAACGTTATGGATCTCAGTGGTTCAAAAGGCTTCATTGAGTTGTCAATGACGGAAAAAAGAGGGGGGGAGTCTGAAAGGCAGGTAACGGGCAAGTAAAGGAGGGGGGGATGCTCGCCAGGAGACCTCAAGGAGGTCTTTCAAACTGGCCCTGAATACTTTCAAAAAAAAAAAAAAGGGGGGAGAGAAGTCGAACGGCCCGAGAACGTTGAACATCTATTCAAGAGGGAAATAGAAAAAAAAAGATCTAAAGAATGGTCAGTTAAGGCAAAAAAGCCTCTCGCTCAAAGATTGGGGTAGGGGAAGCTTCAAAGGCATGGCTGGAACGTGCGAAAACCATACGAAAAGGAGTTCAGGACCGGGTTAAGATTACGCATATACCGCTCCTCTGCGAGAGCGGCTAAGGCTCCGATAAAAACCGCAGCGTAGTCGGTTAAAAGGAAAGGGACTGATCATCAAAACGCAGTCTGTCAACTAGTACCGGCGAGAAACATTGACAGATCCGATTCTGGACACGGACAGGCTTATGGGGGCCCGAGAAAAAAAAAAAAGTTAGCAAAAGGCTGCGCGAAATATCCCTTCGTAACCATCGGAGCGAAAGACAACGATGCAGGCTAGTACGAAGAGGGTAAACCGACATAAGGGGGTGGTAGCCCCTACTAAACGAGCGAGGAGTCTACTAGTACCTCACAGATAAAGGCATCATGGTTTCAGGAGATTCTCACCCCGGCGTCGTAAAAAACTCTGAAAGGAAAACTCGAGGGAAGGAAATCTATCGCGTTGAAGACGAAGATCACCTACCATCCTTACAGCTAATTACCGCACGTTGTCGTCGATGTGACAGAACACCGATGCAACCTCCGGAAATAAAGGAGAAAAGTACCCGGAAGCGGTCAAGGGCAGCGTAAGAACTAAAAGCGAAGAAAGTAACGTCTCGGATCTTGACGGCAGGAAAAAACGGTTGGCTGAACTTCAATGCCAAGAAGTGTTGCAACGCAGGAATGCCAGGGTTTTAGCGACTCGCCGGAAGGATTAAAAACCAAGCTGGGAGATCAAACGTCTAGGAAGGGCCGAGACGAGGGGACCTATGGCCATCGTTAGGACCTAGGTTTCCAGCGGAGGGATGACCAGCCTCGTTTCATAGGCGAAGAAAAAAAAGATCCCAAGGCTCAAAAATTTCAGGAAAGATTAGACCTCGGGGCGACGGCGTATGAACTAAGTACAGCGAGTGCTTCTTCATGGAATAACTGGGTTGAACAAATGGGAAAAGAGGAAACTCACTGCCAGGCCTAGACGGAAGTGAAAAAATCCGCCGATTGCCGAAGAATGGCGCGAAAACTTGCTGGGAAGTCTGGAGTGAATCTGGCCAAAGCCGAAGGCTTCGGCGAGCCTCCTCAGGAACAAAGACAAACCGAGGAAGACTATGACGCGGCGGATCGTGTTATGTAAGTCGAGTAGGGAGGGGTCTGTAAGGAGGGACGAGCGAGAAAGAAAACCTTTCGGCCGCCAGGAGAAAAGCGAGGGAGAGAGGGCGCAGCCCACAGGCATAGCCGAATAAAGCCGTCTCGCTCTCGGGGAAAAAGGTGGCGGTATAACGCAGTGCTGGAAACGTCAAGCAAAGTGCCGGGCCAATTAAACTGTCTCACAGGGGAGAAAGAGATCCAGGGAAGTCCGGCTCTAGAAATGAGATGGTCAAAATATCTCCTCTATCAGGAGGGGAAAGAAACGCTGCGGAGAACGAAGGGACCACGTTGCCATTAGGTCATGGCTTTTAGGTAAAAGACGAGGAGAGGGACGCGGGAAACGGTGACCAGCCTCTGAATCAATTTTTCTTGTAAAAGCCGGGGGGAGCGGAAAAGGGGAAGGGGCAAAAGGCAGCGCGATAGGCGATGACAAGGGAAAACCGAGGGGCAAGGGTTTACGCGAAAAAATTCGGTTCCGAAGGGATGGGTCATGCCAAGGCAAAAGATGACGAAAACTGAAGGCCCGCCGGCCCGGAAAAATTTGACGCGAGAAAAGCGGCGCGCAGGGCTTCAGAGGGAAGAAAGAGCAAGCGGGGAGGACCGAACTCAATGAAGGAAAATAAGGAACTGTTACCTAATAAGGGACTGCGAACGAAAAGAGCGTGTCAAGCGCGCCACGAGCACGGGCCCTAAAAAAAAGAAAAAAAAAAGAATGAAGAAGTGACTGGAACGGCAACCGGAAAACTCCAACTTCTGGAAAGGAAATGGAAGTACAACACGGGCAACGAGCCCAGAGTGACAACGCTGGTCCTTACCACCGTTGCGCGAGGAATGAAAATACAGAGGAAAAATCTAGAGCGCTAACAAGAACGTAGAAAAAACCAGCACAGGTTTCCATCCTAAACGCAAAGGGCTCCCCAACGATACGCTTAAAAGTGGTGCGCCGGAGAGGGGTCGCAGGAAACCGGATCAAGAAGGTAGAAGGGGAAACACTCAAACCCCTTCGACGGCCTCCGGATCAAATCGGGGAAGCGAGCGCTTCGAGTTCAGTTGGGAAGCAAAAAGGAGAAGGGACAGGCCCCCAGCAAAGCGAAGCACGTGCAAAAGGGCCGAAGTACTGGGAAAGAAAGTTTAGCCCGACGACTAACGCTGGGCTTTCAGAAAAAAGATAAAAGGATGAACGGGGGCGAGAATTAAATAAACACCGAAACCCGACATTGAATGAAGAGGGGGACGCCTGGCGAGGTTGCAAGGCCGGGCGGAACCAGGAAAGGATAAAAAAAACCTGGAGGGGGGGAGATGTCTACAAGGGGAGTGAGGAAGTATATTAATCTTCGCGGGGACTCGGAGGCAAACCCTGGGTAGTCCAACCCAGTGGAACAAAAAAACGGAATTCTGAACGTCAGTATTACAGACTAGAAAGGACAAGAGAAATCATGTAAAATGGGTTTCAGAAGCGCGTTGC
>Ga0179593_1727530_pt1 | contig 20283 bp, 17 predicted proteins | sample CZODoug2_1_08_16_FD_185931 | JGI IMG/M metagenome (GOLD analysis project Ga0179593, IMG submission 185931) | Vadose zone soil fungal communities from Angelo Coast Range Reserve, California, USA - CZODoug2_1_08_16fungal (PacBio error correction) | ecosystem: Environmental > Terrestrial > Soil >...
AAAATCTCCTCGATCACGATGAACTTAAAACTAGGGAAGTGCGCAGTGAAAAAAATGCGCTCGAAAACGGCGGTCCTATGGTGGTCTAGATGCTGGGTAACATGCAGGGAAACGAAAGTCCTAGAAGCATAGGTCCGATATCCCGTTGGGGGTCAAGAAAACCACATTGTCGTCCATCTTTCTGTATAAGGCAACATATTTATCATCTTCTTTTCGTCTCCTGGGGGGCGTAAATCTCTATTTAGACTACTAAGATACTAGGTCTAAAATGGGGGGTGGCGGAAAAAAAAGTCTTGAGAGACTTGGGGACATTCAAGAGAGGGAAGAGGAATCCAGATCATCCGCTTTTTCACAGTAACCGCGGAGATAGTAAAATAAGCCGATCATCACAAAGACTATAACCTCTGACTTAAATATGGATCATATGAAAACGATACTTGAACCGCTCGATGGAAAAAATCCAAAAAGTCGGCCGAGGAGGAGCAGGAAACCGGAGGTGGAAGAGAGCATGAATCGAGGCGAATTGAGGGACGGAGGAAAACGGAGCCGCCAAAGTCCGAGAAAGGGGTGAGCCCCACCTTCCTTTCACGGGAAGCTGATCTCCCTAAGAGAGAACTAGGGAGGAGAAAACATCGGGTCGATCGGCCATGGAAGGTGGGGGGGTGGGGGGGGGGGGGGGGTGGGGGGTGGGGGGGGGGGTGGTGGGGGGGGGGGGGGGGTGGGTGGTGGGGGGGGGGGGGGGGGGGGGGTGGGGGGTGGGGGGGGGTGGGGGGGTGGGGGGGGGTGGGTTGGGTGTGGAGGGGGAGGGGGGGGGGGGGGGGGTGGGGGGGGGGGTGGAGGGGGGGGGGGGGGGGGGGGGGGGGGGGTGGGGGGGGGGTTGTGTTGGGGGTGGGTGGGGGGCGGGGGGGGGGGTGGGGGGGGGGGGGGGGGGGGGGGGGGGGGGTGGGGGGGGGGGGGGGGGGGGGGGGGGTGGGGGGGGGGGGGGGGGGGGGGGGGGGGTGGGAGGGGGGGGGGGGGGGGGGGGGGGGGGGGGGGGGGGGGGGGGGGGGGGGGGGGGGGGGGGGGGGGGGGGGGGGGGGGGGGGGGGTGGGGGGGTGGGGGGGGGGGGGGGGGGGGGGGGGGGGGCGGGGGGGGCGGGGGGGGGGAGTGGGGGGGGGGGGGGGGCCGGGGGGGGGGGGGGTGGGACTTCCAGGGGATGGACGCTTCGCGCTACGTCCGCATTGGGGGGCGAGGACCCCGCCTTCTCACGCATGTAACCGAGCCAAAGATACCGTCTAGGTCTACAAGAGATCAGCGTCGGGAATGATCATAGTTGGGGGCAGACAGTTCAGATTTGTTCTTTCTTAGCTTAGAGGGGTCTAGGCAAATGCTCTCTAATCTTAAAATCCATATTTGCGTGTGGAAAATCGGTCATTAAGCGTTTAAGATTACTCGAAAGAGACAACTGTTGAGGAAATCTTGGAACCTGAGATCGTCTGGATTGCAGTGGAGAGGGGCAGCTAGCGTCAGGAAGAAAGGAGGGAAGCATTCGGCTTAATTGGCCACACAATCTCGGGGAGCTCTCAAAGAAATACTCGGAGAACGGTCGCCTTAAAGAATAACTGTGAAGAAGGTGGAGAAAGAGACCTCTTCCATATCTTAAATCCTTCGGGGCCGGGGCTCTTTCAGTAACGATGAAGTACGTTTCCGTATCAACAAGGATTAGGCAAGCGGGGGATCTAAACATCTTACGGAAAGAAGGCTCAATCTCAGACTTGGAATCCTGGACAGGGCTCCAAGACTTTATCTATGAATCTGGGGGCCTGTCTGAGCTACGCCTTACACTATCCAAAGAAAAAGAAAACCCGCGGACTCGAATCTGCTCCTCCTATGGGAGCCGGGAAAAAGGGTTGCCGTAAAGTCATTCTTCTGATTAATAGAAGGAGCTCTTAGTAGGGGGATCGAACCTAAAGACGGTGCCTATATGGTAAGCAGAATGTTCGCACGAGGATCGTATCTCGTGCTTGAGAGGAGAGAATCAGAAAACAGAACTATGGGATCTCGACCCGCTGTTTAATCATGATCGGAAAAGGCTTCAATCATGAGAACCATCTATCAATTTATAGAGGAGTAACTTTGCTCTTCTGAACGCTTTCGATCTCGAAGTGCATCCATCTACGCACGGCAGGGAGACAAACAGGAGGGGGATCCGCTATCTCGGCATGGGGAAAAGAAAGAACGGCAGGAAGACTCGTCAAGCTCCCATGCTTGCGTACTGTTTCCTGAGGGAAAAAATTCAAATAATTAGAAAGCCGTTGCCGCCTTTCAAATTTACCAACCTCTAGGGCGCTATGGGGAAAGATTGTAGGTCTTCTGCACAATTCTTCAAAAAAATGAATTCAGGAGGGAGATGAAAGGGACGACAGGCGCGATCCTCGCATCTTCAGGAAGGGAAGCTCATAAAGAAAAAAATCGGGGGTCAGAGGGATTGGGGGCTCAAAAGTCAATAACTCTAGTAGAAATGTCGTCCGGGCAAAACATAAGGATCGTCTTCACCTGAAAGGGGGAAGTGAAGAAGCGAACGATTGGTCCAACCGACATTGCTTCGGGACTACCTAAAAGGAGGAGAAGAATATAAATAGAGGAGACGGGAGGAGGGAAGCCGGACACTCCGTCCTCCTTAGTCTGCTTCGAATCTTTCAACTCTAAGATATGTGAGCAAGGCAAAACTCTATTCTTCGGAAAACTTTAATCAGGGAGAAACCTCAGGACCGGAATGAAAGCGCAGGGACGTCTGGGGGTACCGCTTTGTATCCAATAGTCCTTCCTACAAACAGGAGAAAGGATGGGAAAAGTCAGGCAGAATCGCTCGTAGAAAAAAAACTGGAAAGAGGAGATGGCTAAAAAAGTAGAAAAAAGGTATAAGGAGATATCAGTTGAGGGGCTGAGCACGCAGTCACTTCGCTATTAAAAGAAGACAAAAATGGTTACGCGCAATAATGGGGGGGGGGGCATGCCGGACTATTTGAGCTTATACAAAAGGAAAGAGCGAACGGCCAGAGAAACAGGAAGTGCGAAACCGTCTTGAAGAAAACCGCTGGGAATAAAAGCTTGCCAAAGGCCCCTCGATGGCCTCTCGCACCTCATTAGAGATGTCAAAGCTCAGGAAAAAAAAAACGGACCGGCCTTCTCTATTCTACCGGAACGAGGGGGAAAAACGCGGGTAAAGGGGGCCGGAGAGGTCGGCCTATTCACTATAGAACGCGTCTCAGATACAGGTAGGGAGAAAAGAAATTCGTGGCTTCTGCTCCTAAGAAAGAATTCCGAAAAAAAAGAGGACTTTTTCCGGCCCAAAGGGGAGGCGCCAGTCCTTACTCAGTAGAGCATTATGAAGAAAAGAAATCGTCCAAAACCGCGATTCTTGTGTTCAAAAAAAAAGATCTTGTGTGAAATTGGAGAGCGCTCATCAAATTGAAACTAGAACCTTCGTCTTTTTATTGACCGTAGCGCATTAGGTCTGAAATGGTAAATGTTAACACGGCTTCAACAAACGACTCCCGAAGTTGCGCGTGAAGGGGAAAAAGGGAGAAGGAAATGCCGTCGAGAGATCGTGCCGGGAGATAACTCAGGATGTTTGACCAGGGTTGGGGAGGGAATGGCCGGGCGAGCAGCTCTAGGAAATGGAGGCAAAAAGAGAAACCCGCAAATACGGCCCTCGCGAGCAAGAAGCAGATGAAGCAGAATCAAAGCCATCGGCTCCGAAGAGAAGATAGAGAAGAAGGGACAAAAAAACGTTTTTTTCGCGCGCCAAAAAGCTGAAGACTGAACTCGCTACTCTCTCTCTTTACGCAAAGGGGGAGATAAAGGAAAAAGAAAAAAATAGGATGTTCAGTGCCTCTAAGCCCATCACTCGTCTTGCAAATGGGGAAAAAGAGAAATTTAGAGAAGACTTCTCTTCTGGAAGGCCTACCAAACAGGAGAAAAAAAGAAACAACACACTTAGTCACATGCCGATCTGAAGTAAGCTAGACCGCTGTCAGGACCATAGGGGAGGTGGCGTTGGAAAGGGGGGGGAGGAACAGGATCAGAATGAAATCGTCTGAGGATATCGTACCAGGGGGGTATCACGAGTAAACTGAAGAATTGCTCAAATTTTAGAAGTAGGATAAAAAAGGATACGAATGCCTATTTTTGCGGCTTCTTAAGGCTTCGAAAAAAGGGACGGGAAAAAACCCGTATGCGCACTCGCTTAGGTCCTATAACAAGATTTGTGAATGTCCCAGCCAGTAGATTATTCGCGCTCATCAAAAGTGGGTTTATCACGTTCTTGCCGTGCGCCTTAGGAGAGAGGGTGAGAAACTCCCTTGTCCGCGAGAGGAGCGCAATGCCGCCGATTTTTTGCTTCATTCGGACTTGGAAAGATCCCCACTCTCTAAGAGGGAAGAAAGCGAGAAGGGGGAAGGATCGAGGTGAAAAACGTAGCTCCAGTTCGCGAGCTTGCTAGGAACAAAGCACATAACACTATAACGATACAAGACAAAGGGAAAAGGGGCAGGGAAGAATCGAAGCAACAGTCCTGAATCAGAAGGGAAAGGTGCAAAAAAAAGACATAAATGTATCAAGGAGAAGAACCTATAGAGCAACGATAGAGTCTGATCACGTAAACTATTCGAATTGCGCCTAAAGGAGACTCAGGGCGATGACCAGTGCCTTCCTCTTGGGATGATAGAAGGAACTTAACGGGCTGAATTCCGAGGCATCTGAAGTATTGATGCGGATCTCCTTCACTGGGAACTGAAGTGGGGTTAAAAGGAATATACCATCGGGAGCTTCATGCGGCAGCCGGAGAAAAAGAGAGAGCATCTCCTCGCTCCGGGTCTCTTGAAGCTCCAAAAAAAGAGAGCCTTATCAGAGGAACCGCTGCTACCTGTTGCTTCAGGATCTTCAGTTTCTGGAAAGTAGAGAGGGGCTCAGGATCAACCCCTCAGAGGGGGGGGCATTTGCTAGAAAGGTAGTGTCTTATTTCTGTTCGAAAGACTCATCGATGGGGTGCTGTGACGCGCCGTGACAACAAAAGAGGAAAACGGGGGGGAAAAGGGGAAGAGACTGTGCCTATTCCGGCCTGGGGCAGCTATAAGGGTACCGGGGGGAGGATCAAATTGCTGCTCATGGGGTCCTCCAAAAAGGATAAGCTAGGGGGGGGCTCGCAAGACTGGGAGTGCCGAGACTGCCGGAAGACAAAATAGTTGGACCTGTTGGATTCGGCAAGAAAAAGAGGAAAAAAGTAACTCAAAGACGGGAAAATTCTGTGGGAGACTTATAAGCGCGTGCAGTCTGCCTGCAACTTGGGGGTTCGAACTGCTCCGCTCGAAACCAGGTACTCTAGGAAAGAGGCTAAGGGGTTCGGGGGGGGGGGTGTGGGGGGGGTGGGGTGGTTTGTGGGGGGGGGGGGGGGGGGTGTGGTGGGTGGCATTTTTGGTTCAGAAGGATCTCGAGTAATCGGAGGAGAAAATCAAAAAAGAAACTCGCCAGACAAAAGAAAAAAAGGAGAACCCCACGGGTCCCCTATGGAATCAGCGGAGTCAGGAAGAAGAATGAACGAACGTTCTGGCTCGTATGAGAAGAAGTCGGGGTCTTCGTCAACAGATCTATTTCTGGAGCGGGCGCAGGACAAGCCGTGAAAGGGGCAAAGAAGCACTCACATGAAAAGTAATTTCTCGTTCGATATGCTTCTCTCGGGAGGTCGCGAGCGGAGGTACACCCGAAACGAAAAATTGGTAAATCAGTCTATCTCGGCGAGGGAAGCTTCCTGGGTCGAAAAACGGGAGTCAAATTGAGCGAAAAGCTACGGCGGGGCCGTTTTGCGAGTAGGATTCGCTGGGAGAAGGTAATGCTTAGCTCATGCGGCCTCAAGGGGAGTTTCAATAAACACAACGATTGGGCACTCGTCAGATAGTCTCTTCGATCAGGACTACGTGAAGTCCTAGCAAAATCACGCTCCAGAGAATTTCTTCGGCGGGTTGCCAGAGAAGAAAGAGCTAAAGTCCGAGTATAACCTCAAAGCTGTGAGCGCGAAAGGAAACGGAGTGTTCGAAGGTTAAAACGCATTGGAAAACTTAAGTCAGAAAAAAGATCCTTCTGCGAAAACATATAAGAGTCGAAGGACAAAATCAAAACGCAATCAATCTCGACGAGTCCGTCTCGGACTGCGCGATCATCTCGATGAAAATCAACGAGAAGAGTACTGTCGTAAAAAATTCTGGTGGAGAAGAACAAGAAGGAGGGGCGTCAAACCTGCCCGCCGTGAGGATCGCTAGCAAAAAGAGTGTAATTCAGAAAAGAGGGACTACCAGGGGGAAAGGGGGGGGAGGAAGACGACGGGTTTCGCGCGAGTGTGTAGGTAGCGGGTGGAAGGAGGTGGTTTGAAGTGGGGGGGAACTAAAGGCTTCACTCATCCTAGGGTGCCGAAAAAGGGCCGATTCATTGCCCTCATAAAACGCAACTAGAAGTAGAAAGATTAACTGAAGGGGGGGGGGGGGGTGGCGCACCTCAGGGTGATTTGCTAAAAAAGGGGGACTTGAAGGTATCTGACCAAGAGTCTCGGCTCCAAAGAAACAGATTAGTTAGAGGAACAATGATTCGGTAGTCGCCAAAAGAAAAAAACTAAGCAGGCGGCTACCTTGATCTCAACAACACAACTATTATAGGAAATAGATATGGTCTCGAAGCTTTCACGTCGCGGGGGAACTATCTGGGAAAGGACTGCCTGGGAACTCGAAAGAAGAAAGGGGGTCCTTTGGTGGGGACAGGGAAAAGGGGGAAAAGGGAGCCTCGAAAGCGCGTAAAAAAAAGCCTTATTGGAAATCTTGGAAGTTAATCCATCGCAGTTTCTAGGGTCTCTTTTTGAGAAAGTCAGGAGGAAAATATCGCATTCTGGGAAGAAAGGAACTGAGGGTGTCCAATAAAACCTCTCCGTCCTCAGTCCTCTATCCGAAAAAATCATAGAAGAAGTCAGAAGTGTCGTTCAGAAGTAGAAATAAACGATGGGAGAAAAAAAAAACTAAGGCGTCCGCTGAAAATTGACTCCCCGAATCTTAGAGTCTCCAAGAAGGGGGAAGAAGCCATCTCTGATTATTGGGTGAGGCGAAAGAATCAAAACGAAGAAGCTGGACACAGAAATTCGAAAGCAGTAGGACTCTGATTGGATCAGGATTCTGGCAAACAAAACTTCTTTTTCTAGAAGGAAGGTCAGGGTGGAAGCCGTAAGCCAAGAGAGGATCGGAAGGGACGGGGGCACGGAACGCCACCGCAGTGTGATTTATCCAGAGGGAAGGTTTAAATAGGGAAAAAGGGGTAAGCACCCAGAACGACTGGTAAAGGGGCTTATCTTTTCAAGAAAATGAAAATAAAGGGATATCTGAAAAAGAGTGAGAAGAAAAGGCGTACGCCGGGGAGATGTATGTGGTACCATTTGGGTATTTGCAACCGGGGGGGAAGAGGAAGAAGCGCCGAGTGGGAGGGCCTTAATCAACAGAAAAAGAAGAGAAAAAAAAAAAAAAAAAAAAGACCTCTCCTTATCCGTTCTATAAATGATCGATTTTTAGGAGAAAAGAAAAAACTCCAGGAAACGATTAACACGGTTTCTCTAAAAACCCGAATCTTAGGGCGTTCCCAGAGACGGAGAAAGGGAACACAGGGATACGAAGCAGGAACATAATAAGGGAAGTGGTCAGTGAATCCTATTAAGAAACACGTGGAAAAAAGATTAGAGCCGCGACCTGGGGTCTAGAATTGTAGAGAGATTAAAAACGAAGCCGGAAAACAGCAATTCAGTCGGAGTCGAGATCTGGATCCTCTGCATGCCATATGGGGATCTTGGCTTTTTCGATGAAGTCTATCTTAAAGAGGGTCGTTAGGATATAGAAAAAAGAATTCCAGGAGATAGGAAGGGGAGACGTGCCTATGAAACAGGTGGCCACGTTCCCAAGAGAATGAGAAACGGGGTTACTATCTGATTCAGGGTAGAAAAAAAAAAAAGAGGGGGGATAGTGAACGGAAAAATGCCGAGCCCTCACGATGAAGTCCTAGGGAGAATGGGAACGACAGATCGTGGGGGGGCGGAAAAGGTCTTGCAAGCACACCTGGTCAAAGGGGCGGGAGAGGCAGGGTGCCTAATCAAAGGTGTGAGAAGCAAGGAGAAGAGGAATATTTGGTTGCAATTCCTGAAGAATGGGTTGACAAAAATCGGGGAAGGGGGGTGAATCGGATTCACAACAAGAAAAAAGGACACCGAGGATAAGGTCTTTTCAGGGGGTTCCAGAAACTTCGGGGAAAAAAAATAGATAGAAGAGAAGGGAACAGCAAACGATAAACCTATAAGAGAAACAAGTCCCGAACGAGGTTATTTGAGAAGGGGGGAGAAATCACAGGCCCTTCATCATCGGGAAAAAACCGAAAAAAGTCATCTAAACAATGACTTCCCCGCCGGGTGCATAATTACATCCTGAATCGAACAACGGTGAGGCTGAGGCGTGAATACAAGGCACTTATAGCGATTAGTGTCTTAAAAAAGATCAGTGAGGCGATGCCCGATTCCGGCAATGGGATAATAAACGAAAACAAAAAGTCACGTGAATGCCTGGATGCTGATAAAAGAGAAACAAGACGGGGGGACTAAGCAGATCAAAAAATCGGCATTAAAGTACTGAAGATGGTATCGATCTATACGAAGGGGGGCTGAAGTTCTGGAGTCATCGAAGGGCTCTGAAAAAAAAATGCTAGATTCGACTCTGGGAGTTCCTTTATAGATTCTAGTGCGGAAGAAACTAAAGGGCAGTTATCATGGCTGTCTCCTACCTGGAAAGGAGAAATAGAGGGGAGGGTTAAGATATAAAAAATGACTTGATCTCTAATCATGAAGAAGTTGTCGGAGAGAAGAGCGTTATCGTTATCTGGATGGTAACAGAAAAGGGAGTACGCTCCGTTAGTAACCCTAGAGCAGGAAAGACTATCTGTCATTCCATCTTCCGGATTCGGGGGAATAACTAATGGCAGACCTAATGGGGAGTTATGCAAACAGTTCTGTCTTGTTGGACGCAGTCGTCTTCTAAAAGGTCTCTACATACTCGGGGGGAAGCCTACAGGGGAGGCAATATGGGGGGGTTTGAAATGGTCAAGCAAAGAACTTGACCCGGGTTGTGCTCTACCCAAACAAAAAATCGAGAAGGACCTGAAGAATCAAATGAAGACAAAGTTTCAAAGGGGGGGTAGAAAGGTCAGATCACCTGGGGGAAAGACCAGCTTAACCCATCGGGGCTAGAATCAAACTATCGCAAAGGGGGGCCGCCAATGGGGGCCTCATCTTCTGATCATGCGAAAGATTGAAAGGAGGATATCAAAGCAGCCTCTTTCAGGGGAGCTGCCGAAGTCATTAACGAGCGAAAGGGAAAAGAAAATTGCAAAATAGAGGATCAAGGCTCGCGATCCGCCCAGAAAGGGGGGAAAAAAGAGAGGGGAAAGTTTCAGAGAGAATCTTCTTCCAATTCTCGATTATGGGACGGGCGCAGGAAGTGGAAGACTGGGGGGGGGCTTACTGTCGGAGAATACATTTACATCTTATTCTCTTGAGATTATGAGTCTGGGAGGGGGTCTGTCTTTCCCTCCCTACTAGGGGGGATCTCGAAAGCTTTTAGGAACGGGAAGTAGTAGGACCGGTCCTCACATCAAAAGGCAATTTGATCGTCAGGGGGAGGAACGCTGAAAGGGCTGGAAGATAGCTTAATAACCTTCTCTAGTCTGATAGGAAGCAAGGGGGGAAGGGGCAGAAACCACATGTTCCTCCATCGCTGAGGGAAACGGAAGGAGGGGGAAAAAAGAAATGAATGACTTCTTATATCTAAGAGCCATAGGAATAGACAAAATTATCAGTCGTCTGTGTCCTCAAGAAATCAAACATGAAGATCAACAAGGGGGAGGGAAACCCAATGGATTTTTTAAGGGCATAACCAAGATAACTAAGGGGTCCTGCTCGGGGAGGCGTCGGAAGAAAAAAAAAGTCGGGCGAAAAAGAAATATGCGCAGAGCGGACAGGGTAATCAAAAAAGAAATAAAAATGATCACGAGATTCTCGAATTAATGACCTAGGAAGAGAAATGAAAGGGGGACAGAAATCCCTAGGAATCCTTTCTTCAGGCTTTTTGAGAAGAAAGCCAAAGAGATTAGGGAACACGGGGGGGACAGCCGCCGTGTATAAGAGCGCGTTCGCCATGGACATCATAAGCGGCAAGAAGAAAGGGATGGGGAAAAGTATCAGACGGTTCCGCTCATGGACAAGGGGCAGAAGGGGAAGTGACAATTTAAAAAAGAAGAGGCTAAGACGGCCCTCAAATGTGCCATCATTCCATGGGAAAAAAGAAATTCGAGAGGAGAAAACCGGTTCCTCCCTCAGGGGGGAAATGCACCCGCCGAGGGGAAGAGATGACTAGGAAATGGTATATCACCGTACGTGCAACCGGACCCCTGATGAGTTGGCTCGTAAAAAAATATAGAGTGGAGATAGCAAAGGAAAAATGTCTCTTCTCCTAAAGCAGGCTACCTGATGAGCATCTCGCAAAAGAGAAAGGAAAGAGGGAGAAGGTTTTCAGGAGACGCAGGATGAGCAGCTTTCAAGTTCTTCGATTTAGCTATAAGAAAAAAGAAATTGGAAAGAAAGAAAGGGTGAGGGATTCCTTACTTTTTAGAGGTCTCCAGTCCTAAGCTCGTCAAAAAACAAAAAAACGAGTTAGAGACATGGGAAAGGCAGTGAAGCGGAGAACTCTAATGGCTATGGAGAGGAGACCAATGCAGGAAAGAAGGTGCTCGGGGGAAGCCGCGCCGAACCATGATGAACCTGAGTGTGGCTGAGTTACCTAAAGTGGAATCGCGACCCCGATATAGTTCAAAAGACCGCCGAACTCAAGCGAGTCACTTGCGTCCGATGATGAGATGCGGCAGGAGCGCTAGAGAAGGCTGGAGGGGGAGGGTTGGATCCCAGAATCTTCTTTTCTTGGACTTCTAAAAAAGGAAAACATTCAAGAGGGAAGGGGTGAAGGCCAGACATGAATAGGAAAGGGGATCGGCGCCCATTAAGAGCTTCTAGGAGCTAGGGAAAACGTCCCGCCTCTATCACTAGGTTTCTCGCAGCCGAAGTTTTGAGGCTCAAATAACCAATAAGATAGAGAAAAACATTAGCGGTGGACCATTTGCCACTGCCGACAAGAAGGCGGGGATATACGGGGGCGGATTTTTGGGATTTTTCTTTAATGAAAAACCCAGAAAATTGCTCAGGGAGGTTTTCGGAGAGATATCAATAAAAAGCTTTAGCGGTGAAAAAGAGAGTGACTAACGACTATGTATTTTATAGTTTTTCGAAATTCCGGGCGGACCTGGGGGGGGGGGACCGGGCCACACGTCGATCTAAACAAAGCAGCTGAAGCTCAGAAAAGACGTCCTCGTAGAATAATGGATTGGGGGAATATCAGCCATCGGCCTCCTAAGGGGTAATAAACGGGAAAGTACGGGAAACACTTCCTCGTGGGAACGGGTGAAGAACTAGAAGTTACTCCAACAGATATAACCTAAACTAGGATTTAAAGCGTAAAGCAGCCAAACCGTACAAAAGAGGTCCGGGCAGCGCGCGACCGGGATTGACGGGACTTGGGTCTCGGAAAGAGGCGCTTACGTAACCCCGCACCTTCTCATAAGGAAAACACGTGGGGCGGGGATATCGTCTCACTAGGGTGCATCTCTAAGCACAGCTGTCAGGGTCAGGTGCGGTCCTAGGGGGAAAATGGAAGGATCTAGCAAAGGGAGGAGTGATGATAGCCTATGCCCTCGTCAAGATCCCTGGATCAGGAAAACGGACAATTTCAATTCTTCTCTGAAGAGGTCAAGGGGTGGTCAAGGTACTGAAACAGCATGTTGATAGGGAGCTCGAAAGGGAATCTGCAAGCGACTGATTCCATATTTTTATTTCCCCAGCAGAAGGGGTAGGGAAAGCGGGTGGAGAGCAAAAAGTCAAGGGTATCGCGTCCGTCTTGAAGGGAAGTATGGGGGAGAATCAAGGAGACCCCCTTTTATACGACGAGAAAAGAAGTGGGAGGAAAGCCGAAAGGGGGGGAGACAATTACTTTGCCATCTATCCTGCCCCGCGCCGCCGACCTTCCAGAGAGGAAAGGGTGCAACGAGAAACGGAGGAACAAGTTCTAGACGAGATGCGGTTCAGGGAGGAAGAACGAAACAACGATAAATAAACGACCAATATTGAAAAAAGTAATGGGGCGCGAAGCTGAAATCACAAAAACCACGCATAAAGTGTAGCTCCGCCGCCGTTTAGAGGAGAATCAAAGACGAAGCGGGTCCGAAGCTATCAAGGGGAAAGCGGGATAATTGATTCTCACTGGGGGAAAGGGGGGGAGGCGATGGACACCGCCCATAGGCCCATTGTAAAAATAGAAAAAAAAAAACATGGTTCCCTAGCTTCTCTCTCAAAAAAAAGTGAGGGAAAGAGCAAGCGGAGACTGACGGCCGGCCGGCTATCTATACCATAAAAGTCCTCAAAAAGCCGGAAAAGGAAAAGACTAGAAGGGTCTCAGGGTTTCTACACGGAGAAGCGATTTCGATGATAATCGCTAGAAAGGGGAGAAGTTGTGTCTGGGCTGTATCACTGTTCTTTGTAAAGGAGAAAGAAGGGGAAGACGGAGGGAAACACAATTGGAAGTTAAAGGGGTCGTTCTCGGGTCTCGTCTTTGAGAGTGAGAGGAAGCATCTAAAGAACCCTCGTCAACGCGGCGATCTGCTTCTGGCACTTCATGCACGGCGAGGAAAGGCACCAGGACACAAATTGTCGAACACAACGACGTGAATCTAGGAGGGGAGTCAAATGGAACACTTGAGCGGAGCTAAAAAAGGGAAGGGATTGAAAGATAATATGTTGACGCGGCCTGCGTACCTACAAGTCTTCCTCAAAACTCGAAGAAGAATCACCATAGTGAGGGAGCCGAAAGCAGGAATTGGGGGGTGGTCGCTTACTAAAGATGGGAGAATAACCTACCGCCTCGCGGAGGGAAACGCGAACCTCCCCCCCCCAGATTTTCTCAGAAGGAGCGCAAAGATGAGAGAAGACGGATAAAGTTCTTCTCCAAGGGAAGAGTGATAGAAAGGGGCCGTATCCTAAACCTCTTTCAGCCCGGACTGGAAAGCACAGAACTCTCCCCTGGAGGGGAGAGCGGAGAGGGAGACGGCACGAGGATGCCAGCCCGACCTGTTTCAATAAGAGGGAAAAGGAGGTCGAGATCGGCGCTACATTCTCGATGCGGTAGCGAGATAAAAGAAGTGACAGGGGAGGCTTCAGGGGGGGGAATAAAGGTAGTGTTATCGTGCGATCTGTATAAGGAGTCAAGGAATTGAGGGACGCCCGAGGAAATTTTTACGCCGCTACCCATTAAAGCGGTATAATATAAAGAGAGGTCGGCCGATGGGGATCTTCGAAAATCTATCAAATTCAGAGGAGGGGGGCGAGGCATTTCGCTGTCTAGAGGGGTACTAACTCAAAGGGTCATGGGAAGAAGTGTCAACTCCACAGGGTTCTGAGGAAAAAAGAAATAAGGAGGCACGAAATGTCTCGACGCGGGATTCTAAAGTAGAAGTCAGGCGGGGGGAAGTGAGGGTAGGCAGGGGGTTCCTCATGAACGCAAAAAGCTTCAAAGAAAAGGAGAAAATCGAAAAAAGAACGTGAGTCCTTTCAAAAGACCAACGAGATTTTACGGAGGGACCAAAGGACGGCCGGCAACAGACTCAACATCTTCTAAAGAGGGATGAAGACAAAAAGAAAGAAGGGGACAGAAAAGAATAAATAAATCCGAGAAGATAAGGAACTCTACAGCCGCTACGAGGAAAGGACCCAGAGTTGAGGGGAGAGCAAACGCATCATCCTATGCTGTATACAGAGGGGGGGAAACTACAAGTATTTGGAGAACGCAGACCTCCGGGATCGAGCGCCGGGGACAAATTGTGTCTCAAGGAGCGGCGAGGCGACGAGAGGGGGGGCTGGGAGTATCTCGTTCAGCATAGCTTACATTCAAAGGAGGGGCATGGGAAGAATACGAGGCGGCGGCAACCGATAGTGTGCAATTCATTTATCATAACTACGAAGAAGGAGAAAAAAAGGGGGGTCCACAGGAGGATAAAATCAGGAAATGGGGGGACTCTCTTTAGAGGCTTTTAAGATGGGATTTAAATTCAAACGAAGTTCGGAGGGAACCCAATTCTAGTCGGGCTGTCTCTTAATAGAGGCTGGGTTAAGGAAAAGGAAAACTCGAAGACTTAAAAAGAACCCGGAGGTAGGTTGTAAAAGATATCTCTATCGTCGCGCCAGCGATGGCAGAGAAAAGGGGGAGAGAGCGGGATCGAACAGACTCGACTTTGGGTCAAAGCCACTCCTAAAAGGGGAGGGGGTAAGGGGGGATCTTAAGTAGTACCATCTCTTAAGGGCTTGAGTTTAATCCCTAACTGAGGTCGCCTCAGTGTAGGGAGAGGGCGAGTGCGCTGATCCCTTCCTGCGGAAAAAAACTTCTAGTATCCATCTTCGCCGCCGGTACGAGTTTGGGAGGCAAATAGACGGCTTTTAAGCTACTGAACTCTACACCGAGAGAGAAGTGAAAAATCCAGAGACCGAAAAGTGGCTGGAGAGTAATTCACGAGGAAAATCTACTGACACTCGGCGTAGGTTTCGGGAAGAAGAATATTCTTGGCGTCTGCTCACACTAAAAAGAATTTCCGAAGGACTTCCTCGAGGATGGGCGGGGGAAGGAAAAATGGAGAAGAACATAATTCGAGCTTAAGTCTGAGTCCGAATGATGACTAGTGAGGACTCAGGCGTAAGGACTTCGCGCGCCGCCGGAATCTGTTGACGGATTGTTACCGAAGTAGACAGGAACTCACACCTTCAGAGGGTGGTGTTGCCCGAACGCGCACGCGGTTATGGCGACAAAAGAGGTGAAGGGGGGAAGAGGTTGCGGGCTGTCACCCATAAAAGAACTCCCGAATGAAGGGCTCTTGGGGAAACCGGGGGGACTGGATCTTTGCCTGGCGATAAGCGCGTGCGAAAGATGGAGTGGACTTCAAGGGGCTTTCCCATCCTTTGAAAAACGGAGAAAAAGATTCCTTAAAAGCGGAGGAAACTCCATCACACTAAAAACTCCTTATCCGGCGCTATGTCGAGGGGTAGATCCAATGGAACCAGACGATATTACCTGGGAGGACGAAACGTGGGCGCGAAGGAAAGCCGAGGGGAGGGGCACGGGACAGAAAGTGATCAAAGGAGAATAGGCGAAAAAAAGGAGAGAAAGATTTCCAATGGCTTTCTCATGGGAAACGTAAAAGAAACGAAATAGATAAATTTCCTCTCCGCTGCGATTCACTGAACGAGAACCGGAAGAGGGGAGAACAAGGGTAGGTCTTCATGCGAAGAAGATATGTCATAGAGCAAATGTTGCCATTTTGGAACGGTTGCGTGCCTCGGAATAACGTGGCTATGTAAAGGGGATGATGGAATCGAACCGATTCACCTCCTAGAGAAGGAGCCCAGGATCCACCATTTGCGACCATTTCAATAGTGAACTTGGAAAGGGTTTGTGTAACTCTGAGGAAGGGATGAGGAAATTTGAAGTCTCCAGTTCCTAGCCGCACTAGATAATCCTTAAAGAGGGGTTGTAAAAACCAAGCTAGCGGGGGAGGTCTGAGCTGAGGTTGCTCACCCTGTCAAGAAAGGATGGCATCGTAGAGGGAGAGACTGTTCTTGCGATCAAAGAATTGGAGCTGTTCGGGGGGGAAGATCTAGAAGACGTCGTTTTGCGACAATGGGCCGCATTCGCTCGTCGGAACACGGTTGGAAAATCGATCTTCCCCCGTGTGCGCAGGCGGAGGGAAGTGGCAGTATCATTTACGTTTAAAGGGGGGCGAGAAGGGCTCAGGGGTCTATAGCGGTGAATAAGGAACCGCAGAGAGGGCAGACTATACCGATAATCTAACTTCATATTATTAGAAAAAGGGCAGATTTAAAACACCGAGAACCCTCAGAAGAAAAGAAAAGGAACTGCGGCACACTATTACTAGATCATCAAGAACGTGTGGGCTGAAATCTAGCCGGAGACGAGTGCACGAGATGAAGCAGAGACGGCTATTCCACTCCAGTACGGAAGGGGGGGAAATATCGAAGAAAATCCGGAATACCATGAAGGAAGAGCTCTCACAAACAACGTAGTTTCGTAAAAGAGAGTCGTGCGGATTGAAAGTGGGTCCTTCTGAGGGTGATCCGTACCGGGAGGTGAAAAAGGTTCCTTGCACTCTCGGCACGATGGCGAGGACGAGTAGATCTCGCTTCCTGCTCAGAGGGCCGGATCCAAGGACTTTGAGCTTCTTAATTGACTGCCTCTAAAGTAAGGGGGGAAGGGAAATTAAAAAGGCGTTTCAAGGAATATTCAGGAATGGCTAGAGAACCTAAAATAGGGGGGGGGGTGGGGGAAGTATCTAGGGAGTAACGGTGGGGGACGAAGTAAGCCAAACTGTAACGAGACGGTGCAAGACCTCGTACGAAGCTGAAGGAAGGAACAGGACGCTTTGAAAAGGTATTGCATTCGAAAAGTCAGGGATCAAACAGTTCTGGACAGACGACACCGATCTAACGGTTCGAAAGGGGGAAAAAGACAATGCTCGATCGTTCCCGGAAGCTCGGGAGGGCAATTATACCTGTTTTGCTGACCGAAACGAAAGCAAGCACTATTAATTCACAATATGGGGGGGGGGAGCGGGAGGCTCGGCAGGGGGGGGGGGAGATTACGAAAAGAAAAGAACGACTGCCTGAACTCTAAAGATCCGCAAAAGATTCCGACAAAAAAGCGCAATTTATTGGACGGTTTACGCACAGAAGTGAGGGAATCTATCTGTATTGAGGGGGGTAACAAGGAATCCTCTTAAAAGAGCTCTCAGACGGAGAAAGGGAGGGAACCAGACACTGATACCTGGGGGGGCAGCAAGAGGAGATCGCCGCTCCAGATTCTAAGACGACGGAACAGGGGACAGGGGCAAGTCTGGGCTTTCTGAAAAAAGTCAAAGGCAGTCGACATTCTCGGGGGGGAGGTCGCAGATGCGTGAAAGTGTGGAGAAAGCCATGGCAAGTATTCTCGTTGACGATCGGAAGAAGAGGGGGAAAACAAAAGACTTCTTACAAGGTCCGCCCGACGGGTTGGAGCCCGCGACGGGGGAGGGAGGGAGATGAGAAAGAAGGACAAGGATTTCCTTATCTGAGCACCAGAGGGGGGGGATGAGCGAGAAGGAGGAAGCCTGAGAGCTTTTCTATTAGACGCGAAGCATCCCTCCAGCTGCTCGCCAGACATGGGGGAAAACAAGTAAAAAGACATAATTCGTCTTCACGCATCTCTCGGGGGGAAGAGAAAAAACAAAAGGGAAGAAAACCAAGATCATCGGCCCATGGGGCGGACGGCTGGTGCTCAAGGACGAAGATGAAAACAAATCGCTCAACGTTCTTTCGAACGACACCTCTTGGGGGAGACCTTGCAAAAAAAAAGGGAAGATGGGTTCAAGCGCTTGGGAGCGGCGGCATAGAACTAACAGCGTACAAATGCTCTAGTCCTTCCTGTGGAGGGGAGAGGGGGGGCTCAATCACGGCAGCTCTACGAAGGAAAAGAAGATTACAGAATATCATAGTAGATTTCTGCCCTCTCAACGCATCATCCAAGGAGGGCAGCAGTCGGGGAATAGGAACAGTAATATTCTGGGAGGAAAAACCTACAGCGAAAGGGCAGGGAAGAAAAAAAAAGCAAGTGACCAGAAAAGGGCGCCTTGCGAGCCGACCGGCTCTGGAAAAGTATCTGGGGGTAGATCCAGGGAAAAAGCTGGAGGAGTAAAGAATGGAACTAGCTCATCCTTATTCTGGGAGCTAATCGAAAGAAGAAGGAAAAAGGGAAATTGGAATCAATCAGCACAAACCCTTCGAGGCTCAAAGCTGACGACCGTCGCACCATCAAGGGTTGGGATGGAGAAAGACCCGACGCATTTCGAGTCTGGGGAAAGATTTATCCAATAATTCAAGAGGGCCAAAACAGAAAAGGGGGAGTGACGAGGAAACAAATGAGTTTCTATCTCCGTCATCGCATAAATTTTAAATCGAGGCTCAGCCGGGGATATGAAAGCGGAAAAAAAGAGTAGTAGGAAAGAGAATTATCATGTCTCGCAGATGATCATCGAGGGAGGGAAACGGGCAGCGAGAAAATCTCTAACTGGGTTCCACGCGCACGACCTCCCGGGCGGTTTTGGGAAGGCGGACTTAGTGGATAAAAGCTGGATAAAAAAAGAATAGGGGGGCTTTCAACGAGGCCGGGGAAACCGTAGTTTCTACAAACAAAACTTAAGGCCGGGAAGAGCAGAAGGAGAGGCGCTGCTCGTCAGGACGGAAAGGACTTAGGGGGCGAGGAAGACATCAGGATTAGGACGGAGGGGAGTATGGAGAAGCCGGGGGCTAAAAGTACCCCTAGATCATGAACCAGCACCGCCGGGTCGATCTCCGCAAGGAAAGGAGGACAGAGAGAGGAGACGTAGACTGCTTCTCGGGAATTACTCAAAGAAGAGGAAGAGTTCTGAAAAGAGGGTGCCAGTCAACTTAGAGCTTATTGCGTTTGAGCGAGGACGACAATTCGAGAAAATTGAAGGAGAAGTCCTGAGGGGACAGCCGGAGAGCATTAACGCGGATTGGATCAAGAGGGATTGGAAGTAAGGGAGCTCCTGAAACTATTCTGGTGTGCCGAGAAATTTGTGCGCCTATCGAAAGAGAGCTGGCTGCGAAAAAAATTGTAAGGGTCGAAACATCTGTGATTGGGGAGGGTCCTCGACGGTGAGCGATTTTTTGTTTGATTCACTGAGGGACAAGACCCAGCATGGGAGCGCTGAGACGCTGTTTCTCAAGGGGGGGAGAGGATAAGGAAGGGCGGGTTGGAAGTCCGCGTAGGAGTGACGCCACGAGAAAAGGGTGAGGTGACCATGCACGGCTCGGGCAGAGCACGAGACCAGGCCAGTGAGAGCTCAAAAAGGGAGCAACACTTCCTTTCCTCGTTCCAATTTGCTCTTGGGAAGGAAGATAAGAAGAAGGAGAATGAAGTCCGGAATCTACCATCTTTAACACGCGGTCGCGCAACCGACGTCAGTTCTGGTGAAGACTAATGATCTCTCCTTAGACCAGCAGAAGATAACTATAAAAACTTCCATGTCGGCTAGGCAGAACCGTAAGTGAGGAGGCATAGGGAGCTAACCTCATCTATAATGGCGAGGAAGGAGGAGGATCCGGAACCTTCAACATCTAAAACAACAGCACGGGAGGGAATGGCGATCCTAAGAGGAGCAGCCGCTTCTTGAATATTGGATATTGGCTGGGTCGCGAGTGAAGGACGTAGGGAGGGAAGGATTAGCGTGAACTATTCACGAGGAATATCACGATGAAGGGAGCCAGACCCACCGGGGTTTCAAATTTCCATGCGCGGGGGATACTTCTATGGTTGGGGAAGATGGAGGGAAAAAGTTCGGCAGAACAGCTTTTGATATGGCGGCGATAGCCGGACACGCCTTATTGACCTGAATAAACAGATTTGATGGACCACGGGGAGAGAGGTGAACGGTTCCATCGTTTTGGAATGTCTCAGCCACAAGGTCAAAAGTTGATCAGTGGCTCTGAAAGGAAGGGGAAATGTGATCCTATCAACAGTCATGAGGAAAGGGACCCTTTAAAAGAAAAGGCGAAAATTGGGGGAGGTACAAGGAAGCAAACGCCCCCCCAAAAAATTGTACAGGGTCGGAGGCGGAGTGTCCAGAGGTGATTCCTCACCGGGACCGTGCAGGTCCTTCCAGACACGCTTTTTCACTAGTTCTCAACGGCGAGGTTTCCAGTCGAGATGCTTTCTCGTCCGAAAGCACGAAAGAAGGAGAGACCGACAGAGAGGTAAAAGTTCTTTTGGGGAGATTCGCGATCAATATAGGAAGGAATAAAGAACGCGCGAGAGCCCTCCCATAAAATGGGCGGCGCCAGAGGAAGATAAGGGGGTCAGACACTCTTCGGAGGGTCTAAACAGGGTAAGACGAGGGATGTGAGTCTCAAAGAGGGAGGCATCGGGGGGAAAGGCGATAGAAAAAAGAAAAAAATGAAAAAGAGGGATTTTATAGTAAAGCGACCGACCGAGGAAAACGGGATACCCGCCCGCT
>Ga0179593_1443143_pt1 | contig 20280 bp, 30 predicted proteins | sample CZODoug2_1_08_16_FD_185931 | JGI IMG/M metagenome (GOLD analysis project Ga0179593, IMG submission 185931) | Vadose zone soil fungal communities from Angelo Coast Range Reserve, California, USA - CZODoug2_1_08_16fungal (PacBio error correction) | ecosystem: Environmental > Terrestrial > Soil >...
CGCTTGGGACCGAAGGTGGGCCCGACGTGGGAATTCAGCCAAAAAAGAAAATTAGGGCAAAAATCTTCCGGTATCCGGACCCAAAAAAGAAAAAGCATGGGTTGGGAAGCTGTAGGCAGGACTCCCGAATATACTCTTTCCAGGGTCGTAAGAAAAAACCCAGGAAGGGAAGGAACGTACGACCTGGCGAATGAATCTTCTGGACGGGCCAAACAAGATAAAAGGTAAAAAAACGATCAGCACGGCGAAAAAAGGGGGTGCGAACCTCAAGAAGATGGGGGAAGGGGGTCCCGGGAACAATGGAAAAGGGGGCAAACTCGCGAATCAGGTAGGGAAAAGACTGAACGGGTACACAAGGCCAAGAAGAAAAAAAAGGGTCACAAACTCAAGAACCAGGAACCACCGATGGGGGGAAAGGCCAAAGCAAGCGGAATGTGAAACCGTGGTCAGGGTTAATGTGAGCGGGGAACGAAAAAAAAAAAAAAAGGGAAAGGAGGAATGCTAGAGCTTTCACATCCAGGAAACTCCAGAGAAAAAAAAGGCCCCCGAAACTAAGACCTTGGGGGGAATCTAGAAACTGGCCGAATGACTGAGAAGTTCACTGTCGTATGGAAAGACTCAGAAAAGACCGCTAAGAAAAAGAAACAAGGTCGGGGAACGGAAATTCAGGCACAGATCTTCGATGTACTCAAAAGCTTGTATGGAGGACCTGTACGTAGAGGGGGGGAAAAACGCATGGAATGCCAAAAAGGTCAACATCCATTTCAGGAACTCAAATATAGAAAAATCGACACGCCTAAAAAGGACGGCGGAGAGGGCACCCAGAGGGAAGGGGGGAAAACCAAGGAGAAGAAGCGGTCCGGGGCAGGAGGGAAACGTGGGGGAGCTGGCAAAAGGCGAGCGAAAGAGAATCGTGCAACCCGGGTCACGGCCACTAAAAAAAAAAAAACAAATCCGAAACTGGTTGACCAGCGCTGCTCCATGGAATTCCGTTTCGCAAAGTCGGGGGGGGCAGGGAAAAAAGGGGAGAAAGCTGGGCAACCGAGTGTCGGGGAACCTACATGCAGGGTCGACTGACAAGAACTCACGGTAAAAACCACATACGTGGGGGGGAAAAGACGGAGGCCTAGGACACAACTGAGCTGTGATAACGCGCAGATCGTGGGGGTGGGGATACTCGCGTGAAAGCAACATAGAAAAAGTCTGGGACGGGAAAGGTCGGAGAGGACAAAACCGTGACTTCTGGGTCCAACTAAACAGAGGTTGAGGGTCAGGGAAGGGGGGGGGGGAGCACCGGACGCTCGATGTCCCCAACCTTAGGGGGATGGAAACTTTACCGAAGTAGACCAAATTGCGGAAGTCACCACGGGTTCCGGCACACCGATCAAGAAAACGAAAGGAATATCACGAGAATTGGAGGGATAACGGGAATCAAATCGGAAGGTTGTCAGGGGCCGAAGGTCCGCAGGGCAAGCATGCCGCTCTGGAGTAATTAAAAACCGGGGGAAAGACGGCATAGCCCCAGGACCCCCAAAAAGGCATTCGTACACTGCGGGGCCAATGTCTGAAAACCTCCCAGTGTACTAATGTAGGGTCGGATTCAGGAAGGGAAAATACAAGATATTCAAAAACCTTGGTACGCCTCCCAAAAAAAAAAAACAAAAAAGGAATCACAGGGGGGGGACCAGTACAAAGGTCCAGAAGGAAGCCAATGACACAGGAGGAAACAAATGTGGAACAGAAAAAAACTGTTGTCCCAGCTCTCATTCTCAAGAGATCGAAAAAACCCAAAGGGGCTATCACGAACTACGAGTCTGCAGGGGCGTCAAACCTTGGGGGAGGGGAAAGGACCGGACAAGAACAACTAAGTCGAGAATATGGAGGACGCCGTGGGGGCAAATAGGCGAAACGAAGGTTAAACCCGTCGTTTGCTAAGAGACGCGTTAGTGAACTCAAAATGGTAATTAAACGGGAAACCGATCACTAAGCAAAACAGAAGCTCGCCCAGAAAAACACACCTGAGACGTCCTGTCTATAACCCCCTGTCACAGTGGAAATAGTCCACCCGGAAATTTAGAAGGGTGAAAAAGGATTGTTAAGTAAAAAAAGAATACAGGGGGTATTAAGGCATCGATCCGAGGTCTAAAGTCCAAACATTAAATGGCTGACGACCAGAGACTTCGGGGGAAAGGTGGGACTCTATGAGGAAAGAAAAAGCAACTGGGGGGGTGGGTCAGTGGGACCACACTAAACATCATGTCAAGGAGGTAAATGAAAACTCACCGAACCCCGAATTCACTCCCCTATCAAAAAAGGTAATAAAAGACGGTGCTGGGATAAGAATCCGGGAGGAAATTCGTTCTGAAGTTTGTTGGGGTTAGAAAAGAAGTGTCACAGAAACAATCCATAATCAAGTGAAAAAGGGTGGGTTCAGGAAACGGAAAAGCCCACACAATAAATCAATAAAAGACTGCAAAAAGGGAACATAATCTCAAGCGGGGGAAAAACCAACGGACCCTCGAGCGGGAAAAAAATCGTAAGTGGCTGTAAATGTGGAACCAAATACTACTGCAGACGGAGAGGGGGGAAAGCCGTGACTGGGGGAGAAATTAATGTAAATCGACAAAAAGTTCAAAAAAGAAGACAAAAGACACTGAGGGTGGGGACAAAACAGGACGTCGTTGGTCGCAGGTAGGCCGTGATGGATGAGAGAGAATTCCCGGGGGGGGGTACCCGAAAACAGAACGCACCGAGGGTTAATGTAAAGGGAAAGTTTGGCAGGGGGCAACATTTGAAAACGGGGTCTAGAAAAAATCCGCGGGGGAGGCAGGGATGTAATATCAAAAAGGGGGATATGATAAAAGGAAAAACTACACTGGCATGATAGGGCAATGGGCAGTTTTGTTGGGAAAAGTGGGGGATGCGTGCACATAAGGACACCGACGAAGGGGGAAACGAGGAGACCAGGGGGAAAAGGTGTCTGTGGAAATATCGGGAAAAGAAAGAGGTGGGAAACAATCGGTGAAGGATTGCCGAGGCAGAAAGTGGAAAGTCGATAGTGGCATGGAGGTTCAGGTGAATAAAGGGAGGGGGGAGGGTGGTCGGAGGGTGGACTCGCAAAAACAACGAGGCCTGGGAAAAAAAAAAAAAGGCGTTTGGTTTAAGAAAGAAGGCACATGTCAAAGATCTTCAGAACAACAAACTGAGGGAAGAGAAAGGGAGGAAAGGGGAAGGATGATGAGTAAAAAAGTAGGGTGGGGGGCCCGAGCCCGTCAACCACATTCCGACACACGAAACCAAGAATAGGACCCCTAAAAAATAGCCCGAGATGAAGGAAAAGGAGGAAGGGAAAGAACCTACTTATTCAAAAAACGATTTGGGCAAAAACAACCACAGTGCCCCGATAGGGACACACCGAAAGAGGTCGCAGAGGGGGTTGGATTCGTCGGTGGGAAGAGAGAAAAACGCAAAAGTCTAGCAAAGGGGAAAAAAAAAACAAAAACCGAGGCAGGTGTGACACGAATTCCTATTCCAACCGATGGACTTACAGGTCAACGGAAGAGAAGGGTACCGCGAACGTGGGGACGAGTACATAGATGGGCAAGGGAAGCAGGAAACAAAACGGGTTTCCCGACAAAAGGACAATAAAAGGGGCGGTGGAAAAATAGGAACAAACGGAAAAAAAGGACCGAGGCAGTATCCATCAAGGAGAAACGTTCAAAGAGAACGTGCTGAACACAAGGAACGTGATTGGAGGGGGAAAGAAAAAAAGGTGGGGGCTAGGGAACTTAAAGGGGTAAGGTGGGGTCAAGCAGGATAAGAACAGATTCCGTCGGCGAGGTATCCAATGGTGGTCCACAATCCTGGATAAGGCCAGAAAAAGGGAGAAGAGTGATTTTTGGAGGCGAAAAAGAAGGGGACAAAGAGGGGGGGATCGGTACGGGGGGGGGTGATTCATGCAGGCATGTTGGTGGGGGACCGAACCAATGCTCACACCAAAAGCCCAAGTTGGAGCGGGGTTGGAATAATCATCAAGAATAAGTCCTACCCAATATTCCACAAATAACTGGAAAAAGACCAAGGAGCGGGGTCAAAAGACGGCCATCCGGGTAAAAGGCAAAAACGATTAAGACCACGGCAGAGGCAAAGACTGGGCGGCCCCAAAAACTCAAAAAAGACGTCGCTTGGAAAGTAGTTACTCCAACTCGCGTTAACTATGACTGGCGTGAATGTGGCACCCTGAGGGGGGAGAACTAGGATACACAAGGAGGACCCAGAGCACATCCAACCCCGACGATCGCGAAGCTGCCCATCTTTGTAACTTGTTGGGGAAGGAAGGGCTCGGGACTCCTATGAAGAGAAACAATCAAGAACGGAAGAAACCTTGGTAGGCAGTACGGTTTTCAAAAAAAAAGATCTAAACCCTTGACAAGGGGGTGGTGAAGAAAAAACTAATAATTTGCTGGAGGAAATTGGGGAAAAAATAGAACAAGGGCTCGGAAACGGTAAGACTACAAAGAGAAAGGACGCTGTTGGGTCCGAGGCGGAACACACTGTTGACGTCCCCAAAGACGAAAGATAAATAAACGCTTCAAAAAAAAACCGAGCCCGGAGACACGGAAGGGGAAACGGACCCGGGTTGTCCGTACTTCCACATAACCAAGCCAAAACGAAGGACGGAAGCCATACGAGAAAAAGAAAACCATGGGAGAAAAAAAAAAAGGCTTCCGAAGAGCGAACCGTTGCACCAGTTGAAGACCACCGGGGAGGATAAAAGATGAATACCCATGGGACAAATTTCAGGGTGAGTACCATCGGCAGAGTAAGCAGAGTCAAATCATGACCTCGGGTTTTTTTTGATTCGGCCCACACGATCGCACAGAAAAAGTTGGTGACAAAACCAAGACGAGCTGGTTCAGAGACACCTTGGATGGGAGGGGGGTTTCATGGGGGGGGGGGCACCAAACGCATATACGAGCAAGAAGCCCGTCAAACAAAAACAATTTAAGAGGAAATGGACAAAAAAGGTTCCGGGCCGATTGCGTCAAGTGAAGAGGGTTCACCCTAAGAAGCTCAGGGAAGGGATGAAGGCCACAGGGTGGGGGATCGATTGTGTCAACTAGGGTGGCCGAAAGGGTTGGGTGTCACTCAAATGCTACCTCGTGAAAGGACTTTCTTTCCGGGAGCATACGGGGAGCGGCGTCGGCACCAAAGGGGACCAAAGAAAAGCTAACTCTCGGGGAGGGGTCACACAGCAGAAAAGGTCACGACGACCGGGGCAAGGGCCAACGTCATGCAAAGACGCCCGCGAGTCTTTAAATATATGAGGGCTAAGTTCGAAACTAAAGAATTCAGTGAGGGAGGGAGGAAGGTGGTCCGGAGGACCAAAAAAGGATGGGGGAACAAAAAGAGGGGGATGGAACGGAGACTGCCCGGCCAGACCTCTGGAGGGAGAAATAAAAAACAAACACCCAAGAAGCGTGGAAAAAGCCATGGAATCAAAGACCAGACGATGGAACACGGGTTTTCGGATGGTGACTAGGGGGACAGACCAAAGGGAAGTGAAGTTAACGTAGAGCTGGTCAGCGGGAATCTCGGAAAACGACCGACCGGAAAAAAGGACCCCCACCGCTAAGCTTGGGGCCGACCGAGAAACCCAGACGAGAAGTGGCACGGCCAGAGCGTGATGAAGGCTGCAGAAAATGTCAAAGACCGGGGGGGGCTGAATGGGAAAAAGGAGGAACTGAAATCTCTGGAAGGCAAAGGAGGGTGCGGGAGGACCTTGTACGGAAAGAAAGTGTGTCTAAGGGGATTCATCCGCAGTGCCAAGAACAGCGGAATATCGAGAAAAAACGGTAAAAAGCATCTATCTAATTTAACTGAAGAGGGGTATCTGGGGGGAGGTAACTGGACAAAAAAAAAAGGAGAGAGAGAAAGGGTCGCGGACGGAACCACCAGGATAGCTCCTCCGATCCTATCACTGGAATTAAAGGGCGCCCAGAGCCACATCCCGACGGGGTTACAAAAAAAAATGCATGGGGAAAACCTGAGGGCACGCAACAGAGGGGGGGGCCTGGTCTGCACTACCGCAAGGGTCGTTCCTGATGGTGCACGTCAGAAAACACAAGAAGGACCCCCTCGCAGGTGACAAAACCAGAAGGGTACCTCGGCAAAAGGCCCTACGCCAAAATCCTGAGCGGGGGGTCGAAAAAAGAAAAGGGATTTGGGGTAAGGATAATCGCGGACCGCCTAAACCGACGGGGCTATAGACAAAGTTGTCAACGTGAAAAAAGATGCTGGGCGGAAACGAAAAAAGAGTGGGAGGGGAGTATCCGACGCTGAAAAAAACCGGCAAACGAGAGTGTGCCGGACGTTGAAATGAAAAAAAAAACAGGGGGAGGGGAAGTAAAACCCGGTCGTCCACTGGCGCAATAACGGGCAAGAGAAAATAGCAAAACGAGAGTGGGGAGGACCATGTCCCCCAGGGACTCAATCGACGGAAAGGGTCGTCAAAGGAAGAAAAAAAAAGGGAACATTGGCGAAAAAAAGGCATTCCTCTCTAGTAGAGGCCAGGTGCCCAAGAGCGGAAAAAGGCCACATCGACGAGAGGGGAAGGCTACTGGTCAAAGAGGAAAAAGCAAAAAAACCTCATCAATATGATGAAAGAGAAGGGAACAAAAGATCTTGGAAGTGGGCCTCGACCGCCTGCAAGATGGGAAAGGAATGCCTGAACCAGGTCCATTTCGAAAACAGGCATACTGATAACAGGAAGAGATAAACGTTGTGTGGGATGAAAGGTTAAATAAGTAGAGAAATGCAAAGCCAACGGCCAGGAAAGCAGACATATCTGGGGCTGGACACTAGCTTCTGGGGGAAGTGTGGGGGAAAGTAAAATTCCCAATACAAAAAACGAGGCAATAGGATGGAAAAGCGGTTGAGGGGCATGGGAAAAGTCGTAAGACCGGGAGGGGTGACAGAAACAGAGGGATTCTCAGGTGAGAAGGGAAAAATCTCATATTCCGTCCTACACGAACTCCCATCGCAAGAGGGGGAAAAGGCGGATGAAAGACACCCGTAACAATGTCAAAACGTCGGAAAAGATCAGTGAAAAATCATTTTCGTTATGGGAAAAAACCCTCATCCTAATAAAAGGTCTAAGAGCTACTACCGATCGGAAACGGAAGGGATATTAATGGGAAAAAAGGAGAACAAATCCCACAGGAATTGATGGTGGCCATGGAAGTTACACGATGGCAAGAGGAGAAATGGGGACTCAAAGAAAAAAACTGAGGAAAGCTACACTAGAAGGGTGGGAAGGCTAAAAAGCTAGAAACATCACGCATTCGGAAGTGGTTTGGAGGGATGGGTGCGATCATAAGGCTCAACTTTAGCGTTGGGGTAGAAAAGACATTCTTGGTCGTTGACATGGAAAAAAAGCAAAGGATCAAATTAAAGAGCAACCACCAGATCAAAAAAAACCGGTGTAAAAAGAAAAGATGAAGCCCTACAACCTGGAATATAAAGAAAACCCTAGTACTTAAGAGTGAAAAAGGGGATCAAGGAGCAAAAAGAAGGGAAAAGAGGCTAAGAGTTAGGGGGGAAAGGGGATGCAATGCAGTGGGGGAGGACAAAACCATTTACCAAGCCACAAAAAAAAAAAACATAAAAGAGGGGGATGTTTGTGAAAAAAAAAACTTTTCGGGTGGGCCAAATCGAAGAGGGCTCCTTGGGACTATATTTCGGGGGGAAGAGGGAAAAAAAAGCCCTCAAAAAAACTGGGAGAAGGACGGAAAAAGTGGGTGGCCGTGAAAGGGGTGCAAATAGGTGTAAAATCAAGCGTCTCCAAGGTTAAGCTCCACAGGGGGCGTGGATATGATCTAACAGAAAAGGGGGAATGCCAACTAGTCAAGGGGGGGAGGGTGGTCGTGGTGTACTCGGAAAGAAAATTACCAGACCGAAGGGAAGAAGGAATAACCCGATGTGAGTTGGGTCAAATATCACGGGCCGCAAATGGGCAACACAATTCAGGGGGGAAAAAGAAAGGAGTTAAGCACGGAAGGTCATATCACGGGCAACATTTGTTTGGAGGGGGGGACGGGGGAAGGGTTTCGGGTTCGGAAGGTGTGGGACTACGAAAAAAAAAAGGCCACAACAGAAATTGGGTTTACGGAATGGGACATAAAGTCCTCAAGGGGACATGAGGAATTTCCACAACAAAAAAAAAAAGGAGGGGGAAAAGAGCAGGAAGAGATGAAGGATGATAATTGATAACAAGGAATTTAACACACCGAGGGAAAAGAAAACCATTAGGACAAAAACGTAGGGGAACGAAATGGTGCCAAGGGATAGGAAGGGCCCCACAAAGGAAGAAGAACCACTACTTCTTGCAAGAAGGTGGCAAAAAAATGAAAAAGGAGGGGGACCCGTAACAAACACCGAACATAGGGAAAGACGGGGAAGGGAGGACAATGGGGTATTAGGGACCGAGAAAAAAAAAACTAAACCCAAGCTATATCACAGGGGCCCACGGGGGCAGGGGGTTGCCCACAGAAACAGAACAGTAGTGTAAACTTACCCCCGGGAGAAAAGGAAAGGGAGAAGGACAGATGGGCGAAAGGCCAAAATTGAAAAAAGCTTAAAAAAATCCAGGGAGGGCGGTGTCGATGGAAACCACTACAAATGCAACTCTCGGAGAAAAGAAGGAAAGTAAACGATCGGGAAAAAAAAAGGTTCGGGGAACACACATGCCCGGGATGGGGAATGGGGGGAAATGTCGATACATTGGCAAAGGGAACCGGGTTCAAAACGGGGAGGAAAGAAAAAGAATCACAGGCGGCGAGGGAATAGTGGTCCAGGGGAAAAAACAGGCAACAACGTTGGAAAAAAAGCAGGGAAACGAAATATTAGAAAAGGTTGGGAGGAAATCATGTGACCAGGGGGGGGGATCGTTGCAGGGGTTGGGAAGATCGGGAGGGGGGGGGACTCGCCAAAAATTCTGCGGCCAAAAGAAATTGGGGGCTGTATGAATCAAAAATGGGGGCAATTAAGTAAAACCCCTTCAAAAAAAAAAACGGTATCAAGGAAATCAGGAAGGAACTCAAGACGGGGATGCCGGAAGGGGCCACCGGCTCTTAGGCGTCAGAAAAGAGGTCGGGGGGTAAGGAACTTCAGAGCGGCCTATGAAAAAACTTCTGGGGGCCAACGGTGGTCCCCATGCAAAACCAAAGAATGCAAAGGAGGAATGGGTTGATGCCTCCCCAGAGAGCAGTCACGACTAAGGAACGACGTGGAAAAAGTCTGTCAACACAAGCTGAACGAAAAATAATTAAAAAGAGGGTGGGATAAACAAACTCCAGACGAAAGGGGGCAGGGGGGAATTGGGCATCGAGGAACGACACAGAACTGGGGGAAAAAAAAGGGGGGGGGTGTAGGCAAAATAAAAAAAAAAGAATCAGAAAAACTTTCGAAATGTTGTCGCTGAGGAAAAATCGGACGGGTGGGGGGGAAGCAGACATTTACAACTTAGAGGTCCATCTGGAAAAAAGAAGGTAAGGTGAGGGGTGAAAAACCGAAAACTCCTATTGGCCCTCAGAAAAAGGGACGGTCAGCAAAACAACCTACATGAGGGAAAGGGACAGGCCGTCTTGGGAAAAAACAGGTACACCGCCAAGAAACTATTTAATGGAACACAGAAAGAGAGGACAAGGGATCTCCCAGGGATGTCAGAGGCTCACGGATAAAAGGAAATGAGGGAAAAAAAATTTGTGAACTCCGACTGGTCCTGGGAAAGGACCCATCCGCCCTTAAAAAAAGAATGGCCATTGATTCATTGATGGCTACAAAGGCCGGAGAGGTAGGGAAACAGCATCGTTCAGTGAGCAAATAATAAACACAGGGGGGAAAAAAGGGTTTGGAAACCACCAATAGGGAAAGAAGACGTCTGGAAAAGGGCTGGGTGGTCAAAAAAGTTTGCCCGTTTCAGGGGACCTGAACTGAGAAGAGAGGACGAGTCCTGGGAGAGAAAGGACCTAAACGAAAAAAAAAAGGGAACCGTCGAGGGAGGGAGTCGGGGAATCCAACGCCTCGTGAAAATAAGAACGGACGTCGTTGGAAACCAACCGATGGGACAACCAACGTTTTTACTTAAAAAAAGCCGGGGGGGGAGATCGGAAAATGTGAAAACCCGGGAAGTCCCTTAACCCTCAAGTTTTAAAAATCGAAGAGTCAGTAATGAAACGACCGAAAAAAACAGCAAGAACGGACCTATTTTCACGTTTGTGCGCAAAACTTAACGTGGTCGGCGAGAACAGTGAAAGACAGCCGTAGCGAGGCAACGGGGGAACAGCGGGGGGGATGAAGAAGGAACAACATAATCTTAGAATGGTCGACAAGAACCTCAAAGAGTTAGGAAGGGGGGGAAGAAGGTACAAAGTATGGGGGGAAAGCTAGGAAAGGGGAAAAAAAATGTTATGAAATGAAAGGGGCAGGCCAAAAGATCCGGGGTATTTATTTGCAGATAGAAAGGGGGGGGGAAAGTGAACCCTCTCGATGGAAAAGAAAAACTTCCTACTCAAGAGGACCCAAGTTTATGATGTTTAAAAGAGAACTGGGGGGAAGCCCGAGGGGCAAACGAAAAGGAGTGGAATCTCATAGCAAACTTCACCAGAGCACATGAATCCAAAGAAACACTGGGATAAGAAACTCAAATCACCGTTTTGCAAACGAAACACTCGCCCTCTAAAAATTCACGGTTTCGACGGCAGGGGTGAATTTGCCTTTGCCGTAGACGCCTCCCTAACTCGCGGAGAAACAAAATTGGCGGGAAATGCAAGTCAGGCAGAAAGGAGCAACGAGGAAGGGGGCACCGAGACTGGAGAGGACCAGGTGACGTAATGTCCGCCAGAAATGCCAGGGAAGAAAAAGGTTTCGAGAGTAGAGAAAGCACCGGAAAAGCAACTCTCAGTAAAAAGGGACGATGACTCGATCTTTACGAGGGGAAAACTGAAAAATGGTATCGGGAAGGAGGGGGGGAAAGGGTGTACAGCGGGACAGGAGAACAATGAAAGGCGGGACTCAGGGAAAGAGACGATCATGAAGAACGGCCGGAACGATCAAATTCCCAGGGAAAGGGTTAAGCGGAGAAGGGGACCATTGAACTTGGAAACCTCTGGGGGGGGGGGGGCCTGCCTGAATCTTTGGGGAAATCTAACTCGCCATTCTAGTGGGACCTGAACCGGTTCGGAAGAAGAAAAAAAAAAAAAAAAACATCCTGGGTCCACAGGAGGGGAAACTCGGCCTAAAGAAATTACTGAGTGCTGGGAGTCGAAAACCAGCAGTCTATCTTAGGGAAGAAGAGGAGGGAAGAAAAAGTCAAGCCCAATGCGAAAAAAAAAAAAAAAAAAAAAAAGAGAAAAGAAAAAAAAAAAAAGAAAAAAGAAAAAAAAACCAAAATGAAAAAACGAATTCTTCAGAATCGTCCAATCAGTGGTCATGGCTCCACAACGCATATATGGCGGGGGGTGTTGAGACCGGGAAGGAGGAGAAAAGACTGGAGCGGTGGTGGAAGAATCGTAAAGGATAGAAGAAAAATAGGAGTAGTCACCAGGGATGGGCCAACTTCGGAAAAGACGACAAATCGAAATAGGGAACCAACCCCTATTGGGGGAAGGAAAACAAGACAGATGGAAAGCCAAAGCGAGGGAAAGTTTGTGGAAAGTCGGCAAACCAATTGGGAGGAGCCATGCCATAGCGCTTATATTCAGGTAAAAAGAAAAAACAAAACCCAGTGCAGGAAAAGAAGAGGGACTTTGGGGGGGAAAACCAAGGTTAAAAACTTTATCGGGGGCGAATAAACGACTAGTCAACTACTAAAAAGGAAGATGCAAGGGAACAAATGTTGAAAACATTAAAAGGAAAAGGACAGGGGAACACGGTCCGCGATCAGACAGGATAAACTTTTTTCCGGAGTTCAAGAGAAAGAACGCAAGAGGGAAAAATCCAGGCAGAGGAAGAAGGAGGGAGGGCCTTAAAATTTGAGGGGCTGGAGGAACCTGGCAGTACGCAAGAGGAGAAGGCCCGGAAACACAAAAGGGGAACTTTGTGGGGGGGACAATAAGGCGGGGAGGGGGGGAGAACAGGTGTGGTGAGACAAGAAAAAAGGAGTGAGGTGAAAAAAAGGTCGGAACTCGGAGGAAAGGGAAAACACTCTCGGAAAAAATTCGCAGAAATCTAGCTATCACAAAAAGGAAAAAGTCGATCGGGAAGGAAAACGAAAAAAAAGAACCTGAAAGTCGGGAGTGACAAAACTTACAAAAAAGGCCTAAACTAGGGGAGAAGTTCAGCTGGTAGAAGTACCAAGAAGAGAGGTCGGTTGCAGAATATACCCTAACAAGCAGAAAGATGATGGAGGGGGACAGGGGGGGGGAAGGAAATCATTGAGGGAGCGAAGTGAGAAAACCAAGAAACGGGACTAATTACTCCCTAACAACGGGGATAAGAGGGAAAAGACCCCGATGAGGAAGAAAATACAGAAATTGAAACTTCGGAAAAGGGGGGGGGTTAGAAATTAGAAACAGGGTTTGATGCCATAAAAAGTCATAGATAAAATGTAGGGGTGTGCAGAGACAACACCAGGGGAAGTGCTAGGGTCCAACACAAAATCATACATTCAACCAACACATGCACCGACCAAGGGTGAAGAACAAGAAAGAGAGAACCTGAAAGCAAGAAGAAAAGAAAACAATCAGTAGGGGAAAGACAAGATAACGTGAAAAAAGAGTGGAAAGGTGTACAAAAAATAAATCGCAGAAAAAGAGCACCTAAGGACGGGAAAGGACCGGATTTACAAAATAAATGAGATAGCAGACAGACCACGGTTCAATCCCTCCCACAATCACGGCGGGATTGGGGGGGTGGGGAACCCCAGAAAAAGGTTCACCAAACGGGGGGGAAAGAATCGCAACATTTCGCAACTTGGGGGGAGGGTAGCAAAGGGGAAAAAAGTGCTTTGTGGCCATAGAAAAAGACCACAAAATCGGGGGGTAATTACGGGGAAAAAAAAATTGGGGGAAATGTATTGGGCCACAGAGGGGAAAAAGAAATCTCGGCGGGTCCCGACTCCCGATGGAGGGGGGGATAAGATCGGGCAAAAGACCAACCAGTGGATGGCAGGGAGAAATGGGAAAAAAAAAAGTTGTGGTTTCTTGGTCAAAAGTCAGTAAGAAAAGTACCGACGAAAAGGGGAAACGAAACAGATGTCGGTGGGGGGTCTCGACTAAACGCCGGGGGGGAAAAGAGTGAAGAAGTAGGGAAGAAAAAAAGGGGGGGGAAATGGATTTTCGAAGGGTAAAGGGACACATGCTGGGGTGAAGAAAAAAGGAACCTGCGGGTGGGACGGGGTTCGGAAGGGGGGTGTGGGATAAAGAAAACTGCAGGAAAAAAGGGGTTTGTGGACCGACAGAAAAAAGAAAAGGAAAAGAAAAATAGAGCTAGAAAAAAAAAAAACAACGTGATGGTAGGAAAAAGAGATAGTATCAGGGAAAAGGAATGATGAGTTAAAAAAAAGATGGACCTGTAAAGCCCGGGCGTCAACCAAACCAAGGAAACCCGAAAAAAAAAAAGGATTGACCGAAAAAAATGCACCGAAAAAGGCGAATAAAAAGGAAAAGGACGCCGTCACCTACGTTTCAGGCAAAGAAGGGGGGTGGCCAAAAGAAAAATAGGAGGGTCCAATCATGAAAAACCGGAAGAGGTCGACATCCGGGGGGAAAAAGACCAAGGTGAAAGGGGATTGACCGAAAAAAAAAAACTCAAAAAGTCGAATTGTGGAAAAAAAAGGGGGGAAAACTGTTTGCCCGAGAAAAAAAGAGACCACAAAAAGGGGTGGGGATCTGACTACAGGAAGAAGAGGGGAGCGACACGAAGGGGCAAGGGGAAAGGCAAAAAACTGGTGGGGTTTGGGGAAAACAAACCGTCAGGAAATCCAAAGGGCCGGGGTCGAGAATATAATCAAAAAGGGGAGTCCAATCAGGCAACGGAAAGAGAGGAGGGCAAAAAATTTGCGGGAAAAAACCTTCCGTGAGGGGGGAAAGGATTTGAAAACGGGGGGGGTCAAATATTTACTGCATGGGGAAGCCGGGCAAGACACGAGGAGCCAGGGAGTCAAGGGGACGGGGGCGAGACCTTGGGGGTCCACAAGGGAACCAGCTACCGGAAGGAGGGGGGGGGCGAAAAGATGAGGGAGGGGGGGGGGTGGTAAGGGGACGAGATCGTTTGTACAAAAGGGTGGGAATCGGTGAAGGTTGTGGGGGAGTTAGGATTGTTGGGGTGAAATCACCTACCAGACGGGAAAAAAACCAAAATTGGGGGAGTATAATCTGGCCCAAAGTGGAAAAAAAGGAAAAGGTCCAAAACAACACTGCCGAATGGACTTCATCCGTCGGAAAAAAAGGAAGACATGAACCTAATGAAGAAGGAGAAAACACGGAAAAGGGTCACAAGCGAAAGTTTTCAAAGAACCATCCCGGGTGCGGGAGATGGAAAACTCGCTTGAAAAAGAAGGAAAAAGGCCAGGGGGGCAAGACGGGGCCAAGGGGGAGATGTCCAAATCATTAACATAGATGTGGATTCTCAAAAGAGAGCAACTCCCAAAGACGATGACGGGAAAGCTGGGAAAGGACGCAGAGGAGGTGAAAAAGAAAAAGCCCACACGAAAAGGCAAGGGGGAATTCCAGCTTGAGTGCTAGATAACTTAAGGGGGTGGGAGGGGAAAACACGCGAATCAATGGCACCACTGGGCCGGGGGAAAACGAGCCCCGGAAAAAAGGAACATAGGAGCCAGGGGTCATCTACATGGAACACGACACGCGTGGGAGGTTCGGGGAAACCGTTACTGCAACCCAACGACCCTATTGAGGCAACAGAAACGAAGTCAAGAAACAGATGAATTGGGATCAGCCTCAGTCCGAACTGTGGGGAGCCGGATCACCCTCCAAAAAAAGTAAGGGACCCAGAAGAATCGGGGAGAGTCGGTCGGAAAGTAAGTTGGACAGAAGGCGGGAGAGAATACAGTGGAAAGGCGTCCACAATGGTTGGATGGAAAAAAAAAAGGTTAAATCAGGGACTGAGGAGGGGACTAAACTGGCCCTGGATAATTGGAGGCGGGGACCAGCAGGGGGAAAAAAATTAGGTTTTTTTGGGGACTGATCAATCCAGAGTTCTTTTTCGGACAGATCAAAGAAAAGGGTGAGGGGGGAAACCCAAAAAAAAGCATCACAGGGGATTCACGGGGGAGGGGCGAGTGGTGGTACAGTCGTGCCTGTCCGCGACGAGCAGAGGAAAAGGGGAGATAAAGGGAGCCCCAATAAAACAACTGTTCACCAAAAGTCATGTGAATGGTCAAATGAGAAAGGGGTAAACACTCACAAGATCCGGGGAGTGAAGGATGCCGAGGGCCAAAAGGTTGACGACCAGGGGGGGACAAGGAAGAAAAAGAGACTACTACGGCACACCCTACTTAACAGGTATACCGTTCCAAGGAACAGATCAGTTGATACGACACGTCGTTGACAAGAAAACCTAAGACCATTACAATCCTGAGTAGTTGGCCATAGCACCAGAAAAGTACTTTGAGGAGAAAACCGCAGTCTAAATCCTCCGGGGGAGGCGTAGGGGTCCCGCAGATCAAGCACAAGAACTCAGGGAGGTCGACTTGGTACAAGCCCGACCCAGGATGTGGTAATTACCTGGTGCCGATTTGGGGGACCCGTGACTTTTTGGGGGAACGCGATGTAAAAGTGTTCGGTCAATGAACTCGGGTCAGGACCATCACGAATGGACGGGTTCAACGGGGGGGAAAAGCCAAAAATTAAAACAGGAGCCCTAAGAGAAGGCAGACAGAAGGGGAAGGGGAAGCATCGTGAAACCATTCAGGGATGTGGGGGGAGGGGGCCAGAAAGAACGAGGGGGACTATGTAAACTGGATCGAAAAGAAGGGCAAAAGGGCAGGAAAAGTCTCAAAAAAGAGGACCAAGAGGAGGAATCCTTGGTCACCGATAAAAAGATCTGACCGATCCTATAAGTTCACTTAAAACTGAAAGATTATTATCGGATCGAATATCAAAGGAGAAAAAAAAAGAAACCGTGGAGGGGAACGAAAGACCAGGCGAAAAAGAGAAAAATTAAATGGTCCAAGGGTTTTGAGAAAAGGGAAAGGATGGGCATGGAAAGGGGGAATTGACAAAAAGAATGGTAAAGAGGGCTTGATAGAGAGACCCAACTGGAAAAATAACGCTTCGTAAAAGGAAAAAAAGGATCTTGATCGAGTGGGAAAAACCCCATACCAAAGAGCTGGCGCGGGGAAAAGGTTCAACAAGGGGAAGTGGCAAAAGAAGGTAATCACTCTCAGAAGATCTTCCTCGGTCTTCTCAAGAAACACATAACGGTTGGTAAACACTTGCTGGGAAAAAAAAAAAGGAAAAATGCTTGGACAAAAAAAAAAAAAAACGTGGACTGGGAAAGGAGCACAAACTTGCACAGACTTAGAAGGGGGGGAAAAAAAGTCATTAGAAGGAAAATCATCTCTTGCCCACAGAAGGGGGAAATAAGGGAAACGGTACTAAGACCCATATAAGGGAAAGATGGAGGAAGAACTCAAGAATAAGAGGGGTATGATAAACTACGGGACCGCACTCGGACAAGGAACTTCAGCCAAGGGAGGGGAGGGACGGGACTCTGAGGGAGAAACAAAGCCAATATTGAAGATCCGGGGGGAAAAGTGGAGAAGAAAGCGACAGAACGTATAAAGGAAGAAGGAATTAGAACGACTGAGAGAGGGTGTTCACTGTATTTGTGACACAAGAGCCCTTGTCCGGCCACCTTCGTACACAAAAGAAGAAAAGAGGGGGGAAAAAAGGAAGGTTAAAGGTCGTGTGGAGGGGGGACAGCATTGACCTTTACGAAAAATCGGGAAGGAAGGTTACGGGGTTAGGGAGGGGTCGCGGGACTGGAACGCTCTCTTAGACCTTAGAATAACAGTAAAGCCCCAAAGAAAAAACACTCTGTGTTCACCGGAAACAAAATTGGGGGATAGGGGGGGGGGAAAAAGGGAGGATGAACAAATCTCGAGATTGCCGGAGGGTAAAGATACACTGAAAAGACAGGGGGAAAACGGTCAAGAGCGAAGCAACCAAGGGAGATAAAAATGGTGTTCTCGGAAGTGTTAAAAGGATCTAAACAAAAGGACCATAGACAAAGACCAACCAAAGGATACGAACGAAAGGTCGGGGGCTGCCTGCTTACTGCACAGGGGGAGGTACCAATAGAAAGGGGAAGAAACGGGGGAAAAACGGAAAAGTGTAACATTCAGGGGCTGAAAAAATCTGTTGGAGGGTAGGACGGAGGGAAACCGTCGGGGGGACACCGGACAGGACAGAAAAAAAAAAGTGAACTAACATTAACTGAAGGAAAATGAAAACGGTGCACATACCGAGAGCCCTCGCCACTGATAGGAGGGCTATCACCTCACCAGGGGGGGGAAAAGGGGAGGAATCGGCAAACGTGAAAAAACTGAATCAAGACTGAGGGTCGAGGGGTGCGCGTAAAGACTAAGAAGGCGAAGGTCACACGGGGCGAACTAATAAGACTGGAGGGGAGGGTGCTCGAAGGGGGCACGAAAACAAATCAAAGGGGGAAGGATTGAGGCAGGGACAGAAAACCAACATTACATAGGTGCACTATAGTACCGACCCTAACAAACCCGGGGGCAAGTTCGCGGAAAAGAAAAAAAAGGGGGATAGTTGGCAAAAGAACAAACAGTGCGGAAAAATACTCCGGTACTAGGTAGAGGTAAGGGAGGGAAGGGTGGTTTAGAAAAGGGGGGGATGGGGGACAAGGAGTCAAATAAGCGACAAGGTGTTCCTATCAACTAGGGGCGAGTCGCACACTCAATAAGAATCATTCCCAAAAAGGTGCACCGAACCAAAAAACGGGGAAAAGGAGCGGCCTGACCAACACACTGACCTCCATCTCCCTCTAAGGGGTAAAGGCGGTGGAAAAGAAGAACTCGCAGAAGGATCGGGGCGAAAAAAAAAAGTGGCTTGAAAACGGGAGTCAACCAAAGGAAGGGGGATACGACACAAAAAAGGGGAAAAAGCAGAAAAAAAACAAAAGGGGAAGGGGGGGGGGTTCCCAGAACCGTGCAAGGTGTGGACCAAGAAAAAGATTGAAAATTAAGAAGAGAGGAAGTCGGGGTGTGCCAAACAAACGACAACCCAAACTAAAAACAAAGACACCTCCAGCCCAAAAAAACCTAACAAGACCCGGCCCTCAACCTGGGGGGGAAGGATCGGGAAAAAAAAGTGGGGTTTATCTTAAAAGAAGGTTGCCCATACGGTGTCGAATAAAAAATGCCGGCGTGTCTGTCAGGTTTGCCGGGAGGGTACCTGACCAGAGGGCGTGGCTCAGGGAAGCGGGCAACGCCACCGGGGGCTCGACGAACACAAAGACGAGGGAGGACAAGGGGGGGTGACGGTCACGAGTGGCCATAGTTACCACGACTGAAGGAAAAGAGCGACCCTGGGGGACAAAATAAACTCAATAAAAAATTGTGGGGCCCACAAGGTCATGGATAGAGGGGGGGCAGGGGGGAACGGGTTGGTAGGGTCTTCAAACGATAAATGTTTCTAAAAGGGTTCCCGGTGGGGAAAGGCCGGCGGGGTGAACGGGGGGGGGGAAACAAATAAATTGTGGAACTAAACGTATCCAATGAGAGCCCACCATAACGGTGGGTTGTAAAGAAAAGACAAAAAAAAGATTCATCGGTTCTCAAAACTGAGTCAAAAAACAAAAGGGAAGGTGATGGAAACGAATTAAAGGGAGGGGTCAAAAAAGAGGTGGGACGAAGCCTCACAGGAGAGTAAAAAAAAAAAAAGACTAAAAACGACCTCGGCCTTGAAAGGGTACCGAAAAAAATAATTCCCGAAGTAAAATCAACGGGAGAAAAAGAGGACTTAAAGGGGGGGGTGGGTAAAAAAAAAAAGCTATGGAAACAGAATTATTCAGTACTACATACGTAGCTCTAAAAGGGGAATCGTGTGAGGGTGGGGGGACGAGAAAAAAATAAAAAAAAAAACTAAGAAAAATTATATGAGATGGCCACTTCTGTGGTCCCGAAAGAAGAGGAAAAAGAATCAGGGGGGCTTTACCAGGACGGAGAAAAGAGTTAAACGAGGGGGGAAAAGGAAGAAAAAGCACAAACTTTTCCAACGCGGTTTACAGAAGAGGGGACAGTGGTCGAGGGGAAAATGAAGGGGTCCCGCTCAGTGAGTAAAAAATGAGCCAGCTGCGAGAATACAAAGGTGTGCAGGGGGGGAACACACCGGCACACGGGAGTGGATGAAGTTTAAAAAACAGGGGGGGGTAAAAGATTGAAACTTAGCTGGGGAATCAGGGACAAGCAGAGATTGGTCTAGCAAAAGCAAGAAGAAAGAGTTGATGACTTTGGGTACAAAATTTGACACACACGAAAAACGTTTCAGAGAAGGGGGCGAAAGATGAAGGCACTGGGGGGAAGTATATGTGGGAAAGACGGGTTTTAATCGGTGGTGCAGTTTTGTGGGAATGATAATTGTGTTTTTAAGAAAAGCCCTAAAGGCTCGTCCCACACTAAACAATGGGGTTGGATAATATTGGGGGCAATTAAGAGGAGAAAAGAAAAAACGTCCGAAGGAACCTTGCCAAAAAGTGAAAACAACTATAGGTCGAAGACAGAAGGGGACATGACCGATTGAAAGAGAAAAACTGACACAGGGCGACTTCGGAAATTCAACGGGTTTGCGGAAAGCAAACTAGGGAGGCCCGTGACTGCGTGGCCAGGGGGAAACTGCCTCAAAAGCATTAAACTTAAGGAAGGGGGGGAGAATCATAAAGAAAGGAACTACTTCCCTACTGAAAAGGGAGCAGGGGGGGGTCGTTCAGAAAAAAAAAAAAGCAAATTTGCCAAAAGAGAGGGAAAGAAAAATCCCGACGAAAGGGCGGGGGGGGAATCGCTGCGTGGACCAAAGAGTCTGGAAAACACGGGGACAGGGTTGTATATGGAAAACGCGGCATTTCTTGGGAAAAGATGTGGCGAGAGGGGCAAAGTGAACGAAAGGGAGAAAATAAAACCTAGACGCAACCGAGTGACACAAAAACATAATGTTCGACCCTTCTACGGCCTATCCCTAAAAAAAAGCGGGTGCACGGGGGGGGGGGGGGGGGGGGGGGGGGGGGGGGGGGGGGGGG
>Ga0179593_1684558_pt1 | contig 20278 bp, 21 predicted proteins | sample CZODoug2_1_08_16_FD_185931 | JGI IMG/M metagenome (GOLD analysis project Ga0179593, IMG submission 185931) | Vadose zone soil fungal communities from Angelo Coast Range Reserve, California, USA - CZODoug2_1_08_16fungal (PacBio error correction) | ecosystem: Environmental > Terrestrial > Soil >...
CTAGCCGGGGCTCGCAGGAAACGGGAGGGCCGAAAGGAAAAGTCTCATCAGGTAGACTCCACTGGTAGAAAAGCGAAACTGCGTATCTCGTTGGGGGGGGCTTCGAGACAACAGCAGGAGATTAAGGAGTTGGCTAAGGTAAAAAAAGGGAAACATAAACACAGGGTTATGCAACATCATGCCGCTCAGAGGAATATTGGCGATAGGTAAAGATAGCACGCAAGGAAGATGTGGCGGCTGCATAGTCTTCCCTCGCATACCCGGGGACAAAGTCTACTGGCTCACAGGGAAGAGGGCGCAACACAGAAAAAAATTAAACGGGAAAAAGTGCAATGGGAAAAACAGGGATGGGCGGGAAGAAGTCGCAGCCAGGCTGCTGAAAGAGATCGGGGGCCGGGGGCTTGCCGAGGCGCGCTACAGGAAAGAGATAGGGAAGTGAGCTCAGGACGTAACAAAGCGCCCGTGGAGATACACTCATCGCGAAAGCCAATATCCTTTTGCACTAAGCGGGACTAAGACCGGCTATTCGGGATGTGCAAGAACGGCGTCAGTCTAAAATGGTTCTCAGACGACCGAAAAGAAGGAGAACACTCCTTGGAGAAAAAGAAAAGCCAAGATCCTAATAGGAAGGGGGACTCCGCTCACGAAAAATTACTATACCCTTACCACAGGGGACCGCTTGGGATGATTAGCCTAATCCAGGCCCGTGAGTGCGGCGGAGGGAAAGAAACTTTGTTTAGAAAAAAACAAGGCATTGGAGAGCGCTTAAGAGGCCACACAGGGTCAGGCCAACTGTCAAAAATGCGCAACTCGTAAGAGGGTGACTGGGCGGGACAAGGAATTTTGATGGCAGAAGGGGTCCCAAGAAAGGGGGTTAAATTTCATTAAGGGATCGATCCCTTCAGAATCATCAAGGTCTCCGTTCAGAGAGTGCAGCAGGGGAAGATTCGTGGACTCTACAAAAGAAGGAAAAAAGGGCCTGGAGATGAAAGGAGAATGTGTCGTCGAGGCTAAACAGGAAAGTCTCTTTTGTTCGTTTGAAAAACAAGAGCGTGAGAAACTGTAGAGAAGGCATCGAACTGGTGTGTGAGACTCAGATCATAAAGAAAGAAAAAAAAAAAAGAAAAACGAGGTTTTGCCATTATCAGAAGAGGACTTCTATGGGAAACGCTCGGCTGGATTAGTGCAGGAGCAGAAGAATGGGCTGTCGGGGGAGTGCGGGGGAGAAAAAAGCCCAAAAACTCAGGGGAAAAGTTCCTGCCCGAAGTGTGGCCTTGGGACCGGGGCGTCGAATCCGTACGTCGTCTTCTTATGTGGATTGAGTTGTCGTGAAACAACTAGGCACGGGAGTCATGGAGGAATTCCGTTGAGAGGGAGACTATCAGTTAAGTAGAGAATGAGAAATCCTCGTTGGGAGAATTAATGAAGCTTGGTCAGCTAGGGCGAGGGAACCTAAGGAGGTACAGTTAGGGGGGAGTGGGGAGAATGACGAGGGGGCCGGACGTGCTAAGGGAGGCAGCGGGGGGGGAGAAAGAAAACGGTAATAAGGCATGGCGGAGGGAGTAGGGGAGGAGAGTGTTAGGAAGAAGGATTATGGGGAGAAAGAAGATCACAGAATAAGACATTGAAGCTACCTAGATGAAGGAAGAGAGTATAGCAAGATGGAAGTCAGGGTATAAAGTGCACGGGCCAATGAAGAGGAGGAAGGAAAAGAGGAGGGGAGGATGAATACGTAGAGGAGGGGGCATCAGGGTTACGTGGTCTAAAAAAAATGGGGAGTCACGAAGATTAGGCAAGGAGAGCGGGACTCCAAAAGTTTTCAGAAGAAGAACGCCCGACGAAAGATTTGGGAGAGCTGGGATTGGGGATCAGGACGATACCCTATGCAGTGAATGTACAATAGCTAGGTGAGAGACGGGAAGGGGTTGGGGGTCTCCAGCGACCCTGGCGTGGGGGCTGAGGGGTGTTTGCGCTAAGGAGTACTCCTGGGGAGGGGGAATGGAAGACGATCGCTGAGGGTGGAACAGAAAAAGCGGCTATATCTACGCTCAAAGTGGGAGGGAATTCAAAAAACGTGAACTTAAAGAAGACGAAGAGCCTGAAGATGTTTGAGAGATAAGAGTAAAGAGTGGAAGAAGAGGGAGCGGGAGTAGATGGGTGCGGGTTGAAAAGGGAGAACAAATAGGGTGACATACAAGAGCAAGGAGCATAACACTGATCTAGACTAAACTTGGGAATGAAGCAGGGGGAGATAATAGGAGGTTGTTTGCAAAGGAAGCGGGAAGAGAGGGTAAGCTGAGGGGGAAGTGGAAATTAGGATAGAAAGAAAGTAGGAGGCCGAGTCAAGAAGGGGTAGGGACACAGGAGGGTGATTTGGTAGAAAGAGCAGTAGGAAGGCGATTTGACGGGGGGTCTGAGAAGAAGTAGAATGGGAAAGTGGGAATGACGTGCGCAGAGTAGAGAAAGTGGAGATAATCCGAACGGTTTGGGCGTTGAATCGTAAGAGAAGAGAAAATGGGAGTGCATAGAAAGATCGCCGTTGGAAAACTAAGGTAAAGGCATGGCCCAAGGGGATTGAAGATGAGGAGAAGAATGGGGCTCGGGAGGACCAAAACGAGGGATCGCTGCCTGGTGGAAACGAAAATATGTAGAGGAGGCACAGGCTTAGCATACCAAGAGAGGATCCTGGGGTGAGATTAGACATTGGAGGGAGGTAGGAGGAGCAAAGGAGGTAGCGTGGCATAAGAGAGGCCAGTCAGGGAGTAATGAAGAAATAAAGTGTTGGTATCAGAACTGGGGAGGGGTGCAGCTTGAGGAAAAGAGGAGCAGGAATGAGTAAAGAGAACTGACGTGAAGGGAAGGGGTCGAGAGACGAAAGGGGGTGAAAATTGACGACTTGGAGAAACTAAAGAAAGAGAACGAGAAGCGAAACAGGCTTAGAGAAGCGCGGCAAGAAAGGAGGGTGAGGTATAGAGCGAGGTAATAGAAGTAGGGACATGAGATACGAAGAGACGGATCAAAGAACATCGAAACCTCTGGGAACTGGATCTTGATTAAGTCTAGGGGGGGAGTCAGGGGGAGATCGGGAATGGCTCCTACATAACCTTCCAAGAAGGACAAGTCCGCCCCGGCGTTAAAAGGTACGAGAGGAACAAGACCATCTAAAAAGGCGTGCCCAATGATCCCGGAGAAGGAAAGGATAGAGGAGAGTCGGCGCACGTGGAAGTTAACGCAGGGTGGGAACAGGACGAGGAGATGGGGGGGAGAGGAGGGGAAATCGAAGACGATTCAGTAGGAGTGGAGCGTGCTGGCCTGTTAATATAATGAGAAGGGGAGGGGGTGCGAAGAAGGAGCGGGTGAAGGACAAGCAGGATTGGCGAGGGAGGAAGGCGGGAAAAACATAAAGGAGCACGGATGAGGAAAGAGTCCCGGAAGACCCAGGGAGCTCGTGGGAAAAGTCGTTTGTCTGGTGAAAACCCCGGAGCGGAAGAGGCGAACGCACTTAGTGCAGGGTGAGGCGTTCTCTTGGTTAAAATAGGCTGGGAAAAAGGTCGGGGAAAGGATGAGACAAAAGGCGGAGAGAATGCGGAAAGGGAATGGGGGAGGAAGGATAGACAAAGGGGGGCAAAGCAGGGCAAGGCAAAGAGAGGGGCTAGGAAGGGGAAGAAGATAGGAGGAAAATGGAAAAGAGAGAATGTGAATAGAGGAGAAGAGGAGGAGGGGGGGGGTTGACTTTCTCAACAAGAGTTTGGTGTGTGATAACGAACCGGCACCCTTTGGTCTGCGACATTCATTAGAGGGACCCTTCCCTTTCCCCCGCGGCCGGAGACCTTAACGATCAATAAAAAATCAACTCGTCTGGCGGGGTCCTCATCGGACAACACACACCTTTGGACGATTTCCCAACAACGAGGAAACAAAGACGTAGGGTTGGGACCCGAGATTGGGCGAACTTTCAGTCCAATGTTCAAGAATCGAAGTCGGAATACTTGAGGCCGAATTGTCAGGACTTCAAGGGCCGGGTCGTTGAGTCAGGCCCCGTAGCCGGCCTCATGGCGCCAAAGGACCAGTGTTACAAGTGGGTGGGAGTTTTAAGAAAGAACAGTGACCCATAAGGGAGAGTAGGATCGAGCCAACGAGCACCCGGCAGGGGGTCGCTCCGGAGCGAAAGAGAACCTTCGGCCGTTGACTGACGAGGGGGAAAGAGAGGAACTCCCCAGTGTTGGTGAACCTTCCGCACCAAGAAGGAAGAAGATAAGACCAGAGAGATTGGAAAAAGGAGGAAATCAAGGGGATGAACGCGGGACACCATGACTCGTCAAATTCCGGGCCGGCAGGGGAAAAATTTTGGGGGTCGGGCGGAGGGGATCTTACGAAAGATAACCTTCCTTATAGTGGCAAGGGAAGGGGAGTCGTTTCTCCCTGCTTTTGAGAAAATGAGAAAGTATAGTTGCGTAAAACCAGCGGGACACGTTTCGTGAGAGCAAGAACTCCGCGGCATAGGCAGAAGGGGAAAAAAAGCATTCCCTTCATTGGAAAGTGATCGTCTGAGGCGGGTCCTGACAAGAGTGAAGAAGGAGAAAGGAATGAAAAGTAGGGAAGAAGACGGGGGGGAAAAAGACACGGGGAAGAAATGGACGCTCGGAAAGAGAGGGGAACCGCAGATGATAGAAAGGCCTCCTCTTAACCGGAGAAAAAGGGGAGTCAGAAGTGGGCGAGATGTGGACACGAGCCAAAAGGGAAAAAAGGAGATCAGAGAAACACCAACAACGGAGGAGGAAAGAAGGGGAATGGGCTTGGGCCGTAGGCGTTCAGAGCAGAGAAAAAAGTCTTCGGTCACACACTATGTGGCCCTCGAAACAAGCCGGGTTCCGAAAAACGGAGGACCCCACAGGCTAAAAAAAGGTCCTACCCCGCGTGATACCGGACGGGAAGGCATTCCTTTATTCCCTTCTGGTTTGAGAAAATTTCTTGATTCAAACAACGTTACGAAAGTAAAAAACAGGGCCTGAGCTAAGGGCGGACTTAGATAAACTAACGTTAACTGAGGGAGACAGCTGGGGAGGCTCATCACTCAGATCGGGAGAGCTGGGGAGCCGAATCAAGGGAAACGGCCTCAAGGGGGCTGCGCTGGGATGTTCTGGGTCCCGCATGCAGCCTTAATAATGACGGTCACAGGAGGGGAGGAAAGAGCGGGATTTCCGAAAGCAAGCCGCGCCTGCTGTCTCTAGAGAATGAATTTTGGTGGACCGGGTCTGTCCGGAGAGACCATCTCAGGTGAGGAAAAGAGATCACAAAGTTAGATTCTCGGAGCGAGACTTGCCGTAAGCATACACCTTCATAGGAGAGGAGGGAGGAACTAGGAGGAATCTTTCTTCTCGATAAAACAAAGGGGTGAATATTGGGACAATCTTGGGGCGGAGCTGCAAAAAACGTTTATACCCACTGGGGGAAATTTATGGGGAAGTATTCAGAGGGCCTGGGGGGAAAAGTGGGGCTGGGTGAAGGGGAAACGGACGCGTCGGCAAGGTCTTACTCTTCGTTTCTGCACGGGCTACTCCCTTCGCCTCTCTCTAGTTGTAGGTAATTTGGAGTCGCGACATTGTTGGCGGATGACCGAGTCTTTTTTAACGGGGGTAACCAAAAGGTGTTTTTTTGGGGTTTGGGGGTGTGGGGGGGGTTGGATGGGTGTGTCGGTATTCCCTTAAAGCGTACGCTTTCTGGAGGGGGGGGGCTGTAAGGTGCAAGTCAACAAGTGTGCAAGGATGCCTCGGAGGGGCAGGAAGCTGTCCAGGGGGCTCCTCTAGCGTGACAAAAAAAATTCTACGAAGAGACGCTGGACGGGGCAAGGAAATGACTTCAATTTCATAAACTAGCCATGTGAAAAAGAACGCGACAAGATCATGGACTGACCAAAACGAAGAATTCGAATGGGAAGTCGTCCGGCTGTCAGGCATCTGGGGAGCAACGAAGTGGAATTCGTCGGGGGGTCCAGGGGGGTAAAACAGCTAATTGGATTCTTAACGAAGAACGGGGATTCCTGAGGGAACGTTGTTGGAGAGATTAGGGATTCGCGAATTGCTTTTGCTGGGGGGTCCCACACAGCAACCAAAATTTCGCAACCCGACCGAGAGTCGTGGGAGGGGGAAATTCGCGCCCCGAGGGGAATTCCCGAAAACGGGGGACCTGTCACTGGGGGGACCGCTCCCAAAGAAAAGACAAGGCCGTCGCCGCAAAGACGTTAAAAACCCTGCTCCTGCCAGTTCGAACCCCATTTAAAAAGAAAAGGACGGTAGAAAATGCACGGAGAAACTTTTTAACTAAGTGTTCTAGTCGACTGGCAAAGGAAAGAGATCGCTGCTATGATGATCAGAAATTTCGAGGGACAAAAAAATTCCACCAAAATACATCCTGGAGAAAAAAAATTCTGCAAAAATGTGTCTCCCCTAATTATCTTTGAGAGTGGACTGGACACCGTCTACTCAATTCGTAACTATTCCCCGTCCCCCCTTAGAGGGAGAGGCAGGAAATGGTTTGGGGAGATCTAACACGTTGGAGGGAAAAGGCAAAGATCCTCCTAAAAAAAAAAACAGATTCACGCTACAATTCTTCTGCCAAAGTGGGGGGGTTTTTGGGGCTGGTGTAGGGGTAAGAATGGAGTCCAAAGTGAAAAACTTCTCCATATACTTCCCGGGGTCCGCAAAAGCAATAGAAAACGTTGAATCACGGGGCGTGGGGGTCTTATGTTGGCCACTCAAGACCGATCTGCGAAGCTCTTTCCTCAGCCTGATAGAAAGAGTAAATCTTCGTAAATAAATTCCGCATCGGCACCAGTTGGAAAAAAGGCGAAGGTGGCGGTCTGCAAAAAGGGGGTTGTTACAACGTCATTTTTTCCTAGTCTTATGCGTTGGGGCACGAAACGGGATCAAAACTTACAGGAGAAAAAAGGAAGACCCAAGGCAAAATGAAAAAAAATACGTAGTTCGAAAGGCAGCGGGGAAAGGTTGGAATTGGACGTTCGAAGCGGGAAAGATGTGGACACCAGACCCTATCCGAAGCAACCTCAGATGAAAAATATATGCAGGGGAATAACAAAACCAGTCTTGCGTCCCATCATCCCTGTTCTCGGGGGGTTGAAAATAAAGCGGCCCTCCTCGATTTCCACTTTGAGGTTAAGACCACAGTTCAGGAACTGGATCACGTGGGGGTGCAACCGTTCCTACGCCATTCGAAAAAATAGTGTAAGGCTGCAGGTTAAGGGGGGCACGAGAGGTGGGGGATGAAAAGGTAAGAGTTCCCTGTAGGGCAGAATTTCGTATGCATTAGTGCTTTCGAACGTTTGTGTGAACTCGATAACCTTAATTGGGAAAGTCGGGGCTAACCATCGCGTCGAGCAATGCCTGTGAAAAAAAGATAAAAACCTGGCAGTCCCATCTAAAGCGCGATGCGGGCCGTGAATCACTCCACACAACCACATTGAGGGGGACCAGAACATCAACGACGGGGCGATCGTCATAGCAGGAGGGCAATTCATTGGAACGAGAGTGATCGTCGAAAGCATTCGCAAGAATGAAGAAAAGGAAGACGAAATGCAAGGGAATCAAAATAGAACCGGTCTCAAACAGGTAAATCGTGGAGGGGAATTTTTCCCCGGAATCCGAGGAAAATAAAAGTCCAAAATGTCAACGTAAAGGGAAAGGGTTCCTTACGCCTGTCAAAAAGTCCCATTACTTTGCCCCAGTGTCGTCAAAAGTCGACGCGACCCAGCCCAAAGTGTGACGCGTCCGAGGGGACTGCTCGAAAAGGACGAGAAAACCTTCTGCCGGATCTGTAATCCGACAACACCATGTGTGCATCGTGCCAAGCGTCCGGAACCAAGCTTTCCCTCCGGAAAAAGGCAAGCGCTTGGAAAAACAGCGAAGCCGAACGGAAAAAATGTCCAATACTGGAGGGGGAATGTCAAAGTCAGGGGATGCGGATCGAAGAAACTCATGCAAGGAAACCTGGGCAATTCTCGCCGGTAAACGGAAGAGTGCGTGGAGGAACGGTCGACTGGGCGGCAATTTCAGAGGGTTCGAGGGAACGAAAACGAACTGCCTCTGCGCCCCGAAAGGGCTCTCCAAATCACCTCATTCTGAGGAGGTTGCGACCGGGAAAGCAGGAAAACTAAGAGGGATATGAATAGAAAAGTGAAGCAATTAGGAAATCCCGACGGTTATACGAAGCAGAAAAAGACCGAAAATGAACCTGCGAGGCTAAATATCGATTTCACTCGGGAAGCGGTCTAAGAATTCTGTGGCTTCCTAGATGCGGGGGGGGGGAGTGCTCTTCACTCGCAAATAGAAAAAGGGGCCAAGGATAGGCCAAAACGTCGGGTAGAGTCCTTGTAAGGTCTGTGCCGGAAAACTCTTAGGCCATCAAACATCTTCGGGACAAGTCGGTTCCGCACCGCTCGCCTTATGGGGGGGGAAAAAAAAAAAAGGTGGTATCTAGCCTCGTTCCCGCAGTGGAAGGAAGGGGGCCACAATGAGGAGGTCTCTACCCAGGGGCGTTATACCTATTGGCGCATTAGGGTCCTATTCAAATTGGGCAGAGTCTGACTTTCAAGGGGCAAACCCGTCAAAGGGAAGAAAAAAGGAAAAAGTTGAGACTGCTGAGCCGCCGATGGCCGCGGACGGGAAGTAGAAACTTTGAAAAAAGGAGCAAGGGACCGCGAGAAGAAAATCTACTTTCTATCGTCGAAAAGAAGTTGGGAGAAACTCGTCAGCTTGGTTCAGGAGGGAAAAGATCTGAACGGGACTATAGCACAATATGAAAGTCCGGGCCAAATTAAATGAAAAGTGGGGGTGGAAATCGTTAATACGGGGATTGGACGCCTTTTTTACCATCTCACTGTCTTTTGTCGAGGGGAAAAATATGGCCGGAAACTTCCGAAATCTACTACATTTTGAAACGAAATCGTCGGAAAAATATAAAAAAGACTAATTTAATTCTCGGATGAACTCCTGCCGGAAAGAACCTTCTGAAAGGAGGGAGCGGCGGACGCGACAAAAGCCGGGGGCAAAAGAGTCCATGGTGCCTGGCTGACGAACAAGAAACTCCACTGTGATACACTGGGACATTTCAGGGAAATGCGAAGGGGACATGGATCGGTGGTAAAAGGAACGGTGAATTGGGAAAGGACAATCTTCTGCAATCTCTTCCGAAGGTTGTCGCGACCGGACTTGGTGAAAAGCCGACGCAAAGGGAAGTGCGCGACGGAGAGGAAAGATCGCAAGTCGTGCGGAGGAAAGGCGGGGGGTGACAGAAAGGTGTGTGGGAGGACCGCACCAACTGCTTTTATGGGGTCTGGACTGCACCACGAAAGTGTGGCAAAAAGGGGCTTCGCCGGGCAGAAGTAAAATTCCTCCTTTCCAAATACGGTCCTCCTTGCGGAAAGAACCAAAGGAGAGAAGAACGCCCGCAAGAAGATGACGACTCAACATGCTCCCTAACTGACGTCCGATTTTCATGGGGAAAAGAACCAGGGCACGGGACCCGCGCCGAGAATTGGAAGTCGTCCAGTGGGGACAATTAGCTTTCAGTTAGCCAAAACGAAGTGCATAGTAGAGAAACAGGGAAGGTCTTCTGTTGAATACTGCGGGGGGGAAAGAAAAAAAGGGGGTCTGTGGCTCTGGGGGGGGGGGGGGGGGGGGGGGAATCCTGGAGAGGTGTTGGGGGGAATGGAGGCGGGGGGGTTTGGTTGGGGGGGTGGAAAAGCGAAAGGTGGGGGGTCCCACATAAAAGGTTCGAAAATCAGGCATGGGCGGAAGTGGAAGCTATCTCTTCCGGGGCTACTCGGGTACCTGCTCCTGAAGAGAGGCCCCGGGAAAAGACCCGAAATCCGGTGGGTCCTTTTGGGGAAGGGACAGTCGTGCAAAACGTCCTACCCAGTCTCCGCAAGAAAAAACTACGTTGTACCAAAACAAAGGAAGAAGGCAGCCAGTGAAAAAAAGATACGCCTAAGGTCTTCTACGCCAGCAAAAAGCGGACGTGATGCGGCACGGGTATTTAAGAATTTCTACAGCATAAAAAAAGCCGCGATGGCAGGGATCATCAAGTTGCGTGGACATCGGTCGGCCCACAAATATCAGTCCAGGAAATTGTTCAAAGACGGTTCTTTGGAGACGCAAGGATACTGGGAGACTTTGACTTGTCGACAACCAAGGGGGAGAAGCAATTAGAAATATGAAAGACCTCACAACATCGAGGGGAGAAATTCATTTTCTAGGGGGAAAGAATGTTTGGTGGACGGAAAGACACAACACACCTTAGTATGAGTACCAAAGAGAGGCACACAGATGGAAAGTTCTTCCTAAGAGCTCTGGGGGGAGTGACGATGTGGGAACGTTACAAGAAATTCAAAACCAGAGGACCTGGTAGTCCGCCACCGCCCCCTTAAGGGGGACAATGAGATTAGGTATTTGGGAACATCTACACGATTTCACTAGGGAATTATCACCTTGAAACGAATCTGCGCGGCTATGAGGGAACGAGACGCGTTAAATGGCTTCAAAGGAAAGGTGCTCTGGAGGGAATGCTCTTGTGTAACCCTTCGGAGAGGGTAGGAAGGGTGTGAACTACTTATGGCGTACTACGTCGGGGAAATGGGGGTCCTACTGGTCGGTAAACTTCCATGGGTGGGGGTGTTGGGGGTGGGTCACCGTTTCGGACGCAAGGAAAAAAAAAGGCGGGGCCCATCGATCCCTCTTCGCCGGAAATCGAGGCGTGGCATCCGCAGGGTAGGTCGAAGAAGGGGTACCCAAGACCGAAAACCGCCGGAGAGAAAACAATCGCCATTTTCCATTGCCCTGAGAACCTCTCCCGTGTTCGTGCCATCACATAATCAAAAAGATTTCTATGAAAAGAATCAAAGTCCACTTCGTAGACCAACCGATAATTAAACGAACTTCACCGTACAAGGTGCAATTCTCAAAAGAGAGTTTTAAGTCCATTCGTGTCATAAATTGAAAAAAGGGCTGTTCTTGAAACCTAGCATTCTCTTGTATTGCCATGTCGAGGGAGTCGTAAGGAAGGAGGAAACGGGGGGGGTGTGACACGCGTCTGTGGGAAGGGGGAGACGAAAGAGGGGGATGATGCAAATTCTTTGGTCGCCGCTGAAGCTAGGTGCCGAAGACTTTTAGGCACCAGCAATAAACGTCCCGAGAAGGCTGGGTGGTCAAGATAGGTCCCCGGGGTTCCTATCTGTGCCCCGTGAAAAAGAACACATGGGTCAACACGGACACTAAAAAGAAGACATTGCAGCAACCCAAAAAGGCGACGGAAAAGAGCTAGAGCAATTCAACCCTTGGGGGGGTAGGAGAGCGGGTCGAACGGGGGGAGAAGAAATTTTCGCCCCGAAGAGGGAATAGGGGGGGAAGGAAAGTTGTCAAAATGACTTGAGGGGCTTCCGTCCTCAGTCTGGTGAAAAAGCCCTTTTGGAATCCAAAATGAGGGAAGCAATGTCAGGCATAGTCAAAGTGGAGGAGGGAGTAAAGTTTAATAGAATTAATTGGAAAAAAAAACAAGGAAAAAACTCGCTAAGCCGAGAAAAAAGCAGTTGAAGTGAAGGCCTACGAAGAATCTCCCGGGGACGTCCGTAGCATCCGAGGGAAAAAAGACGAAAACCCATGGGAAAGAGTTTGTCTGGGTAGGCCAGAAATGAAGGACCAATCAAAAAAACAAACGCCAGCCGCGGGGGCCCACCGCGAATCCCGAGGAGAAAAGAGGGGAACCATCTTTTACAAGGGGTCAGGCTGCCGGGGGCGAAGCCCTCAAAATAGACATTCCTTGAGCGGGGGGGCCAAGGACGGTGGATCCATGCTGTGTCTTGTAGGCTGCGCCCGTCCACAAGGAGAACAGTTTTGGGGGGAAAAGGCGGGACCGTAGGGAAGGAGCAGTCCCGGATGACCTTCATTTTTCCTTTTCTTTCTGGGGGCTACCTTGGTGTCGACCGTTTCCCTGACCAAAGAACTCAGCCGAAGTAGGGGGGGGGCACGCCGGGGGACTCCTGATCAATCTGGGACTAGGGAGTGCCAGAAGAAGGAACCAGCGGGCGAGGGCCCGCCCGAGGGGAACACTGCGGAAAGGACGTGTGGCGGAAGATTCAAAGAAGAAAAGGGGCTGATATGGCGCGGGACTCGCTTCCCAAGAAACCTACCATGATAGAGAGAACAACAACATAGAAAGGGGAAGGGTCTGGAAAGCGTGCATCGCAAATAAAGAAGACAAAAGCATCAGAAATAAGGGAGAAGCCGCCTTCTTTCCGCCGTATGGGTTGTTTGCCGGGGCTGCAAGAAAAAAAAGAGCGGTTGACAAAAAAAATCCAAAAGCAGGCGTCCTAAATGGGATAAGAGCTGCATGGAAAAACTATATTCAATATTCACTCTTCTGTTGGAATGGATTAAGAGGTCGCCAAAAAAGAAAGAAAAGAAAGGGGGGACTGGCCTGGGCCTTACGATGAAAAACTTGGGAAGCAATCATAGTTGAAAAACTGAGGGGCCCAAATGGTGAAGGAACGCAAAATGAGCCATCGCCCCAGCAGGGGGAAGAAACGCTAAGATGAGAAAAATGCCTTTAGAGCTCTGAGTGACTTGCTGACCCCGACCAAGGACTTGAAAGCCGAAAGAAAGTGTCAGAAGGGGGGGGAAGCGTTCATATGGATTTAAGATTGGTACCATCTGGCTGGCGTTGTTCTCGGAAAAGGGGTTTTTAAGTGGAAAGGAGGAAAAGAAAACACTCAGCTGAAGCCATAAAAGCGTAAAAGATCGATCACGGGAGGGTGGAAGATAAACTCGATTTCTCGCGGCCGCGACCAAAAAAGGTGAAATCTTCGCGTCTGGAGCGAGGATCCGATCGAAAGAAAAAGGTTGGTCAATTCCTGGTGATGGGAAAGGGTGCGGAGGAACAGGAACCAGGGAGACTGGGAAGGGCTGGGCAGGGTAAAGAGATCCGGTGAAACGGCTTCAACGGAGGGGGTACTGAAAAGGTCGGGGTTGAAAAGGGGGAAGATACGTCAATAGGTTCCAGGATCTTGCGCGCACAAATTTGGAAGGACGTTCGAAGACTGCTAAGTCATTTTCAATTGGGGGGGAAGCAAAGAACCGTATGAATCGCCATGGTTCGGGAGGGGGATTACTCTGCATTTGGCGTTTGACGACACCGTGTTGGTGTGGACGGATTACACAGAACATGGGCGAGGGATGGGAGGTACGGCAAAGGAAAAAAGAGACGCTGTGACAAAAGTCACCGCCGCGTTCTAATCCTCCTTGGAAAGAGGTTCTCCCACCGTCGAGAACACGGAATAATTGAAGAAAGGGAGAACTAGAACGACACCCCTAACAAAATTACTTCTAACAAACAGCAAGGGGCACTCGGGAAAAAAAAGAAATCAGGGAACGTGACTGAAAAAACAAACTACCGACTGAGGCCTTCGTCCGTGTTCCGGGGCTTTCAGGGTGAGGGGGAAGTGGAAAAGTACTGAAGTGAGGGCAAATCAGGAACCATTTAAAGAAAGGGGGATCGGGGATATGGGGAGTCTGGAGAGGTACCCATGTAACTGGCTCTTTGTTGATGGATCACGTGGGTGTTTGGGGGGTCAGGCTTTCTCGCGAGTCTGGGGGGAAGTCCCCGCCAAGACTAGGTCGTGGCGACAAATCACCGCAAGAGTGCGGTGCCCAAATCAAAGGATTGCGCAGCAAATGGGGGGACATTCGTGGAGTGAAGAATGAGCTTACTCCCCTTTGCTACGTCCTTTTTGAACGCTCGAAGTCTTGGGAAATCTCCCGTTCAGAACGCCTTAACAAAAAATGGCACCTTCCCAGGATGACTTTTGACAACGACTGCATGGGGGAAACGAATCCCACGGGTACCGCCCCTAGCGCCTTTGGAGTCGAGCAGTGCGACACGTTGTAGGGAGTTCCTACGGGCTTGAGCGGGCCCAAGGAAAGAGGCTGGGCCGCGAGGTTCCGGGATTAATCAAGGGGCTCGTGGGAAAATGGAGAGGCAAAACCATCGAATAGATACTCCAAATGCACATTTGATTCCACCTGGGGCGGGGTAGAGACCGGGGGAAGGATGGGCAGGGGGCATAAAGTAAACAGAATTCCTAACCACCAGACACCCAGAATGCCTCCTGCCTTTCACGCTGGAGAAATGGTGGGGGCTCTCAAAAAAAAAACGGCGGCATGTGAAAAGCGAATCCACAACATCTTCACGAAAAAAGGAGATTCAAGAAAGGCTGGGAGGGATCAACGCACGTGACAGAAGGAGAAGGCCGGGGAGTCCGCCACAGACCCCCGGACGGGAAAAATTTTGGGATAAGGCAAGGGGTGGGACCGATGGCAAAAATAGCCCTTTGTCCCTGCAACGAATCGAGCGGCTTCTCTGTCCGGACGCTAAAAGAAGAAACGAATCCGGGACAGTGCCAGAAGGAACCGGGCTTGGACATTCCAGGATGCTCGGTGTGTCCTGGCTCTTTCGCAGGGACAGTGTTGGGGGGGGTGGAACGTCGGGAGATTGGAGGACGACGGCGTAAGGGGGTTGAGACAGGATCGTTAAGGCGATCCAAAAGTAGAGAAGCCTTCGCCAGCGTGAAAAAAAAAAAACGCAGGACAGTGGGATTGGTCATCGTTATTGGGGGGGCATCACTTTGTCGGGTGATAGAATCGGAGACCAAAAGCAAAGGGCTAGAGAAAAAGGAAGGGAATGGAACAATCGGACAAGTAAAGTGCATACTCTGCCCCCGTGCTACGTCCACAGATGGGTAGAGAATAGATGAAGGAAGAAGAAGTAATGTCCTCACTTCGTTGTCTCCAAAAAATAAGGGGCAAAATGACAAGGCAGAACGACTGACAGGCCGTTCTAAGCGATTTGGGAAAAAGCATAAAAGGAATCAAGGAAGCTGGGAAATGAAGTCAGTAGGGTAGGGGAGAATCTTAGTGAGGCGGTACTTAATCGGTGCTTTAAAGAGAAAAACGAAAGCTGGGAAAGGAAGGGGGGGCGAAAGGAGCGTGACCAATGCCAGGGGTCAACGCACGATATCAGAAAAGGCTGGGCCACAGAAAAAAACCCAACGGGGGTCCGTGGGGTAACTTGAGTCACTTAAAAACCCAAAACTGTCCGAGGTAAACGGACAACGCCGAGGGTCCGACCTCCACGACAAACTGGATCTTCAAAGAAAAGCAAAATTGGGAGAGTGAGCGAGAGGGGGGGGGAGGACACAATTGACTCGCAACTATCGGGGGGGAGAAAGACCTTGGGGGAAGTCAAGAATCAAAGGGTAACACCGTTTGAGCCATGTTCAAAAGTATCCTCAGGCGCATACGTCAAATTCCCAAGTTAAGGGGGGTAGGGGAAGGAGCCCAGGGGGACCCAGGCCAAAAGTCTCGCGAAACTGTCGAGAACGCTCCCGGCAGCAGGTTTCGCGTCCGGCAGGAACGGGAAAGAATCTCCCAGCGGAGGATTGGGGGAAGGACGACTGATGTTGCGGCAACCATTTTCTTCGAGATTTGTTGTCAGAGGGATGCAGAAAAGAGGAAAAAAAAAAAATTTTAACGAGAAAAACGCACTCGCTTGTCCAAAAAAAGAAAAGAATATACGCCAAGACATTTCGTCCACTTAGGGATCCTTGGAAGGAAAAATTCGGCGACGAAAGAAACGAGACGGCCATGGAGGGCATAGCGGATCGTTTCTTCGCTCCAAAGGCTGGTCGACGTGGGGGGATAAAAAAAAAAAGCGGTCCAAACTGAGGGAATCAGTGGGGGTTCACGGGGGACGTTTTAACGAACGGATCGGCAGACATGAGAAGGGGCAGGGAAAGGGAAGGGCCTAGGGATAGTTAGGAAAAGGGTGGAGAAAGGGAAGGAAAAAAAGGAAACTCAAGATGAAAGTCAATAATTCCGCAGTCTTGAGATGAGAATTTCATTTGTGGGACGCAAAAGTAGAAAAGACAGGGCCTTAAGGATCCTCTTCAACCCTAAGCTTATAATAAGGCGGTGCTGACGGAAGACGAAGATGGGGGGGGGGGTCTGACTGGAGGCCATAAGAGGAAAAATTAAAAGCATCTTAAAACAACAAACTATGAGTCATAGAGATAACTTTTGGGTTGCTGGGAGCAGGAAACGAGGGAAAAAAACATCAAAAAGGAAAGAATCTTCCAAAAGGGAAGGAGGTCCACGGGCGTCCTCTCGTCTAGCAATCGATTCCCGCATAGGCCGCGCGCCCACAATTGCGAGAAACTAAAAGGGGCCTACTGGGAGAAGGGTAAGAGGAGAGGTGGAAGGATTTGAGGACTGACGGGAAGGGCTCAACGCAAGCTAAATGGAAAAGGAATTAATTGAATTCGAGCCTAAAAAGGGGACGGAGTGAAGAATAAAGAAAAAGTTAAAAACTGCTGTACGTAATTGTTGAAATAAGCAGAAGAACGGAGAGCCGTCCTACCACGCACTGAGACAAAGGAAGCATTGCAACGAAAAAGGGGGAAGGGCTAATCTTAGGGCTTCCCCGCATGATGAAAGTAAACTGTGGGGGACTGTGGGGAATCGGTCTGGGTTCCGGCCGTTGCGTCTTCTTTGCTCTTATGAAAGAGATTGGGGGGTCCAGGGAGCCAAGAGCTCAGAAAAAATACAAAAAGCATCGAGGGAAACGGGGAGATCAGGAAAGAAGGAGATTCTCGATTTCAGAGGCCGGCGGCAAAGGGAGGAAAGTCGGCCTCGAGGGGCGACGACACCTGGGGTGTCCAAGTCATGGGGAAAGGCGGGAACCAGGAAGAAACCGCGGGAAATGAAAGGGGGGCGCAAAAAAATAGATTATACTATTGCTTAAACGATCGGGTTAAGGGGGGAACTGAGGTAAAAAGCGTATCAAAGTAGCCACGGAGAGGGCTTGAAAGCACAAAGGGGTGAACGTCGCCGCAGCTAAGCAAATGGAAGGGGGGGAAGACGCCGATGTACGTATCACGTTGTTTTGGGCTGATGGAACTCGGGAGTTGCGTTGCCCATCAAAAACGGGGGGGTTTGAAGTGTAAAAGAAACGCCCGCGCATTTATGATTTTCGTTCTTATTGGCATGGGAATGATAACTTGTTCATTGTCTCAAGAGCCTGGTAGCATGAACTTAGGATATTGGGAAAAACCACAGGGATAGAGAAACCCGGCACCATTAACGACCCTACTACATGCTGAATACACGGAAAGGAAAAGTCTATTTCAAAGAAGAAACCAAGGCAATTGAAGCGAAAAAGAAAAGTAAAAAAAAAGCGCAGGACGAATTTCCCGTCGTAACGTTGTCAGGGTAAGATAAGGAAGAAAGAAGTGTTAGGCTCGCACTTATATTACCTCACAGCCTGGGAATGTAATGAAAAGGAAAACGAAAAGGTGTCGGAAAAGGGCTCGGGCCGGGACCGCTGGATATGGGTAGACGTTGAGGTTTTCGATATCTCTCTATTGCTTTAAGGGAAAAAAAAAAAAAATCCTGCTGATCCCTTACCTAATTTCTTGATTCACAGCCTCAGAACGGGAAAAAGAAAAACGGGAAGGGATGTCAGGGAAGGAAAGGGGAAAAGGTTAGCGGGCCAAAACCGGGCGCCTTTTACCCTGAGCCTGAGGGGGGAAAACAAATTAAAGCGGGGAATAAAAAAAGGGTGGAACAAAAAAACACGGGGCTATTGCTAGAGGAAAAGAATGGGGTAGGGAAGAAATCACTTTTCAGGCACGTGTAATTACGAAAAAGGGATACGAGGAGAAGGCAGCAAAGGAAAGAGCCCCGCAGATTGGGGGGAATATCGAGGTAATAATAATGCCAAGGCTAATCACTACCCCACGGAAATGGGGGAAAACCGCGGGGGGAGGGGGAGACCCCCAATCTTGAGGGACTGGGTCCCCACCTAAAATAACGATAACTATACAAAACCCCGATAGGAAGAAGGCATTGGCGGGGCGTGATGGGGGGGTGTTAGTCTTCGTAAAAAAACAACAACTGGGGGTGGGGGGGGGGGGGGAGTATTGAAAAAGAGATATACTAAAAATCTGAAACTAGGGCGAGTCCGACTATGGCTGGTAGGATAGGTGAAGAATTGCAAGAATGACATGAAAAGGAAAGGGGAAAGCCACAGGCCCTAATAATGAAAGGACCTTTGGAGAGGATTATGTGGGGAAAGGAAGGGAATGACTAGGCCCTTAGGCTACTTCAAGGCTTAGTTGGCTCGGGTCTCTCTTTCCTTGACAGGGCGAAAGAAAAAAAAGAAAGCTTAGTAAGCCGCATCCGAAACTTGGCAAGGAGGAGGGAAACAGGAAGATCGGTTCCACCGGAGAGGGACAATGAGAGGCAGGGGTTGCAACTGGCTGGTAGAGGGTTGAGGTAGGCGTTTAACGTCTAAGGGGGTACCAAGGGGCCAGGATAAAGTTTCGGGAAAAACCCGAGAATGAAAACGTCGCTCATCGGGATCTGCCTCCGCATTTGCGGTATTCGGAGGAGCTGTGCAGGGAAAAAAAACCAGGAAAGAATTCAGAAAAAAACGCGATGATAAAAACAACTCAGGGGAATGAACGAACTGAAAAAAGTAGACTTCCACCTCATAAGGGCGGCTGTGGGAAGGAACTTATTCTGGCGGCTACGGGAAATGAAGGGAGCCAACCTCTTTGCAAATCTCACGACCTGTAAGAAGGAAGCTAAAATGAAAAAATTTGAAGAGATCTTGTGAGGGAAGATGGGGGGAGGATGGAGGGGAAATAGAGGTCATTTCGTGTTCGAAGGGTAGGTGATCTTCGAATGCGGTGTCTGAAAAGTTTGTGAGAAAGAACCGGGGGGAAAGTGGGGGTGTTTTTGTATTGGGGCTAATCGACGCTCCGAGCCCCTCCAGGGGGTACGACCTCTCTACGGCGCGTCTCCTAGGTCATCCGCTACACGAACGACAAGCGTGCTGGGAGGGGGTTGGCACACGTAACATCACACCGGTCTATTTCAACACTAACGGCCGAGGGGTACAAGAGATGAGGAGAAGAATTGAAAAAAAAAGTGAGCGGCGAAATTGGAAGGGTCTAAAAGAGCCGCCACTATCGAGCAAAAGCCTTGATTGCCACAAGTCAAAAAGTGAAAGAATTCTTAAGAAATCGTGAAAGTAGAAGAAGGAGAGACACAGAAGGAAAAAACCAGTGGTATATGGAAGGATTCAACGGTCCTCCTCCCATTTGCCCAAGGTGTCTGAGCGAGAGAGGGGAGGAAAAACCGAAGAAAAGGCAGGGGATGAAACAGGAGAAGGCCGATAATAAAAAATTCTGCCGGGATGTAATAGTGGCAGACGATGGATTCTCCCATTTATATTTGTGTCGGGGATCGGGAAAAAGAAGTCCAAAAGATTTGGAAAAAAAGAGACAGAGGGTCCCACCGAAAAACCCATGAAACAGCTTCCCAGGTCTAAAATCTTTAGCCTGAGGGGGCGTGGAGGAAAGGACTTCAGGGGGGAGAAGAAGACATGGAGAGAGCATAAGACATGCCTTTCAGAGTCGCGCGGTTCGATCAAAGTGAAGTGTGGGATGGAAGAGGAAGGGGGGAGAAACGGGGCAAAATGCGGTGCAGTTAAATTTCGGATCTGCTCACGAAAAGCTGCATCGGCAGGCATCATCCGAGAAAGAATCCTGGGAGGCGAACGAAAGGAGAAATAAGAAAAACAAAGAAAAGGAGGCTAGGGGGGGAAATGCCGCCAAGTAGGATACTCATGGGGGAACAGATCATCAGTTTTGTGGACGCGCGGAAATGGACTGGAAAGGAACGAGGGAAAAAAACCAGGGGGAGGAAAAGGAATGCTTTGGAAAGGGGAAGAAAGATGGGGGGCTGGAGATGGCGCTTAAAATAAAGAACTTACAATGATCTCTTCTAAACAAACGGAGGAGGAGAAATTCCTGGGAAAAAGCGCCGAAAAAAAAGAAAGAAAAAAGAAGAAAGGGAAAAAGGATGGAAAAAAAACGATTGAGAAGCCGATGGGTGTTGCCGCGGCCCGGTCGAAGAAGATCCCGCATTATGGTCTCGCGGTCTTCCACAAAGGGATGATCCTGGAGAGAAACTTAAAAGAATCTTGAGAAGGAATATGAAAGAGGGGGGGCATTGGAAGAAGGTCCCGGTCCACTTTCTCAATGAAAGGAAATACATTGGAGGAATTCCTAGGGTAACAGGAAGGGAGCCGCAGGGGTCAGGAAAAAGTGAAAACTTCTTGGGAAATCTGGGGGGACCGTCTTCGTCACCAC
>Ga0179593_1375182_pt1 | contig 20277 bp, 23 predicted proteins | sample CZODoug2_1_08_16_FD_185931 | JGI IMG/M metagenome (GOLD analysis project Ga0179593, IMG submission 185931) | Vadose zone soil fungal communities from Angelo Coast Range Reserve, California, USA - CZODoug2_1_08_16fungal (PacBio error correction) | ecosystem: Environmental > Terrestrial > Soil >...
GATTCAGACACCTTTCAAAGACCACTGGAGTTCAAATACAATGGCCTCTTTGAGAGAGATGTCAGGAGTCGATGAGAGCTGTGATGTAACAAAAGAACCGACCTTCAAATCAAAAGACGCGGGAAAAACTAGTATTCAAACTACAGCATCTCCCTGCAGAATCCCTGACAAGGATGGGACCGCAGAGTGTCGGGGTCTTTCACAGGGGGGCTTCAGTTCAACAAGAAGGGACCAAAGAAAGCAGATGTTCGATCTCACTCCGAAAGAGATACGCCGAATGAGGGCGGCGGCGGCTAATTTCGAAAAGTCGCCGCTCGAGGTCTCCAGCAAAGAAAAACCATGAAATCAGGTTTGGGAGGAAATCAGACTCGAAAGTACGGGGCCTGCAAAAGCTCACTCTGAAAAACGTCGAAGTCTCAGTCACGGATAAACGAAGGGCGCTGGGGGGGGGCGAACAGAAGATCAAGAACGTAACGTCTTCTTAGGGAAGGGGAGAGGATCTGGTAAAAAAACGGAGGAAGAAAGACCAGGGAAAAGGAAATTCAGACTACTGGGTCGGGGGTCCTACCATCTCGGGGGCGGAGGTTTTCCAGGCGTACGAACTCGCGGGCTGACCGAGATTCCAAGTGAGGGAAGGCGAAAGCTCAACATCGTGCCGTTTCCCGGAAACAACGCAATGGAGGTACAAAGCGCAGCTCGCTCCAACTCGCGGTGGAGAGGCGACAAAAGAAAAATGAAGCCGGATAAGGCCCAGGGACGCCACCCTACTACTACAACAGATACTTCTCAGAGGGGTCCCAACCATTTCGGAATCAATGGAAGGTCTGGCCTGAAACGGGGGAAAGCCGGATGGAGAAAACCCTAAAGAGGGGACCGCGAAGGACAGGGTCACTTCAATTCACAAAAACAAAATCAAAAAGCCATAAACCCTAATTTGCGGGAACGCACACCTCACCAACGATATTCCGAAACCTTCTCAAACTAAGAAACGCGACGAAATCGCGGCGAAAAAGATTGGTGGAGCAGCTCTAGCTAAAGGTCAAGAACCCGGAAGAAAACCCGAAAATACGAGCCTAATCAATCACGGAAAAAAATAAGTGTAACGAAGGTCGAAAGGAACTAAAAGGGGGAAGACAAGCGGCGGGGTGCACGTCTTCCGCTTCGAAGAACAAGATGAATTGCCCGCCAACGCAAAAAGCGACGATAGCAAAGGTACTTCCTGGGTCCTCCATAGGGGGACACCAGATCTGAATATGAAAAAGGGGTCAAAGCGAGGTGCAGGTGGGATTGATCCATTCCAAAGTCAGAAAAAAAAAAACGCAGAGAAACAATGCAATAGAAATAAAAACCGCCAGAAGAACAGTCCGCGAAGTTCAATCCGGCGAAAAGGAGGAAACACGTGGGATCAGCTCCTCACACAACACTTATATTAATAACTAAAAGAAGTGGCGTCGATACGAGAATTCTATAGAGATTCGGCGGCCGGGGGCTATTGGCCAGCGCGACAGTTCCGGCCTCCCCCAAAAGCAGCGCGAAAGGGGGGGGGGGAAAGATCAAAACAGAAAACAGCACACATAGACTGAAATGGGAAGAGGCATACTCAAGATTTGGGTCGCGAAGGAAGAAGACATGCTCTCGGCGGAGTCCGACGCCAACTTCTAGGGGAAGGGGCCAAGAAGATTAATTTCATCAAAGAAAGATGTTCAGTGAGTCTCGTAAGCGTTCCATGAACGATTGCCGAGTAGGCGAGGATGTCAGTGAAGGGAAAAGAGAGAGAAGTTCAACGGCTGCGAATCAGACGTGGAAAGAGAGTAAAATGAGGGTCGCGCCTCGGGAACCTGCGCTCTGTGGGAAACAGGTTTCTCGAAAAGGATCAGGGAAGTCGAGTGGAGGGGGCAGGAAGTTCGGGGGGGGTGTGAAGGGTGGAGGTGACCTTTGCCTCAGGCATTAAAGTTTTGGAAGACCGACGGATTAAGACACACCATTGGTCGTGAACATCTCAGGGGAGCGCAGGCATTGAAAGTACGACAGACCGGGGTATGACGAAATGGGATGACGAACAGCCCCGGGCGTTCACGGAGTCCTTCGCGTAGTCGAAGGGGGGGGTGGTTGTAGGACCGCGGGCTGTCATCATCAGTTTAGATTCCTGAAAAAAGAACGTATGGTCGACGGGAGCGGGTGAAAGGGCTTTAAACGTGCGGGTTCGGAACTATATGCCCGACAATCTGGAGAACGGTCGCCTTCGAACGAAACACCCAACCAGCCGGGGAAAGACCGAACCAGCAAGAAGTGGTGCACACTTAACTGCTCAAAACACGAGCGGAGCCTCTGAAGTTCCTGCTCGGTCTCATATCGTAATAAGCCAGGGGGTGGAAAGTCGAATCAACGTCGAAAGTAGAAGGAGGGTCCGACGGGGGATAACGCTCCAAAAGAGACGTCTGTGTGAACGTCAAAACCCGGGAGTTTGGTATGGACAAAAAAAAGCAGGAGCGAATGGACGAAAATTCGTAAAAAAAAATGACGACCCCCCGGCTTATGGACGGATGATCGCTGGGGAGACGCGGAGCGCGGAAAGCGACATCGGAGCATGGAGAACAGACATAAACCATAGTTCTCGAAAGAAGAGCGACATAGCTGGCGGTCGTACAGACTAAAGTCTGGGGGGGGGACGGACGAACACAGGGAACTGAACGACACCAGTGTAAAAAAACTTCAGGTTACGAAAAAAGAAAAACTGGGCTTGGACTGGGGGGGACACGGACAAACGTCTCGACAACAAGCGGGACGTGATGCATGAATTAGTTTGGTGAAACCGGACAGACGTTAAGAGAATCGAAGTGGCGAAAAAGATAGACCCATCATCACCGTGTAAGAAAGGGGTTGTTGAGTTGAACGGGTCGATCGGATGGCCGGGGTAAAAAGACGGTGTACGGGGTGTACAGCTGGGAAGTTTGCTGAAAATATTCCGTGACGAGGGTGGTAGTAAGGCCTAGGATCCAAGGGGCTTGGAACCTCGTTCAGAAAACAGAGAAAATTCGAGTCGTTGGGTATAAAAGCGGCTCAGGGCAAGGCATTGGGGATCGCCACGCGAAAATCCGCAGCAAAAGAGAAGCGGGCTCCTAAGGCCTCAACGGCAAAAATGCTTGAAGAATAAAACTGGTCAATAAAAACGCATGTGACCGGGTAAATACGGTCGAGAGTAGGAGCCTGGGGGAAGGTGGTATTAGAGAGGTCGAGGGGAGGGCGGGAAACACTGAAGAAGAACCAGGACCATAACAAGTGAAAAGACAGGTCGGGAGACGTGTTCAACCGACCTGCGCAATTAGGAGACGGGAAGACCAGAAGGAGGGGGGTGAGCCAAAAGACTGAAGGCATCGACCATTATGCTGAAAGCAGGAGTGGGAAGCGTCCGATCCGGCACAGAGTTGTAAAAACTACCTATGATAATCCTCAAAAAAGACCTTGGAGGGTCGACGTCCGGTTTCAGTGCGGGCCACTGGGAAAGATCCAAAAAATTTGGAGGGGGCAACTTGATCCAGGGCGTGATGGGGTTGAGAAAAGAGTCGGAACAAAGAGCAACCTCCCAACCGTACGGAATCTCAAGGGTAACGATTGGAAGACAGCTCATTGAAAAGGTTGGCAGCGCGGCATCGATCCTCAATAGATGGGGTAGAACGTCGGCGGTCGGCGAAGGCGTAACCGATGACCAAAGACCGGCGGGAGACATCCTTTATTCCCTTTCCTGACGTCGGAAGTTTTTTCCCAACTTCCAGTGCTGTTTGAGTTGGTCGGGGGGAGAGAGCTAAGGTCCGAATCAAAGTAAGAAGCCGTTTTGAGGGGGGTGAGGGCTGGTGTGTAGTGACATACAGAAGCACACGGAGATGGGGATGATAAAGGGAGGGGGGTGGTTAAATGGAAGCAGAAACTCGGGGGCGGGTTTGTAGGATCTACATCAGTCCACAAACAGGTTGAGGAAAAAGAAGCAAGTTGGCGACTCGCTGTAAGTAGTGGGCCGAAGTCGAGACGGGGGGACGGCATCAGAAGGTGTCGAAGAAGGGGAGGGCACAAGGCGAAGAAAGGGAGGGAAATTATGGTTTTGACGTCGGTGGGGGGGTCGGTGCAGAATCCAAAGGGAATCGAGAGGAAGGCGGGGACCAATCGTTAGAAAAAAGTATGGGTACTTCGAGGGAAAAGCATCCCGCTGCGGGGAGTGAACGAACTGGTAAAGTACCGGATAACGCAATCTCATGCGCTTAAAAAAAAAAACGCGAAAAGGGGCAACGGGTCATAATCTCCCGTTGGTACTCGTCGAAACAGGGCGAGTGTTGAACGAACCAGGAATCGGGAAGTTGAAGGGTGGGTGATGAGGATTAAATGCAAGACTTTTTTTTACGAGGGCAGGAGCAGAGAAAGAGCGGGGTTCAAATCTCCTGACTTGAAACTCTAAAACCGGAAGCCGTGGCTTCGAAAAAAAAAAACCACGGATTTACGAAACGAGTGTTGGCTAACGGAGGGAATACCAAGAGGGGTTTTTAGATCGGGTCGTTGAACGACGCATTAAGGGAAGTATGCTGGGGAAAGAAGAAGTCCAAAAAAAACGGTAGGAAAAAGAAATTCAGTACAGCAATGAACGTGCAGACCGAGGAAAAGGGAAAAGACACGAGACCGACCAACAGGGGTATTCTTCACCCGCAAAAACAGAAACGGGGTTCGCACGTCTTCAGAAATCGGAACAAAGAAAAGCGGCCGAGGAATCCGGTTCAAAAAAAGAGCGGGAAGGATAGGCACACGCGGAATAGCGCCGCGCGACCTCGGACAAAAAAAGAAAAGAAAAAACTCGGAAATGTAGGGCCAAACCCAGAAAAGGCCCTTTGCGCTGCTATAAAGAAAGAGGGACGATACGGAAAAGGCAGATACGTAGACTTTACTTCGGAACCAGAAATAGCGGGACGCATAACAGATCACATTAAGAAGCGGGAGGCCATTGTGCAAGAGAAGGAAAATACGCGCGACCGAGAAGACTATGTGTCACCGCCTTTGGAAAAGCTAAGGCATGGGTAGATGCAAGACAACACGAAGGGGAAGAAAGAAAAGGGAGCAGCATTCATCATTGGGCGAACGCAGGTAAGCGTCCCCATTCCTTGCTACGGAAATACTCGCCCGGTCTCTAACAACTTCCCAATATGTACGCTATTTCCTCCCCAAGGTCGAGGAAGGACGGCGTACAAAAAGGGGGGGGGAGATCTGGGGTCGCAGTGAAAAAAACATAATACAAGGTACTACCAAAACAAAGCAACTGAGGGCAACGACCTAGGGAGGACGAGCGCGACAAGACAAAAGAGACACAGCACAGGAGGGGGGAAACAACTGAGGAAATTGTCAAAAGTCGTCTTCAAGATCTGGGGGCCGAACCTCGACCGACCGGGGAAAAGAAGAACGTCAAGGAAGAAAGGGAAAACGTGGAAAGGTGACGGAGCCTGCGAAGATTTTACGGAACGACCCCTGGCCGGAAAAAACGGGGTGAGGCGCGGGAAGGATCTTTCCTCACAGAAGACCGGATAAAAGGCTAACCGAGAAAAAACAACCGGAACCATAACGGCAATCCGTCGGCACCTCACCGAGGACGCGTCAAAGAAAATGGGCGGAGTAAGAACAAAGATGGCTGGCCGTAGGAGAAAAAAGAGGAAAAGCCTGAGTGGAAAAAAAACGGGTGCTAATGTAAAACGTATCGTGAACAAACATAAATCGGAAGAGCATCTTCGACAGAAAGAGAAGGTACGAAAACGATCCGAAATCCGGGAGTCAAACTCAAAAACGGTCCAGTCGGGACAGATAAAAAAAACCAGACGGAAAGAAAGACCACAGATTCGAAATAACACGGCGACCTTGACCGGGAAAACCGAAAAAGAAACCTGAAAAGGCGAGTCGGGAAACAGGGCGTCGATGCCGAGAGCACTGGATCGGGGGAGAAAAGAGAAGCCTGAATGCCACCATAAGGCACCGAGAAAGACCGGCCCCGGGAGAACGCGCCAAGCGATGACGAGACCTAAAGGAATCGTCTTCTTCATACAAACACAATGTTCAAAAAGAAAGTCAAAATGCACCAGAACCCGGAGAGAAACAGTAAAGGGACACCGGTCTGAAAGAAACAAGTGCGAGGTAATCACCGAATAGAATAGAAGAATGGAACAAAAGAACCGAAGTACCGCAAGAAAGAGGTGAGCGCGGGGGAGGAAAAAAAGCAAAGCGGCCACGCATCCATTACCTTTAAAAAAAGGCCAAGCTTTTCGGTTACGGTGCACGGGGAGTTCACGACAGACGTAAAATTACTAAAAGAAGTCTAGAAAGGACCTCTCGGGATCAAGAGGAGGATCATCGTGAGGTGTCGGACAAGCGTGTCGCAAAGGAAAATACGCAGAGTCAAGAGCTAGTCCAGGAAAGTGGGCGCGATAGGGGCGATTGCAGTTCGGGTGCGGGAGGCGCGGCTTTATCGTGGGGTGGTACGCAAACCTTCTTGTCCGATGCGACGCTTTGGGGACACGGGGGCCAACGTGCAGTGATCAGGGAGAACGAGCAGGCTTCATAAGGGCTGCCTGGGCGGGGCAAGAAGTAGGGGAAGGTGCATTATGCAAGTCCAAAAGATAAAGGGTAAGAACCAGGGGAGGGGGAAGGGAGGGAGGAAGGAAGAATACGGTGTGCAATCAGGCAAATAGGGCTGAAGCTATGTTCAGGTGGGAATGACGGTCCACTAGGAGTGCAAGAGGGGGTTAGTGCCATGTGGGGAATAGGTGGGTTAGTGGGGTTATAAAAGAGTGTGTACGTTGGGTGCAGGCGAGGAGGGGGAAAGATAAAAGTGGTGCGTATGCCGGCCAGGCTGGGTGGAAACCCGCCGGCGGGTTTCAGTCAACAGGAGGAAATTGAAGTGGAGTGGGCGATGGATGAAGGGGGGTGCGGGTCGAGTAGGGAGAGGCAGGCGTGGGGGTCCTCATGAACAGAAAGGATAAGGAGAGGGTCCGGGGCGAGAGAAGGCCATATGGCGAGATGGAACGTGCATGAGGGACTTGGGATCAGGGGGTGGTAGGGACTGGGGGGCTGGGAACAACAACGGAATTACTATTGCACCCAGAAGTGTGCGTTGGCAAAGGCTAGAGGGGGTCCATCAAGAGGTTGGGTATGAGGAACAGGAGCGTAACTTCAATGGGGACGAGGGATGGGAACCTATGGGGGAGAGGTAGCCTAGGGTGAGGGGGATGGCCTACAGAGGTAGGGGGGGGGAGCCTGACGGGACAGGGGGGTAATAGGGGGGAGAGTGTGACCGGGTGCGGGTAGGTGAGTAAGGGATAAGTGAATAGAATGGGGGGAAGAAAGAGGTGGTATTGAAGAAGTTTGTTTTGCTGATAAGTGGGGGGTTACCAGAGGGGAGATGCTTTAGTGCCGATCCACTCAAGTGGGGGGTGAGGGAGAGACCTGGGACGGACGTGTTGTGGTGTATGTGTCCAGTGGGGTGGAGGAGACCGGCGAATTGCAGAGCGTAACCGTCGGGGCGGGGGTAGGGATGGGAGGGTGGGAGGGGGGTTGGGGATATGGGGGGGAGGATATTGGAATTGGGGCTTGCAGGACCACTTGAAGACGTAAGATTAGACGGCGAACGTCGGAAAGGTGTGCGGGGACGGTTGATTAGGTGGGAACAGTGGAGAGATAGAGGGCCTTAGGGGCAGATTGGGGCGGCGCACAGGCGACAGGGGGGAGCCGTTAGGAGACGTGGATGGGAAGGGGGGACGCAGGGGGTGGGAGGGGCGTGTGGAAGGAGAATAGCAGGGAAGTGGGTAATGATAGGCAAGGATAGGCGGGGGAGGGGTTAGGGAGGTCTAGGGGAAACGGGATGCGTTTGCGGACGGGAGGAAATGCTGGGGGGGCGAATGGTACGAGATGGGGAGAGTGGGTGGCGTGCCGCTTGGAGGAGCCAATTAGGGGCGATGGTTCGGTGGAGGAGGGTGAAACAAGGTACCGGGTGCGACTACTGTTGATAGAGGAGAAGTTGGGAGGGTCTCAGGGACTCCATCATTGAGAAGGAAAAAAGCGGAAAAACCTTCTGGACGGACGTCTATTAAAACGGTGCAATTGAGCGATATGTGTTCAGAGTTCTACAAAAGATTCTTCTTTACCGGCTCCGGAAGGGGAGTTTACAAGGAAAAACTACAAACTCTAGGCCGGTAACTTATAAAAGCACTCTGGGGGAGGAAATAAGGTGACGTCGTCAGCAAGGGATGGGAAGGAAGTAAACTGAGAGGGAGAACCTCAGGAGAAACTTCTAGAAGGTCCAAGTTCACAACTATCAAGCGGAGGAAAGGGCAAAGAAAGGAAAACAAAACCGAACGCAACGCAAAAAGAAACGCAGAAAAAAAAAGGAGAAAGTAAAAGGCTCAAAGGGGGACGACATGCAGACCTGCGGCGGGGAAGAGGGGCGCTCCCACGCGGATGGAAGAGCGGGAAAATTCGAAGCTTTCTCACTGAAAACACGAACATCGGAATAGGAAAGCACTCGAAAGGAGTTATACGCTGGACCGGAAAACCACACTGCGGGCTGCAAAGTAGGACTGGCAAGGAAAGAAGGAAGGTCGCCAGTCTCGCCCCGAGGGGCAGAGGAAGGATCTCATGGGCAAGAGAACATCGTACACCGAGAAGAGATGCTGACCGTTCGAGATAAGGGGGGGGAAAACGTCCAAACAGAACGAATGGGAGGCGCTTTTTGAGGCAAAAAAAGTACGCGGCAAAGAACTAAATAACTCAGCAGGAGGCGGACAGAAGGCTGCTGCGAAACTAAAGGAATAGCACAAACAACGGAAGGGGGGGGAGAAAGAGATAAGCAGTTGCGTCATGCAAACGGAGAAAGGAGGATAGGAATGTGTCAGGGGGGGAAGGGGTGGCTACCATCGGAGACAGTTTCTACGGGACGAAAAAAAGGACGAGCAGCGCGGAAGGGGTTGGAAGGACCAACGTACAAGCGCGAAAGGTAAATCCAGGGAAAAACTTGGGCCGAAAAGGGAGCCCTAGAGAGTCGGAAGAGACGGTCGCAATGCAAAGAGGAGAAAGGAAGACGCTAAGAAAACATCAAGAGGGGGGAGTTTCCAAGTCGAAACTTTGGAAAAAAGTCAAAGAGTGGTTTCCGTGAGTCGGATCTTCGGGACGGGGGGCGCGTGAAAAAGAGCGCTCGGGAAGAGAGATGCTGACCGAAGGCACAGCGAAAGATAGTCAAAGAAGAATGACGCTAGGTGCAAGGTTCTCGGAGCGGGTCGAGGGAGGGGGAGGCATTTGTTGGTGTGAAGGCTTTGGCTGTGCCTAGGAGTCTGGGGGGGGAAGAGACGAACCGAGTCGGGGGGGAAGGGGGGTCACACCGATAGGTCGGGGGGAGCATCAGTGGGACTTCGGGTCAATGAAAACCTGAAATACGATTCAGCCAAAGCGGGAGGGGATAATTTCACGAGGGTCATGCGAGGAAAAAAGTGAAGTAAGAGTGTTGTCATTGGGGGAAGCGAAAGATCATCGGTGTGATTGGGCACAAAAAAGACAACAGCATTTGGGCGATAAGCGGCCTTGGCTTGTAGAAGAAAGGGGGCTGTGCGAAGAACTATGAGGGGAAAAGCGTAGCCGAAAGACCTTCAGGTTCATCGCGTCAAAACCATTTAGTCCGCAAAAGAAGCCCACGGACGGGTCGCTACAGGTGCATTGCAAAACGACTATTGAAGAAAGGGGTGGGGGAAACAGATCTACCTACGACTACAGGCCGAGCTGCCGAACTGAGGGGATAAGAAGACAAAAGCTCGTCGTTGACGGCCTGGCGGAGACCGAGCGTTGGGGACTGACCAGAAAACGAGGTAACGTAAGGAGCTTCCGATGAGACGCAACCGGCTTGCGAGGTGGACGAGGGGGGGCCGAAGGACGTAGGAAAAGTAGGCGGGGGAGGACCATAGGAGCGAGAGGGGGGGGAACTGCTGTCGCCGTCTAGGAGGGAGGGGGGACTAAAAACACCGGTCGAACCCGGGAAAAGAGCGGCCGGGAATGGAAGGGTAGCAGGAAAAAGATGCGGATTTGACTTTAGACCCGGACAACCGTTGCAGAGATGTAGGTGGAAGGGTTGTTCACCTCCATCCGATCCGAGCGAACATCCCGACCCAGACCGTAGGGAGAGAGGTGGGAGTTGTAAAAAAAGGTTCCCTAGCGGGATGGCCTTGGAAGGTGGAGGGGGTTGTAGGGTCTGAAGCCCAGGGGTGTGGAGGACGACGTTCCAGTTTGAAAGTTGGTAGGTCAAGCGTATAAAGTATCGCGGTGGGGGGGGGCTTTATGAAGAGGACGAGGGCGGTGAATATGGTGCGCTGTTAGGGAAAAAGAGAGACGAGAGCCAACATAATCGTGAGAGAGGCCACGCCCTTCGGTGTACAGCCCAAGGGCGGAGTAGATCGTTTCGACGGACGGGAGGAAGGTCGAGAGGGCAGATCCTGGAAAGGGTGTGGGGGGGAGGGGTGGGTACTTGCAGGGAGCTATGGCAAGGACCATACCGACCTACATGGGGAAAGGGGAGTTGAGAATCGGCTGGGCAGGGAACCGACTGAGCGCATGGTCGAATACGCCGACGGCGGGTGGGTGAGGTGCACCCGGAATACTGCGATTAAGGGGAGACCAGTATGAGAGCGGGGGCGTAGGGAAGGGGCATAAAAGAGGGGTGGGAGTCCGCCAAGGGGATTGACCGGAAGGACGAAAAACGGGGGGTTTAGGGGGAATTCAACTTCCAGTTGTCTTCAAGGGGTGGAAGTAAGGGGGGGGGGTAAAGGAAGAGAAGGGGGAAGATAAGATGCTGAGGGGTGGAAAAGGCGGGGAGGGAGAAAAAATTCCGGAGTACGGCTGAGAGGTCAAGTTCCGGAACATCGACAGGAAAGGGGAAATAGGCGGCATCGCTAAAAAGGGAGGTAGGACGGCGTTGGGGGAAGGCTGGCAAAAGGATCTTACTGGAAAACAACCTGTGAACGGAATACTCCTGGAAAGATGACACGTACTTGACGGCAGTGGGGGGCAACACCCTGACAGTTAGAGGTTGGTTTGTGAGGGGAGATTCTACAAGAGTCTGGAAGAAGGTGGGTGGCTGCTTGTGTAGGAACCGAAGTTTTAACGTAGTGTTGTCGGAAAATCGAACCATCCCTTCCAAAAAAAAGGTTAGGAAGGAGACCGAGGAAGAGGTGTCGGGGGAAATAGCGAGAAAGGGGGAATTGTAGTAGGAGAAGTCGCGGTCATCCGGATGGGGGAAGAGGAGGGACAGGCTGACCGGGGGCACCTTCTGGGGAGGCGTGGTACATGGGTGGGGGGACAAGAAACTAGCTGGAAGGGGAGGAAGCGTCGTTCGCCGCGTATTGAAATAGGCAAGAATCAACGATGCTGGAGGTTGAACGTAGGAAGAAAAAAGAAAACCGAAGAGAGGCGCGTCGAAGCCAGGCGCGCCTTGCCTTTTGGAACAAACGGGTCAAGAGCTAAGGGAAGCACCAGCGCGGGGGGGGAAAACTAACCCCCTGTACGAGGAAGCGTGACGTTTGGAGGAACTGTTTGCGATGTAAAAAGGAGAGCAGGTGAAAATAAGGACCGTAGGGGGACGGGACCGAGAGGAGAGAGGGACGAGAAGGGGCGGGGTCGATGAACGTAGAAAAGGTTAGGCCGCCGGTAAAAACCACGAGTGGTGGGGGAGGAAAGGGAGGGGGTGTACGGAAAGAAAGAGAGCGAAAAGAAAAAAAGTACTGGAAAAAATCTCGATAGAAACAAAACAACGGAGTAGAAGAAGAGCCGGAAATTCCTCAGTACGTAAAACGGGGACAAAACGAACAACAAAAGAAAAAACCGAAAACGTTTGTTATAGTTCACAAACGAAATGTTTCGTGACAGGGGGGTATGATGATCGACCGGACAATCGTCGATCGAAGGAAACCTTGGAGGGGGGAGTCCAACCTTCTCTCAAAACGCGAACGCTGACTCGCAAAAACGAGGCCGGGAGGCACGAAAAGAGCATTGGTTCGGTGGACAAAGAAGGTGGACAATTGACAAATCGGGGGTACTATTGATGAACGCTGCCCGGGACGCTCTTGGTAGGCAGGACGCGCACGATAGGGGCGTGGGATAACATTACTGCAGAACGGTCAGGGTGCAGCGAAGTTTAAGCGGGAAACGAGAAAAAATGGTCACCAATAAAAGAGAGATTATGAAAAGAAAAACGACAGAACGGGCTTCCGAGGACAGAAGGGAAGAAGGTGCGGCGACAAAGGCCTGATGACCGAGAGAAAACTCGACCTGTGGCAAAAGTCACAGGCCATTCGGGGGCTAAGGAGCAATAACGGGGGGGGTGAAGCGGCTTGTAGATCGACAACAAGACAGACGCGAAGGACAACAAGAAGGAAAAAGAAAAAATCACTTGGGCGCTACTAGAGAAGAACGAACAGCTACTTGGAATGGGGTGGGAACAACCTGAAGGTACGTACGTGTCAAACCCGATTAGAAAGGTCGGTTGGTACTCCTCTGAAACGACGATAGAAATGCGTCATATCGACGAACTGGTCGATGCCGAAAGCGGCCCAACGGCAACAAGGATCAACAGACTGCGAAAGGCCGGGAATATGCGTGAAGAATAGCACCTAAAGAAAGGATCAATTACAAGAAACAAAAAAAGAACCTGAAAAACACAAGAAGACAAAGACGGCAACGTTCTTCTCCGGACGGGTCAAGCATTGTCGGGTACAAAAAGAAAACTACGGCTGCCGTCGAGAGACAAGCAAGTTAAATTTAAGCAAACTAAGGGGGAGATAAAGGAGGTCCTGGAACAGACCCGCATAGTCAGTCTGAATTAAGGAATTCGCAGGATGAAAAAGCAACACGAAGAAGTATGAGAAAACACCGCACGTCCAGTAACAGTAGAAGGGAAGTAAGCACAAGCTCAAAGATCGCTAAAAAGAAAAAAAAAGCAATTAAAAAAAAAAAACTTCTTCTACCTGAAAACGGTCCCCCGAGACACAATCTAAGTACGAAAAGATTCACGGAAGGAGTTCGGGGGCACGGGAGCGGGCGGGAAGAGGAAAGCGAGAGTAGAACGAAATTCACCGAAAAGACAACGGGGACTCGAAATCTCTGGGTGCAGAAAAAAAAGCCAAAAATAACGAAAGCTTACGGACAACAACCTGCGAAAACTTTACCTGAGGTGGGAGGACAGAAACGGTCAGGAAAAATGAAATAAACGGAAACCTGCACCAATAAAATAAAGAGGACCGTTTACATCACCAAAATGGATCAAAAGAAAGAGGGGGGAGACTTTACGCAGGCAGGAGATGATCCGGTCTGGCTGTGAAAAAAAGAAATGAAAGACTGCCGAACGGCTTTGGAGCGGGGGGGGGAAAAAAGGGGGGCAAAACGGCGAACTGCAGGGGACACTGAAACTTTATTCCCCTCAGCAGGCGGTTTTCAAGGTAAGTGTGGGGATTCAGACCCCAAAAAGAAGCCTAGAGACAGACGAAACGAGATGATTCAGCCAAGAAAAATACTGATGCTGGCCGGCCTAAAAGAATGCGACCACACAGGGAACAGAACGCTCAAAGAGGTGTTTACTTAAAACGGGAGGCAGTACGGAATAACGCGAGCGCCGCGCAAAGAGGAGGGCAACAAAACGCGCTTGTGATGAAAAAAATAAAAGAAATCGGAAAAAGAGACTGCGTCGTCAGGGGGAGGAGGCAGATCTTAAAAACCAGGAGAAAACAGCCTGTTCTAAGGTGAAGGGGGATATCTCGGGGGCGCAGTTCCAGGCCGGACTACATCGGGGAAGGACGGATGAACGAAGCTTTGTCTAGGGGGGGAGCAAAATCGTGCCGGAAAAAAGCAGAAGTAAGAGACGACTTATAAAAAAAAGGAACCAGGAAGGCCTCTCGGAGAGGAGGGAGGGAGTGGGGGTGGGAAAAATACTAAAAAACGATAGGAACTCAGGTCGGAAGAACCAACCCAAGAAAAAAGGCCTCGAGAATAGCTCTTAACGGACTAACTGAAAGATGGCGGGAAAGCAAGGTCTTCTCAGCATCTGTAAAGGAAAGTCGAAAACTCCGGATCAGTGGGGGGGACCTTCGGGAGTGACTAAAATCAACCCCACAAAACTGAAGACAGAAAAAGCAACTTCACCTCAGAGCGAAAAACAAACCGCAACGCGAACGAGATCTGAAAAAGCTCACCGAGGAGAGGGCAGCTACGAGCGGACGAGTCTGCGGCCTCCCCCGAGGAGGGGGGGAAACGTGATCTCACTCAAACAACAGAAATCGGAATTACTTTCACGCCATAAATGTTAACGAGTTCTACGGAAAGGGGACACAAGGGAAAAAACGGCGGGCTGCAGTCCTTCCAGAGACTCCCGATGAAGGGGGCCTGGCAAAAAAAAAGGAAAGAGAGAAAGAGCAAGTCACAGCTACACGACAAAGAGGGGTCTGAGAGGATAAGGTTCAGCAGTGCCGGTGGATGGATCCTTATCAGCTGGGCAACTAGCGCATGGTGAGCTAGAAGTACGCTTGGCAGGAGAAATACAAGGCTCGGAAGCATCCATCGTAATTCCTCCGGCGGAAGGAAAAAAACGCCCACGATGGGATCAGGGTCAACACACGAAAGGAGAGGATGATAAAGTTGGTGGTATCTAAGGAAAGTCAGAGCGACATTCAAGGCTTGGACTTATCAATTGGCCAGACAAGAGAAGAGAAAAAAAGCATGAGCGAAGGTGTGGAAGGATCAACAAAACAGCAATCTCTAACAGTGTAAAAAAGAGCAGAAGAGGAGAAGGGACAAGCGGAGCGGCTTAGGAGGAAGATAAAAAAATTCTCCCTGCGGGGACAGTACGACGAGTAAAAGGAAACCAAATATATGGACGTATTTAGGTTAACTCGTTGGGCAATCGATTTCAAGTTATTCTCTATGTGGAGGGAGCGTGAAAAAAACGCGCGTCAAATCGGCTCACATAAGCTTTGGGGCGCATGTAAAGCGACCGCAGGGACCAAGCGAGTTAAAAGAGGATTCTCGAAAGTATGGTCGCGTGAGCGTTCGTGCCTTAGGGGGGGGGGGGAAGGAGGGACGGGTTAAACCTAAAAAAAAAAAATACGTGGGGTGAAGAGAAACGGCGTAAGACCAGAATTGATGAGCTATCAGCGCGGTACCGGGGGGATCAGACCGTGAGGAATACGAAATGATGAGAACCTCAGGGCGAGGCGGTCGTTCCGCGTAGGGGAGGGTAGGGTCCAAAGGGGAAAGGAAGAGACGGCGTCATCATCAAGGGGGGGACAAAGCGGCCCTTGGTAGAAGCGCCGCATGGGACGGGTAAAGACGTGGGCGGGAGACGAATCGTGAAGTGGGGAACGTCACAGGGGGGGCGGAAATGTAACAGAAGTGGACATGAGGGGACGTCATGCCAACCGAAGGTAAGTAAGCCTAAAGCAGACACGGGATCGAGGGCGAGCGACGTTCCGTGCTCTACTGAAGAACGGTGCAAGAATCAGAAGAAAAAAATCACGACGAATCGAGGGGACGTGGAAGGGGGGGGCAGCAAAACCTGCGGGGGGAAGGGCCTGCTACGCCCCGAATTGGGGGTCTGAAAAAGCAGCGAGTTATGAAGGAAAGTCCTCGAAAGTGTAGCAAACCTGATTGTGTGCTCTTTAGCGCTTAGAAGAGAAGCGGCCTGCTCGGCGCATGCAAGCCGCATAAAAAGGCGATACGTCATCCGGGAGGACCGAGGTGCTGTCAATTTGCAAAGGAAAAGAAAACAGAAGAACCAGGTGGGGGAACGCGGCGGCAAGGCAAAAGGAATTTTCAAAAGATGTCGCACCGTAATGGCGGTGGACTTGGAGGACAAAAAACCCCGTGATTGCATGGATGTCTTGAAGGTTACACAGGAAAAGCCAGGAAAAAATAAGCGGATAAAGTCGAAGAAAAACAGTTAGTTTAGGAAAAAAGGGTGGTGGAGGTTGGAACGGGTCACTCGAGGGCAGGGTGCAGGGGAAATGTAGGGGGGAAAAGATTGAAAACGACCCGTTGATTAAAGCAGGGAAGGGGCAGGGGAACAGAGGGTTTAGTTTCCACCCAAACAACAGGAAGAGCAAGGCTCCGAGAATCGCAAAGTGGGAGGGGGGAAGTTGGTTAACTGGTCGCGGGGGGGCATCTGTGGCAGGCATTATAAGATCGCGAGAACCGCAAAGTGGTCTACTCCCGGACGCCTGAGTGAAGAGAGAGCCGTGAGGGAGCGGTCGCCAGGGACACGTCGTAAGTCGACTATATATAAAGTGAATTTGGTGTAGTCTAACTTCTAGGAGAGTGGGAGAGACAATACCATAACCGAAGACCTGGGAAAGTGGACTTTACGGGAAAAGGGCGGGAAAAGCGCAGAGGCTTCACGTAAGGAAAAACAGAAGGTCTTGTATGGGCATGCACCGCCATACGGACGCCTTACATAAACGAACATGTTCTGGCAAGGCTCCTTCTAGAAAGAAGGCAAGACGAGAGGGTTAAAACACTGAGTGAACAGACGCCCGCGCCGGGGGAGTTGTAACCACGAGAACGCGGCCAGATGGTCCATGTCATGTTTGTAGGTAGGAGGGACGACGGGGCTGGGGGATTCTCAGAGGAAAGGGGGACAACCGTATCAGGGAGAATTGCAAGGTCAGGCAAAGGGCAAAGAAGATCCTGGAATAAAAATCCAGATAAAGAAGTGGTAACTTACGTGGTTACCGGTCGTAAAAGGTATGGAAACCATCAAGGACTGTACGCAGTTGAGCGGCAAACTGATCCTTTTGTTGAACCCCCGAGAGAAAGGTAGCTGTTTTGTCGGGAGAGCGCGGTCGAATGGAATCAGTTGGTCTGCTAATTGTAGTAAACGCATCGTGGTAATCATTTTTCTAGACAACCAGAGATAAAAACAAAGTAGGAACCCACTACGAGGGAGTGGGTCGAATCATGAGATTGACGTAAGGGCCGAAGTGAGGGACTGTCATGGTTGTGAGGAAGAAAATGAGGGCACTAGGCCAGTGGAGAAAACATTCATTTCTGGGGACAAGAGGTTGCGAGGAGAAAATGATCTAAAAAGAAATTAAGGGAGGTGACCATAGGTGTGATAAAGCGGGCGCCGCTATTGAACTCGCGGAAAACACATCAAAAAGTCCAGTGGTAGGTGCTGAGAACCGAGAACGTCTAATACCAAGTCTAAATGGCAGGACGGGAAGAAAAAAAGGTAAAACGAGTTGGGGGACGCAGAGGCTACCAGAAAGTTACACAGATCGTGCACCGTTGGTCATGTTTCGTGACCGGAAGAAGAGAAGGTGAAGAACCCCCAGTGGAAGACCGATGAGGCGATGCGACAGGCTTGCGATCGAAGTAAGTAAAAAGATGGTTGTTGCCGAAGGGGAAAAGACCCAGGGGGGTCCGATAAGACGGGGGGGGTGCGGTGGGGAAGGACGCCTAGACGTCCAGGCTGTACGGAAGACTATATCAAACAACAACGGGATGACAGAAAGTACAAAAAGGGTCCCGTTCAAACGACACCCCGGAAACCCTTGTTTATGCGGAAAAAAAGGAGAAAAAAATAGTTTAACAAGAGTCAATAGAGCAGCCCCGGCTCAAGCCAGAAAGGGAGAAATTTTAGGGAGGGAGTCCAAGGCTCTCGGGAAGACGAAGTGACAGCACTCAATCTGCCTAAAAAAAAACTCGAGACGCCGCCTGGAATCGAAAATGGAGCATAATGAGGAAACGTCACTTCTCGCCGGAGGGAGACTCACACGAGGGAAGTACGGTAAGCTACAAACGTGCAACGAAAGAGGGTAAGGGTTTCCAGAAGCATAAAGACCGACACGAATGGTCACCGCTCGATCAGGATCGTCCCATCACAACGAAACGCAGAAGGCTCCACCGTAAAAGGAAAGTTCCACGGCACAATGATCGACGAAGATCCGAACAACCGACTACAATCAAGGCATGGAAGGAAATTCAGAACCACTGAAGGGATGGGTCGGCTCATAACCGGGGAGGGTCACGAAAAAATACGATACTTGGACAACACACGAAAAAGGAGTAAAAACGAGCTCGGAGAGAACGCGAAAAGGACAAAACAAGACCAACTCTAAGGGAGGGGGGTGAAAAAAAGCCGGGAAACACGTAATGTCAAACTTCTCATGAAAAAAGGTCTTAAGTAACTGGGGACCTACAGGACAAGAAAAGCCGCAGGAGAACTCGATAGAGACGCGCTGCCCAAATCCCTTGAGGTGGGAAGACGACCTTGGAAACGGAAACAGTATGGCGAGAGGCAGAATCGCACAAAGACCGGGTCAAGTAAAACCAAAACACAGACCTTAACAAGGCCGAAAGCAAGACCGTCTGCCCAGCAACGAAAAAAAAGGAGAGTCGGCAATCACAGGGGAGAAACCCGCTCGATAAGAGCTCACAGACCTCAGCCCTAAGGTCGATGGTAGAGTAGGGGAACATAAAAAGAAAGAGGTAGGAGACTGTGGAGAAAGATCAAGAGAACGCGAAAACCGAAGACGATTATCAAAAAACAAGGAAAAAAAGTCAAAGGTATGTAAGAGGGAAAACCAAAACTCAATGACTACGAATCAATGGAGGGACGAACGAAGACGTCTAAATTAAACGGTCAAAACGGGGAGGAAAAAGCTACGTCCGGAACGGCTAGAGGTGCGGAAAAAGTCGAGGCCAGAGCACTTCGGGCTTGCAAAGGGCTACAAGCTTCAAAATCTAGAGCTAAATACAAGCTCTAATCTCTTGGGGCAGAAACGAGACCAAGCGATACTAGACGCTCGAACGACCTACAACCTACAACGGAACGTCCGCTTCTTCAGCACGGGTCGTAAAAGAGACACGACACTGCACCACATCCAAACTCGACAAAAAACGGGAGAAAATCACACGCAAACACGTTTCGAGGAGAGAGGCTGTCGCAGTCGAGTAGAACGACTGGGGGCGGGCAGACATCACAAGCAAGGAGGGGGGGGGACGTCAGGCACAAAACGCAAGACTGGGGGGGGAAAGCGAAACATCCTGACCTGATACGCCGCATCTCTTTTCGTGACAAATGGGGGGCGGGCAGTCAAAGAAGCCGTAGAGACGAGAGAGAGTGATCACGCAGGAGTTAACTACTCTTATCGTAGCCTTCAGAAGGGGCAAGGCCGACGCTGCGAAAGTCAATCCAGCGCTCAAGCCATCAAGGGGGGTCTGATCGGCGACATGGAAAACAAAAAAGAAGTGGAAAAATGCGTTCTAACCCAAAGGCGAGCGCAGGACTCAACGCCGCCATGTGGAGAAAAGAAACCCCTAAACCGTCTTTCCCGTCTCAGCCTTAGTACGAGAGAGATCTCAGGGGGAGGAAGAAAATGAAAAAGTATTACCAGAGCCCGTGGTCTTCGATTGTTGGCTAAGTGTGACAACACATCTGGATTAGAAAGAAATTTAAGTCGCGTTTCTAAACAAGGCAGGGAGACTGCAGCGAAAAATACAAGAGGTATCGAAGCACGAAGAGTGTAAAAAACAAAGCCACGTGATAAGGACATGTAGAAAGAAACGATGAATCTTAACAGCAGGGAAGACCCAGTAAACCAAGACCTAAGAGAGCGAGGACGACTTTACTTCTCACTCAACGGGGCGGCAACCAGGTGTATGGTTCAAGGGGGAGTGAAAAACGAGACGTCCAGGCCTGTGATCAGTACCTCACGTCGGTGGACAGGAGACGCCTGTCAGTCTCGGAAACACGAGGAACTGAGGCCCAGGAAAAGCAAGTCACCAAAAAAACAAAAAAACGAGAAGCAACGCGAAACGATTCCTGAAATCACCACGCCTGGCCGAGGCGACGATAGCGAGAGGAACTAGGTGGCAGCCGGAATTCGAAGGCAGTTCAAACTCACGACCAAAAAAAAAAGAAAAGTCAACAAACCATAAGGGACGAGGAAAGAGTTGGAACGGGAAAACGGAAACACTCGGGGAGCTGCACGTAACTTCCAGGGACAAGCCAAAGAGGAAGGGCGCCGTGCCTAAAGAAACGAGACATAGACTCAGGGAGAGACACCTACGCTGAGATCTGACAGTGTCGCGGTGCCTTTGGGGAAATTTTAGCCGAATACCACCAGAACGCAGATGAAAAAGGTATGCTAGAACGCTCTCTTGCCAAGAGAAAGGACGGGAGGGAATCATTGGGCGCTCGTTACAAAACTGGAAATCGACGCCATATGAGGT
>Ga0179593_1479979_pt1 | contig 20277 bp, 33 predicted proteins | sample CZODoug2_1_08_16_FD_185931 | JGI IMG/M metagenome (GOLD analysis project Ga0179593, IMG submission 185931) | Vadose zone soil fungal communities from Angelo Coast Range Reserve, California, USA - CZODoug2_1_08_16fungal (PacBio error correction) | ecosystem: Environmental > Terrestrial > Soil >...
CTGAGGAGGGGATATAACCCAAAGGTCAAAAACTTTCTCAAGACTTAAAGAAGGAAGGTGGTTGCTCATTAGAGTAAAAGAGAAGGAGACATGGTTCCCCCACTGACACTGGATCCCTGGACAAACTTGGAAACATCCAAAGAAGACTTAGTCCTATTGTCAACTCCCGATCAAGGCCTTTAATGGAGGAATGCGCAGAGAAAAAGAGAAGGGGGCTTGCAAAATCAGACAGGCGCTACTTGACTTTCATTGAAGCGAGGGACAGTAAAACGGAAATGTAACTTACAGGGAAACATAGCCGCCACCGGGGTCAGAAATAATCAGAACCGAAAAGGATAGCTTGACCTCTCATAGAGATCGATGCGAGGCTGAACTAAGACCGGATCACGAAGGGCACGAGTTTCATATCTCGGAACTTGTGGGTGGTTGAAACTTACTGGAGATGTAGAGTTAGGAGAAAAACCTTCAGAAAAAAAAAAAAAAATTGGGTATAGGAACAAGAGGGGGTTACAACCCCGATGGCAAGATAGGTAACATAGTCGCAAGAACAGGATATAACAACAGGAAGGGTCTTGACACCAAGGATGTTGAAAGGGACCAACGCAGACTCTTAGGCTGTTTGAAGGTTATTGTAAGGGGGGAAGAGAAGTCGAAAAGAAAACCCAGTGGTAGAAAGGGTGGGGGGGGGGGGGTGGGGAAGCATGGAAGACTGGGGGGGGGTCGGTCATAGGGAGTGATAGGCTTTTGGGGGTCAAAGGCCGATTTTGGGGTTGGCCTGAGTTCAATTATAAAAGAGGGTGGGTAACAGAGGGCGGCAGGGGGGGGGAGTGACAGCTTTGAATAGAAACTAAACTTCACAACAGAAAAGGGGACATGGTTACGCTTAGTAATACGAGATGAGGCACAGGCCGATGGGCCCAATTATGAAAGATGACAGAAATGTCTGGGGGGGTTAGGGGACTAAAGCAGGATAACAGACGTGAAGTGGGATTGGACATGGGTGCCTATACCCAGAACAAGTCACGTGTTTGGTAGGGTCAATGGGGACAAGCTGTTTTCAGGTGATCCTTCCAGGAGAGAAAGTTTGGAGTCAGTTTGTGAGGGCCATATGTGATGGACTGGGCATGGGAGGTTTCAATGCAATAGTGCCCACTAGAAAAGGGGGGATTATCAGCTGCATTGCAAGGGCCTTATTATCTTGGGGGTCCAGTTAGTTGAAAGAAGGACCACTTTTAATCGAAACTTTGGTGTGTAACTGGTTTGCGTACCTTCGGGAATGAGGTGGGGGGTGTTTTTACAAAGGATGGGAGAAGGGTGTGATAAGGACATGTGGTTATGTTTTGGGGGGGGGGGGCATGGCCATTCCCAGGTAACCATCTAACATCGGCCATATTTAAATCGCGCTTGTTGTTGGAGAGCCAGGGGCAGGGGAATAGCAGCTGTGGGAAGGTACATACGAAATTAATGGCAAAATATGGAGTCTGTCCACAGAGATGGATTACGCATGTCAAGAAAGCTCTAGCCAGTGGTGAGGGAGCACAAACGGTAAACAGGAAATGGTGGCACAGAACATACACCAGATCCAAAAGGTTTCAAAGGGGTGTTAGAGTTGAGGCGCAAAAACCATTCCGCAAGTACACCTGGGGTTGGTTTGGGAAGGGGGTTTTTGTTCATGGTAAATCACTCTCTTGGAAAGAGTTCTTTCATCCAAGGGGGGGAAGAATCCCGTCTAGGGAGGCAGACATGGCAAGATGGGAAATATTCCAGGTGGGAACAACATGGGGGGGGTAATTTAACATCGATGGGGAGGGAAAACATTGACCAGATAAAGGGGGGTCAAGAGGGAACTTAACTCAGGGGCATTTCATTGACGGTTTCCCGGATGTTCTGGAGTAGAAAAGGGGATGGGGACAAGAATAGGGTGGAAAACTTGTTTTTCTAAACCACATGAAACAATGAAAAACAATTGGTGGGCATGGGAACAACTTGAAAAAAAAAGGCAAAATGTAAACATTGGGCACAGTGTGGTCACAGGGTTTCCTGTCAGTTGATGGGAAGCAGGTCCCCATCCAACGGTAGGAGCCCACAGGGGGACCACGGTGACAGGAACAAGGATGGCCCTACAAAGTTCAAGTGGGAAGACTCTACGCCACTATCCCAAGGTGGGATTTGTGTGGGCAACAAGTAAGGTTGGCAGGGTGAAAGGTAATTGTGGAGGGGGCCCCCAGGAAGTCCCTTGCTAACTCACCCAAGCCCCTGCAAAACGGGGACCAAGGGGGGGAAATTTACAAAAATACAGGCAGAAAAGCAGGACATGGAAAATCTAACCTTCAAGAAGGGGGACTGCATGGGGCCTCGAGAATAAACAAAAAACCTCAAGAGATAATTTGCGGGGGGTCCACCGCATAGAGATGCTTCTTCAAAATGCCCACCATCAGAAGGCACACTGCCGGATCCCCAAATAGATGCAAGAGGGAAAACGAAGAAACTCAGCCGGGCGCCACCCGAGGCAGCCCCAAGCGGTAGGCCGGCAAACCGAAGATGTTTTCCATCAGAAGGGACCGTCAAGCAGCTAAAAAGGCCGGAAACTGCCCACCCGAGCATGTCCTTACCGGGAGGGGGAGTGATATTCTCAGGAACGCACGGTCAGGCGACGGATCCATTTGGGGGGGTAAACCCCCCCCAACCTTCAAACGAGGGATTGGTATGAATTCACTTTAACGGATCTCCCAAGCAAACCTGAAAAAGGGAAAAAATCAAGCCTTCCGCAACAGAACACTGGCTGCAGCCTTTGTGCGAAAACCCACCCGAAGCACAAAGCATGCTGAATGAAGCACTACACCCTCCAAAACTAGTCTACGCCAGGAAGCCCACATGTTGAAATTACAAAAAACCTTTCATACTAAAAAAAAAAATAAAACCTGGGGAAAACCCCGGACCCATGACCCACACTGCTCCTAAGGGGGAGAAACAAGAATATCTCACAAAACAATAAGAAGAATGGTCCAGCAAAAAAGGGGGGGGGGCAGGTGGGGGGGCTATGGGCATGGGGGGGGGTACTCTGCAAGGACGTTGGGGAAGACTTGGGGTAAAAACGAAACATTGGGGGGGTGCAGTTAGGACTAGACATAGGGGGGGTGGGGGGACTGGGGGGAGTGGCAGGCAGTGTGGTTTTTTGTTTAAAGATCTGCAGAGGACTTGAAAGTTACGGTGAGTTGGAATATAGGCTGGTACAGTTGTGCGGAAGGTTAAGAAGACAAGCAATCGGAGTGTGACTTCCATTGTGCAGGGAAAAAAAAATGCTATAAAACACTGGAAGATTCGCATTTACTAAAGTTGTAGAGGGGGGGGGGGAATTTCGTAATGGGAGGAGGAAGTTTGGCATGGGAGAAGAGGGTAATAGCTGGGGGCGGTGAGATGTACGTAGTGGTGGTGCATTGCGAGGGGAAACAAGATTATAGTGGTGCAGGCCTAATAGAGAGGGCGGGCGGCAGCTGGAAATGATGGTGTTTTGGAATGGAAGAGATCTCAATGGAAGCACGTCGTAATACGTACCATGGGGGAAGGGGAACCGGTGTAGGCAATGGAAGGAGGTGTCAATGCCAGGTAAAAACAAGTGTCGGGTGCGTTGGAGAAGAAGGTGGGGAACCGGCCATCACAAGTACATGAAGACCAAGGTCATTGTGGCACCGACTTTATCTTTGCATGTTAAAGGGGGGGGGCGATGTCTACAATGTAGAATTGAGTGGGAGTTTCCCTTCATTGTCTGTAAATCTAAGTGTGGGCGGTAATATGGGGTGGTCATGGTTTATCAACCCAAGAAACGACAGGAACCCTTGGACCAACTGTGCCAAAGTTTGACTTTGCTGGAGCTGTTTCTTCAAAGCAAAAGGGACACTGGGCTGGGTAAATTTGCTTTAACTGCGGGTTTGCACACACCGTGTTAAACCCGATGCTGGTCATACCCGCTATATCTTTACTAAGGGTTACAAGACCTATATAAAAAAAAATGGGGGGTAGTGGGGCGCAGAGAGGGGTGGGGGGAACTACGTTTACACCTACACACGGGGTACAACTAATCCTGGGAAACTGCGAAACCCTATGGGAAATGTCCCATTATTTAAAGACAAGAAGGGAAGGGAGTCTAAAATAGGGGATTACACCACAAAAGGCCAACAAGGGGGAGGGGGATGTGGGGTGTTTCGCCTAAAATCTGGAACTAACGCTGTATGGTGTGTGACAAATAAGGAGATTGTGAATTCCAATTTAACCGGGGCTAATCGGCCGAAAAGGGGTTGAAATGAGGGCGAACAATGGGAAGCAAGACAGTCTTGGCATACAAGTAGTGCGGAGAAACGTGCTTCCCGCTTAAGGGCAAAAGTCACTCATAAAAGAGCCGACAAAAGGACTATACCTAATCATTGAGGGGTTGGTCATATTACCCAAAACCAGCCCCAATGTCACACTACCAAGAATGGGGGGGCATCAACAAAGAGTCACAATGTCAGCGTCAAGAGCACACCAGCCGTAAAACAAACCAATATAACATTCAGGATTTAAAGAAGTTTAAGATAAGAAAGGGGCCGTTCTGGACCAACCTGGAGAGGGGGTCTCATATGGAAAGCCATGAAGCCACATCACAAGGATGAAAACATGGGGGAGCAATTATCAGGCGACTCATGGAAATGACACAAATTATTACCTGAAACCCAAACGAAGGGAACGTTTCCTGGGGAGAGCAAATTCCAAATCACATGAAGAGTTGTTCCAATTGGAGGGGGGGGGGGAAGGGAAATTGACAATACAACGTAGGGAGGAATAAACTTCGTCATTGGAAAGATCCTCACTCAGCAGAAAAACCTTCCAAGATGGGTGTGATATATAGGGGCAGCTGTCACACTAAAAGACTAAGGGATACAAAAGCTGTATGAAGCTGCCCAGGGAAAAAGTCACAAAATGGGGGGATGAACAAGAACGGATAAGAGAAGTAGGAAGACCAGTCAGGCCATCTGGAAAAACTTTCTTTGAAAAGGACAAATGTTTTTTAATGGGGGGGGGGGCGATCGGAAGGCAAAAGTCCAAGACCTAAAACCCATCTAGGCCTGGTAAATTCAAGGCATACAGAAAGAAAACCACCGGATTTAGGTTTGATTTTATATGGTTCTTGTGCGACTCTACGGCCAAATTAAAACGGAGTGTTGGACCCGATGTGGAAGAAGTGGGGGCAGCTCGTGGGACTTGGGCAACTACCTTGACTGAAAAGGACAAATGTGATAGCACGGGAAAAAGGAAAGCATGGTCGACACAAAAAAAGGGGGGGGGGGGGAAAAAGGTGTGGGGGGGTAGGGGAGAGCAGGAGCAGATGGAAGGAGTTCGCCTGATAATGAGCAGAGAGCTATCATCTCTAGCCTTGAAGGGGTGAAAAGATTTGAAACGTCAATCCAAGGTAAGTTTGAATGACGAGGGTTCAAGACTCACGTCGATGGCGTCTGTGACCTCGAACCACAATCGGGTCTTAGATGAGCAGAACAAGGAGGGGAATAAGTCCTTCAATGGGGATGTTGGGAAAGCGTGTCAGCGCAAGTAATTTTAAGACTCAGGAGGCCTTTCCGCCAAGAGAGAACAGGGAACATGAGTTTCTAGATCCATAATCCGCAAGAGATCAAAAATCTCTAAAAAAAACAAAAAGGAGAGGAAAAAAAGAGTAGGTGGGTCATAAACCCCACACGGTGACCTGTATAGTGAAGGAGAAGGGGGGCTCTATGGTATCGTGAGGACATGGCATTGGGGCTATAGTATCCGTTACAAATGAACCACCCACTTCCCTAACAAGTCCACATCCCAGTCTCCGTAGGTGAATTCAAGAAGGTCATGCTCCTTAGGAAAGAAAGAATTAGGTTAAGGATGCGCAAAATAACAACTTGTCTTGACTCCCATAGTAGGGGAAATTTCATGGGATCCCATCGGAAACAAAATCCGGTACTCGGGAACTAGTACAGAATAGTCAAACGGGGGGTCGACCTTGCAAGGATGTGAGGTCTGAAGATATTAGGGAAGGAACTGAACAGTCTCTAAACAACCCTGAGGCAGCGAAGACCGTGTGTATTTTCAAAGAAAGGTGGCTATGGGAAAATTAGTGTCAAAAATAGAAGCCCTTGTAAGGGGAACCATCGGACAAAACAACCCAACCGGGACCTCCTGGTAGTTCCCAGGAGAGCCGGCACACACAATAAAGTCCACAAGGTGACTTTTGAGGTGCTTTAGGTGGGAAGGGACAAAAGGCCTCGATTCTTTTTGTAGGTTATTGGGAATTTTGTGACTTTTTGAACCCAAGAAACAACAACCGGTGATTGAACACAAAGGGGGTGCAAGGGCATGGAGGAACGGGTCTTTCCATGCTAGGGTGGGGGTGCACCAAATTTGGGGGAGGGAAAACCTTCTGTGTCAAAAGGTAGGGTTAAAAAAGAATGGGGATATGCTGGGGGAGGGGGGGGTGCTTAAATTATAAGCCACGTCAACACAGAAGGTGGGAAATGGTTTAGGGTAGAAGCCCTGTTAAGCATGGAATCCAGAAGGATGCGGTCCATAAACCGACAAAGGGGGGGATCTCACCATCCTGTGAATGGGATGGAATTTAATGCTCCCATTACAGTTGGAGGGTTGAGATTACCTTAGAAAGATGGCAAGGGGAATCTGGAGAGGGGTAAGTTGGTGCATTCGGGTAGGAATCGAGGTTCGGATGGAGAAGTGGACAACCAGCAATCCAGGGGATGTCGTCTCAGAAGGAAGGCCTGGCCCTGTATTATTTTCCGGGAAATGGATAATTGGGGGGGATGTTTGAGCGGGAATTCAGTGGGTGATGGGGTGGGGTGGGAATTTAAAGTCGGGATCTTCAATTCAGGTCATGGTGTCAATCATTAAAAAGACCAACCGAGTCTGGTAGGGAGAAAAAGGAAACAGTTTGTAGTGTTGTATCCATGGCAAAGCACTGGGTGACTAAACTTTGTGCTCAGGGATAGGGGACATGGACTGATGGCAATACTTGTACCAAAATCGGTACCACCAGTGTGACAAATCAGAGTGAAAAGGGGTCATTCACCAGATCATGTGGTTAACTCCGCCCAGGCAAGGGAAACATGAAGTGTTGATTGAGCACACCCAGTCCTACCAGTTTCCCTCCGGGAACCGGGTTTGTTTGGCCTGGGGGTGCAGGTGAAATCTAAGAGAAAATCATCCATAAAGAAGGCTTCTTACCTAAAGTGGGGGGAAATCTAACCAGTCCTAGGGAGGACCGGAAGTTGCACAAGCGGCAAACAAGTCTTGTACATGAGGGTAAAACCTTCTAATGGGAGGAACCCTGGAAAAAATCACAGCCTGGGTGGTTGAACAAAAGTCCAACTCGGGGAAGGGAAGTGATAGGGGCCACGACCAAGGGGGGGGCACTGAGATCAGGGAACAGAACATAGGGGAAAAAAGTGGATAAAACAACACATTAAATCACATTTAGAAAATGGTGCAGATATGTAAACGGAACAACGTGGGTCAAAACCAGGTTCCGCACAGTGGAAAGTGGGGAACATTTTCAAGGGAAAGTGTACATGGGGCCACACGAAAGACAAAAAAACAATTTATGGAAGAACCCCAAAAATGTGCAATATGGGACAAGAATTAACCTACAATAAAAAGTGAAATTTTATCAACACTATAAATAAAAAGTACGTCAAAGAATGGACCATGTATTTTGGGCCAAATGACGGGTAGGTTTTGGAAAGGGAAAGGAGAACTGCCCCATACACACAAAAAAATTTTGAAAAAAAACAAGGCAGTGAAAAAATACATTCATCCATCAAAAGTGACAATGGCAAAGGCGGACGACAGCGAACTCATTATGAAGCCGGAAACCGGGAAGGTCAAATAAAGCGGCCTCCACGAACCGTTAGCTGATGCCCACAAGCACGTGCTGGCACCGGCATTAACCACTATCCTGCAAACCTCCACTTAACTCATTTACACGCAAACCAAACCACCAAGGCGCCCAGTTATTGTTGTCCAAACCAAACGTCCAAATGCAGACTAAAGAAAAAATTACAAGGTAGTAAAGGATAAATAATTCTCCGTGCTGAGACCTCTACCTCAAAAGACGTGTGAGTGCGAATAAGTAGTTCCTATCAACTTGCAGGAAAGAGTACCTAAGCACACAAATGTAAACGGGCGAGATTCCAACTAACCACTCCTTCCCGGGGAAATCGACGCCTCCCAACCAAATGTCAGACCTATGTGCCCAGCAGAGATCACCAAGCCATAAATCCATAACCACCACCAGATGGGGGGATAAGGTCAAGCAAGGCCACCACCCACATGTTTCAAACCTGTCTGCCCAGGATGCAAAAAAGCCCGTCCCCACCATGGCCAGGTGGCAAACCCAAAAAAGGAGAAGCCCAGATCAAGGGTTAATCTCAAAAAAAGGGAGGGGGAGAATAGGGAGGGGGGGGCAACATGGGTATACAGGTGGGGGGGAACTTGGTGTGGGGGACAACATGCCTTTGTGCATCCAGTTGAGGGTTGGAAGGGGGCAAATGGAGACATCTTTGGTGGGATGGTGGAAAGGGGTGGGCGCAGTTTTCTTATAGGGGGGGGTGTGGGGGGGGAAGATGTGAGATGAAGTTGCAGGAGGGATTTGGGGGGGTGCGGAAGTATCTCAATCAAAGAGGGTTTTGGAGTACGCAGCTTCTCACTCGATCACTAGGACTATTCTCTTCTCTCGAAAAAAAAGCTTCACAGGGGGAGGGGGTGGGGACTTCAGGTATAAAGGGGATGGGACGTGGGGGGCAAAGCGGGGGGAGAAGGAGGGGAAATTACCGGGGGCAAGAGGGGGGGTGCCTGTAAGGGACGTATTTTTTAATCAACATCCTATAGCGTTGGGAGACAGCGGAGAGATGATGGAAGGTGTTTAGAGAGGATCAAGTGAATCAGTATCGGGAAGAATCATTGGATCACTGGGGGCTGGGGGGGAAGTTGATGATGTTTCCCTTTCCAGGGGGAAAACTTGTGGCAAGGTATTTGGGGGGGATTTGGATCATTTAGGGAAAAAAAAAGAAAAACAAGTACCAGACCAAGTCATGGGGTGTCCCAAAAAAATACATGTATAGTGGTTCAGGGGGGATTGCAGGGAAAAAGAGTCTTAGGGGAGGCTCTTTCTAAAGGTTGCACTGGTGGCACTATTGGGGGGGTGGGAAGGTGGATACCCGACCCTTCCATGAACAGGGGAAACAAAAGGGACACTGGGGCAGGGGTGGGTCAGTTAATGAAAATGCCTTTGGGTGGTGCTTAAGGGATCCCAACGGTTACACATGCTGGGCAAAAAATGAGAGGACAATTTGTAGAGGGGAATATACATGGAAGGTCAGGGTGGTCAGGGATAAATAGTTCCTAAGTACACCTACACAGGGGAAAACAAAATGGAAGACATGTGACCAGGCAATTTCCTACTAGAAAACACAAGTAATAGCAGAATAAAGGGGTATTAAAAGAGGTCAAAGGAAACCGAACACTCCAAATCACAACAAACAGGGAAGGAGAAAGGGTGGTAAAATCACATAAAACTGATGTTGAGAAAAAGAGTTTGGGATCACATGAAGGAGCACAAAGGCTAGATTCCCACTGTTACATGGGAAACATCTCTTTTAACTAACAGGATGGGGGGAAGACATGAAGAATGATACGATCAAGGTTGAATCACGTAAAAAACGGAAAGCAGGTTTGTTTAGGGGAATGGTGACCAAAACAAGAAAACAGGAAGGATAAAAAGGATCAAACTACATCGAAAGATTCATAGAAAAAAGCATGACCAGAGAATCGCCAGTGGCAAGTCTGTCAAAAAGCCTGTGAACCCATAAATCCTTCAATGATAAAGTGCAAATGGAGGGGACTCAAACAACACAGACCCAGAAGAAACTATGGGCAATGAACAAACGAGCAATCTCGCTACCCGGCAGGGAAACTGGCAATTAATTTACGAACGGTACTGAGGGGGGAAGAATGAGAAGAGACAAGATCCAATGGGGGGGGGGGAAGGGAAAATGTAAAAGTAGGGAGGAAGAGTCGTTGCAGGACCCTCCGGAGAGAGAACCATGAGATGTGGAGGCAACGAAACTACCAAACACTATGTCTAACAAAGATGTTATCACTTGGTGGCAGGAGACAAATGTAAAATCTTAAAAAAAGAAGTCAGAAATGCTTGCACTAGGTGTCCATCCAAAGTTTTGGGGAATGGGGACATAGTCACTCCTACGCAAAAGGAGGACGTGATTCTCACTAAAGGCTGTCCCAAAAAAAAAAAAAGTAATATAGGTTGGGGGATTTGTGTTGACGGAAGACTGGTAAAAGAATTCAAAGGGGGTTTAAAAGAGAAATATTAAAAAACGGGGGGGCAAGGGTGGAAGCTAGGGGGAGGCTACCAATCCCAAGGGTAAAACACAAGGATATGAAAGTCAAAATTCGATAAGGAATTCAGACAGGGGGCGAAATGACATCTGTCAAGAAGAGACTGAAGAGTCAACTTAGGTTCTGACAAGAATTATAGGGAAGGGCCGAATAAAATGGCACAATGGAGACATAGTTGTAGAATGGGCAAAACTGAACATACAGGAGGAATGGGTACTTATCTAGGGAGCAGGAACAGAGAGGAGAAATCAGGAGAATGGGGATGTTTAAGAACTTGGTCAAGGGGATAAGTGGGGGGGGGTAAGGAAAATCAAGGCCCAGAATAAATAAAACAGGACTTTACTCAGGTAACCAGTCGGTAGTCCATAGAAGCATATGGAAGATCAAAACAAAGGATTAAGAAGGGAATGAGGAGAGGAAAGGGCCTTAACCTACCCATTGTATGGATCCTTCGCCAATAAAAAGATTAAATTTAAAAATCAATTTATCAAAACTGACACAGCTCCACATCCCCATGAAACCAGAAGGAAATGGTAATCCTATGGACCTAAGCCCTCCCTTATGAGGGGGGGGAGTGATGCTCAAAATGAAAAAAAGATTAGGAAGAAAAAAATAACTACTACATGAATCCTCTGTCATTCAAAAAGGTCTACTTGAAGGAATAGGCAGAATAAGGCCCAACTTTCAGATATAGAACCTAAAATCTATTGCTCGAGGAAGGATCGGACAGAAGAAGGAAATAGGCAACGGATCCTGACTTTTCAGAGCTCAGTGAAAGTGGTATCTGGATGGAGGCACACACACAAAAGCCAGCCAAAAAATAGGACCACAAGGGGGGAAATAAACAAAAATTGTACAGAAAATAGAGGGAAAAGTAGGCGCAAGCTCAGAAACTACCGAGGGTTTGGGAAGCCTTGGAAAGGGTCAAAAGGCATCCTGCAGGGGTGGTATTGAAGGTGAAGGAATGTCGTCAAGAAAAAGTGTCGGATGGGTGGAACAGACTGCTTACAGACGTATACTTCAGCGTGGAGAAAAAAAAAAACCCTTGGGGGGGGGGGGGGGAAAGAGGGGTGCCAAGACAAAGGGGGGTCCTATTCGGGGAGGTTACAGCGAATATAACAGGGCCAAAGAAAAAGTCAAAATCGGAAATTTTTGGGTCGTGGCATGCTTGAATACTTATCTTCCCGGGGGGTCCCGAAGGGTCATAAAAACCCAAAACAATGGAATAACAGCCTTTGGTGGGTGGATTGGCTCTCAAAGGAACAAGTACATTGTTCAAGTGGGCATCCGTAGCAGACAGGGCAGTGGCGTCATTGGTTAGGTGGCGTTTTCTAAAGGGTCTGGGGGGGGCTGGAATATATGAGTTCCGCAAGCGGGGACATTGAAAAGGTATTTTTGGGAGGGAAGAAAACACTGGTATCGGTTGGAAAGGGGGGGTGAGTGACGTGAAGGAATGAAGATGGGTTTTGGCACACGGGGGGGGTAAAATGAAAGGTATGGTTGGAATTACAAAAAAAAGAGGACATCCTCCCCTATGAGGTCTATTACCGTGGGGGGAGGGCTTGGAGGATGGTTTCAATGTGTCTAAGAAGATGTGGGATCATTGCCCTAGATCCAAGCAACGAAAAAACAGCGAGCCCGGGAGGGGGAAGAGAGAGAAATTGAAAATGGGGAAACATCTTGGTTCACCAAAAGAAAAACGAGTAATCGGGTGCAAAGGGGGCCAAAAAAAACCATTTCAGAATTTCACCCGGGTTTTTTGTTCCTTTGGTTGGGTGTGAAGGGAAAAATAGAAGATTTAGACTCCATAAAGGATCTTGGAAAGAAGGTGGTCAGAGCCATTCTATTAGGAAAAGGAATATTCCATGATTTACGGTCAAGTGTTTAGGATGTCAACACCGTCGAAGTGTAAGGTAATTAAAACCTAACCCCACTTTGGGAAGACCTGTTCATTGTATGGCCACTACGATGTGACTTCTAAAGGGATGGACCACAGTGTAACACGTGTGGAGAAAAAAAGAGAGCATCTACAAACAAAAGTGGTGGGTGGAATATTCTACCTGTGAAATACTGCAACATTTTTCCAAAAAGGGGGAAAAGGTGGGGCACGTCCTGGCGTCTGTCAAAAAAAAATCACTTTGGGGGTAAAGACCAGATGTGCAAATCGGACAAGAGTGGGGGAAATAATAAAGAAATTAGGTAAATACGACCACTTATGGGGGGGGGGGGTGCAATGACTTTATTTCATGTAAAGGGGGGTGAAAGGTGGACGTGGCAAACACACAGGGGGAGAATAAACCAACCTTTGGGAGTAGGCATAAGGAAACAGGATTGAATGGCCAAAGGCATCGAGTTGTCATTCCGGCGAACATGGGCCACCACCTCATCGAGAGAATAAGAGGCCGTCAACAAAAAACTCTATAGTACTGCAAAACCCCTCTACCGTCTGAAAACTGAAGGAAGAAATGCCCTACCCGAGCCGAGCACAGAATATCACCCGGCGAGCCCCTAGGTTCAAACGTCCAGCTCGAAAAGAGGAAGCCATGGACAAAACAGTATGGTAGGGCGTTAGAGAAAAGAATAGGAAGGGCGGGAAAAAAGGACGAAAAAGAAGGGGCCTGATTTATTACCTAATAACTGTAGTATGGCAGAACTCCTCCTTTTGAACCCAGTAGGCCGCTACTACCGTAGGACAACCACCACCACTCTGCGCCCACTCAAGAGATCCACACCTGGTAAAGAACAGGCCCAACATGTTTCAGGAAAAAAAAAAATGTGAACAGGGGAAAGGGATGCCCGCTAAGCATCCCCAATAGAACCCACCCACAGGGGAAATGACAACTCAGGAGCTCAAAAAAAAAAAGGAGGAGGGAGAATGAGCGGGATCAAATGTGTGCTAAAGCTTTGTCATGGACATAGAAAGTTCAGGGAACATGGGTGTGGGGAACCTGAAACAGGTGGGGGGTGTGGGAAGGGATGGAAAGGGAAAATAGTTTTTATTCCCATGGTTGGGGTTGTCGGTCGTTAGCTAAGGGTAATACGTAAATTTGGTGCTGTAATAACCCTCAATCTGTTGGGGGAAATTCAAAAAGGAGCTCATCACTCTCAATGAAAAGAAGAGAAGTAACTTCTAGGTACGTGGTGAAAGTTGGGACAGTGGCGTCATTAAAAGAAATGGGAAGTGGTGGGAAAATGGACCAAGGGGGGAACATGATAGTACCTAAGGGAGGTGAGTGTTTTTGAGTAGGCGTTGGCGAAGTAGGGTGGTACACGAGCAAAAAAAGTAAGAGGGCAGGGGGGCGGCAAGAAAGGAAGATTTTTCCTGGTAACATGTTCGGGCGTGAACGTCGTCATCCAAGGACTGTCGGGGGGAGGGCGGTTATGTGTAACGTCCGGGGCCACTTGGTGGGCAATTTGAGAGTTTTAGAGAACTGCATCCAATTCTTAAGAATGGCAAAAAAAAGATTGGAAAGGGGGTCGGACTGCCGAAAAAAGGACAGGGAGTGGTGGGAAATTGGAAATAAGTGGGGTGGGGGGTTACTAAATTTCGGGGGGGTGGCAGTGGTGACCCTGAACCTTTAAAAAAAGCAAAAGATTGGTAAGGGGTTGACAGTTTTAGGAATCAACCTTCAACCGCAAGGGGAGGGAAGTGCGTGTTGAAACCCGGAACTGGGAGATGGAAGGCGAATTGGGAAAGAGGGCCTGTCATGAAATGACAAGTGACGTCGAGGGAAAGGGGGGTATGGGGAATGGTACTCACATAATGTTGGGGAAGATGGACAGAAAACCTGTTATTGAAAATCTTCCATTTGAAACCTCCCTAGACTGGGAGAGCAACCAATTGGGGGGAAGGAAGACAGCAGGAAGGGAGTATCAAAGGGACATAACCACCAAAAAAATTTTGGGCGCCTCTAACAACTTTATGAGGAAACTCTGGGGTGGTGTACACCAGCCATGACTGGGGAAAATAAAAGTTTCAAGTTGGGCTCCACGTGTTTAGAGTAACGATATGAGACCATTATGGAATACGTAGAAGGAGCACCGAAAAGTAACAGGGCTGATGCCTCCATCAGCCAAGGAACTAAAACGGTCCTAGAACTTCGGTGGTTATTGGTTAAGGGTGGAACAAGGAATAAAAAATGTGCCAAGACCATAGTTCATGCAAAGGGCGAAACCCATGCCACTATACAGGAATTTCAAGCCCAAAGAGGACAAGAAGCTGGCGGGGGGGTCACTACATAGGCAGCAACAAAAAAACCAGGCCCAGACATCACAGTGCAACAACGAGGAAATGATGAAGGGAAGACACGACCGCGAGGGACCAACACTGTACTTTGACGGGGGGAAAAAAATACATCATAATTAGATAGTCTGGTTCCTAAACAATCTTCTGGATTCATTGAGAAGGGGGCGGCACGAAGAGCTAACAGAAACCATGTCAACTTGGAAAAAAAGGTGGTGAAGTGGATAGGGAAAAACACAAGAAAAAACCATCAGGCTTCACTGCGACCAAAAAATGACAACAAACCATAGAAATACTTATGCAAGACAGACAATTCAAACTTGCACGGATGGGAATTTTGGGGGAAAGGGGGGTCACAATGTACCAAGAGGGACTTGAATCGACGAAGCAGTCCTTTCCCAACAAAAAAAAGAGCCTAGTTTTGGGTTTGGAGTAGGGGCTTAGACGAGAAGGGGAATACTGCATAGTTGTTGAACGATTGATAGAACAGGGGGGGGGGGGGGCGTTGTCTTTCAGAAGAGGGGCAGGGCAATACCTTCAAATAAGTACCACAGGCAAGAGAGATTTGAATTTGGGAAGGCATGGGAAGAGATAAATACAAAAAGGAAAATATTCTGGCAAGGTGGGAATTAAGTAAAACTACAGTCCAATGATGAAGGGGGATCACCGGATGAGACATGACATACAACGGGGGGTATTAAGGGAAAGGGATATGGAGAAGATAAGGTTACTAAAGTCAGTATGTGGATGGGGGAAGAAGGGGAAGGGAATATTGTTGTAACGAAGACGAAATTGAATAATAGGGAAGAAGGAGACTCTAAAATGGAAAAGTCGGTCATCCTCATCCTGCAGATCGATATCACCAAAACAGGAAAGAGAGATAGTCGGAGATAAAATGAAAAGAATTCACTGTATATCTTATTTATCCTCATTAGTTTAGAAGGTAATCCTTAGAAAGGGGAGTTCCCCTGGGTCCCGGCTTCAACCTTAGGGAGGCCCCAGGAAAAAATCCTGTCTGAAGGAGGATTCAACCATATGGGGGTCTCTAGTGACTTATGAAGACTAGCTTCAACGCAGGAATACGGAGTCATGGAAAACTGTCAGATATTCTGACAATCATAAAAAACATCTATTAGGCAGACTCCTTACATCGAATATATCAACTCAAGATAAGTGGAAAGATAGATTCCCTTGGATTGGAGTGGGCAGTTGTAAAAGGGGGGGGGGCAATGGGCAACTTTGTAAAAGAAAACTCGGGGAAACCAAATATTTCCAAACAAGTAGGAAAGCACAGCTCAGGAACCTAGGCTGTTGGCCAGAAAGGGGAGATGTAAAGCTCTCGGTGGTAGTTTGGGGAAAGGGGAACTTGGAAAATTACGAACACAAAACAACCAATGGGGACAAGCATAGTTTGGAAATAAGTAGGGGAGGGGTTTTTCCATGGGTGTGCACCAGCGTCCAAGGAGGTGAGAAGAGGTTTGTAGCCAAGGGTCGGGTGGTGTGGGCAGCTCCAAGAAGAAGTTGGACATTGCGGTCTGGGCACATTAGATGGCTCCTCTGCAAAACAAGGGGAAGAAAAAATGATGAAGAAGGGGAGTGTTTCCAGAAAAAGAAAATCGAGTTAATGAGGGACATACAAGACAATCATTGTTGTTGGGGGTTCCAGTATGTATGGATTCTGGGGGGGGGGGGGCCCAGTGCAAAAAGTCAGGAAAGGAATCAGGGTGTGAGGTGTGTCTTGCTGAAGTGACCACTCAGCCAGGTGTAGGCTCGAAATCATGCAGGTGCCTTATTATCGTGGGGGGGGGAAAGGTCTTTTGAAGGGACATGGTATATGTGGTAACGGGGGGGAAAACATAGGAAGGGTGTGTACAGGAGGGGGGATTGTGTCGCATGGGTATGGGGGGGGGTAAAGCGGACCCAAAACTTAATCCGCATAGGGGGGATGGGGTCATGGGGGGACTGAGAAGGACGCATGTTTACAGGATGTCCATGTATGCCAAATCAATGAGACTTCCCAGCTATGGGGCAAGTCTAACATGGGGGGGGACAACACTCGAGTGCATTCAATCGGAGGGGTGCAACATCCAACAAGATCAAGACTTATCATAATTGATTGAGGAGAAAAAGTAAAAAGAAACGTGGGTTGGACCTGGGGGGGGTGTTATCTCATTGATACCTCCCTAGGAAGAGGGGGGTTAGGGACAGCCACAGGGGGGCCCCGACCGCCTGTGAAAAGGGAAAACGGATTCCGTTGTGTGTCTTAATGGAAACACTTCACTACCTCAAACTTGTTCGGTATGACTTAGAAGTCAAGGTGTCCTCATAAGCACCAAGTTATGTTTGGCTAGCAGGGGGAAAAATTTAAAACGGGGTGCCAGTGTAAAGGAAAAAGGGAACCCGGGGGTGCAGGGAAAGGCCTCAAAGGGAAAAAACTACCCATTGTAAGGGGAAGGTGTGTCGGTGTTAGGGTTGTCTGGGAGAAAACTGGGGAAACCAAAATCGGAGGACCAACACATTTGACACGGGTACAACAAAAAAAACTACCAAAAGAGTTGGTAGCAATAACCACGAACGAGACCTTGGGACTTTGGGGTATGCGATTGGGGGGGGGGGGGAGTACAGTTGGATGGAGACCAAACGAGCCAAAAAAAAACAAGACTACACACTGCAATTACGTCCGCCTAGGGGGACAAGTGCCCGCCCAGGATTGGAAGACTCCTACTAGGGAGGTGCTGTGAAAAAGGGGGGCCTCTCGAATTAAGACCAAAAATCTATACCCTCCAAAAACTCCAGCTAGTGAGGCGGACCTAAAGCCAGAAAAGATTCACTAAATAACCTACGGATAAAAAATGAAGAAGCCTCAAAACTAGAGGACCGCCTTTCCAGAAGAAAAAGATTTCCCCCAACTTAGCCGGTAAGAGGGTAAGCCCCGGCCGGTGCTCCCAGAAGAGAGCCCCCCTTTTGAGGAGAGTCCTTGATAGTGATCGAACTATGAAGAAAGAAGGGTGAGTGAGAAAAGCTTGGTAAAATTCCAAGAAAAGGGAACTTAATAGGAGGCCAACCCTTCCTAGGGCTACTCAGCCAGAAATCTATGGGGGAAAACCACAAACCAACAAAACTGCCACTGGGGGAACTCCCACATACCACACCCAACCGATGGAAGTCGAACTGAAAAGAAGATTCTGAAAACACATTCACTGTTCCACATCATAGTGCCAAGTCCCTGACCCCACAGTCAAAAAGGCATCAAACTCTCTCAAAAAACCGGAGTAGGAAGGAGGGCGGGCAGCACCATGGGAGCCCAGGGGGGGGGGCTCAAGGGCAGGGGGGGACACGGGGAGACAGGAAGGGGTGTGGAAATGTGGGGGGGAGTGGGAGCGGTGGTATGGTATTTTCAAGCAGGGGGGGGGCGGAGGTGGGTGGAAGGCAATTGTGAGGAGTAATCCTGTGAGGTTGGGGATAAGTTGTGCTTAGGGGGTGTCACTCAATATAGTTGACTTCCATTCGATGAGGGGGGAAACATCTCTGGCTAATCGACGAGAAATGGCTTCCCGTTACATTTTGGAGAGTGGCAGGGGGAGGGCGTAAGGATGGGAGGTGGGGGAAAGGAGGACAGTGTGGGCAGCGAGGGTATGGGTGGAATAGCGGGAGGCACTAGGTCAATCATAGAGAGGGCTGGGTGAGAAAGGAAGGGGGGTGTGGATACAAACAAGCATCACGTCGTCGTCTTCTAAGCATGGGGGGGGCCATCAATAGGGGGGCCTGGAGGGTGTACCTTAAAAAAAAAACTTGTGGGATGTGGTTTAGGAAGTGGCCGCCAAGGGGGGGAAAAAATTAACATGCACAGAAAGGGGGGACAGACATTAGGAACAACACTAAGTCTGGAGTGGTGGAGTGCTAAATTAGTAGTCGTTCAATGATTGGAGGTACATGTGCAAGGTTATACAGAAGGATGGTCAAATGAAGTGAACTGTCACACTGTGCAACTGGGGGGGTGGGACAATGGGTGGGAGGGAAAACTGAGAGAGGGCAACGAAGGGTGGCTTGCATTTAGATTTACACAAAAAATAAACCTTGTCCACCAGGCAGGAGACAGAAATAGGGCGCAATTTATGATGAAAGAGGGAGGACAAAATTGGGTGGTTAAGTTGGGTGACAAAGACCCCTACTTTTTGCTTGAATCGGTGAAATTGCATGGGAGCAGCCTAGACTGGGATGCACCAGTATAAAGCAGGAAGAATACAACTGAAAGCAACAAAGGCCAAAACCTGGAGAAGGGGGGCGAAAAGACAATTAAAGCTGGGGATGTTTGGACAACTAGTGACCAAGGTGCAAGGGGGGCTCTTCTCTTACAAGGGGAAGAAAGCACTTGGGAGAAATGTTGCAGAAAGTCGATTAATGATCAAAAAAAGGATATTAACAGGCGAAGAAGCCAAGACAAAAAAAAAAGGAAGAACTTCAGGGGGGGGGGAGGGTTAGAGTGGAGGGGAATGAATTGAAAAACCAAAGAAAAACATGAAGGCTACCAAGACGTGTACATCAACACAATCGAAAAGGGAAAATTGAAAATTACCACACATCAGGACAGTGTATTCTGGGGAGACTGTGCCCCACGATAGCCAGCAATTCGAGGAATACAGACTGTGTGGTCACTCATAGAGGAAACATCAAGGTCCTCCAAGGTTCTGAACCTCATATTGGGGGGACAAGGGGGGGAGGGGCCAAAAGGAAACCAGTATGGATACCTACGGTGGAAAAAAAAAAAACAAGGTGTTGACTTGAGTCCAATGGAAGAAAAGGAAAAGATGTAGGGCCAATGGTGAAACCAAAGAAAAGCTGTATCATCGTCTCATTGGGCACGGATCCATCTCAGGTGCGACGAGGGAGGAAAGGACACAAGATGTGGGTGGAGAATTGAGCAAAAAGAAAAAGAAAGCCAAGAGGCGGAGAAAAAAAGCCGACAAAGGGGGAACCAAAATTTGGAGGACACCAAAAAGCGTATACTAGAGACAAAATCCTAACACAGTTTACAAGGTGGGGGGAAAATTAAGTCCACATTCGAAACACAGATATATGCAGGGAAATAGAACTAACTATTGGGTCAAAAAAAAAAATTCCCAGTGGGTGGTGAGAAGATGGGTTGCAAGAAGAAAGGCTGACACGGTGGGGTGTAATCCCCGGTATTGCCAGGGGTGGGCGCTGGAGAAGCTCGGTGGAAACCAGGTCTAAAGAAAAGATGAAAGACAACAAAATAAGGGAAAAATTTAGGATCAGACGCAAAGTGAGAGCATCGGAGGGCTAGAGTCTGCTGAGGAAAAAGTGGGGGGGGGGAATTATTCTGTTCAGGAAGTAAAGGAGGGAATGACAGAGGGAGAAAAGAAAAAGCAAGTAGAAAAAAAGAATAGTGGAGAACTACAGAAGGGGGAGTATTGGGATAGGCTTAAAAGTAAAGGGTATGTGTACGCTGGGAGAAGTGAAGTGGGGAAATTGGGAAATTAAGAATAAATGGGCAGAAAAAAAAGGAAATAGCAGCAGAACAGTTCCTGAAAAACGGGGGGGGGGGGGGGGGTCATTTACAATGAAAGAAG
>Ga0179593_1558940_pt1 | contig 20276 bp, 16 predicted proteins | sample CZODoug2_1_08_16_FD_185931 | JGI IMG/M metagenome (GOLD analysis project Ga0179593, IMG submission 185931) | Vadose zone soil fungal communities from Angelo Coast Range Reserve, California, USA - CZODoug2_1_08_16fungal (PacBio error correction) | ecosystem: Environmental > Terrestrial > Soil >...
GCAGGGGGGGAGGAAAAAGATATTGTGAAATAAACTCAGGAAGTTTTTGGAAGTATACCTACTTCAGACGAGTCGAAAGCCTCCCGCGTGAGGGAAAAGGGGGGGGGTTTCAAGGGGTAGGGGGAAGAAGTCTAAACCTACTTGCCCTAGAAGGTGAAAAAGAAAAAGTTGGACGCGCTCCAGACACTGGAGGGAGGGGGAAAACCATCAGCGGGTGGAAAAGGAACGCAGTTTCAGGTCCCGGTCAGGGTCCGTCGGATGAGGGGGCCTGCATAAAAGGGAAGTGTGTGAAGCTACTCAAGATCGGGATGTCTAGCATCCGAGAAGAAGACAAAACAGAATTCACCAGGGGAAGGGGGCTGGGGAGATCTTCCTTCTTCTGGACAGGACCAGCGGCCCGTCACAGGATATGGAACGGGACCAGAAGAGCCCAACCCTCTGGAGATTGTGAACAAGTTGGCTCGGTAAGATAGAAACCGGAATGAGAGGAAATAATTTCTGAAAAAGTGAAATAATAGGTTGGGAGTCGAGAAAGGGGGGTGGGGTTCGGACTAAGTATGGTGGCTGGTCTTCTTTACACCCCCCTCTTTGGGGGGGGCAATGCGCAGGGGGCGAAAGGGGGGGGTGGGGGGAAAGGAATCGAGAGCTAGGGAAGTCGTTCAACTGTCAATAGGGACGCGTGATCCTACGCTCAAAATCGCAAAAGGGTGTCTGACCAGGAAAAGCCCTGGAAAGAGAATTCTCAGGAGGTCCGGATCGAGAGGCAGAGGCCCACACCCTTACCGGTAGGGTAGAAGGGCCATACATGAGATGCTTCCAAAGGAACTGCATTGATCGGAACCGGTTTGCAGAAGCTGATCAAAAGGCGACGTGCGGTGGTGGGAAAAACGGAAATCGTTTTTAGGGGGAAGGCAGGTATACGGGAGATAACAACTTGAGGATCTTCTAGAAAAGCGCAATCGGGGAGCTGGCGCGTTCGCGGAAGAAGGAAAGAGTGAGTCTGGTAAATGGGGAAGGAAATCGGGGCCCACTTTCAAGTAGCACGAAGCCAGGTCTCGTACCAGAATTCACGCATCGGAGAGAGAGGTCTCTGTAAGGAGGTAAAGCCGTCCGGGGGAGTCTCAAATCATGATCAGTTCGATCTATCAAGAAAAAAAGAAACGAGACGCAATGCTGCGCCAGCGGTGAAAGAGGGGGAAAGAAGTACTTGTTAGGAAGGGAGAGTTGGAGAGGAGGGGAAAAAAGGGGCACATAGGCGGAGTGACACTCGGTGGACTGACTCAAATTGGGAAGACCGACGATTAGTGTTTATCAGGCCCGCCGATCAGGAAAAAAACATGGTGGGGAAGGAAGAGAAATGGTACATTAGGGGAGGGAGCCAGAAACAGGTTCTGTTACTCTTAGGGCATCATAAGGGGGAGGCCTATATGCCTGTAGAACCATTTCGACGTGGGACAGAGGGAAAACGAAAAGAGGGAAAGAAAGTCGTTTTTGGTTATAGGGATGTCCAGTTAGAAGAAAACGTTGGAAATAAAAAACACAGTGCGATAAGCCAGGAGGCTGAAGGGGTGAAAAAATAATGGAGAGGGTAACTGGGATAGGGTTGGTTCTGAGCCTGGCCCGGTAGCTGTCTGGAATATAACCAGGCCGGCGGAAAAAAGTGCTGTTGAGAAAAAAGAGAAAAGGGACTCTTTCTGTCAGCATTTCAACAGTTCCTAAAGGGAAGAGGGGGGTTTCTAAGAGTTCCAGTGGTTCAGTGATAAAAAACTGCGGGAGGGGAATGAAGAGTAAACGTGTCCTAAGCGTACAGGAGACGAACTTGGTCTCGAGAGAAGCTTTGGGAAAAAAAGGGGGGGAGAGTAAAACCTGGCACGGATCCTTGTTATTGAGTAGGTGGGGCAGAGAGAGAGGATGAAAAGTACTAAATCCGCTGTAGTTTTTCACGCTCAGCCAAAGGGGCCTCGTTCAACGCGCTCGAGTGTGAAAAAAAGGGAAAATCATGGGAAAAAAAGGGAAGATGGGAAAGAGGGGCGGAACCTGGGTGCGGGGTCGGGTTTTTGTACTTAGGACTCTAATAAAAGAAAGGGGGATACGGTCGCGATCGATGTGAGAAAAAGTTCAAAATAATAGAAAAAAAAAGAAGGTGTTAAGACCTGTTCTGAGCAGGTTCATAGTCATCCTTCGAGGAATGGTGGAAATTAAGGCCCAAACCCCAACTTGGGATTACGACCGTCGGCAACCGAAAGTGGGGAGGGAAAAAGTGAGTGTGGGGAAGGAGGAAACTCCGAAAACAAAAGGGAAGGGATAAAGAAAGAAGGACAAAAAGAAGGGCAAAAAAAGGCTCACGGTGGGGTGGGAACGGTCGGCAGTAAAATACGTGGGGGGGGGGGGGGGGGGGAAAGCAAGCTGAACCCAGGAGGGAAAGTACCATCCAACTTTTGAGAATTTAACTTACTCTCCGAAAAAGAGTAAAAGTCACCGAAACCAGATCAAGAGAAAGAAGAAGAAAGAAAGAAAGGCGTCATCTCCAAATGTCAAGAGAAAAACAAAAAGAAAACAACCAACCTTAATGGACGGTTATCTGGAAAAAGCCGAATACAAGGATCAATTACGAAGTGATCAACGAAGGGCAAGTGAACTTTGCACGAAGGTAAACCAATCTCCAAAGGGAAAAATCTGCATCAAGCGCAACGATCGCGTCAAAAGAAAAATAACATTATCCGGGAACAAGGCGAAGGGAGAAGAAAAGCAACACTGAAAGCAACATAGAGGGGGGGGGAACGTCATCGAAACTTTCTGAACTCAATTTTAATGGGAGAAAACTGAACGAGACCAACCAAAAAAAAACCCAAAAACCCAAAAAAAAAAATCACGAAGTAAGACCAATGGAAGCCGCTTTTGAGGGGAAGTACCTCAGTGACTTCTCAAACAAGAAATCCAGGATACCAAGCGACAGCGCCTCGAACAGAATGAGGAAAAAGAACGACACCCGAGATTCATGAGGAGGGGGGATAATCCCAGGGATATCCTTATAGTACCGAAAAGAAGGTTGGTTTTCCCCGTGGCTCTCCACGGGGAAAAAACAAAAAGGGATACATAGCACACGCATGAAAGAAGGGGCTGAATCAAGAGAAAATTTTCGAGCTTGACAATGTCTTGTCCTACCAAAAGCGCAAACCGAAGGGGAGGGAAAGGAAGCCGACACGGGCCTCGCTCCGCCTCAAGGGGTCACCTTTGAGCTAGGCTAAACCAAACCAAAAGTAGGTCTCAAAAACGTGTTTCCAGGAAAAGAAGACTAACGGCATCAGACTGCCGAAAAGACGGGACGATTGAAAGAGGAAACAAGAACAAACCAATCGGGGGCCCAAAAGGGCCGACTCTTAAAAGATCAATGCCGGCCGTTTTGGTGGGGGGTAAAAATAGAAAGATTAGGGGACCGAAACCATTACCAAGAACCATTCGGCTTACCGAATAGATAAGGAAGGAGGTCAGCTTACGAGGGGGGGGAGTCAGGGGAATCGTGGAGGTGTTCTCGCGTTCTGAAGAGAAAATACTATAGAAGCGGTCGGAGACAAGGGGAAAGCTGGAGATCCGAAAAACGAAAGGAGCGGGGTTGGAGAATTAGATCGGGGAAGGGAGTTGGGACAACTCAAAGCCTGCAGAAGACACCGCAAAGTCGACGGTGCAAAAAACGGAACACAGAATCTCGGACTTGCAGAACTTAAATAAACAAAAGGGGAAAAAGTCATTAGGGTGATTCGGGAGGGAAGGAAGAGGGGAAATGCCGACGGGGCCATTACAAAAAAAAGAAAAGGGAATCTTCGTGGGGGGAACTGAAATGGTCGCAGGACAAGAGGAAAAGTCACTTCTATTACGGAGGCGAGACCACTTTTCTTAAAAGGAAGAAAGTGAGCTTACGAAAGGCGCGGGGGTCAAGGGGGGGAACATCATAGGGAATATAGGGAAGGCCCAGGGCGACAGTCCAAAAAAGAAGGGTGTGACCATCCCTATGGTCCTTGGGTTACCCAGAGGAATCCATCACCCGAAAAAAAGAGGGAGATCTGGAGACAAAACTAAAGAGGAAAGGTATAATATTCTCGGCGAATATTAAGAAAGGGCTGCCTAGACCAGGAACCCACTTCTAGGAAAAGAGGAAGGTAGAGAGCTGGTAACGCGAACGCTAGGGAGACTGGGTTTCTCCTTAACCAAAGGGAAAGGGGACAAACTCGATACTACTTGCGCCACAAAAAAAGAAGGGGGTTAGGTAACAGAGATCTAGAGGGAGAAATTTAAGAAAAGGAGCATGTCTTCTCTGGAAAAAACAAGATATTAAGATAGTGGACGCAGGAGATTGAAGAAGGAAACAAGATAGGAAGTGAGCCGGGGGGTTGAGGGGGGAAGTCCACAGTTCTGGAACGAATGAGTGAGGGGGAACCTTCACCTGCTCCTAGACAACATAACTTTGGAAAAGATGGCAAACTAACTGTCCAAAAAAGGTTTTATCCTAGGAGGAGTGGGCGGGGAAGGGGAGGAGCGCGACGACCTGAGACGTAACAACTTAACTCGGGGAGAAACCCAGGAAAGCGACTAGCTGATCTTCATCAACAAAAAAAAAATTCGAGAGGGAGATCGGGGGGGCAAAAAGAACGAGGGAAGAGAGTGGGTAGTTCAACTCAAAGGGTATATCTTGGGGGAAAAAGACAGTAGTCCCGATGCGCAAAAAAAGAACGGAAACCTAGGATGAAACGTTGGGGGCCGCGAGGTTCCTGAGAAGGACCTTTCAAAAAAGTGGGGGAGGAAAGAAAGACCTTTACTCAGAAAACTGGGTGGATGGTCCCAGAAAGAGAGGCCAAGCAGAATGGACGTTCATCAAGAGAATTGAAGGGAAGAAAACATCTGCTTGTGGTTAAGATTAAAACGAGAAAAAGGCCGGGCCGGGACGAGAAGAGGAAATAGAGGTCAGCAGATTCCACTATTCAGTGCATCCTTGGCTTGCAAGTCGAGATGGGAAAAGGAAAAAGCCTGGTCGGTGACATGGCATAGAAGGAAGCTCATAGAAGAGCTAAAATAACTGGAAAAATCGAACCTTAACCTTCGAAACCATGTGTGGAGTCTTGGACAGGGTAAACCGTACTGGGCCCCGGAGATCTCTCACCTTTCAAAGGAGTTTTGGGGAAGAGAAAAAGGAAAGGAAGAGGAGGTGGAAAGGAAAAAGGAAGAGGGGGGAAGAAGGGGAGGGAGGGCGGAGAGGCAGAGTGAGAAGGGAAGAAGGAGGGGGAGGGGAGTTTCGATGAAACTCTCGAGTTGTTGAGGAACTGATGACCAGTTTCGATTATAACCAAGAGGGGGGAGGGTACTCACCCACTGGCTGTCGCCGTTGTGGTCTGCGAAAGGGGAATCATAGGGAATATAGAGGTTCTCTGTGAAATATTGCTTGAAAGAGAAAGAGAAGAAATAAAGTGTCATCGACAAGTAAGATGTCCGGGGAAAGTGGCCGGGCAAGCTTCAAAAAAAGTCACACAAAAAAGCAGATTTGAGGAATTCCATTCAGAGTAGAAGAACCTTGACGAATTGGACGGAGGAAAGGTTGCATGTAGTGAAGAGATAAAGGACCGGCAGTGTCTTTGCAAAAAAGGTATGTGTGGGCAAGGTCTTACCGTACATTCCGGGGAAAGAGGAGATACAGAAGACGAGAAGTAGGGGATGAAGAACGAGAATTCGAGTCTCAGATGATGGGTTCTTGTGAAGAGCGGGGTTAGAAGAAACAGGTCTAGCCCTCAATAAAAAAAGGAAAGATCAAGAAGTCACGAAGCGAGTCACTTCGTATCAGGGTGAGGGTCACCGACCTTATCCTGGAGAGAAGGAAATTTCATGTAGAGGAACCAGTCTGCAGATCTACTTTAAACGAGGAAAGGATCTGGTGGTCGAAGGGAGAGGTAGATCGCCAAGAATGCTACAATACGGACAGCGTGGGCATTGGAGTGATCGCAAGGTACTAAGTACAAACAAACTACGGATTGGCATTTACTATAAAAGGGGGGTTTTTGCTGGGGAACTCGGGGGAATTCAGGGGAAAAGAGGGGAAAAGAGGGTAGTAAGGTGAAAATCGGAGTTGCGTGAGCGAAGGAGTGAAATACTGGTCGAAAAGGTCGAGTGTGGGGCGAAAGATTTAGGTTTCTCGGAAGTGGGGAAAAAGACGGGAAGTAAAAACAAACTCCGTACACGCGCAGACGTGATCGCCAATGGTTCTGGGAATCAAAAACGAACCGGGGGGGGGGGGGGTGAAACTTGACAATCTGAAAAGACGGGCAAAAGAAGGAAGAGGAAAGATTAAAAAGGGACTCCACACGTGCAGTTGAGAATAGTCAAGTTCTTTGACGTCGTCCAAACTCGAGCCCTTGGGCGTCGATGGGGGGATGGGATTTTAGTTTTTTCAGGGTCTAAACGGAGGACGGGGGAGAGGAGTCCCAGGATCCGATGAACGGACGACAGAGAGGAGGTGAAGGGGCTGTACTAAAAAAAGCTTTTAGTTTTGTTTCCGACTAGGTGGGAAGAAGTGCTGGGTGGGTCGCGGGAGAGGTGGGATTGAACGGAGTAAATTCGTAAAGGGAGTATCAAAAAGAAGCTTCCGATCGGGGGGGATAGGGGGACCTAAGAGGGACAAGAAGGGAGGATGTGTGTTGGGGTGGGGGAACCGTCGATCCAAAAGAGCCGAAGCACTAGTGCTGAGTCGGCGTCCAGAGGGGGGCCTAGTAAACGTACCGTTTGGAGAAGGGGGGCGCAGTCTGTTTGAGGGCAAAGCTAAACAGTAAAAAAAAGGGAGAGAGGTGTTGACCTAAAAAAAAAAAAAAAGAAAAAAAAAAAAAAAAAAGAAAAAAAAAAAAAAAAAAAAAAAAAAAAAAAAAAAAAAAAAAAAAAAAAAAAAAAAAAAAAAAAAAAAAGAAAAAAAAAAAAAAAAGAAAAAAAAAAAAGAAAAAAAAAAAAAAAAAAAAAAAAAAAAAAAAAAAAAAAAAAAAACACACAACCACAACCACACACACACAAAACAACGGGGACGAAACAAACAAACACAAAACATTTTGACCTCACCAAGCGGCGTTGGTCTATTAATTTCCACCGGGTGTTATTTTGGGGGAAGGAGGGAAAACAGAGATCTCAAAACAAAAGAGGATAAAAGATGAAGACTGTCACCCACCCCAAATCGAAAGTTTGTTAGGAAGAAAACTAACTGGGGAGGGTCCTCATCTTAAAGAGGTAGAAGGACGGGAAGAGGGAAAAGGACGACATCCGACGGAAAAAGGACTCTCTAAAACGAATCTAAACGTCCCATCCCTCATGATGCGACTCGTCTCCCCAAGGGACAGAAAAGCAAGAGTTTCGACCACATAACCAAAAGGGGAGTTGATGCCTAAGGAAGAGGAATCGTGCAAACATAGCCCTATTCAAATGAGGATCACGGTGCCAATTGAGGAAGACTCCAGCATCGACAAGTGAAGGAGAAGAAGAAAGATCTACTAAAAGGGAAAAGAAAAAATAATAAAAGACAGATGCAGTACGAATAGCAGTATCGAAACGACGGTGGAAAGAAATTGAACTGTTCACATAAGAGGCCTGAAAAAAGAGTAAAGAATCTGAGAAATCAACAAAAAGCGGTAAGACACGGGGAGCCGAGGGTCCCCACGTCAAGAACTTGCCTCTGGTTACCTAAGGGACTGAAGACGGGGGGGGGGCATATAATACAGAAAGATCAAAGTCCGGAAAGGCATATCAACCCAGACTACGGGTTTTTAAGGGGACAATAGAGGTCGGCGGGAAGAAATAAAGGGGGGGGGTGAGTGCCAAACTAGGATTCTACCAAAGCGTCCTACATCCATGAGACTGAAGGCTGTCAGAATCATAGAAATTCTGCAGAACTTAGGAAAGGGTCTAAGCTGAACGGACTTCCGACGTGTCGGAACAATAGCCGGGGGGGGGGGATAGCTCAAGCGTAAACTTTCTTTAACCAGCTCATATGTTAGCTCTAAAGGAGAGAAAGGAATACTTAGTGGTACTTTAAGACATGCACGATACGGACACCAATACCCACTCAAAGGGAATTTGAGACGAAAATCCCAATTGCATACCGTACCTCAGAGAAGAGGATGGTAGTTGAAGTCAAAGAGGAACTGGAAACGATCTACTCTACTGCTTGTTAGCAGGGGAAGTACTATAGAGAAATGTCCGGGAGCTTCAGAGAAGGAGGTGGGGAGGGGAGTCAGTGCTCCAAGACCACGCTGACCCTAGCTTGGATCACTAGGACCTCCCAGAGATAGAGAAGGTGAGACTTCAAAAGGAGGACTGCGCGGAGGCGCCACGGTGTATAGCCAGCGTCTACCTAGGGAAAAAACCATGTATGGTCCTGGCAAAGAATTCCTGGAGGAAAAAAAAAGCCCGGCAAATAGGGGGGGGGGGAAGTAGGTGCAGTTACAAGGCTTTTAATTTCTACCCCTGCAATCAAGGGGGGAGGGTCAATGGAGCGGGAAGATCGGTACCTACAAATCGAAATAGACAGTCGAGTAGGGCGGAACCAAGGGGGGATAATTCGCGAATACTCTCAGAGTTTAAGGGAACGCATAGGGATTACAGGAGAGGCAGGATACTAAACATCTACTCCCTAACCTTGGGGGAGAAAGACCCGATGGAGGTGGTCAAAGCGCAAGGGAACAAGAAAACGGAAAACTCATCAGGGAGTCAAGCTCAAAACGGGTGAGTAGAACTTAACTGGATAGGGGTCAAGGGAAGAAGGAGAAGGGTATAAACCAAGGACAGCCACTGTAAATTCGGGGGCTTCAAGACGAATTGACATCGATAGAGAGAAAGGACGGTTCAGGGAGACGGTTAAGGATCAACGGACCGCGGTCCATAAAGGGGGACACTGACTTTCAGCTCAGGAAAAGAGGGGGGGGGGGTCGGAGAGGGCGGGGGGAGACATCGAGATATCGCGCTTCAGGAAACGGTGGAAGTCAAAAAAACGAAGCTATGTACATTGACTCCCTTATCCAAGCAAGGGGAGAAAGAGTCGAGAGGAACAGGTGGGCGGGAAAGCAACCTATGTGAGCGAGAAAGCACGGCTGTTTGTATAAAATCGGTCTCTTTGAAGGGAAATCGCCTAAAAAAAAGGTAAAAAGTTTAGGGCGAAGGGGGGACTATTTGCATAAGACGATCGTCATTACGAAGAATTAGGAGAGAAAAAAATATAGGTCAAAGAGAAACGGGAGAAAAGATATGAGAAAAAAGCGGGGGAGGAAGAGTCCTTGGGTCTGGGAATATTAAAATGTAGTCGCCGCTCATAAAAACAGTGGGGGGGGGGAAATCAGAAATGGTGAGAGGAAGATCAGCAGCTCGAGATAACCGTGGACCTTCAATCGTTAAGCGAACGAGTAAGACAAGGGTTCATTCAATAGCTCTGCGAAGAAGGGGTCCCAAAACTAGGGACCAGAGAGAGTGGACGGGAGTTGAGGGGCCACGTCAAGCGGGAACGAAGTGAAGAGACTTTGACTGACCTAAGGCATCCTTGAAAAACGGAGAGGTAATATAGAATTGACGCGGGGAGGGAGAGGCGAACTCCATATCATCGGCTTATCAGGTTGGGGGAACGAGGGTAGGATCAGGGAAGAGACTATGCCGTTCCTGAAAAAAAAAACCTGACCATTATCCGAAACTAAGAGAAGAGGAGAGAGGGGGGTGCCAGTGTTCGAGAAACAAGCCTGTTCTTCTAGCTCGGATTCACGTGGAAAGGTGTGGAAGAGAGGAGAGAAGAAGGTGGGTGGGTGGACTTACCGATGGGGCAGGTGAAGAAAAATTGACACAAAAAGAAGTTCTCCTTCTCCTGAGAGATTCATAGAAAAGAGGGTCAGCAGCGTCAATCGGGGAGAGCAATAGACTCGCAGATACCTTGGTCTTAAGACCTAAAGATATTTCGAAGGGGGCAGAGCATTGAAAGAGAAAAAGCAGAAGAAGAGTGACAGGGGGTTGGTGGGGGGGTGGGGTTGGGGGGGGGGGTGGTGTTGTTAATATTCATGCTTAAGTAGTTAGAGGGAGGGGGGACAGGATGGGGAGTTATGGGATCAGTCTTGGGCTGCCTTGACCCAGTTTTCTGGTCGGAGGCTCTATGAGTGGTGGGAGAGTGATGGAGGAGGGGGGAGAAACGCAAGGGCACGGGGGGGAGGAGTAATCTGGAGGAAAATGTCGGAAGTCTCGGACAAGAGAGCTCCAAGTGGCGCTATTCTCCCGTCAAAAAAAAGAACAAAAAACGGTCTCTAAAAGAGGCCCGGTCAACTATAGACAGGTGAATGACGACCTAGCAACTGCAGGGGAGGGGGGGGAAGGGTTAGGATGTTGAAAAGAAATGAAAAGGGGACAGCTGACCGTATTAAGCTCTCTTGTTGACTTTTAGGACCCCTTCTCTGGCTTAAGAGAGTTATTCAGAGGAAAGAGTAGGGGAAAAAAGTGAAACGGGAGAAGGGGGGGGATGGGATCAGAAGAAAGAGAAGAGGTCAAAAAAAAGTGGGGTGTGTTACTTGAGTCACAGGGGAACGAAAGGACAACTGGAAGATTTCGAGACGTCGTGGATCAGTGGGTCATAAGAGGAAAGGAGAAGACATGGCTAGGGAAAAGGAAGCTCGTAGCTGAGGACCGTTTTGTTGGATCTTCTTAGATTCAGGCTCACACCTCTCAGCTCGGGAAGGGGAATAGGAAAAGATGGGGGTATCGGGGAGAAAAGGGAGACTCCGATTGGGCAGTCACGAAATGAGTCTTATCTGGGTCTTATCTACCAGAGTTGTCTACAAACGGTGAGAAGGAAGGTAGAGGTCAAAAAGGGAGGGAAGGGTGAAGGTTGACCAAACTTGGTGACTCTCGTTGTTGATCTCAGAGGTCGGTCCATTGTTTCATCGAAACTGGGCTCGTCCCATTTTAACCGAGACGAAGGGAAAAGGCTTCGAAGAGGGAAGAGGGATGGATCTGGGTTCTTTAAACTTGACTCTGATGAGCCGACTTCTTAAGTCAAGCCGTCTGGGCCGCTCTCCTCGGAAAAAGCAAGCCTAGAGGGAAAGGGGAAAGTGAACAGAGAGGGGTCGGGGGGAAAGAGAAGAGTGAAATTCTCGACACGGAGGTTCTGGTGGTTTGCCTTCGATGGCGTCGCGAGATGTAGTTCATCGACTAGGGGGGGGGGGGAGGTTAGGTTCGTCAGGAGGGTTTTAACAGAAAGGGAGAAGAGGGGATAAGTGGATGTAAGGGGAAGGGATCCAAAAGTCAACGTGAGATCCTGGGGTCAAAGTAAGTATCCACCAGTAAGTCAAAAAAGCAGTCGGGGGAAAGGGGGGGGCCTTAAGTTAATGAGAAAAACAAAAACGAGGAGGGAATACGAAAATCAGAGAGAAAGAAGAAAACCCAAGAGGGTCAACTGATTCGAGGTCGGATTCCAATACGGGTGGGTGGGGGGCTGCCCCAAATTATTAGTCTCTCTAGGTATACCCTAACTGGACGGAGAGAGGAGGCACGAAAAAAAAAAACGAAAGGAGCAAACGGGGGGGTCAAAGGCAGACTCGACAAAACGCGCGCCAGCCTACAAACTGTACCACAAAAAAGAATCACTGTGGAAACCGTTGAAATGGGTGAAAAACAGAGCAAATGAGAAAAGAGGAGTTAGAAAAAGAAAGGGGAAGGAGGGGGGGAGGGGAGACATCTCAGACTCCGACAACTTCCTGAAACTGCGACAAGGAGTCATAATCAAGAAGGGATCCTTTGAAAGAAGGAGAAAAGAAGAGACATGGGAGGACAGGATCGGTTTAGGGAGCTCGGTGCACCTTTGTACGTAAGTAGCCTCCGCAAATTTTCATTATCCGACAAAAAAAAAATTATCAACAAAACATCAAAAAAATGCCAAGGGGAAAAAGGGGGGGGCAACTGAACTGGCTGGCTGACTAGACAGTGATCACACATCGCTTACTAAAGGAGGGAGGGATTCCTTAACGGGGGAACACTATCAGGAAGGGACTGTAGCAAACATACAAGGGGGAGAAAAGTAAGGTCTCAGGAACTAGATTCAGAGAGGTGGATTGGGCCTTAAAGGGTCACCGAGATCTCTAAACGAGACGAAGGGAGCGGGGGGCAGACCGATCAAGCAGGGGAAAGGTTAAGGTTGAAACTGAAAACATACTTAAGAAATCCGATCGGACAAATAATCCTCAAGAGAAGAAGAATGTTAGGTTGAGCTAGCAAAAGAAGGGGAGAAGGGTCTTGAAATGAGAAAAAGAACACTAAGAGAGGGGGGGTAAGCAAAGGACAGAAATAACACTTGCCAAATTCCGCCAGACGGACGAGCATCGTAGACACTATAAAACTTCAAAAGACGCTGCGAATGACCTTCGGAAAGAAAAAAAAAAAGGAAAAAAAACTCTAAAGAGAAACTGAAGGGACAGTAAACGCGTGGATTCAATCTTAATCGGGCGTGCGGAGGGAGACCGCGGCCGTTCTGTGAATAAAGGGGGTGGTCTGGAGATGACGCTTCCGCACTTAAGAGCAGCGGGGTGGGAACAATAATCCATCTCTTTAAGGATGAGCTAAAAGTCTCGCATATTCGAGGGGAAAGAGAAGGCAAAGTAGAAGAAGCGGGGAGAACGACAGTTCATAACCTCAGGGGGGAGCCGCAAAGACACACCTCTTACCTGATAACAAACAGAATTCGGAAGTGTCGGCAATGAAGAAAAGAGGGCACAAGAAAAAAACGGACCCTTTCAATAATGAAAGAAACTGCTCATGCTCAGAATAGATCTGATTTATGGTCAAAAGGGGCGAGAGGGGCGCGAGGAGGGAGAAAGAAGCGTCCGGGGGAAAAGGGGGACACAGGGTTAAGGTCTCGAACTTATTACGAAGAAAGTGGTTCTCCGGAGATGTGGTCGTGGTAAAGGGGAAAGGTGCGTGAAAAGATAGGAGGGGGAAAGAGGCTCATATACTATATCAGAAAATCTAGAAAAGTCCTCTCTAACAGGAACGAGAGAGTATACCAAGAACCCTTTCCAAGGCAAGGGAGGAGGGGAGGAGGGAAGACGAAGATTTTTCAAGTAGGTTCTGTATATCTGGTATCTTAAACCAACGGCAAAGCGGCAAAGGTAATGCCTGGACACGCCAAAAAGGGAAAGCTGGGTATGGTGACGGAAGGAGGATACTAACAATGGGAAGGGGGGGGGGGCTGTCAGATCATTATGAAATGTCAGGAAAAGGAGCAGAGAGTGGAAACTGGAAATTTAAAAGGAAGAGGAAACGTATCACAGGAAATAAAATTTAAAGGGGAAAAGGTTTAGTTAACCTCACTGGCTTGTCTCGGCCGTAAACCTCAAACACGAGGGCCAGCGATGGAATGGGGGGGGGATAACAGGGCTGTACAACAAACAACCTTGGAGCTGTGGTGCAGGTCAAAAGGGGGAGATCACACGTATAACGAAGAAAGATCAAAATGATGAAGAGAAAAAACTGAAAAAATATTCTCGGATGATTAAATATATAGATCCTTTGTTTTTTCATCTTCGAAGATATGGGGAATCAGGGAATATCGGGGGGAAGGATACAATAGAGGGAAGGTAAGCAGCAGAAAAAAAGAACGCAGCTGAGGAAAAAAAAGGTGTTAGAGCGGGAGGTTCATCAGGCCCAGACAGACAGTTGGTATCTCAAGTCAGCTTAGGTAGTGGGGGTCAAAACAGAGGGCAGGTGGGCCCTGGGGGGGGGATCTGACTGGATCAGGGTCCGGTAATCCTTTACATAGATTCAGGGAGGTAGATACCGTGACCCAACCACAAAAAAAAGACCAACAAAACCCCCCCCAACCCCCCATAGATGAGATTATAGTCTCCGACAACAGACCTCTTCTGGCGTTTTTCTGGGGAAGTCAGGGAGGGGGGGTGGTGTGGGGAAAAGGGAGGGGAAAGCCTTGGTCTTTACTACCGGAGCCGACCTGACTACGATCAGCGAGTGAAAGCACTCGAAAGGAAGAGCAAATTGGGAAAAAGGGGAAGGTGGTTCATCAGGGCACCCTTTCAATTCCTCAGGGGGATTCGAGCAAGTCGAAGTCACCGAAAGAAGATCTCAGGGGGGGTGGTACTTCGATGCGGCAAAGAAATGGAGGGGGGAAACTGGGGAAAGCTTGAGGGGAGGGGGAAAACGGGGGTTGGTTTAGGCATCGACTATAGGAAGAAAAAAAGCTACATCGTCTCCACACAGACATTGGTTCTCTACGCAACCTAAAAGAAAAAAGGGGGAGGGGGGGGGCCTGTTGGTAAGTTCGCTCACCACTAAGGTTTCGAAACTCCCTTCACCGGGGAGGAGGAAAAAGAAGAAGGAAGGGAGGGGGAAGGGGTAGTGTTGGTCTGAAGTCGCAGGCTCGGGTGAAGTGTTGTGATATTCGGGTCTTAATGAGAGACGAGAGGAGAGAAGACACAACGAAAAGGAGAAAAGGGAGGGGAGAGACTGCGGAAAAAGGAATCAATCAATTAATACGGTAAGATTTTGGGTTGGTAGACTGTTCCCCCAACGAAGGGACCAAGACGCAGCAGGGAGTCGCGTCGAAGATAGGCGATCAGGAGGAAGTGGAGGAGGGGGTCAAAACCATGAGCTCAGCTGGGTCGATAACGCCTCCTTCAAAATCATATGAAAAGAGAGGGTCTGATTTGAGACTGGAGAAAAGAGAGAAAAGGAAAAAGTCTCAAAGAGGAGGGGAACGCTGGAACTGGGCTCATTGGAACTACAACTTGACGTTCATTCAGAGGACATGTTTTTTGGCAGAAAAACCTGGGAAAAAAGGGAAAGGGGAGGAGAAAGGAGAAACAGCGAGAGGGGGGAGAATCAGTGTTACATCGACTTGGGGACTGTTTATCTTCTCGCAGAGAGGGGAGGGGCCTGATCAGGAGTGTGAAGGAAAAGAACAGAACCGGGAAAAGAAAAAAAGGGTCTCTTAACCGCGGCAAAAAGGACTCCTTTAGATACCGTCAGAGGGTTGAAGAGGATAAAAGGGAAAGGGAGGTTAGGGGAGAGGAAACAATGAGTCGCCAAAATTTCATTGAGCGCGAAAAGGTACGCAGCGTTCTGGAAGTTAGTCCACAAAGTGAAGGCGATTGGGGATATTTTTTGGTTAACAGGGGTCAGTGAAGAAACGGAGGGTATAGAGGGGAGGCAACGTGGACGAGTCGAGGGAAGCTAAAGGGCCCGGGCCGAGAGCTTCTATCGGAGAAAATAGCGTCGGATGAAGCTTGATCGTTAACGGCTAGTGAAAGGAAAAGGAAGAGGGTGGGGGTCTAGGATTGAGAGAGTGGCTCTGTGGGGAAAAGCTAACGTTATGGGGCCTTCGTAGCACAGCTCAATGGATTTCATCCTCGTAAGAGAAGAAGGGGAAATTAAGCGCGGAGGGCATGGGTTGTGTGGAGGGACAAGGGGCAGATAAAAGAGGAGGAGGGAGGAGGAATTGGATGTGTACGGTCGCGAGTCGGAAAGTCAGGTGAGTCGGGAACGACGCTCCCAGGTTAAGTTCTACAGAAGTGAACGCTTCCACGTTTACGAAGATCGGGGGGAAAGATTGAGGAAAAAAAAAAAAAGGGGGGAATGTGTCCGCACCTGATCACCGGTAGTCAGGCGTTTTTGCCGCTTGGTATCTCAAACACTGAGAGGAAAGAGAGAGATGACCCCGTAACCCTGAGACAAGGGGTGGAGACGGGGGAAGGGGGGGAGGAAAGACGGTGGGGTGGGGAGGGGGGCCCTCATGATGGAACCAATTATAATGCTTTACCGGACATCACTACAACTGCCTAACCTGGGCGTACGAAGAATGAAGAAGGAGTAGAAGAGAGACGGAATAAGAAATCAAAGGACGGCGGCGGATCGCCGGAACAAAAGATAAAAAGCCGGAGTTCACATCTGAAAACGAGAGTAAGAGGAAAAAAGGGGAATCACAAAGGGAAGGAACTGTAGAGCAGCCGACCCTCCGAGATCATCACAACTTCCTACGATCGGAAGAAAAAAGAAATGAGAGGGGCCAGGAAGGTAAGGAAAGCGGGCACTGTCGTATCTTCTGAAAAGTCATTAAACCGGGGCCGCCATGTTCGGAGACAAGGCAGAGAATAAAAAAAGACGACGGAGTCAAAAAAAAAATGGTTAGAATACAATAAAAGATGATTTGTCTCTCCATGCGGGGGAGACCGACTCTGGTAAGAGAACGACATCGCCGAGAAAAAGGGGGGATCAGTAAAGGCACGAAGAAAAAAAACTGAGGGGGCGCGAAACTGTGATCGCCACTACGTTGAATAACTTCGCGCGTCGCTGACCCTACTAGGGGGTCCCAAACTGGAAGGGGGTAGACCTGGAAACAAAAACTCAGAAAAAGATAGAGAAGACGCTAAATAAAAGACACAAATTCAAACGGGACGAGAGTCAAAGACGGACAAATTACAAGGGGAGAAAATCGAGGAAGGGGAACAAGATACTTAAGGGTACTTCCCTGGAAAGACTCTCTTGATTCGCTCCATTTCACCCTCAAGTACAAACCTGCATATTAGAAGGAGAATACCAATACTAGGAGGGAAGTTTCCAAGGGGACAGAGGTTTGCTAGATCTCTTGTCAACTCTCCGCTTAGTCTGTGGAGAACCGAAAATTCCAGAGGGAGACAGCTGCCCGGGAGAGACCTGCGAAGGGGGGAGGGAAGTGTCCGGTTTGAAAAGAAAAATCAAAATTAGGTTTCAAGGCGGCGGGACCAGTCTTCAAGCGGAATCTGCGTGAGAAAAAGACCTGCTGAGATGGAAGTCAGGTGAGAGGAGAAGGTGGTTGTGAGAGCGAACAGGAGGTGCCTAGTCCACATCTTAAATCAGCTTCCGAAAACCTTCTTAAAAAGGAGTTCACATGCGCGAAAATTCCTGCTGCAAAGGGGGGGGGGGGGGGTTGGGGTTTTGGGGGGGGGGTTTGGGTGTCCAATCTACTAAAACCCTGGGAAAAAACACTCCTCTTCTGTCAAACCACTACAGGGAAATAGAAAGGGTCAGGAATTTCAGGGGGACTGAAACTACACACGTTAAGAAAGGCACCAACCCCTTCATCGGAGGGATGGAGCTGACGAAGGAAGAGGGGAAGCGTTACCTAAAATCTGGGGGCTAAGTGGTCCTGTGAACTCTTCCATGGCTGGAGGAGAGTAGTCATACGCTCGAGAGGGGAGGAAAAGATTGGCATTAATCAGGGTCGGTACGTCCGAATACTCGCCGAAGGGGGGGACGCGCAATTAAGGGGGGGAAAGGGGGGAATGAAGGGGCATGGGAACCCAAGATTCTCATCTTCATCACCACCACTTCCATAGAGATGATTCAAAACCGAAAACAAAAAAATGGCGCGATGATGTGAAAGGATTCGGGCAGATATGACCTAATAACTTCTGGCTACTCAGAGTGACGGAAGCATATGCTTAGAAGATGACTTCAGGAGAGGCAGGAGGAACAAGACCAGGCTACCTTTGACACTCGATCTAAATTTTTCAAAAAAACAAGCGTCAATTGGCAAGAAATACGGGAAGTGACTAGGCATCGTTCGGATTCAAAGAAGGTATTTCTCGAAACTGACTAGATTGTGACACTGGAATGGAGATTCATTAACCGTACATGAAACAGACCTGGCACTTGGGAAACAACCTGAAGCGCAAAGCGAAAAAGAAAAGGGGGGGAAAGTGAAAAAAAGAACTTCTTTAGAGTTCGCGGAATTTCAAAAGAGCTCGGAAAGGTTGTAAGACCGCGGGGACGGGAACTCGTAGAGGGGCAAAAAGGTCTATGAAAAAAAGGGTACCAAGTAAATTGCTGTGACTAGGTAAACTATCAAGAAAACTTAGAAAAAAACGGATGGGAAGGGATCAGTGTTAAAGGGGCAGGAAGGGAAGAGAGGATGAGGGAGAAATCATTAAAGGGGTGGAGCGACCGGAGGCGAATCCGCATCTACATCCCTGCTAGGATGAAACACTGGGACAGGGATGAGGGTAGGGTCTGCTAAACAGAATCCGAAAACTGTGGAGTTCCTAAAAGAGGGGGGGCGGCTAGACCTCACCTCTTTTTAGTCGAAAGAGGGACCCAATCTGCGGTGGGTGCGGGTCATTATATCGAAGGAAGAGGGAAGGGGAGCGTACGAAAAGAAACCGACACGAGAATAAGATGGATTTCCTCACCTAGGGGAGTACTGGGACTTGTCTGGGGAGGACTGTGGAGGAAGAGAGCGCTGGTAGGGTAAGTGCCTTGCTCGTCCTTTCCCCTCTATGAACTCGCAAGGGACACACTAGAGGAGTCCACAAATCCTCCGAGGGACCCGCGGGGGGGGGCAGAAGTTGTCTGAACGAAGATATACTGAGACTCGTAAAAAAGGGAAACGGTATGTCAAGTCAACGTCTTAAGATCTCTAAAGTTTGGGGGGGCTTCGGCGTCCTTTTCATCACTGAAGGGTGACACGGGGGGGCCAAGCCATAGGGAGGTTAGAAACAACACAGTGTGGACTCCTGACGGTAGTTTCAAGATAAGTGATCTAGAGAAAAGTCGGCCGCTCTGCCGACAAAGATCTTGAAAGGGTGTTGACTACAAGTTCAAATCCTGTCTATTTGACTTTGAAATTCCATCTCCCAGAAGATAAGAAAATGAAGAAAGTCTTTGTTTTGTTTTGTGTTTTGTGTTGTTTTTTTTTTTTGGTTTTTTGGTTTTTATTTTTTTTTTTTGTTTTTATGTTTTTTTGTTTGTGTTTTTTGAGTGTTTGGGGGGTTTTTGTGTGGGGGTGGGGTTTGTTGTGGGTGGGGGGTGGGGTGGATTTGTGTGTTTTTGAAGTCTGAAAAACATTATACGTTCCACCCTTCACTAGATGTGCCGGTGGGGGGAGTGTTCCGCTAGAAAGAAGGGCTAAGGGGTGTTAGTAGGGGGGTAAGTAGTAGAGCTTTCTGCGTCGGGGACCGCACTGCCGGGAGAGAGGAGGGGAGGAGCACCAGAGAGGCGGGAAAAGCTGGGGGCATCTCTCTCCACTCTCTTCGTTTGCCGCGCAGGCGAACCAAAAGGGATCAGAGTTCAAAGGGAAGACCGGGAACAAAGCAGGTTAAAAATCCGCAAATAACTGGTCGAGGTGGTCACCCTCATGAGGGGGAGGAAAATAATGTCAAGGTAGGAGGGAGGTCGATGAACCCCTCCCTGGAAGCGTATCCTCTTTTGGGTCAGGAAAAAAGAAGGGTGAGAATCAGTCAGAGGGGAGCATATCCTTCTGCTTCAACTTGATACTGGATGTATCAATCTCATTAGGGAAATATTGGGACATGGGGGCCCGGAAGAATAAGAAGATTTTTTGTTGGACGTGTTCAGATCTACAAAAAAGTATGATGAAGGTGATACCGAAGAGGCCCGGCCCGTCTAAAGGGGAGGAGATGGCAGGCGTCAGACCGAAGGGTTTACAGGAAGCAAAAAGGGAGGGGTTCATATGTTTGTCGCGGGTGAGTATAGCAGGGCAAAAATCACCCGCGTCCGAAAACAGGAGACCTGGGTCGGATTCAGTCGGGGTGGGGGGGAGGGGACAGGGAAAAGGGAGACAGGACGCTGGCGTTCATAATTGCAAAAGCGCTTCAAAAAAGGTAACGGGACACGGGACTGGAAGGGGGGGTCAGGCAAACAAGAGGCGGCAAACGGTGTGTTGGGGAAGACGTTGTTTGATAGTCCTGACAGGTTTATGGCGAACCGAGTATAGCGGAAGAAAAGAAGCCGAGGAAGAATAGCGACCCTGGGGCTCGCGACTAGTAGTGAGAAAGGGCTTATCCTTCTTGGTCAGGGGGGAAAAGTCGCTGATCTTGATACGGAATTGCTCGTAAATGTCGACGTTGGCTCTGGCGCCGCCGAAGTAGGGCCGTCGGGATCACGCTCTCGAATGATAGGGGCAGAAAGAAATGAGGAAAATGACCAAGGGGAAGGGGGGGGGGTAACTGTGTGTGGACACGAGAGGCAAGCCAGAGAGAGACGGTGGGAGAAGTTCTTCAAGGAGGTTTACGTGAAAAAGGAGGCTCCAGGGGGGGCTTCCCTGTTTGCAAAATGGGGGCTGCGGTGAAAGATCGTCCACAGGATAATAATCAGGGGGGGGGGAAAGATTGGAGAGGTTACCTCAAACCTTATTGAATTTCAGACCTTCACAACCGTGTAGAATTTTGGAAGTACAGCTCAACAACGGAAAAGGAGAAGAATGAAAAAGCCCACCCACTGTGAAG
>Ga0179593_1292315_pt1 | contig 20275 bp, 21 predicted proteins | sample CZODoug2_1_08_16_FD_185931 | JGI IMG/M metagenome (GOLD analysis project Ga0179593, IMG submission 185931) | Vadose zone soil fungal communities from Angelo Coast Range Reserve, California, USA - CZODoug2_1_08_16fungal (PacBio error correction) | ecosystem: Environmental > Terrestrial > Soil >...
CTAAAAAAAAAAGCACGGGTACCCAATGGGTCGTGGTGTGGTGAGGGGAAATGGGCAATGGATCGTAGACCCAGGGGCAGAGGGATGAGCGGGGCAGACTGACGAAATCGAACAAAGGGGGACGCCCATTTCCGGGATTTTGGGGGTAGCGCAAGGGGGGGGGTGGACGTGTTGCGGATAGATGGGGGGGGGACCAAATCGCGGAGGGGGGGGGGGAAGGGAGTTTGACAAGCCAAACTGGGGACCTACCCAAGCCCCCCAAAAAAAGCTAGATGAAAAAAAGAGGCACACAACGGGTGGAACAGTTACCACAACATTCGAAAAAAAACAAGAAAAAAATAAAAGCTGACCGTCGTTCCGAATGCCCAAACAACCCCCGGGGGTGTGGGGGGCTTCCTCCCCCAGCAAGTGGTCGGGGGGGGGGGAGTGGGGGGGGGGGGGCCACCCCACGCTGTACTAGTTTTGGTTTGGAGGGGTAAAAAGACCAACAACCATAACGTGGGGTTCGGACCCAAGGAAAATGGGAGAAAAAGAAAGTAATCAAAACAGACCCTATCATAGGGGGGGGGTGTGCGCGAATGGTTCGTTTGTTTGTGGCGCCCCTTACCAATCCAAAAATTTTTTGGCCCGCGCAGGACTAAGGGGAAGACAAACGTTGAGAATTAATGGGCTTTAGATACAACACCGGGCGGAAAAGGGGGGTGCGAAATGCGGGAGGGGGAGGGCTGGGGGTGTAGGAATGTGGGGGGGTTTGGTTCTTTGAAATATCACCCAGGCCACCCCCACAGAGCCCCCCCCCCCCGTGCCATGCGACATAAATGGGTCGGAGGAAAAAGACAACAACAAATTTGTGGTTCGGGGGGGGGGAAAATAAAAAGAACCAGCGAAAAAAATATTGCATGGGCTGGAGCAAACAAATCAAAAAAACCACAGGGGGGGAACCGCGCTTGGGGGCACCCCCCCGTTTGAACACCCCCCCTCACAAACTGTACAATTAAATAAAAGGGGGGCAACAACCCGGGGGGGGGGGGGGACAAAAAAAAAAAAAACAAACAAAACCGCCAACCCAAACCCCCAACTCGTGGTGATAGGTGCAGGTGTTTGTTTTCTTGAATCGATTTTTTGGGGAAAAGGCCAAGGAAAAAAGGGGACACAACGATTTGAACTAGAGGCGGGGGGGGGGGGGGGGGGAATAGAAAACAAAAACGGCTGGGCGGGGTGGTGCCCCCCCTCTACTGATGAACCAAAACCCCACCCAACACCACCACGGAAAAACAAAAAAAGAGAAAAAAATGGTGGTTTTTTTGGGACAAAGTGGGTGGGGCCCCAAGAAAAGGGGGGAAAAGGGTGAAAAATAGTGAAAAAAACCCCGGACAAACCCTTGTCCGTTTACACAAAACCGGCCCCCCCCTTGTTGGGGTGGGGCTGAAAAAAAACAAAATCAAAAGGCCGACTCTTAACAGGGGGAAAGGAAATGTTCAGAATGAGGGGGGGAGGGCCCATGGTTTTTTTTGAATGGGGCCCCCAGAAAAAAAAGGTTGGGCCGCGATCCCGTTGAGTCCGCACAATAGACAGTTTCCTTACTCATCAGGTGGGGGTCAATTTGAGGAAGGATATTGAGGGGTTTTGGGGGGGGGGTGGGGTTTGCTAATCGGTTAAAAAAGTAAAAAAGAAAACAAAAATTACTGCGTTATTGTGCGTGGGTGGGAGAAATAGGGGGGAGCCCCCCGTCCCCCGGAAAACAAACAACAAAAAACACAGAACTTGTTTTCAAAACAAAACAAAAAACTTCGAAGGGACTCTTATCTGCATGACGAACAAAAGCCCCGAAAGGTACAATAAGTGGTCATATTTGCGAAAAAGAAAAAAACCATACAACACAAAACCCCAGGGGGGAAAAAAAAAAACAATGTGAAAGGACCGCCCCCCCAAGTGTAAATTTTAAAGCAAGAAAACATTCAAGAAATACAAAGATTGTGGGGGGGAATTTTTCCTCTCCCGGGTGAAAAATCTCAACTCCGAAAAACGGGAAAAGTCTAAGAGACTGACCGACTCGGCCGGAGCAAGGCGGGGTACCCCACGGCAAAAAAGATACGTAACAAATACCAAAGGGCAAGGGCAACACTACAAATTGGACTGGTGTGGGAATACCAAGAAGCGCTATTAGTTCCAGAACTAAACCTAAAGGGGTTAGGCCCCCCCAGTGCCAACAAAACCCCGGGGGCCTACGGGAAAAAAAAAAAGAAGGTATAAAACCACACCCCCCCCCCTAAGGACACGGAAAAACCCCATGGGGGAAGGGAGGTGGAACCAGCGTCAAGTTGGGGTTGACCCCCCCTCTTACGCCAACACCAAAGGCTCAGCTAAAAAACACGAAAGGACCGGAACAGCCCGAAAACCATACAGAGAAGGGAAAAAAAAAGGGGGAAACGCAGCCATAAATAACAAATAAGGCGCCAACCAGAGGGAGGGACACAAGAGAAAAAATACTAAACAGCACACAGGGGGTCAGGGACTGGTATGAATGATGAGGGGGAGGGAAAAAATGTCAAAAACCATAAACGTTAAGAAAAAAGTGCGGAGGGAGAAAAAGTCACACACAGTCCAGAAGACCTTCGCAAAAAGTGTTCATTTAAAGACATAGCGCTCGGACAAACCCTTTAAGGCAAAGCAACCGAGAGACCCACTGGGAAGGCATTTTCCGTTTTAGATACGGTTGCCTAGTAGCTGGTGGCTCAATCAAAAAAAGGTAGATCATGAAAGGGGGGGAGGACCTAGCAAGAAAACACAACAATGCCAAGGAAGTAACCCAGAGCAAACACCACATGCCACCGCGCACTCCCCCGGCCAAACACAATACAACTGCGAGAGGTGGACAGGCACACGGTCAAGAAAGAAGGCAAAAACCGCCATAAAAAAAACACAAACCACACCAGTTCTTTATGCCCCGGGGGTTGGTTAAAGTTCCAGGTGACCAATAGACAATGAAGCTAAAATAGCAAAGAAGTACCCCCAAAGAATGCCACCACCCACAACCCCATCATAAAGATGGGTGTCAAACTTCAAAGGGGGAGGGGGACTGGCAGACCGTCGTCCGGGAAGGTATTTGGACAACTGCGACTAGCAAAATATTCTTTGGGAATGGCGCGGAGGGACCAACCCTTGCAAGACTCGGCATTTCTTGGCTTGAAGCCGCAAAAAGGCGTGTAAAAAAACGTGGGGCAAGTCTACACCGCTCGGGGTGCCAAAAAGGAGGGCCAAGAAAACTACAAACGGAAGGGGAACGCAGAGTCAAAAAAAGCAACAATTTATTTTAACCCCCCATATGCCACGCTTTGGGGGAATACAATCACACAAGCCTTCTCCGGAAAAGTGGGTGTGAGCAACCTGGGGGCCCCCCGGGGGGTCAACGAAAGGGGGTGGCACCTTAACCGGGTTTGGGGGGGGGTGGGGGAAGAAGGGAAACCAAACCCCACTTACACAACTTTTTGGTGTGTTTGGGAAACAGTCCCAATTTGTGAGTGCCGGTGGTGGGGGGGGGCACTACGCCGGGGGGAACCAAACCCGGGCAAAATCAATAAAATGGGTGTGACGAGGGAAAAAGAAAGGGGAGGGGAATAAAAATCTTCGTAGGGGGGGCGGGAGCAAACTCCGCTGAACCCCCCGCCCCCCCGTGCCCCACGAGCCCCACCCCCCCCCTTTTTTTGCCCCCCCCGGTGGGTGGGGGGGGGGGCCCCCCACGCCCCTCATCCCCTTTTCGGAAAAACCAGTAAAAAAACAAAAAACGCGGCATAGTGGGGAAATTTTGGAGGGGATTACGAAAACAAACCAACACAACCAACACCGGCACCGCAACCCCCCCCCGGTGTACATAAATCCGGACCCCCCCCCCTTGGAGCGGGAGAAGGCGAATTGGAGACCACAAAATGGCACCATAACCGAAGCCGGGTGGCGGTGTAACAAACACCCGGGGGAAAACACAAACAAACCCCTTCTTTGTGAAAAAAACAATGAATCCCGGGTTTTCCCGTCAAGAGCGCCATACGAATGGGTACCAAAAAGCAAACCCGATCTTTGCCAAACAGACACAAGGGGGGGGGGCAACAAACGCTTGGTGCCTACGCAAAAAAACAACGTTTCTGCTGCAAAACGAAAAAAAAGAATCGGTCAGGGGAACCGCCAACCCCCACAGGGCACTGGCGAAGGAAACAGGGGTGTTTACACAACAGATGGAATGCGTTAATGCTGGCCCGATGGATGTGTGTCCACACACAATTAGCTATGGGGGGGCGGTGGGGGTGATCCCCTCCTCGTTTTTGATTGGTGTGGATGAACCCCTCCGGGCGGGGATGGGTTGGAGCATTAGTGAGTCGTAGGGGAATTGTGTTTGGTTAGAAGTAATCAAAACTGGGTGGACACACAACGTAAAAGGGGGGGGGGGGAGGGGGGGGGAAAAATGTCGCTGGGCAAAACCCCATTAAACCGTCGGCTTACCGGCAAGGGGGGCAGGAACAATGGCCGTTTTGTGTTACAGTTGGGGTTTAGTGTGGTTGCAGGCAGCCACAGAAAACAAAATACGCGAAGATACAACAAACAAAAAGACGGCCCCGGGGATTTCCAAGGGGGTTGCACACTTTTGGGTGGTACTTTTACTTGACCTTTTTTTTTTTTGTTCTTGGCTATGTTTGGAGTAAGGTGGGTTTTTTTGTTTGTTTTTATATCCTTTTGCGTACTTAATATTTGTATAAGGGTGCGTCAAAAAAAGGGGGTGGGCTGGGTCAAAGGGGTTAATCAAAAAAAAACACAGCTTAACCCCGGGGAAAGGGCTAACAGTCCAAAATCGGGGCACCTTTAAGGGCCGTTGTGGCAACACGCAAACACCTCCCAAACAAGGACCGGGCCGGCACTCACCCGCACATCCGTTGTTTTGGAGAAACTGGGCCGGGTAGTGTGTAGACAAAGAGCGTAATGGAACCAAAAGGGGCCTAATTAAATGAAACAAACGTATCGTGAAAGATACAAAGCCCAGAAAAATAGCCAGCAGGCCCTCCGTGTGGGGTTTCAGGGGGGAAAAATAGCCGTGTGACACACCGATAGAATCGGGGTTAAGACTAAAAAAAAAAAAAAACTAACTAAAAAAGCCTGGAACAACACAAAACAGGGGGCTCAACACAACAATAGAAAAAGGCTGGAAAAAGGATGGAAGCCAAAAAGCGACACAAAAAGTAGTATGATGGGAAGTTGTGGAGGAGAAGCGCGTCCGGCCGAGCGGGAGGACCCCGAAAGAAGAGACTAAGGGGTCATAAAAGTTAGACGGGGTCAAAAGAGACCTTTTTTCACCCCCTTATGGGGCCCCCACGCGTCCCATTGAGACACCCCGCCAGGCATAACCGCTAATAAACACGATCAAGATTATAAATAAAACCCCAATGCGGCAGTGAAATGCCACACGAGCCGTTACCCCCGCAAACATGAAAAAAAAAAAAAGAGGGCCAGCTGTCAGAAGACCCATGAAGGAACCAAAAACACGGCGTCACGAAAATTTCCACTCCAACATGTGATGTACAGGAAATATATACGGGAAGGTCGAGACGGTGGGGGAGAAAAACTCAACTGTGGGGTACCGTGAAGTGGAAGAATGGAAGGGGGCGCCTCACAACCACCCCACTCGTACACACACCGGGGGGTTGCCAGGAAGAAGGACACAAATGATAAGTGCGCATAATCCCCAAACCACCCCACCCAAACCAAAAAGACCAAATGGGGGAACGGAAAACAATCAAATTTTTAATATGGGTGAAATCATCCGGGGGGGGTGGGTGGGCTTAGCACACCAATTGAGGTCTCAAGATCACAGACACACCGTCTAAAATATGAGCCGAGGGGTGGGTGCATGAATAAGGTAAGCCCGGGGCCATAAGGGGGGGCAAAGGGGAAGTGTGACTGGGGGGAAACCTAAAAGGGGAGGGGGCTAATGTCAGGTTTCATGAATTCGGGCGTTCAAAAAACACCCCCATGGGCCGACAACCCATAGGGGAACTTGGGATAATTGTGGGGACAACTACATCCCCCGGGATAGGACCGCGGGGGTACAGCGCCCGAGGATGTTTACAAAACAACCACAGTAAGCACAGGGGGGTAAAAAATAGAGTGGGGGGCCCGAACCCTGGCCAAACAACCCCCCCCCGGCACAACAATACAGGAAAGAACCGCAATACACCGGGGGGCGTTGTGTTTTGTTTCCCTGAAGAAACCTGACAGAGGCTCACAAAAATGGCACAAAAAAGGTCAAAATCGAATGAAGGGTAATACTAAACATAAAAAACAAGATTTTAAGGAAAAACCGGCAACACACCTCCAAAAAAAATACGCTACGGGGCGCCACCGGAGGGGAGGGGTGTCGTGATAGGGGGGGGGGCCTGATCCAGGGGGGGGTAAAGGAAATAAATTCATGGGGGACTAAAGGTAGGGGTGGGTTCGGGACGTACTGCCCCGCCCTGTAGGGCAACAAACTTGCAACCGCTCCCGTAGGGAAGCCACCCGAAATCAAACGGTGGCTAAGGACCCCGCCTTGATGTGGGCCCCCCCCACGAAATAATCCAAAAGGACCAGGGAGAAAAGGGGAAGAGCATTGGCCGGAGTAAATAAACAACCGAATAAGGACTAAACATAGGGTACGGGGGGGGTTCTAACCCGCTGTGGTGCATGGGGCCAAAAAAACCACAACCAAGTCCCGAAATAGGTCAAGTCGGTGGGAGTGGGGCCCCTCTTCCCACCATCATATGGGGAAGACTAGAAGAAGGGGACTTGGTCTTTGGGGAGTCACAGAGAAAGAAGGGACTCATCGCGGGATTTTAAGTGGAAAACTACAGATAATGCAGGATTCATTCAAGGTAGGGTCAGGAGGGGGAATGGTTAATGGAATTAAATCAGGTAGACGAGAGAAAAGTGACGGCAATGTGGGGATCTAAAGGACCCCTATAAACTTCACACATACGTTAGAAGGCGTGACCTAGAAAAAAGTGGTTGGGGGGTTTAGACACGAGGGGGGGTGGTTGGGTTAAAGGGGTCCCCGACAAACAAGGGGGGAAAAAGAAAAGTGGGTTACGACAGTCCGGTACCAGGGGGGAAGGATGAGGGTGCAGGACGGCATTCTCTGATTATGAATGGCCGTTGATAGCGACGGTTAGGAGTTATGATGTGGGGTGTTATGTTGGGGGTTTGGTGCCCAGGAGGGGGGTCCTCACCGAAGACCGGAACACCAAGTCTTTAACCCATCATCGCTACGGGGACAAATCAACAAAAACAGACAAAACACAAAAAAACGACATGGGTGTGAAGTAGAAGCTCTATGTACGTAAACGAGTGCGCACTCCCCCACACCAAGCTAGCCGACCCCCCCCCCCCCCATCCCCACCCACCCCCCCGTCAAGTAGGGAATGTAATTGAGGGACCCTCCCAAAGATCGTTGCTTCTAGTCAGGAGGATGAACTTACCGAGCTGAAGGGACGACTGTTAGGCTTTGTCAATTTATGTAAGGTACCGTCGTGTGTAGGTGGGGGGGGGGGGGGCTTGGGGCCGAAGATGTACAACAAGCTAAAAGTGGGCAGTGAGGAACGCTTATTTAGAAGGAGCGTGGGTCTACCTGGGGTGGGATGGGGGCGGGGGTTATCACATGTTGTGGGTTAACGGGGGAGAGGAAAATCCCAGCCCCGGGACCGAGGGGTGGGGTGGGAGGGAGGGGCTGGGGGGGGTCAAGGGACACAAAACAGGACGGCGGGAAAGGGGCTAATGAAAAAAGCCCTTCTTAGGTGGGTGGATCCAGGGTTCCGGAACCCCCCCACAGGGAGGGGGGGGCACAACAAAAAATGAGGTGGGGTGGGGGGGGGGGGGAACCACAAGGGGCCAAAAAAAAAAACCGAAAGGGGGGGAAAGGGGGGGGGAATACGTGGAACAGGGGGGTCCCCCACCCGCTACCCTCTGAGAATAAAGCCGTCCTGGGTAGAGGAAAGGGGGAAGGCAAAACCCCCAACAAGATACAAAAGCCGGGCTCTGAATCAACTTAAAATTTTATGGAACAAAAGCGAAGGAAGAGATAAAAAACTCTGAGGATAAGGGTCTCGGCTTCAAATACCTAAACCCAGCAAAGGGGTAGGGTCATTTGGCCGAAGTAACATATGCCTGGCGCGAAATTTTTTTTTGGTGTGTTGGCGGGGGGTTAAACCAAAGGAACAACATAAATTCATAACAAACCTAAGGGGGTCGAAAGGTGGGGAATACGAACAAGGTGAGATGAAGTCAGGATAGAAAGACCAGGGGGGGGGGGGCAAGCGTCAAAAAAGCCACCCAAACCAAAAAAAAATTTTTTTTTTTAACGGGGTTCGGCACAAATCAAACAAGTGCGGGGGGACTAAAACACCCCGAAAATAAGAAGTAGAATAAAACGGCTCGTGGTAGGGGGGGTGGGGGCAGGGGAGGAAGGGGGTGTATCGACCACCGAAACAACCCCCAACCCCGTAGTAATACCCGGAAGGTTATACAAACCAGGGGAGGGGGATCTGAATTTGCGGAATCCTTGACTGGGGGGTCCCCCGCGCCCCCCCCTAACCCCCCTAAACTGAGGCCCCGGATGAACTCTCTCTTTTTACCAAAAGGTAGGGGGGTTGTCGGACGGGGCGGGGTGATAGTTGGGTGCAAGTTTCAAAATAACACCCCAAAGACAGTGTCGTAGAGTGAAGTGTGGGGAAAGGGGGGGGGCCCCCCCACACAAGAGACACCGGGCTGGGACGTAACACGGGGGTGGGGGGGATGTGTGTGGGGTGGGTGGTGTGCGATATAAAAACAAAACCGTGACATTCGGGCCTGTCCGGGGGCAAATCAACGGGAAGGCAAGACCAACCACAACATCCCCAAAAAGACTACCCTGGGGAACCCCAAAATCAATAGAAAAAACCTGAAATTTGGGTGCCGCGATGGCTCACAAGGGGGGGGGGGGGGGGGTAGCCCTTAGGGTGTTGCCTAATCGGGGTAATAGACCACGTGTTGGGAAACTAAAAAAAAAAAAACACTGGTGAACTACACCAAGACACCACAAACGTGATGGGAAAATTGGGGACAAGCAGCGGGGGGTTAAAGATTAAAGGGGTTCTTGTTTTGTGGGTGTTGTGGGAAGAGGAAACATAAACTCAAAATAAATACATACGGGTACCCACAATACAACGGAGGTGTATGGTGCGAAATACATAGCCAAGTGGTGACGCAGAAAACACGAAAAAAGAGAGAAAACTAACAAGAGAAATAACTAGCTTCCGATACCATAACGGTCAACGTGGCAAAACTCGGTGACATAGGGGGATGTAAAAGAACTAAGGGGGGCAGGGTGAAAAACCACACCCCGGCAACTAAAAATCAAAAATGCCCCTGTGGTGGTGCCCATGGGTGTTAACCAGCCAGTGTCCAATCAGCACCACTGGGGGGGGAAGAAAACATCTATGTGAGGGTCGTAAGCCGCAAAAAAAATCAGGAAGGGGGAAACCCCAAAACCACACCAGGGGGGGCCGGCCCCCCCGACCCACACCCACCCTTTTCACCAAAAACACACCCCCTTTCAGTGGAAAGGCATATCCAGGCATTGGGGGCGTAATGACACGGTATAAAATGGAAAGATGTTCTGTTGTTGTTTTCAAAACCCACCAGACAACACAACAACGGGGGCGCCTCACTCCAGTGACTGCTGATAGTGGGGGGGGAGAAGGGTGAGGTGGGAGGACTAAAATTCGTCTGCGACGATAATGCAATGTGGCTCAGAACATCGGGAGTGGGGGACACTCTTCGAAACTGGCCCTCCAAACACACCAAACTACGGGGGTCCTGGGGGAGGTGGCAGGTCCCCCGCCGGGGGTGGGGGAAGAAAGAAGAAAGATCCACACGCCAGGTAGATTTGTACACAAAAAAGGACAATAACAAAACCCGACAAGGGGATTGGAGAACCGCAAACCATTCGGGGGACTTTTCTGAGCACGTTAGGAACACCAAAAAGAAAAAACAAATCCAAGAGGTTGTTGACACACAAAGCACAGCACGAAAACAACAATAAAACAATAGTGTAGTGATTTAACTACCCGGAACATTATAGAACTTTGGGAAAGGGGAAGTCGGAAAACCACACATCTACTTACTCTATTGGGGGTCGTAAGGATGGCCTGAGGGATGCTATTCTGGAGGGGGGGAGGCTTGAAGGGGGGGGGGGGGACTGACCAATCCAAAGGGCCCCAGATTGAAGGGACCCCACTGGAGGAGGATGTGATGTAACATTCAAGTTCAGGAAAATACAGAGAGAACGTTTTATCACGTAACGGACAATAAAAGTCAAACACGCCAACGGCGGGGGAAGTGGACAGAAACCGGTAAACACAGGGCACAAAAAATAGAGGAAGAGGGCTGTTGCAGGGGGGGGGAAGTGGACAGGGATAGGACAAAAAAAAATAATGGGGGTCAGGGACCACGGGGGAACCCCTCCGTCCCCAACAGGGGGGTGGTGAATTCCCGTTTGGATAGGGTGATGCGTTTGGGAAAAAAACGAAGTAGAACATACAACTGAAAATAGGCCGTGGGAAAAAAAAAAGAAAGTGAAAAAAAACCCCGAAAAAACCCAAGCGGCCAAAATGGGAGACTACGGAGTGGGCCACAACCACCCCTTTTGTGCGAAGTAGGAAAAGTGTGGGGGGAAAGATACCGAAGAGGGGGTGGGGGATAAGGTGTGGTTCCGGGAGGGAAGGGGGGGGGATAACAGGGGGGGGGGGAAATACAAAACGGGGGGGTGGGCGGGGGGACAAAGTTTGAGGTCGGTTTTTTTTGGTTGGGGGGTGGGGAAAACCACGATGGGACACATGAAACTCAATGGGGGAAGGTATGTGATGGCCATCAAAAAATAAAAACCTAACCAACACGCAATAAAAGGGGGGCCAAAAATTGCAATAAAAATAAACTACCCGCCGGGGGGGTCGGTAAAAAAAACAAAAGGGCGCAAACCCGCCAACTGGGCCCCGTCGCCCCAACTCCGAAAAAAAAAAAACAAAAAACAACAAAAAAGAAACCCCGCTCAAGGAAACAAATGGACAGGTTGAATAGATGGGCCCCAGGGTTCTAAAGCGCACCCCACAAAAATCGGCAAAAAAAAAAACTTATTCAAAAGCAAACACAACCCGAACAAAGCACAGTTAATTTTAAAAAGGAGGGCGTGGCGCGGTGCAGGGAAGGAGCATCAGCACCGCCCTGGAATAGAGGAGGGCACCTGTCCCGGGGCGGGGGGTAGTGGGGGCCGACGTTTTGAATTAAGTGGGGGTAGGGGTTCGTGCCCAAAAAAAAACAACAGGGAACATGAGGGACCGCAACCACCAAAAAAATTATAGGGCCAAAAAAAGGGGGGAAAACGAAAAGGAGAGTACACCAAGAGGTTTTGAAACAAACCTGGCGGGCCATAAAAAAGTCAGGGGGCGCCCCCTCCCACTTGTTCGCGGAGGCCCCAAAACGTATAAGAGAGCAAAAAACAAAAAAAAAAGCTAGGGTGGATGTTTGGGGGGGGGGGGGAAAAAAAAAAAAAAACTCTCACCCCGGGGGCTCACGGGTATCAGGGGGGTTGTTTGGTGACAAGGGCAAAGTTACCAAAAGGGGGAGCGCACAAGGGGGGGGGGTTTTTTTTGTTATACTGCGGGTTTCGAACCTCATAAAAGGCAGGTTGGGGTGGTAAGAATACATAATCACGACGGAGAGGGGGGTGGGGGGGGGGGGTTAGTCGTCAAAAAAAAATACTCAAAGAAAAAACACAAACCAACAAGGAGGGCGAAAGGACGTGGGGTGGGTATAGGGGGGAAAAAAAACCACAAAACCTACCCCCGACACCCCCGACTGGGGGGAGAAAGAAAGCCCATCGTGTTGTGAATTTGTTGGTATACGGAATTATCGTCGGGATAAAAACCTACATCCCGGCGAGAGTGGGGAGTGTAAAACGCGGCGGTGACCAAAAAAAACGGTCCCCAACATAACCCCCCCCCCCCCCCCCCCACAAAGAAACACACACCACGCAAGCGTCGCCTGTGTGTGCCGTCCGCGGGGGTTCAGGTCACAGGGGTGGGGGAAGGGTGGGTAGGGGGGGTGGTTTTTTTGTAAAAAAAAAAAAAAATCACGGCCAAAACAAAAAGAGCAAAAACACAATGCAAACAAGCACGCCTCAACACACCCATGCCAAAGACCACGGAAAGAAAAGTATCGAAGTGAGAGAGTTGGTCAGGGGGGTGACCGGGGGGGTGGTGGGGAATATCAGGGAAGGCCTTAAAAAGGGGGGTAGTCGGACGGGGAAGGAAAAAAGAATCAACCATCTTCTGTCAACAACAAAAAAAACCAGGGGGTCGTTTTAGGAGAGGTTTCAGGGTACTACCCTTAGTTGCCCCCCCAACGTAGGGGGTGGTGGATCAAAAAACAGCAAACCAACACACATAGGGAGAGGGGGGAGAAAACCCAAGAAGGGGAAGGAGGAAAGAGCGGACCAACCGGAAATGGGGTGGACGTTATTTTTAAAAACCGAAATCCCAAAGCGGGAAAAGCCACGCGATGAGGCCGCCAACGGGGCTGTTTGAAATTGGAGTAGGAACACCCAACTTTTTTTTGGGGTGAAAGGAGGGGGGGGGGGGGGGGGGGGGGGGTTGTGGGGGATTGGTTTTGGGAAAAAAACTGGGAAGAAGTCGGAAAAAAAAAAAACAAACCCAATTCTTCGGGGAAAGTACTGGATCCACGGTGCATAACAGCAAGGAGATCAAGAGGGGTATAAAAATGTCTAGAAAAAAAACAAAAGGGGGCCAAATGTGGGGGTTTTATTTTAACTGGTTGAGTGGGGGGGGGGTATAGGGGGTTACCCAACCTCGCAGGTCTGGGATGCGATCCAGGAGGGCCAGCGCTAATGGGTTATTAGCTAAATATACGGATCAAAGTAGAAAAAGGGGAAGCTCACAGGGGAACGGTCAAAAAAAACGACCCCCTGGGGGGTCGTATCGTAGTTGTTTGGTAAGAATTTGATGCTGAGGTTTTATTATTTGGGCCTTAGAACACACAAACGTGTGCGTACGTACAAAAACAAAAAAGAAAAAAAAGTTACCCAATAATACAAAATAAAACTTGAGGGTGCAACCAGAAAAATATCAAATAAACGCGGGGAACAAAAAGCATTAAAAAAACATGTTGCTTGGGTGGGGGGGGGTGGGCCGTGGGGGGATGGCGTGGCCCCGCGGGAACAACCAAAACCCCCCTTTTTTTAAATGTTTTGGGGGGGGGGGGGGCATAGGAAGAATCAGGGGGGCGGGGGGTGTCCCTTACAAGGACGCCGCGATTTTTTTGGGGGGAGGGAGTTGAGAGAAGGCCCAAAAAAAAAAAACTCGGGAGGGGGGGTTCACATAATAAGGGGTAACCCCAATATAATAAAGTATCGGTTTTCGGGCAATCTAGAAAAAAACACAGGGGGGGGGGGGGGGGGGGGAAAAAAAAAAAAAAAAAGACGGGCAAAATACTGCGACGGTGCAGTTCCACAAAACATGGGAGCCCCCGACAGATAAAAAGTGGAGGTACAGGTCTAAAAAGTATCTCAATATTGTGCGGGGGTGCGGCCCGGGGGGGTAAACGGGGGGGAAACAAACAACCAACAAGGGATTGGGAGAGCCCAAAACTGGGGGGGGGAAAAAACCATGAAAAAGGGGTGGTGATATGAAAGACGAAAAGCTTAATTTTTTTGAAAACGAGAGACCCTGGCACAATGCCTGTGAAAATAATTTCTTTGTTAATAGGGGCGGGGGGGGGGGGGGTTTGCGGGGGGGAAAAAGCGGGGCGGGCGAAAAAAAAAAATAAAGTGATACCGGCAACCCCAAACAAGAAAAACAGCCAAAAAAAAACAGGGCAAAAAAAAAATAACGACACCCAAACCAACAAAAAGTTTAAACAAAAAAAAAAAAGAAAAACAACTTAACAAAAAATGAAGGAAACCTACCACCCACCGAAAGAAGAGAGACAGACAGGCCAGGTCGCGGCGGGGCACAGGAATCCGCGGGTCCAGTAATTATACACAAAAAGAACAAAAGGCAAAAAAATGCGGGGGGGGGGCCCTGGGCCTCGGAGTAAGTACGTAACAACAAGAAAACGGGGCTGTTGTGGATTCAAGAAAACGAATTTCTTAGCAACCGCCGAGAAGGTGAGCGCCGGGTGGTGGCTCATAGGTGTAAAAATGGGCTGAGTTAAATGGTTCACACACGAAAAAAACGTGAGGACGAAAAAACCCTCCAGGAAGAAACAAAAATAAAGGGGGGGGGTGGCACCTAAGGCAAAGCGCATATGATGAGCAAAAAAAAAACACACAAACAAACCGAAGAATAGGACCCCAAGAAAAAACCCAAAGTAAAGGCATGGGGGGTGCAAAACTCACCCGCTACAAGTCAAAAAAAGGGAACGTACGAAAGGGGGTGGGACCACCCACCCCTGCATAAACAAAAAAAAAAGGTGTTGGGGCTTTATTGGGGGGGGATTGTTTTTCGGGAGAAGGGGCAGAAGCGCAAAGGAAGGAGCCCAACGAAAAAATGTCAAAAAGGGTGGGGGGGGGGGGAACCCCTCCAATGCAAAAAAAAAAAAACAAAAAAAAATAAAAGGGGGTATCGCAAAGAAAAAAAAAAAAAAAAAAAAAAAAAAAAAAAAAAAAACAAACCCCACCCGAAAAAAAAAGGTGGGAGAAACAAACATCACCACCAACAAGACGCAAGAAAACACATATACCGCTGCGCAAGAACAACACAAAAAGCGTGGCCAAAAAAAAATAGGGAAAGGAGGGGAAACACTAAAAAAAAAGGGGCCAAGAAAAAACCCCCCCAGAAAAAAAGACCCCCCATGGGGAAGTGGGGGGGGGGGGTGTGGAACCCCCATTGTGGGGGGGGGTGTGGGGGGGGGTGTTTGGGGGTGGGGAAAAAACAACGTTTTGGGGGGGCGGATTGGTTGTTACCAGAAAAAAACCCCTCCCTGGTTCAAAGAAGTGGGGGGGGGGGGGGGAGGGGGCAGAAAAAAATGGTGGGGGGGGAACCAACCAAAAAAAAGAAGCAAAATCCAAGTGAAAAAAGGGCAAACCCGGGAAAATGTGTCCGGGCCCCCCTCCTTTCAACCCACCATCAAAAACCGGGGGCGGGGGCAAACGTGGGGGCAAAGGGTGAACCGAACACCAAATAAAAAACCTCGGGTAAGGGTCGCCAAAAAAAAATAGTAGAAAAAAAAGAAGAAACCACGGGCATTAGACTACAATGCCACACAAGATGTGGGAATAACAAAAAACCCCACCCGGTTTGAACCCAAAAACCCGTTTAGTACAACCGAATCACAAAAAAAAAAAAAGCGCGGTTACCGACCAAACACCCACGGGTGAAAACACAATTGGAGGGTAACACGGGAGGAAATTGCAGGGTGGGGGTGGGGTGTAGCGTAACAATAATCCCAAATGAAAGACCGGCCCGGCTAGGAAATAAAAAACCGACACAAAAACAACTGTCCAAGGGGGAACCGGCCCATAATGGTGTTGGGGTGAAAAAAAAACGACAACAAGAAAAGAAGTAGGGTGGTAAAAGAAACAGGGGGGAAGAGTGTGATTGTAAAGGGAAATCGATTTCGGGGTGGGACAACAAAAGGGGTGGGGGACTCGGGTGGGGGGCTCGGGGAGGTAAGAAGCCCCCATTTTTTTCCCCAAAACAAAGAACGGGGGGGAAAGGGGTGTGGTCTAGGATTTGAAACATATACATGGAAGGGGCCAAAAGAAAAAAAAAAAAAAGAGCGGGCAGGGTGAGCGGTGGGGGGACTCCTCCAAACCTACCCCCTCAACCCCCTGCCCCAAAAAACCCCCAGGCGGGTGTGGGTTTAGACAAACCCCCCCCCCCCCCTTAACGCCAGCACCGGAAAAAAACAGTACCAACAAAAAGGAAAACGGGATAAACAACGGGGTGAACAAAAAATAAAATACACGAAAATAAAAGCAAACGAAAGGAAAACAAGCAAAGCCAACCAAAACCGTATAATATACAACAAGACGGTTTTTGTCTGTTGAGAAAACCACACCTGCAATCAAAAGAATCCGGGCGGTTTGGGGGTGTTTCCAGTACTCGATAAAGTTTCAAAAGAAAAGGGCTAAAACCAAACAACGTTTTTTTTGGGCGGAGGGAAAATGGGTGGGTTGGTAATATAAGGAGTCGTAAGGTGCATAGACTTTTCGTCGACTAACAAACTACCCAATGGCAAAGAAAAGGACAACAAAGACAAAACCATCAAATCCCTTTGAAAAAAAAATCCGGTTCACGGTGTACCTAACTATCAACACCGCCCCCGCAACGGGGTACCTAAACACAAAGAAAGTAGAGGCGTTGGGTGGGGGAAAGGGGGGGGGGGGGTGAGTAATGGGGGGGAAACAAAGTGACATTCCTGAAAACAGGAATTAAATCATAAACGCAACAACTCCATAGAGGGCATATTTGGGGCCGGGCCCATTAAATAAACAAAGGAAGAACGGGGTGCTTATTGTACACAGCAACTAAAGGAGTAAAAAAAAAAGGGGGGGGAAAAAAAGGGTTTTATACCCAGGTACCGCTGAAAATAAAATAAATAAACTGTTCCGGGAAATAACCGTTGTGTGAGGGGTCTTCAGGGACGACGGACCCGGGAAAGAAGTGTGATAAAAACAGGGGGACGGGGCAGGAGGGGGGACCCACAGGGGAAAAGGGAGGGGGAAGGGTCGTGTGGCGAAAGAAAGAAAAAAAGGTGGAACGCGGGAGGTGGTGGGGAGGGGCCCCAGCGGCGAAACAGTAAAAAAAAAGTAGCACCAACTGGAATGGAGAAAAACCACAGGTCAGGAAAAAACAAAAAAGTGTGACACAAAAAACCACCCCCGCCTGCTCCAACCAGGGCAAGTACCTAAAAACAAGAAAGAGGGGTCAAAACCCGCAGAAAATATTATAAGAAAAACAGTGTTGGGGTGGGAAAAAGGTGAAAACAACATACGTTGCCCGGGAGAACTTCATACTGAGGGGGGGGGGGCCCCCCTCCAAAAAAAACAAACTAGCTCACCACGGGTAAACGAACTCTATTGGGCTTCCCCCCCCCCACACCCCCACCAAAGAAAGAGACCACCAAACGAAACCGGTGCTCAATATTGGAAAAAAAAAAAACATTCGTAGTCTGGGTGGTGACGGGACCCCAGATGGGTTCAGGGGAACGATGAGGGGAAAAAAAAACCAAACACCCTCTGCCTCATCGGTGACTGAGGTCGGGTTGGTCACATGAAATGTGCAGGACAAGCAAAAGGGAGGTTTGGTTGGGTGGGTCCCAGTGTGGAGAATGTGGGGTGTGAAGGAAGTCAATAACGTTTTGGGTGTGGGATAAAATAAAGCACGAACAACGCAACAGTACCCTACCCCCAACCATTAAAAAGCAAAACCCTAAACCACCTAAATAAAAACAAAACAAAAGGGGGGGAAAATGAAGACTGGTTTGCGCCCATAGGAGGGCAAGGAAAGGGGGATTTGGGGGGTGTAAGAAAAAAAAACACAACAATGAATAAAAGCATGGGGGGGGGGGGAGGTCCAAAAAGGGAAGCGGGTTACAAAATGGTGACAACCCGGGGGGCGGGGGCGTGGGGGGCAAAAACAACATGTCTCCACGCTCAGGAACCCCCCCCCCCCCCCGACCCCAAAATAAAGGGGGGGTGGGGTACACAAGATCAGAAAGGACGGTTCAAAATAAACAAAAAATGGCCAGCAAAAAGAAAAGACGCACACCCCGACAAAACAAAATAAAAACAAAACCCTGGTGAAAGGTAGGAGGAACCACGACAACCGCTGGGTTGCGGGGCGAAATCTAGGACAACACCACAGGTCACGAAAACCAAACACGAACCTTTGCATATAAAAAAAAGAATAAACCAAGAAAGTAACAAAACCGGTCGCGGGGCCACCGCCGAACAAACGTCCCGCACCCCCAAAACCCGTCCCGGAAAAAAGTGGTGCGTGGGGATGGGACGGTTGTGAATGAGGGAAATGCAACACGGGGTGGGGGGTTTTGGTTGTGGGGGGGGGGGGGCCCCCAAGACAAAAAAAAGTAAAAAAGGGGTGGGAAAAAAAAAAAAAAAAAAACTGTGGGTAGACGAGCGCACACAAGAGCGTGGAGCGAATACCTCGAGGGGGCCCCGGCAAGCGGAGGCGGGGGTGCAAATGAGATGGATGAAAAAGGTAGGTTTGTTACCCCTTTTGTTTCAATAAAGGGGGGGGGGGGGAAAAAAAGAAGGAAACAACGGAGTGAAATCCACTAAAGGTGTGGGGGGGGGGAAAACTAAGGGGGTGAAGCGAAGCCACAACCGGGATCCCCCAAACACAAATTAGGGGGGGGGGCCCACATATCAACACGAGGGGTGAGGAAGATAGTTTCGTTATCTGATGTTGTTGCGTGTTCCGGGGGGTGGGAAACCTCCATAAAAACCACGGGGTGGGGAGGGGGGTTTGCTTTGAAATTCGGGGGAGACAGAATCAAAACAAAAAATACCCAACCTGGGGGTGGTTTTTTTGTGTAGGATGTGGGGGGTGTTTGCACAACTTGTAAAAGGCCCCCAAAGTAAACGACTGGGAAAAAACGACAACGCCAAGAAAAAAGGGAGAAAGGCCGTAGAATCACAAAGGTGGGCGAACCCTAACAAAAGTGGGGTAAATTGGGAAATCTGGGTATGGTGGGGCGGGCGCGGAGAGCGGGGGGGGGGCGGGCACTCCACCACACAATAACCCATCAATCCTGGTTTTTGGGGGTTCCCACACCCCGTTAAGGGGGGGGGGGGGGGGTGGGGTTTAATGTTACCCAAAAAAAAAAAACCCAAAAAAACCCTCCCAAGGGCAAAAACCTTGGAAAAAATGTCAACAACCGAATTTGGCTACCAACCATCCCAAAAAGGGGTCAAAACCCCCAAAACCAAAACCAAAAGGGGGGGGAGTGGGGTCCAAAAAGGAAAAAAAATGACTTGTTTTGTGGGGGGGGGGGCCGGGGGGGGGGGGGGAGAAAAAAACAAAAAACCTTGTTTACCCCAACCCTCCGGGGGTGGGTGGGAAAGGGGGGGGGGGGGTTTTGGTTGGAGGAATGGGTGACCCTAAAAGGAAACCAGAGGGGTGTCGTGGCAAAAAAACGAAAAAAATGAAATTGGCGGTAAAAGTGGGGAAGACTGTGGAATCCCAGCAAACAACCGACCCTAAGGCGAAACCCTTACGGGGTTTAAAACCCGAACGGAAGAAGTTTATATTATTCAACAGGTGCCAACCGGACAAAAAAACTAACGGGAAGGGGGGGTAACTGAAAAAAATCAACCGTCCCTCACCATAAAAAAAGGCGGAATCCCGGGCCATAGGGCAACCATAGTGGAAGATGCATAGCAAAAGAAAACCGTCCAAATAAAAAGCAAAAGGAGAACCGAGTAATGAAGCCCCCGGGGAGGTGAGGGTAAAATAAACGTGAAGGAAAAAGAGTGATCGAAAAAAAATGTTAATAAACCCGGATAGGTTGGGGGGGGCGGGAATCCAAAAAAAACCACAAAAGTGCCGCCGGCGGAAATCAACCGCGGGGTTTTAACCCAAAAAAAAAGCCAAAAGAAAGGGGAAAGAATAGGCCGAGTATATGAAAAAAATCAACAACCATCCACAATACTCACTAACAGGGCTTGGGAAAGAGGACAGAAAAAAACACACACTACAGGCGAGTCAGCGATACCGAAAACCAAAGTGGGGTTCCAAAAAGAAAAAACCAAACAAAAACAACTTGTGGCGACCAAAAACAAAGAAGTAGAAGACAATCCTCCCCCGACAGTCATATAGTGCCAATACCCCCAAAACAGTAAGGGAGTCGCTCTACAAACCCGAAAAACAAAAAACCGGGGGGGGGTGGAGGAAAAAAAAAGAACAAAAAAAAAGGGGGGGGGGGGGAACCGGGGGAAAAAAGGAAAAAAAAAAAAAGGCACCAAAAAAAAACAACAAAAAAAGAAAAGGTGAACAAACGGGTCCAACCCCCCCCCAACCAGGTGGGGCCCCACCGAAATGTTGTTTCAGGAAAAGGGTGGGAAAAAAACCAAAAAAAAACCCCACAAAAAAAAAAAAAAAAAAGGTCAAAAGGGGTGGTTTGGGGGGGAAACAATAAAAAAAAAAAACCCCACAAAGTGTTGCCCAAAAATGTTTGGGGGAAG
>Ga0179593_1591471_pt1 | contig 20274 bp, 25 predicted proteins | sample CZODoug2_1_08_16_FD_185931 | JGI IMG/M metagenome (GOLD analysis project Ga0179593, IMG submission 185931) | Vadose zone soil fungal communities from Angelo Coast Range Reserve, California, USA - CZODoug2_1_08_16fungal (PacBio error correction) | ecosystem: Environmental > Terrestrial > Soil >...
TAAGGGTCATATGGCGGGGAGCTTACGGTTTGGGAAGTGCAGGGTTATAAGCCCCGACAGAATGGCGCTTAAACAGACCATCAAAAGATGCATTTGTGGGAATCGAGCCGAGTTCTCGGCTGGGGCCGTGAAGGGATCGTAGGTGTTTACTATCACGTTCTGGGGGTAAAGAATCTGAAAGTGTCAAGGCTACCTGGGCCCATCCTCCCTTTGTTAACTGGAGAACTAGGGGGATTAATTCGCGAAGGCATGGGAGGGCGAATCTAACCTGCCAGGGACGTATGATTGCCCTCCAGACATAAAAAAGATTGAGCAGGGAAAAACCGGAAAAGGGGTCATTGCAACGATGATGCCACACGACCGAGGCAGGACTTGGGAAAAGAGAAATGAATGCGTAGAACGCTCGGCAAAGGGCTAGGGACAGTTTGGAGAATGACCTAAGCGGCCCGAACTGAGCGGAAAGGCGGCTGTTCTGAAATTTAAGACGCTGGGAAGGGGGCTCACAAATCATAACAAGTAAGGTGGAGGCGGTCGAATCTGACAGGTAACGTAGCCGGATTATGCAAGGGGAAAAAATTTGATACAGAATGTGCTCTACAGGGGCGATTGCCGCGGGCAGGGGAACAAAGTACTCTGGCTTAGGGGTACGACAAGCAGGAAAGCGTTGGCAAACAGATATATCGCTCGTCGGGGGAAATTTCTGCGAAACTCCTGCAAGCAAAAAAACCAGTGGGTGGGAAAAAGCCTGAATGGGGTCTCGAGGGTTGACGCCAGCAGGGCGGTCGAGGGAGTTGTGGTTAGGAGGGGGGGCAAGTGGGAAAAAATTGAGTTTTCGAAATTGGCTAGCTTGAAAACACGGGTATGGGACGGGTTTTTCATTTTGGGGTGGCAGCTCTGTCCCTAACAAAAAAGCGGGGGGGAAATCGCGGGAGAATGTCGTCTCATAGAAAAGGGGGACCGGTCAGAACTCGGGGGGGGGGGAAAAACGTTAGTGCGGGCCTGCGCAGCGGGGGGAGTTTTTCCAGTTGCGGCAAATGAAAGGGGTGAATTAAAAAAAATGCGTTGGTGGCAAAGCCGCAATTACGGGAGGTTCACAAATGAAGAATCGTTTTCTGTCGGGTTTAGCTAAAAAGGGCGTCTGATTGGCTCCTGGGCGCTAACAGTTAAGTGAGCTAGGAGGTTCCCGGGAATGCTAAGGAGCTGCTGGGGGGGACTACAGGGACGGCATCAGTTCAGGTGCAATACCGCATTAGAAACGGTGAGGAGGCAACCATGGGGAAAAAAAACAATTGGTTGGGAAAGTCAAACTGGAAGTTGAAATTTTTCACATCTCGACGCTCTAAGGGGGAGGGAGGATGAAGAATTGAATCGGGAAAACGCTAAACGAAGGGTACAGCATTTATAGGTCTTTACTTTGCAGAGGTAGTGATTGGGGTGGGGGGAAAGAAAGGAGGCTCAGAACAGAGGCACCAAAGCTCCCGGTAGGTAAAAATTTTCTCCGGCCCCGGCGGACAAAACAGGAGATTAGCCAGAATGGAAGAAGGGGGGTACCGCAATAAGAGGTATGGAACAAAAGGAGCAGTTTTGCGTTGTTCATTTAGAAAGGAAAGTATTGGAAGGCGGCCCCCAACAAAGGGCCAGAAAAGCAGCACGACAAGAGAGGGAAAATAGTGTAACGGAAAAAAATTAGGGGGTGTCAAAGCAACTCTGGGAATTGCGATTCCTTGGGAGAAAAGACAAGGTTTGGGGATCCGGACGGGCAAAGGAAAGCTTTTCAATCAAAGGGACTTCGCAGGAACCACGACGGGGTGCAGAGGAAGCAGAGGACCGTGATGGAACCCTTCCAGCTGCGTGGATAGTTGTTACCACATGCGTTAGGGAAATGGACCTCGCACACGCTGGACGCTCGGGGGGGCAATCACAGGAAAAATTGTTGGGAAAGCGCAAACCATTCCGAGGCGCAAAAAATTTAGGCAAAGATGGGGGGAGCAAAGTCAATGGGGGCTTGGACTGAAAATTGATAAACTTTTGGGCTGATCAGACACCCAGCCAGTTAAGAAAGGTTTTGGATTTTTGGGTGGGTTGGGGTATAGAATGTTGGAAAGTTTGTTTTTATTGGGTGGAAGACAGGAGGGGTTTTGAGAGGTTATGGAGAGGTTTTGATCACTAAATTTTGGAAAATTGTTGTGGGGGAGGTGGTGGGGTTATTGGGTTGTGCTTAGAAGGTGGTTGCGTTGGGAGGTGTGGGGATATTGGAAAGTGGGGGTATTGGGGGGTTGTTTTTAGGGTTGATTGTGAGAAAAGGTGTTGTGGGGGGTAGGGGTAGTGAGTGGTAGTTATGCTTAGGATGTGGTAGAATTAGAGTAGGGTATGGAGAGGGTGGGAATGCAAGGAGGGTTTAGGGTTGTGTTAGGGGGAGGTGGATGTGAGGTTAGATGATAGGAGTAGGATGATGTGGGTATATTAGAGGGGTTGTGGTGTTAGGTTGGGGGGGTTTGAGGTTATGAGAAGGGGGGAAGATTGGGGGGAGTTTTTGGTGAGTTTTGGAGATTGGGGATGGGGTAGAAAGAGTGCTTGGTTGGGGGAGGGGGGGTCGGAATTGAGGGAATTTGATTGGTAGCTGTGGATAGGGTTTTGTGTAGTTGAAAGGAAAGTGGTATGGTTTATGGGTTGAGGAGGGTTGATACTTGTTTCAGATGAGCGAGTTATGGGAAGAAGAGTGTGCTGGTTGGATGGATTTGGGATTGGTGAAATTCCTGTTGGTGTTTGGCGATTTGGTATTGGGGGGTGGTGATTGTAGTTTTGAAGGGTTGGGATGGTATTGGTTATTGGTGATGTAAGGGTGGTTGAGAGTTTGGATTGTTATCGGTTAAAGTATGTTGGATGGTAAAGCTGTTGGTCGAAAAAAAAACTCAAAAATAAAGGGGAAGTTTCACCAAATAGAGAAAAGGTACTTCTTGGAACCAAAGTGGGGCAACAAGATGCTACAATGAGTGGTTCTTAAGGGGAACGAACCCAAGAGGGCGCTCCAAGAAAGAAGATGAGAAATCTAAGATATGAAGACTCTGGCAACTGGCACGACTTGAGTGTGGGCAGAGGTGCAGTCAAACCCTGGGGCTCTCACAATCTGTAGATGTGGGAACATCCAAGTAGTCCACAGTGGGGCGATAGGGACTAAGGGGTATTGGAAAACCGAGATAATCGAATGAAGGGGGGGACAAACTCAAGGGCATAGGTGCGCTTGAAAAAAAGATTGTGTCTATAATACCCATGTGGGCTTGTTATTTGGGGGTAAAGGGGAGGTGATGCTTTCAGGACTTAACAAACCCTGGGGGTAAAAAGGATCAGACACAAATGCACAACATTCCTTTTCAAAAATGGAGGAAGAAAAACAGATTGGGTTGTATAGGGTCGGATAGGGAGCAAAACGGGGGGGTTAAGAAGACAAATACGGGCGACATAAAAGCAATTTGAATCACAACTGGGTGGAGGGGGGGTCGAGAACGGGGGAAATTCCGGGCCTTGTCCCGAATCAAAACTGTGTTAAGGTCGCCTCGGAAGTCTCTACGGTTGAAGGAGTGCTGGAAGAATGCCGGCAAACGGGGTAGGAGTCTAGTGGTGCCCAGGTAGGCTCTCTAGATTCGCAAATAGGGAGTGGAACAAACAGATCAAAGAAAAATGGGGAAAAACGCAAAAGGGGATGAACCCGAAGGAGACGAAAGAGGTGGGATGAAATTCGGGCGTAAAGGAGGGGGATGAATGGGAAACTGCAGGAGAGGGAAAACTCCCCATCGGTAAAGGAGGGAAAGGTTGGGACGCGGCAGAAAAATTCCAGAGAAGAGTGGAAACTAGAGAAGAAATATAAAGGATGTGAAAATATTTAAGTAAACGTGGGCCTTCGAGAGGGGAAAAGCGTGCGAGCCCAGGAGAAGAAGAACTGATTGAGATCAACTATACACAAGAAACTATCTGAGTCTCAGGAAAAGGACGCCTGTGTGGGACCCCAACCCCCGAAGGGACGCAGACAAAGCCACCATGGGGACAGGGAAACAATCAGCCGATGGGAAAAAAGAGTCCTTCGCAGAAAGTCTAGAGGGAAAGCCGCAGGAGAGTCAAGAAATAAAACACGGAAGGCGGAACCCTCTAAAAGTGGAAAAACTTCAAAAAAAAAGAAAAACAAAAAATCGGCACAGGGTAGTCCAATTGACAGGGGGGAAACACACAACCAAAAAGGTAAGAGGCCAAAGAACCCACTAAGAAGGTGCATCGGAAGTTGAGAACACCTCAGAACAACCACGGTACACCTGGAATGTGGGGGGGACTAATTGTGAGAGAAAACAGTTTTAACTGCGACAAAAAACGAGAAACGATCTGGTTTAAAAAAAAAACGAGACTAACAGCTGAAGAATTAAAGGTTCCGAGGTCATAGCTGGGGAATTATTTCCCCCATAGGAAAAAGGGAAAAATCTATCAGCTTATTACTACCTCTGGCAAATCTACTTGGAAGTGTCAGAATACTGGAAAAATTGCTTCTCTACAATCCTGGCCTGGGGGGGGGAAGTGATTGTCGACGGGTTGGACTTCGGAGATTCTCGACATGCACAATTAATAGGGGGGAGGACAAATAAATTTGTGTTTTGGTCGACCCATAGAAAGTTAAGATGCACTATAAAAGGCGTCAAAATAACGAACTTGAAATGTGGCAGCAGTAATGAAAAAAGAAGTCGCCCAGGCAAATAATCACATGAAGCCGGAAAAAAATGGCGGAAATTTTTCCCTATTAAGCTCAGAGGGGAAGGTCTGTGTATAAAAGCATCCACAGGCTGAGGCACTTCTGCACGTGTGAGGCGAGCGCAACCTTATACAGGATAACTGGGGAGAACGGAATACGAAAAGGGGCGGTGTAACCCTGGTAGAGAGGAATGCCTTCACGCCTGTTTTAAACCTTGCTGTAAAGTGGTGGGCAAATAAAGGACCAGCAGAGGCCACAACCCTTCTAATTAAGAGCAAAACAGTGACAATTGTGTCTTTATTTTAAGGATCAGTCGGGTCAGGGAAGAACAATAACAAGATACCCAAACATTAGAAATACCAAGCCAAGCTCTGCCCATCTGTAAAACCGGAAAGAAGTGGCTCGAGCAACAACCAACGGTAATAAAAGTAATAGAGTAGCGGCGTACCTGAAAACAAACTGCAGGATGCGGGGAGAAGGTAAATTGTTGTTTAAAAATGGCAGGGGTCTTTTCAAGATGCAATTCGTGGGGGTAAGCACGCCAGGAACGAGAGCACGTGGGGGAGAAAGAGGGACAGGTTAACGGTCTTCGGGAGCGAAAAATTAAACTGGAGTTGGAAAGGCCATCCAGGAAGATGTTAAAAAGAAGATCAAAAAGGAACCGAAGTCATGGGACTCAGGCAATCTTTTGACGGAGACGAGTTCGAATCAAGTCCGTTGTACCAGGCGCAGGACAGTGAGCTCGGGGGCACACCTCAGGCGGCCGGGGAGGGGGAAGAGCTTCGGGGGGCATAAGCTCTCACCAGCCGAAAACTATGGATCGCAGACAATTTTCAAAATGTAATGCACAAAAGAGGGGGGAGCAGTGGTCAAGGTTAATCAAGTCGTTTTACTCACTTGACGACACTGGTCGAGTCGTAGCGCAAGACAACGAGCTGAGGGAACGGAAAGACTTAAGACCTGGGGGAAAAAGAATGGCACCGCGCGGACGGCAATATCTTTAGGGAAATGTTCTGGGACGGGGAGGAGCGGGAGACAAGAGTACAGAACGGCCTGGCTGTAGAAAGGCAGGTAAAACATATGATGTCCAGCAGGCGTCGGCTGTCAACGGAAAGTACACCATAGTCTTTGGGGACCCTCGTGAGGGGTCCAGGAGGGCGAAATAGAAGGAACAGGAAATTTGCAAGTGTCTTCGGACTAAAATTCTTTTGCAACACCGTTCTAAGTCTGGAAGAAAGAGTGCTTGATAGGGAAAAAGAGAAACGCAACACAATCAGTGGGGTGGAATGGATGGTTTGTTTCGCGGTTGGGTCGCCATAATTGCGATCGGTTGGATCACGAGGGGGGGAAAAGCGGGGTGGGCGCTGAACGTGGGGTCGGGTTCAAGGGTGGGATATGGAGGCACTTGGATTCTTTTTTGCGCGAAAAATAGGTTCATCCAGGTCACAAACACGGGGTTGGTGCAAGGGTTTCAGAAATTTTCGGGAAGAGCTGGTTGACCGCAAAAAGCAAGGAGGAGGGGACTAATCATCTTCGCTGCCTAGGGGAGGAGAGGGGACGGTTGGCAGAAGGAGGGACCATGTGCACTGTGGATAGAAGCAGGGGGGAGTGGGCTATGGCATCAAAACGTTCGAAAAAAACAATGCTAAACATCTCGTGAAAGCTTGGGTCGGGTGAAAAAAGAAAAAGCTCACAGAGGGAGCACGATTGGGACTTTCTGAAATCTTGGAGCTCGCAGGAGGCAAGAAAGGTGGTCAGGAGACTTTTTCCACTGGGGCAGCCAAGAAAAGGGGGGTCATTGGGGAAAAAAAGACTCATTACTGCATCAGGAAAAAAAAAAAGACAATGGTTGGGGTAGGGGGGCCGTTGGTGAACCAGTAGGGAGCGAAGAAAAGCCAGCCGCAAAATTCCAAACTACATTCTCTTCAGCGGACGGCATTTTCAAAATTGCCTATGCGAAGGGAATGGGTCGAGCGTCTTTATCTGAGGGGGGGGGGGAACAATAAAGAGCTCATTCTAGTAGAGGAAGACCCGCCCCACAAAGGGCCGAAAGACGAAGTTCGCTGAACAAGCAATTAAAAAAGTTCTTCCGACGAAGTGCTTTCAAAGGAGGTGGGCGGTAGCGAAACCCGAAAACAGGGGGCGTTCTTTCAAAAAAGGGAAGAGGAAGAATATGGGGGACGACTCCAAAAAAATTTTGCCGGCCGGGCAGCCAAAGGCAAAAAAACATCCCAGTTCGGAATGTCTGGGGGGGGTACGGGGACAAGGATAAGGGGGCCGATGGGGGTGACCCGGATGATGATTGCTCTGCTTCACAAGGGGTCTAAGAGGGCAGAAAAATCCCGGCAACCTTGGTACAACAAGACCCGTAAACTTAGAGGAAAGGTTCGCGGCAAAAATCTTGGCCATAAAAAATGATAGGGACTGGGGGGGAGTTGCCTCCAATGAGGGATTTTGAGGGGGGGGACGCTCTTTTGCCGCAGCCTGCTCGCAAGAGGGGAACTGACATCGTTTTCAATGCAGCAGGGGGGGGTGAGAGAAACGGGCGGGCTGACCTCGGGGAACGAAATTTTTTTGGCCACAGCCGATTCCGGGGGGCAAAAGAGTCGCGGGGGATGCTCTGGAGAGGTGTGGAGGAAAAAATCAATCTTGGCGCCCAAACGTGAAAAAGCCATCCCTCTTCAAGGAGAAGATTTACTTGGTACAAGGGGGGACACCAGAGGTTGGATATAGCAAAAAAAAAAAGGCGGAGTAGGAGAGAGTATCTGTAAGTCTTTTAATCAACCAAGGAAAAGGAGGTCTGAAGAGGATGGGGACAGGAAAAAGGAAGCCCAATAGTGTGAGCGAAAACTCACAGCCAAAAAAAATATTACTGGAAAATGAAAATTTTCTGGGAAGGAAAGAGGAAAATGGGGCGATCAATAAAAATGGGTGACATTGAAAACGGATGATGAAAGGAGGATGAATTGGCAACGATTGTCCCACCAAGATAGGAAAATTGGGGAACAAAAACAAAGTCTATCGCTGGGGGAAGGAAATGTGGGAGAAATACCTCCGCGAAAGGTTGAAATGGGAAAAGGGGGGATGATGGGGGGGGGCAGTCTTAAAAAACTTGGTTGGAACCAAACATCAGAATCAGCATCACAAATAGACCAAAGTAATGGAAAAATTCAACTGGGCAAGAAAACGGATGGACAGAGCGGGCGGGGGGGACCTTCAAATTGTTGTAAAAACATACGGAAGGCAGGAAACGCAAACTTTTAAACGGGGGAAGGCGGGGGAATGCTTGCGAAACGGGAAACCTGGGGATAAAAGAGAAGTGCTCAAAATGTCAACTTACGAGACGCGGTAGAGGGGGGGAAAAAGCGAGGGGGAATCAATCGCTGGGAACAGGGAGCCCGATGGTTTAAACTTCAAAGACCAGAAACTCTGGCTAAGATGCCTCCTACCCTGCAAATCCGACGAGGCTTGGGTTCAGGGATTAAATGAGAGACCTTCCTAGGACCGAATGAAAATGGAACGACAAGAAGAAACAATTGGGGATTTTTCTCGGACAACTTTTCCTTACCTCTGTAGCAGGCGGATACTGACTGGGATCCAGTCGAAAGTAGACCGAAATATTCACCACGGGACTTAATCGAGAAGCGTTAGGCCAGGCGCGATCTCTTTATATTTCATCAACAAATGATGAGGAAAGAAGGGGGAAAACCTGGATGGGGGAAAGCAAGGAAAAGGAGCAAGAGCAAAAAAAGCAAATGGAGCAAAAGCGAACACAGGTACGAAACGGCAGAGATATGCCCTTCTTCTGAAAACCGAAGGCGGACGAGTCTACCGGCTAGAAAGCGGGGAAATAGGAGAGCATGAAAAAAAAAAGAAAACGCCCCTAGCCACGAAAGTGCTGAAACGACACCTGCGCAACCTCCCCCTACACCATAAGAAGAAAGGAAAAAGTGAAGAACAAAATCAGGACAACCGAAAACTATCAAAGCCCACGGGGGGGGTGGGACGGCACGGAGATTGGGTGGGTAATGAAAAACACACTTAATCGAGAAAAGCTCGTTGGGAAAAAGAAAAATCAACTCCAAAAAAGAGACTAAAAGTTATCGGTTGCGGCCGTGGAGCCACCCAACACGGTAGGGGGCGGAAAGACATACTTGACTTAATGACGGCGCCACGACGGCAGGATACCCGAGGGGAAAAGGCGAAAAAAGGACGTCCGTGTGAATGATGGGGTGGGGCCTAAAAGTCTCATGTGTCCAGAACCTCGCATAAGACCTGAAGAACCGGGGGGAGGATCAACGGTCATGGAAACAGGAGCTTAAAAGAGTCCCGCAAAAAAAAGGAGACTACCTTCAGTCGAAAAGAGGAGAAAGGGGACTCAACTGTGAATGCTTCGTACAAAGACTTTGCTGAAGTGGACGGCGATCATTGTGGACGGGAGGGGGGAAAGGGCAGGGAAAAAAGCTTAGCAGAGGGAGCGTTGTGGAGGGAAGAGAACCTGGGGGAACCGGCCTTCGACGACTGAGATCTGACAGAAACCGTCGTGAACACTGTAAAGACTGGAACTCCAATAATGCCCTTGCCGAGAGACAGGTGAGGAAAAACCAGAAAAAAAGAGCTGCAATCTCCACTACTCTGCAGGGCGGACACCCGTGATGTATGGTGGGGCCACCAGGAGTCAATAGCAAGTATAAAACTACCTTGAACATATGAAAAAGCTCACTAAATCAGGGAAAAGCATGTGGGGAAGTAATCAAAAGAAGGGAAAACGACGTATAAATCACTAAAAAAAAATATTAGTAGTAGAAGACGGCTGGGCAGGAATAGTTGGCTGACTTTTGACTCTTACTTTGCGGGAATGTTCTTGGGGAGGTCCGAGGTGCCAATGCGCTTGAAAAGCATCCGAAAAAAATTTGTCGGAAGGCCTTCTCGGGCGGCAAGGAGGTCCAGAGCTAGGGGGCCTGAAAGCAGTCGGTACTTCAGATCTTGTCACCGGAGCCATGGGGGGGGGGAAGAGTCGAAGGGGGTGACAAGGAGCAGATAGTCTTCAGGGCTGGAGGGACGGAAAGGGAGGGATAGGAAACAAAAAGACATCAGACCTCCGACTTGGCTGGAGGTCACTCGAACAAAAAAAAAGACGATCGCGACTAAATTTCCATTCAGGAAAAAGAAGGTGGGAAATGGAGCAGGTGAGCAAAACACACACGCGCAGTTTGAATCGATTAGCAAAGTAAACGTAGACGCTCTATGCTGCAGGGATCAGGGAGGGGAGTCTACAAGAAATCAGGTGAACGATAGTAAGGATGTCGTTGTTGGGGGAGACAGGAGGCAGCAAGGACCGTTAATAAGCAAAAGACTAAGTCAGTCGTGACTCCAGGCGAAGATTGCGCCTGACTGTAAGAAGACCAGGGATGGGAATTTGATACTTATAAATACAAATTGCAAAAAGGTGAACCGATAGGAACTCTAGAACTGGCGGGCAATGGGATGTAATGCCCAATCTTTCAAAGAAGGAGGTGTGGTTGAAAAAAGTCCTCGATCCGCTTTCGGTTCTGAAAAAAGGAAAACATAGAAAACAATCAGGGGGGTGGGGTGGGAGAGGGGGTGCTCTGTGGGAGGAACATCAGTGAAGACAAAGGGTGAAAAAGGGCGGGGAGGGGATCTGCTCTTACACCTGGGTCGGGAAAAACGGGCTAGGGGAAAGTCTGGCGGGTTTAAGGGGTGGGTGGCATCTTCCCCTAAAAAAAACGGTTCGCAAGAGTGGGTGGGGTGAAGGGTGATGCCTATAATATGGTCCGCTCATAGCTTTCTACGGGCGAAAGGGATATGGGACCTAGGGAGTATTTTGCCGCCGGTTCTAAAAACAGTGAGTGGGGGATGCACATATGGGGGACTTTGGCCATCCTAGCGGGGCAGAAATCAGAGAATTCAGTTTCCGGGGTAGATAAAGCTAGGGAGTCGTTTTCTCCTGCGCGAAAGCGGCGAAGCAGGAGCCAGAGGGGGAAATATTATAAAAGAGAGTAGGAGAGGTCTTCAGAAATTTCATGTGAGCACCAAGACCGCGGTCGATGGGTCGGAAAGTCAACAAGGGTTTGAAAGATGGGGCCGGGTTGGGGACAAAACGGTCAGGGACTCTAAAAAACGATTTGTAACGCAGTGAAAAATTGCCCCCGGACATTCTCGGAGGGCGGACGCAAAGGGTCTGCCCTATGCGACGGGCAAAGAGGGACTGGGATTGAGGATGACTCAATACAGCGATACGGTGAAAAAACTGCCCCCTAGCAAAGTCGTAGCGCTAAAAAGCAGGAGGGAACAGACGACAGATAGATTTATGCACCAGGGGACTGCCTTCAGGAGAAAAGGATGGTTCTTTGGCACACCGGAAGTTTGGCGTGTAGTACCCGCTGAACCCTCTTTGTGTGGGGACCGAGAACCACAAAAGTGGAAGGAAAAAAAATGCTAGAACACCAGTTGCGGCGGACCGTTTTAAAACCAGGCAGGAAAGATGAAATTGCAAGGGTGCAAAAAAAATGGCTAGAAGAAAAAGTTTTGGGGGAGAGAACCGGAAACGGAAGTCGTGTTTAACATACACATTTCGCTATGTATTGAGAAAAAATCTTTGCAAAAAGGGCTCTAAAGGAGGGTGGCAGAACGCTACCATGAGTTCTATGTTTCCTCCAAGGCGAGGGGAAAAAAATCGCCCCGCTGGGCCGCCAGGAAAGGGTGCCCAACATGTCGGAAAGGGGGGGGGTAACTTGGACGAAAGCAAAACCGAAATCGTGGCAAGTATGGCCGGACCGAGAAAGGGGGCTGGTCGTGACTTTTTGAAAAATCCGTGGCGCTCCCCCCTTCCTCTAAAGTCAGTGGAATAGGGTTGGGAAAAAAAGAAGGTTGGAATCTCTCAAAACCAACGTAGTAAATATATCTAGAGTCTTCTAAAACGTGAACCTTCCAAAAGGATCATTAGTTTTTGTTGGGACCCAGGTTGCCAGAGCCAGCCGAGCAACATGCACAAGAGTGAAGCACCAGCATATGGGATAAAGGGGAAGGTTTGGCGAATGGAAGCAACCGAGGGCATGCTCTAAAAGAAGGGTCACAGCTTTCCAACAGAGGCGGGGGATGGCGAACAGGATGGAAGGAGGGGATGGGGAAAAAGATGAAAAAAAGAAAAAAGAAGAAAATTAAAAACTTTCCGCAAAAAAGGGGGGGGCCGAACCCTCTCAAGTTTTACGGTGGAGGGGGGAAAGGCGGATGACGGAAGGGGAGGGGAAAAACTTGTTTGAACAGGTAGCCCTAATACAAGAGCACCTCGCAGGGGGAATCTTAAGGAGAACGTATTGGAAAAGAATCGGAGGCAAAGGAATTGGTGGGGTAAAAAATCGGGCGGTTCAGGGAGAAGAAACGCAAATGTTCGGGGGGGAGATAACTCAATTCTAAAGGAAAAAAAAAAAGGGCGAAAAAAAAGAATAAAAGGGCGTAAGCAAGCGTGAAAGATATTCACATCACGTGACACGGCGGGGGGAGGGGGGGGACCAGGCTAGGGATAGGATGAGCCGCTGTAATTGTTTGAAAAAAAAAACCTCATCCAGGGGGGGGGGGGGGGGGGGGGGGGGGGGGGGGGGGGGGGGGGGAGAAATACTGGAAAAATATCAATTACTAGGACCTTCGCACTACTAAATGTCGGGGAACGAAAAAAAGCTCGCTTTAGAAGGGCTAATGAAAACGGCCAAGAACGAAAATGGGGTCTGACAACACGGGTTTTCTAAACTGGAGTCTAGGGGATCCTTACGTGAGGAGAATAATATGGAGACAAATGTACCAGGGAGTGCGACTCGATAGGGACTCGGTCAGAGGAGTGTAAAAGAGAAGCTCAGGTTAGCACAAGAAAAGTAAACGAGGAAAGCCTCAAAAATCTCCTGGATTGTCAAAAAAAAATTACACCAGCAAGGGAGCCAACGGCTGAGCGAAGAAATAGGCCCAGGCCGGATAGGACGTCGTTATGAAAAAAAAGCAGTGGCATTCCTCACTTAAAATCAACAGAGGGTAAAATAGGGGGGGAGATGGAGGGGAACCCCACCGAAGGAGAGACAAGTTCTGAGACCGAATACCCTTTGTAAGCCAAAACAACCCGAGATATGGAAACCGGAGTGAAAAAAAGGAGGCGAAAATCAGATACAGGAGTAATCACTGATTGTGTTGGGTCTTAAGGGGGGGGAAGGGGGGAAAAAAACGAAAGGCAGAGTCCAACGAACGTTGGTGTAAAAACTAAAGGGGCAGCTTGCTTATTAGACTAACACTACAGGGACCTCGGGTGGGAGGCCTCTTGTAACTCATTGCCCCTAGGTTGCCAAATAGCAAGGACGGCTTTGAGTTCAACGCACGGGAACACTACCATTTGCGCTTATTCAGCAGGACCGCAGCACAAAATCGCCTTGTGAGGAGGGCTAAGGTGGGAGGCTACTCCTAGAAAAAAACACAGGGGGAAATATTGAGAAATCCAATTCGACCAAGTTCTAAAGCACCTGCTCGAGGAGATAATCGAATTGAAGCGTGCAGCGGGCACGAATCAAGCCACAACCTTTCTTTTGGCCTGGGGGGAAATAGTCAGGCAGAGGGGGGGGGTTGTGAATTGAAATTACCTACAGATTCTTCGGAGCGAAGCGTTGGAAGGTGGAAGAGATCACCGATTCAAAGAAATGAGGATAGCTCGACATTCACTGTCAATAAAATTCGAACTAGCATCGGCGTTTGAGCCTTAAGGGGAGGTCGTGCAACCAGCCCTAAGAATGAGAAAACGTATCCTTAACTCGGGACCAGCACTTTGCATCCTTGAGTTTCGTGGGTCCAACCAAGAAAGCAAGATGATAAATCGAACTAGAAAAACCCGCGGCCAACAGAAAAAAAAACTAGACACGATATTGAGAGGAAAGCCCGTATCGAGCACAAAAAAAGGTTCGGAGCCACGGGCAAGCTTTTAAGCTCTAACCAGATAGGCGTTACATCTTCCTGGGGAAAGCGGGGCAGTGCTTGTTGGGGGGAAAACCGGGCTGGGACTGTAATCACAGAAATCATACTCACGTGGGTCTCTCTCAGTGAGGGAAGCGTCCGAGCTCATGCTTCTGGATGGGGCCTAATAACTCGTATTCACGTGAGAAAAGTTGCAGGATAAGAAGGCAGGTAAAAGGGGGGGGGAAAAAAGGTTACCGGTTACATTCAAATTTACGTTCGGGGGGAGGAATATCATGTAGCAGCGATAGCAGGGAACTCAAAGCGCCTGGAAAAAAACTAGGGGCCATAAGCTCCGACCAAATAAATCTGACAAGAGAAGGGGAAAAACAATGAAAGTGGACACCGCGTCGGGGTGTTCATAGCCAAAAATTCTGGGGAGAGAGAATGAGCCAAAAAAAGGTATAAAGTGGCTGGACGGTGCTTGGGACCGACGATTACCTGAGGCAAGAGGACTAGGCTCTTACTGCGCATGTTATGAGTGGTAAGAAGCTGCATGCAACGTGAACACACCTCCCCAAGGAGGCCTTGGAAAGAATTGGGTCGCTAGGGAGGGGACAAGAACAGCCGGGGGGCGCTCTCGGACAGACGGTAGAAGAAAAACTCATGGTCACCTCTCCATCGGGGACAATTTCGCACCAGAAAAATGAAATTCTGGGAGGGAGGAAGGTAAACTGCCGGGCTTTTCAAAACATCCGGCCGGGAAGTCCAAGAGGGCGCGAAAAAACAAAACTCCGAAAAAAAACCCACTTCAGGAGGGAATAGGACTGGTGGAACAGGCTTACCACTGGTAAGTTAATTTGGGTGGGGTTTGTTTTGGGTTTTGGTTTGAGGTCAGTTGTGTTAATTTCTAAGGGGTTGTGATGCGGAATTGAGGATTTGGAGAAAAGAGCACGGCTTTTGTTGTCCAAAGGGTGGGTTGTGGAGGTGGTTGTGGGATTGAGGTGTTTTGTGCGAGTATGTTTGTATTATGATTTGGATGGGTGTGTGTTGAGATAGGGAGCGCTTTCGCGGGGGAGTCGGTTGGGGGATGGGCGCATGTGAAACGTGGGGGAGTCGTTAGGTGTTATTTAGGGGTTGGTGTGATGGGGTAGGGTGCGTGGGGATGGGGTATCGTTTGTGGGGTGCGGGGGGTTGGTTTTTATGATTTGCGATGTGGTTGACGGCGGGGAATGGGGTGGAATGAGGTTAGCGTGGAATTGTATGGGGAGGGGGGGTGAGGTTGGTGGGTAGGTGCGGTGAGGCGAGGGCTTTTTAAGGGTTGTCTGGGTTGTCTTGGTGTTGGTGGAGAGGTAGGGAGGAAATTTGTTGTATGTTTCATGATAGGCTGCGTTGGGTTTTTACGGAGGAAGGGCGTGTGTAGCAAGGGGTTGTTCTGTAGGTGGAATAGCCCAATGTGGTTGTTTATGGGGTAATGATGGATTGTTTCTTGGGGGGGATGAGGTGATGGGGGGTTAGATAAGATGGTGGGAGGGACAGAGGGTAGGGTGTTTTGTGATAATTAGAGGCTAAGGGTTTGTGAGAGGGGTATTGTAAAGGGTAATGGGGACCGTAAAGGGAGGGGGGGTGAGAGAAGTTGGGTGTTCGATGGTGAGAGGGGTAGTTCTGCGGGGAATCGGAGTTGTGATGGGGGCTCTAGATAAGTTAGCGATTAGAAGTTGGGGGGATGCGACGGGTGGTGCCTCGAGACGTTGTAATATTGTGAATGGTATATTTTCCAGAAAAAGGGCATGAAATGAAACGTCTTTGGAGGGGTACGTTGGGGGCAGAGCATTCAGGGGAAAAACCCCGGGGTTCAGCGTTAAATGGCGGAGGACTCCGTGAGTTGGAAGCTCAAGGCGGCTTTTAAATGGCAGGCCTAGTTCGGGGAGGGGGGGGCCTGTGTATGCCCATGTGGAGGTTTTCGAGGGAAATGGCGTTCTTGTGGCAATCATTTCTTCTGTGGCCATCCTCATCTCGTGTACCGGTTTTTGATTAATATAAAGCTCTAGAGTCGGGGGGGAACTCCTGGGCGAAAAAAGCGGGAGCGCTCTGCAGTAACTAAACGATTCTGGAAAGGTCAGGTCTACTTGTCGTAAAAGTTCGTAGCGATGCTCCAGTGACGACGAGACTGTAAGTTCTTTGGCATACAGTTGCAAAACGGAAAGTTTTTGGTGACAAGGATCAGGAGAGAAACGGAAAATTAGGGTAAGAGCTTGATGCCGCTTCATTGCATCCGGGAAAGACGCATTTACTGAAGAGGATTTTCAGCGTCTTTAGTGAATAGAGGGGTGTACCACAATACCTAGGATAAAAGATCAAGAAACAGAGCAACCCCCGTAAAATCACAACAAAAACGTTCGTACGCTCTGACAAGGGGAACTCTGGTACGAGAAAATTCAGGTGGAAAGAGGGATTGGACGTCCAAGGCTGCGGGGCTTTCCCGGACGTGATCCTACAAAAAAGTTTGGGCGTTTCAGCGGGGCCGCCGTAATTTTTGGGAAGAAAACCAGAGAAAGGCCGACACCTCAAGCTATGAAAAAGAAACACGGCGACTGAGGTGTCAAAGGAAAAGGTTGCCTTCTTGATATGAGAGCAGAAGCAACAGTTTTGTATAAGGCAAAAAGGGCTCAAAAGCATCAGAAACGGAACTAGCAGAAGTGAGGGGAAAAAAAAATGATGGGCCAGCCACATGCTCTCGCCGGAGGGAGTGGCCAGCTCCATGTACTGCTGTTTTCTATCTGGTGTGACCATCTTTTAAGACGAACCACGCTGGCACCATGTAAAAAAACAGGGTCACAGGGACAGTTGGTGGGGAAAAGGCCAAGTGAAAAAGGTAAGGTTCCCTAAAGTAATCAAACGGGACAATTGGCGGGGAATGGAAGCGTGAATGGCGTGTCTCTTGTTTAGCAAAGACCTGTTTTCTGATCAAGCTGAACCAAGATCCCTCTGAATGAAAAACGGGTAACTTTTTCCAGGGGTTTAAAAATGAGAGTTGGGTATCGTCGTCAAAAAAAAACAAAGGAGGAGGAGGAAGAGGGGGAAACGTTGCTTTAAAAACTTGCCAGCCAACACTGGTCTGCGAATAGGAGTGCGGATGCCGGACCAAGGAAAAGTGGGAGGAAACAAAAGAGACGAGAACTAAGACGATTTACTATGGAAAACTTCATCGAAAGGGAATGGGGTGGTGAGGGAAACCAGAGGAAAAGGAAGCAAAAAATTTCCTGTGAATTGTTAAGAGAGTTGCGAGCATGAGGGAAAAAAAGAAGGACCACAAGATAGAAACATGGAAGAAATTTATTCAAAGAAACATGCTGTCCTGCAAAAAAGAAAAATTGGAGATAAATACCTCTCGAGGTTAAAAATGATGGGAAAGGATTGGGAGTTGGACGGGAGAAGCAAACTGTTGTAGATAACGGAAAAAAGCAAAATAAAGAAAAGGGAGAGCTGGACGTTCCTAACAATAGGGCCACCACGACTCTTTTCGGATAGGCAAATGCAAATTTTGGGGGGGGGGTGGTGAATGAACACATGAAAGGTCGGCATAATCAGGAAGTAAAAAAGAAAAGAAAAAGGGGTCCGGGGGATATAACTCAAGGCTTGGCGAAGAACCCCTCAAATTTGACGTTGAGTAGTGTAATCTCACATCAGAAAATTCTAACGGGGAAGGTATTTGGGAGCTGGTCTCGCGGAGCTCGAAAAAATTGGGGCAAACCTCATCAAGGGTGACGCTAAAACTGTCAGCACCGATGCCTCCGACGAAAGTAGTGTGGAGGGCGGCGCAGATCGAGTTGAGAAAAAGTGGAATAAAGGCAACCAAATAAGGAACAAGGTTACCGGGGACCGAAATGAGGAACTACTGAAAGTGAGTGAGAACTAGACACAGTGAGATGAAGATTACGCAAATTGGCAGGAGCCTAAAAAAGAGACGGCGGTGACATCCAAGAAAAAGAGACCTCTAATGATAGAAACCAGAAACACACGATAGTGTAAATGAAAGAAGAGCCTGTATTGAAAAAGCACAAAGCCAGCGAAACAAGGCAAGACCAAAAGGGAACTTAAGGAAAAAGCGCGGGCTAAATATAAAAGGGAAGGAAAAAAAGGGATGATCGGAAAAAAATCCAGGAAATGTAAAGAAAGGGGCCTGAACCCTCGGGGATGTGCAAAAAAGAAAACCAACAGAGGGGAATCCAATGGTTCTTACCAACAAAAAGGTGTGAAAAAAGAACCCTAACTCTACCAAACGATGACAGGCGCTAAAGACACTCGCGACAACAAAATCAAATCAAACACTGGGAAAAATTTTGAAATTGAAGGGGTGACCACGGATTCCAAAACTCTAAAGGTCTGTTTCCCACAAAGAGGAAATAATCAACCCTAACTGAAAAGAAGGAGGCAAGGGCCCAGAGCACAAATGGAGGATGTTAGGAACGACTGGGAGGGTAAAATTACCAACATGGTAAAGGTGGCGCAAATTTCGGAATTACGATCAACCAACCACCGGCAGTGGGTTGTGGGAATGATGGCTACGTGTTCAGAAAAAAGGATCCATCGAAGGAAGAGGGACTGAAGTCGGTCATTCTCACAAAAAAGTAAGGAACTTAAGAGGAAAAGAAGAAACGTATAAGCTTTTCGATGGGCATGAAAATGCAAGGGGAAAGATACCGCGGCGAAAGGCCAAGGAGTTTGAAAGAGGAAAAGATATAGGATCAGAGGGGGGAACGTCAGGTTGCATGAGAAGCATTTTCTGACGGAAAAGGGCGGCCGATCGATAGATGCGGACCGGGGAGGGGAAAGGATCAGCCAGTCAAACGGAAAAGAGGAACCCCGAAACGAAGTGCACCTCGACGGTTGGCGGGCCATGGCCCTAAATAGGCAGCCCGGACCGAAGTAGCAAAAACCCTGGATAAGAGGATGGATTGGAGGCCAGCGCCGTAGGAGGGGGAGGAAGCACAGAACATTAACACCTGCAAAAGGAAGAACGTAGGAGAATCTCATAATGCTATTGGGCCAAAAACGCAAGAATATGTACTCAAAAATCTAGCTCAATCACCAGCATTGGAAAGTGGGCCAATCCAAGAAATACACGCTGTCCCTTCAAGACACTTCGGGCAGAAGGGCGTTGGCTCTTTACTGTGCAATCGTGCATTTGGGGAGGGCAATCGAAAGGCCTCCTTGAAATGAAAGGAACACGACAAAAAAAGGAAGCCCCGGGTTGGCTCGAGGAAGGCATCGTTCGGGGACGGAGCTCGGTGCTCGGGCGGGTGTGAAACCGCAAGTGACGGCGGTGAACCTAGAGAGAAGACGGAAGGCATGGGCCGTCGGATAAATGGGACTGGAGCCGGAGTATAGGTCAGTGGTCGGGAAGTGGGACTCGATCGGCACGGCAAAATCTTCCTTGCCGAATAAAAGGGGAATTGAGCTGGAGGAATGATCTCCGACAGCCCTAATCGGGAGGGCCGACTAATTCCACGACGTTCCGAAAAGGAGGGGGAAGAAGAGGGTAAAATTCCTCGCAGTGAAAGGTCCATAAGATGAAAAGGAGGAAAATAACGCCTCTCAAAAGGGCTCTTGAGGCTTACGGGGAATCAGCGGCTTCTATCTTGTTGGCCGCATGGGTTCATAAAAAGGGGAGACTTAAGGACAGACTGGGGAAAATGAAAAGGGTGAGGGAATAAGTTCGAGACACGCTCAAATCCCTCCAACGCGGAAGTTCAGCAAACTGAGGGCAGAAGTTCCGATATAATCCGAGTGGGCCAGGATGAGGAACCACTACGTGAAAGGAAAAGAGAGAAATCGTTCTGATTTCAGGAGCCCAGGGGGGGGGCACCGAATAGTAGTCGCTGGACGTCCAGGAGGCTGGTCTCGAACAGAAGGCTGGATGAAAACACAATAGTTTTTTAAAGGGTTGGGAGTGTTGGGACGCACCTGCGGCAAGTGTGGGATAGGTGCGGCTGGGGGGAAGGGGTCTAAAATTTTTGTCGGGGTCAAAAACGGGGGAAGATGATATCTTCTGGGAGGGTGGTCGTTGGTGGCCCTATGGGAAACGAGGGGGAAGCGCCGGTTTGGAGGGGAGGGGACTGAACTGGGCTTGGGACGACACCGGCGGTTCACAGAAAAAGCTCCTGGCCTATGGGGCCTCATGGGGGACTGCCGTTGCTTCCGAATGAGGGGGATTGCGATAATTGGCTTGAAAATGGGGAAAGGGGAGTTCTTGAAAAAACGGCAAAACATCCGGAATGGGGGGGAAAATGTTGGGATGATATCAAACGCGTATTATGGGCAAAGGCGAAGAGTCACGAGCCATTCCACTCCAAGGGTGAAACATGGAGGAGCGCTATCGTGTAAAGACTTGGGAAAAGATCATGTATTTTATCACTCCACTGCTCCATCGTTGGGAGGGAAGGGGGTCAGCTATACCGGGTCAACAAGTGGGGGAAAAAATCGTGGCCGTTGTTCCACAATCGCCGGGAAAGAAAGAGGAGCGCCGACAAAAATCCCATCCCACGCACACTCAGTCTTCGTCTCCTGATTCGAAAAGGTCTTGTGATCTGAGG